>Ga0210044_10010980_pt1 | contig 10652 bp, 11 predicted proteins | sample CryGey13umfilter_2_FD_183959 | JGI IMG/M metagenome (GOLD analysis project Ga0210044, IMG submission 183959) | Groundwater microbial communities from aquifer in Utah, USA - Crystal Geyser 4/9/14 3 um filter (SPAdes) (version 2) | ecosystem: Environmental > Aquatic > Deep subsurface >...
AGGGCATATCTATAAATTAGAAAAAATAATTTAAGAACAAGGAACACCGATTTTAGATTGTTGAATTTTAGCTACTTCTAAAATCAAAATTCGTTAATCGATATTCCTAATTCAAAAAAAATGAACTTATCGAAGCGATTTCACGAACTCATTTAAAAATAAAAATATTGTGAGTAATTTTTAGAACCCATCTTAAACATCTTTTTTATTATAAGACTGTATTATTTTAAAAAGGTTGGCTGAAAAATAAATTATTTTTTATTTTTTTTATTTTTATTAATAAATCTTTTATGTTTGTATAAATTAATTATATATGAAGATTAAAGAAATTATTACTGAAATTGAAAAGATTGCTCCACTCTCGTTTCAGGAAACGTACGATAATTCCGGAATTCAGGTAGGCAATATTGATAACGAAACAAATTCTGTACTTATAACATTAGACGTAACCGAATATGTAGTTGACGAAGCGATAAATTTAAAATCATCTTTAATAATAAGTCATCATCCATTGATATTTAATGGATTAAAAAAATTAACAGGAAAAAGTTCAACTGAACGAGCAATAATAAAAGCTATTAAAAATGACATTACAATATACTCCTGTCATACAAACCTGGATTCAGCATGGAACGGAGTAAATATTAGGTTAGCCGAAAAACTTGGTTTAAAAAATATTAAAATATTAAAGAATGTTAGCGGAACATTAAAAAAATTAGTTACTTACGTTCCAATAGAGAATGCAGATAAAGTAAGAACATCACTTTTTAATGCAGGAGCGGGGAATATTGGTAATTACGATTCGTGTAGCTACAACTCAAATGGAAATGGAACTTTTAGAGCTGGTAAAAACGCAAATCCATTTGTTGGGAAAATTGGAGAAATTCATTTTGAGCCAGAAATCAGAATCGAAACAATTTTTCCAAAACATCTAACTAATAACATATTAGAGGCACTTTTTAAATCTCACCCTTATGAAGAAATCGCTTACGACATATATTCATTAGATAATCGTAACGCTCAACAAGGTATTGGAGCCACAGGGATACTTAACAAACCTATAAAAGAAATTGATTTTCTGGAATTTGTAAAAAGTAAACTCAATTGCAAGCACTTAAAATACTCTGCTTTAACTAATAAACAAATAAAAAAAGTTGCAGTTTGCGGTGGAAGCGGAAGTTTTTTAATGTCAGATGCGATTTCGCAAAAAGCCGATGCGTTTATTACATCAGATATTAAATATCATCAATTTCAAGAACCTGAAAGTCGAATGTTATTAATTGATGCAGGTCATTTTGAAACAGAAAATCATGCGCTTGAAATTTTTTATGAAATTATTAATAAAAAATTTCCTAACTTTGCGACCTACTTTTCAAAAGAAAATATTAATCCTGTTAATTATATATAGTATATGACAAAAATAAAAGCTAAAGAAGAAACCAAAGCTAAAGTAAAAAAAATTGCTAAAGTAAAGCCAAAAGAAGAAGTTAAGACAAAAAAAGATGCTAAACTAAAGCTAAAAAAAGAAGTTAAACCCAAAAAAGATGTTAAAGTAAAAGCTAAAGAAGAAGTTAAGACAAAAAAAGATGCTAAACTAAAGCTAAAAAAAGAAGTTAAACCCAAAAAAGATGTTAAAGTAAAAGCTAAAGAAGAAGTTAAAACAAAAAAAGATGCTAAACTAAAGCTAAAAAAAGATGTTAAACCCAAAAAAGATGTTAAAGTAAAAGCTAAAGAAGAAGACAGAGAAGAAGTAAAAGTTAAACAGAAAACAAAGGGCACATTCGAAATACAAATTGAAGATAAATTACTCGCATTGTACAATCTTCAGACAGTTGATTCAAAAGTTGACCGTATTAAAACACTTCGTGGCGAACTTCCGCTTGAAGTGCAAGACCTTGAAGATGAAATTGAAGGGCTTGAAACAAGAATAAAAAAATTTGAAGAAGAAAGTAAAGAATTTGAAAAAACTATTTCTACTAAAAAAGCAGAAATCAAACAAGCCGAAAATCAAATAAAAAAATATACCGACCAACAAAATAATGTTCGTAATAACCGCGAATACGATTCATTAACAAAAGAAATAGAATTTCAGCAGTTAGAAATTCAATTATGCGAAAAACGTATAAAAGAATTTACTTTGCAAATGAACGAAAAGAAAGAACAAATTTCGAAAGCAAAAGTTGGGTTCGAAGAACGTAAAAAAGATTTGGAAGTTAAATTAAGTGAACTTAAGGAAATTACTGAAGAAACTCAGAAAGAAGAAGACGAGCTTTTAAAAAAATCGTCGCAACTCGAAAAAGTTATTGAACCTCGTTTGCTTTTTGCATACAAAAGAATACGAAGCAACGCACGTAATGGACTTGCTGTTGTAGGTGTTGAACGCGATGCTTGTGGAGGTTGTTTTAATAAAGTACCACCACAACGCCAGCTCGAAATTAAAACTCGTAAAAAAATTATTGTTTGCGAATATTGTGGTAGAATTATTATTGACCCTGATATTATAAAATAACAATACTGACCAACTGAAATTTAATTGTTTTTTATTTTTTTTTACAATTCATAGTGGTTCGTGAAGACACAAACCACGGATGTTGAGAACAACCCATAGTGGTTCATGAAGACACAAACCACGGATGTCGAGAGATACGAATCACAGATTTAGAATTCCACACCAGCAATTTTTATCGCTCCCTAAGTGCGAAACATTAAAAAAGCATCTCCTTAACTTAATGCCAATGCGATTTACGTGATAATCAAAGGGCTTACTGAATAAATATTATCTCAGTAACTCATGTTACGTAAAAAGTTTCTCACAATGATTATTTCTCGTACTTCCTTCGTCAGCATAAACTCCGTCGCTAAGTACGCCAAGTGTTAATATTCACCAAAAGTATTCCACCAATATTCATCAAAAGTATATCACTAAACTGTTCTGTTTTTCTATAAATTAAAAATATAAATATAAAACATTTTGATTCTTTACAGGTTTAATTAATTTGCGAAATCCATAAATATTAGATACTTATAAAATTATTTTCATCTGTTTATATTTTTTAGTTTATTGTTCCTCAATTTATTATATTTTTCAGATTGATGTAGATTTAATAAGATTGATAGGATTGATGAAGACGTTCTTCAATCTTGTCTTCTCAATCTATTCAATCTTGTTTATTCAATCCTTTCAATCTTTCTTCTCAATTTTGTTTTCCCAATCTTTTCAATCTGTCTTTTCAATCTTTTCAATCTGTCTTCCCAATCTTTTCAATCTTTCTTCCCAATCTTATCAATCTGTCTTATCAATCTTTTCAATCTGTCTTCCCAATCTTTTCAATCTTTCTTCCCAATCTTTTCAATCTTTCTTCCCAATCTTTTCAATCTTTCTTAACCTTAACCTCATTCCTCAACCTCAAATATAATCATTCCCTTGTGTGTCTTTAAATAGTCGTGGATGTTTCCTGTAATTTTACGAATTAATAATAACAAATTTAGCAAGCATATATTGCGCATTGTTGAATAATTATACACCTGTATAATAATTCAACACCATAGATAAAATGCAAACAAACAATTACTTACCTTAATTTTCATTTCAAGGTGTTGAATATATAAACACTTTAAGTGATATAAATTTCAACACTTATCGTTATATGTTATTGTATGTGTGCACGTTATAACGTTTGGCATTGTAATTGGAATCCCAAGTTAAAATCAAAAAAGAAAGGAGAATAAAATGACAGCATTAATTTTTTTAACATTCATACTTCTCAGTTTGGGAGTAGATGTATTAAATCAATATAAGATTAAAAACAAATCGGAAAGGAGAATAAAATGGCAGCATTAATCTTTTTAGCATTCATACTTCTCAGTTTGGGAGTACATGCATTAAATCAACACATTAGTTTAAAAACAAATCAGAAAGGAGAATAAAATGGCAGCATTAATCTTTTTAGCATTCATACTTCTCAGTTTGGGAGTACATGCATTAATTCAACACATAAGTTTAATAACAAATCAGAAAGGAGAATAAAATGGTATTATTAATCTTTGTCGCATTCATACTTCTTTGTTTGGGGGTAGATGCAATAGTTCAGCTTAGGAAACAAAAAAAAGGAGTTGTTCAGGAAGTCGCTTATTCATTCCCCGGTTTTTTTAGTGAAAATACAATTGTAGTCCCAAAAGGACTGTATTTTGACAAAACACATACATGGGCATTTATGGATAAAGACGGAATGGTTAAAATTGGAATTGATGATTTTTTTCCCCATGTAACCGGCTTACTTACTAATATCAAAATGAAAAATTCCGGGGAAACCATAAAAAAAAATGAAGTGTTCCTATCCATCATCCGAAATGGTAAACAATTAAATATTAAAGCCCCTGTGTCGGGAATAATTAAAGCACAAAATAAAGCCCTTTTAACTAATACATCATTAATAAACTCTTTCCCTTATTCTGATGGCTGGGTATATATGATAGAACCAACAAATTGGGTAAGAGAAATTCAGTTTTTGTTCATAGCTGAAAATTTCAAAATATGGCTAAGAAATGAATTTATCCGCTTGAAGGATTTTCTTGCGGTTATGCAAAAGACAAATGAAACAAGATATGCTCATGTTGTACTTCAGGATGGAGGGGAACTTAAAGAAGGTATTCTTATGGATCTTAGGTCGGAAGTTTGGGAAGATTTTCAAACACATTTTATTGATACAGTTAAATAAATAACAAATTGTTAAAACTAAAAAGAAAGGAGAATAAAATGACAATATTAATTTTTACTGAATTTATAATTATCTGCTTATTAATGGCTTTCATACTTATTTGGATAGTAACAGAAGCAATCGTTCAATTTATCAGATATCAAAAAGGAACATCTATGAGCACCATTTCTGCTTTTACAAGAGCTTTTGATGAAGATACTGTTGTAATCCCCAAAGGGCTGTATTTTGACAAAACACATACATGGGCATTTATGGAAAAAGACGGAATGGTTAAAATTGGAATTGATGATTTTTTTCCCCATGTAACCGGCTTACTTACCAGTATCAAAATGAAAAACTCTGGGGATGTGATAAAAAAGAATGAAGTATTCCTATCCATCATTCAAAATGGCAAACAATTAAACATCAAATCTCCGGTTTCGGGAATCATTAAAACACAAAACAAGGCCCTTTTAACTAATACATCATTAATAAACTCTTTCCCTTATACTGACGGCTGGGTATATATGATAGAACCAACAAATTGGATTGGAGAAATTCAGTTTTTTTTCATGGCTGAAAAATTCAGTGCTTGGCTAAGAACTGAATTTAACCGCTTGAAAGATTTTATTGCAGTTATGCAAAAGACAAATGAAACCAAGTATGCTAATATTGTTCTTCAGGATGGAGGAAAAATTAAAGGAGGCATTCTTATGGATTTTAGGTCGGAAGTTTGGGAAGATTTTCAAACCAATTTTATTGATAAACTCAAATAACAACAATATATAAATGTGTTTTATTATTAAATTATAAAAAATCGGAAATTATGAGTATTAATCGAAGAGATTTCATTAAGACAATTGGGATTGCAGGAGTTACTCTTACCGTTGGAAAGGAACTTCTGGCAGCTCCAAAAAAAGAAGAAAAAGAAATAGAATTTTTCGGAGTACTTTACGATTCTACACGATGCGTAGGATGTCAAACTTGCGAAACCGTGTGTGCCGAAACACATGGGTTGCCACCTCCTGTAGGTGAATTGAAACCTGGTGTAGTAAGAAAAACAGATGATCAACATCGCACCGTTGTAAATTGTTATAAAACCTCAAAAGGGGAAGTATTTGTTAAAAAGCAGTGCATGCATTGTAATGAACCCGCCTGTGCTGCCGCATGCCTTACACAAGCTATGCATAAAACAAAAGAAGGACCAATTATCTGGAGAGGTAATAAATGCATGGGGTGTCGTTATTGTATGGTTTCGTGTCCGTTTGATATTCCGAAATTTGAATATCACAGCGCAAATCCGAAAATTCAAAAGTGTGATATGTGTTATGACAGGCAAAAAGATGGGAAAAAACCTGCATGTGTTGAAAATTGTCCGGCAGAAGCATTAGTTTTTGGAACCCGTAGAGAATTAATTAAAGAAGCGAGGAAAAGAATTCAAGAAAATCCCGACCAATATGTAGATTATATATATGGTGAACATGAAGCCGGCGGAACAGGATTTTTATATCTTTCACCCGTTCCATTTAATGAATTGGGTTTTAATACTTCACTTCAAAAAACATCATACCCTGAACTGTCAAAAGGATTTCTCTATAGTGTTCCTTCAATATTTGTGCTTTGGCCGGCACTCTTATTAGGAATGCATGAAGCTACAAAAAATAATAACCATAATACAGAAGAGAATGAATAATATAGAAAATAGCATAGCAAAAGATTCTGGTAGTATATCTACCTGGAAGTTCTTTTTAAGTGAGCTGAAACCAAAAGGTAAATGGCTTACACCTTTTAATATTATTTCCATTCCGATTATGCTTTTAGGTTTGGCACTAATAGTCATTCGTTTCTGGAAGGGATTAGGCTCTATTACAAACCTTACACAGGAAGTTCCATGGGGCTTGTGGATAGGTTTTGATGTGGTTACAGGCGTTGCATTTGCCGGTGGAGCTTATGTGCTAACTTTTATGGTGTATATCCTGAATATGAATAAGTACCATTCCATTGTTAGGGTAGTTGTGTTAAACGGTTTCCTCGCTTATGTATTTTATGCAGGAGCCTTACTATTAGATTTGGGACGTCCCTGGAATGTAATAAATCCTATTATAGGGAACAACTTTGGAACAAGTTCGGTTTTATTTTTGGTTGCGTGGCATTTCCTGCTTTATATGATCGCACAACTGATTGAATTTTCACCTGCTATTGCAGAATGGCTCGGAGCTAAACGTGCCCGGAAAATCCTTTCAGGTATGACAATTGCCGCCGTTATATTCGGTATTACATTATCAACACTTCACCAATCAGGACTGGGTGCTCTTTATATGATGGCAAAAGATAAAATACATCCACTATGGTATTCGGAATTTATTCCTGTCATGTTTTTTGTGTCAAGTATTTTTGCCGGGCTTTCGATGGTTATTTTTGAGGGAACCATCAGCTATAAAGTGTTTTTCAACCAGGTTAGTGAAAATAATCATAATGCACATAATAGAATAATTCATGGATTAGCAAAAATCTGTGCAGGAGCTATGTTTGCCTACTTTTCTTTACATGTTCTCATTTTTATTCACGGGCGGCATTGGAATTTATTAAATACTGGTATGGGCTATTGGTATATTCTGGAGATGATAGGTTTTGTTCTTGTGCCTATGATGCTCTATTTCTACAGTTATAGGAAAAATAACATTTTTTTGATAAAACTTGCAGCTATTATTACTATGCTCGGAGTTATTTTGAACAGATTAAATGTTACTGTTATTGGTTTCAGATGGGATTCGGCAATACGATATGTTCCATCATGGATGGAAATTGTAGTTACTCTGGCAGTAATATGTACAGAAATATGGGTATTCAGATGGGTTGTTAACCGTATGCCTGTTTTACGGGAATCACCTTCTTGGGTAAAAGAAGAAAAATAAATTAACCAGTTATCGCTTAATACGTGATAACACAAAACAATAAGAATATGGACGGATTTAGTTACTTTAACATTTTTGAAACGAAAGGAATTGAATACTTGGCAATAATAGCTTTCTTAGCCCTGCTAATTCCTTTCTGGGTTGTATTAAACAAACAAGTAAAAATAACAAAGCAAATTCAAAATGCTTTAGGAATTCTTTCAGCAAATATTTTAAGAATTCCTCAAGGGTTATTTTACAGTAAAAACCACACTTGGATTCATTTGGAAAAATCCGGTGTTGCCAATCTGGGGTTGGATGATTTACTTCAGCACCTTACAGGAGAAGTGAAATTCAGCAATCTTATAAATCCTGGCGAAATTATCAACAAAGGAGATTTACTTGCCAAAATTGAGCATAACAGTAAACTGCTTAAGATATTTTCTCCCATTTCCGGAAAAATCCTGAAAACAAACTCAATGCTCAATAAGAGCCCTGAAATGCTAAATGAGGATCCTTACGGAAAGGGTTGGATATATAAAATTAAACCATCGAACTGGATTGCAGAAACAAATTCATGTTTTTTTGCTGAAGATGCTACAAATTGGGCAACAAAGGAATTAGAAAAAGTAAAAGATTTTCTAATTGTATCAATGGGAAAACATTCACACGAACCTTCAATAATCACATTGCAGGATGGTGGTGAATTGCGTAACAATACACTTTCAGAATTACCTAATGAAGTATGGCAGGATTTTCAGAAAGAATTTTTAAACCATACTTAACAAAAAGATTAATTTTTTAAAAAACTGGTGTTAAACCACCAGTTTTTTTTTACTTTTACATTGAAATTTATACTTCAAAATGGAATAATTTGTTTTCACCTTTTTTGACCCCCTCTTTTTAATTCCCTTTCAACGGAGGAATTAGGGGTGGGTAACCACAATACTCCAAACAAAAACTCAAATTATGACCATTTAAAGTATAACTTAAGTGCTTTAGCAATTAATTAATATTAAAAAAATCTGCCGAAATGATTTTCTTTAAAAAAACAATGAAAAAAAATACAGAAAATACATTACTTAAAAAGTATGTAAGATTCCGATTGTCTATTTATGGTCAGGTGATTTATGTAATCACTATTTTGTCTATTGTTCTGTTTGTGTCATTTGGATTTATTTTCAGGTCTGTAAACGAAAAATATATGCAATCTGTAATTAAACAAAGTGGAAACATGGTAGGTTCCCTTGTTCAAGGTTCTTTATATCGTTCAATGCTTAAAAATGATAATGAGGAACTGCAAAACACACTTGTTATTATTAATAAAATGTCTAACATTGATGGTATTCATATATATGATAATAATGACAGCATGGTTACATCCAGTTTAACCAACCAGTCTGTTAATCCAAATTGTAAAGTTTGTCATACAAATATTAATGAAATGTTTCCCCGAAAAGAAAAATCATATAGAGTAATAAATTTGAATAGTGAATGTGAGATGAATCAAAAACATTATAATTCAAGACATCTATTAATCAGGTCACCTATTTTAAATGAAAAATCCTGTTATACTTCGGAATGTCACGTTCATAAGGAAAGCGAGAAAGTTCTCGGTTCAATTGTTATAATAACTCCATTGGAAGATATTGATGCAGCGTTAGAGAGGTCTTCAACAGATTTCTTCTTATTGGCAGCATTGATGACTCTTATACTACTGTTATTTTTAATATTTTTTACAAGAAAAACAATTAAAAATCCGTTAAATGCTATTATAAAAGCCAGTCAGGCTGTTGCAAATGGTAATACAAATATAAGGCTTGATATAAAGCACAGACAATTGGACGATATGAAGATGGTTTCCTATGCATTTAATAATATGCTTGACAATCTGAATACTGCTACATTAGAGTTGCAAAACTGGTCGCATCAACTTGAATATAAAGTCCAAAAAAAATCTGAAGAGTTATCTGAAGCTCAAAATGAATTAATACATATTGAGAAAATAGCTTCTCTTGGAAAATTATCTGCATCAGTTGCACATGAAATAAATAACCCTTTGTCAGGTGTATTGACTTATACAAAATTGATATATAAGCAATTAAGTAAATTAGACTTGGATGCCACAATAAAAGGGTCAATGTTAAAACACTTAAAAGTAATTGAAACTGAAACTAAACGTTGTGGAGATATTGTTAAAGGTTTGTTAGATTTTTCAAAAAAAGACCAACAGAACTTTGAAACAAAACAACTTCATGAAATATTAAAGGAAACATACAATTTGATGGCACATCAAATGGAAATGGCAAATATTAATTTTAAAACAGATTTTTCTGCCAGAACGGATTTAATATATTGCAGTGAGAACCAGATAAAACAGGCTTGTGTTGCCATTATTGTGAATGCTTCTGAAGCAATTTCGGAGAATGGGGAAATTATTATTAAAACTATTAATCCGGATGAGGATAATATTAAACTCGAAATAACTGATAACGGTTCAGGAATTTCTCCTGAAGACATTCCGCATATTTTCGAACCTTTCTTTTCAGCAAAGCATAAAGAAAGTGGTATTGGTTTAGGGTTGGCAATTGTTTTCGGTATTGTTCAAAGCCACAATGGAAAAATAGAAGTAAAATCGGAGTTGGGAAAAGGAACAACAATATCAATAATCTTACCCTTAATTAAAAATTAAAAAATATGGGAAAAAAAATTTCAATATTAATAGTTGACGATGAAGAATCCGTAAGAGATTCTTTATACAACTGGTTCATAGAAGACGGTTATTGCGTTGAATGTGCCGAAAATGCCAAAAAAGCATTATCAATTCTTGAATCTAAAAATTTTAACATTATTCTGGCAGATATTAAAATGCCGGGAATGGATGGATTGGAAATGCAAAGGAGAATAAAATCTTTAAACAAGGATTCCATTGTAATTATTATGACTGCATTTGCATCTGTTGACTCCGCTGTTCAGGCATTAAAAGACGGTGCTTATGATTATATTACAAAACCTTTTGACCCTGACGACCTGTCACATTTAATTCGTAATGCTACAAAAC
>Ga0210044_10010983_pt1 | contig 10649 bp, 4 predicted proteins | sample CryGey13umfilter_2_FD_183959 | JGI IMG/M metagenome (GOLD analysis project Ga0210044, IMG submission 183959) | Groundwater microbial communities from aquifer in Utah, USA - Crystal Geyser 4/9/14 3 um filter (SPAdes) (version 2) | ecosystem: Environmental > Aquatic > Deep subsurface > Groundwater...
GTATCTGGAGACACTATCGACGTCTGTTATCGACTTTCAGTCGATGGTACTCAACAGGCCGGTCTCTATTATAACAAGTTGACCTATCAGGCCTACCCAAGATTCTAATATGAAAAAATACACACGTGCAATTATAACCTTTATAATGTTTATAGTTTTTATAACTTTTATAATTCCAATTGTTAATGGTCAAAATTTGGATGGACAGAATCTATCGGTTTTTCCGGCAATTCAGGAAAAATTAGTTAAACCGGGAGAAAAAACCAGAATTCAAATTCAGTTTAAAAATGGCGCGGATACGGCTTTAATGGGAAAGTTGAGAGTAGTTGATTTTGTCGTCACTGATAAGCAAGGGACTCCGAAAGTAGTAGAAAGCAAGGAACTTAAGTCAAAGTATGGCGCCTCTTCTTGGATTACCCTTCCAAATGATTCAATCGCTATTCCTCCCCGCGATTACGTCTCGGTTGATATGGGAGTCGCCGTACCATCTGATGTCAGTACCTGTGCCAAATATGCTCTTGTTTATATAGAACCTCTATCAGAAACGATCAGAGTCAAAGCTGATTTTAAAAAGCCTGAGACGGCCACGACTGTCAGTACCCGTCTTGGTGGTATTGTTACTTTTAACATTGAAAATAGTAATTGTAAAGAAAATTTGAATATTTCAGGATTTACTTTTCCAAAATTTCAAGAGTATGGACCGATAAAAATAAAATTTGACGTTTTTAATTTAAGTGACTATCACATCGTCCCTGCCGGATACGCTAACATCAGTAATTTCTTCGGTCTACCGACTGATCAACAAAATATTAAAGAGCAGAGAATTTTCCCGGAAGCAGGCAAATCATACGATGTTGATTTAGGTTCTAAATGGATGGTTGGAAGATATAAAATACTTGTCAACGTGGCAAGTAATGGCTTAAAAAGTGTCAGTCGTCAACAGGTAGCCTATGTCTGGATGTTTCCTTGGAGAGTCGCCTTAGCCGTCATCTTAACTATCATAGTAATGATAATAATTGTGAAAAATTTAATAACAAAAGAAACAGATCTTGAGGAAGAGTTGAAAAAGGAAAAAGATGAAATCGAGAAATTAAAATTACAACTGAGGAAGAGAGAATAAAGTATAACTAATACTACAAATACTACAAATACTACAAATACTACAAATACTACAAATACTACAAATACTACAAATTAATGATTAAATAAACAAACAATTAAATCATTGGTTTATTGAATTATTTATTGGTTGGATTGGTGACATTGGTAGTATTGGTCGGATTAATAAAGTATTATAAACTAATGAAGCATCTACTTCTTACTTTATTATTAATCTTGGTTCCTCTCCAATTAAGCTTGCTTTATACTGATAAATTACCTAATGGAAATGTAGCTGGAATTTCTAATACGAGTTATTTTGATGATAAGCAATCTAAAAATGTCAATGTCTCGGCGTTTATTGGCGATCATCGATTTAATCTATATGGCTATACCTCCCCACGGGCTTTTGTGACCTTTGATGGACAAGGCATATTTGATACGACGACCGCCAATGATAAGGGGTATTTTGAATTTAATAACCGCTTCTCCCCTCTTTCACCGCGCGAGGCCTGCCTGACCTCAAAAGACCAATTTGGGAGATTAAGTTCTCCTGTCTGCCTCCCTTCATTCCCAATCAAATATGATGTCAATATTGGCCCGGTCATTATGCCTCCGACTGTTTCTCTAAATAATCCCCCAATAGGTAGCGATTATTTTATTGGCGATCAGGTAATGTTAAGTGGGCAGGCAGTACCAAACACAGACGTTAAACTTTCGGTGTTTGGAAAAGATAAGGATTCTCACGGATTAATAGCGGATTTTCACGGATTGGTAAGGCCTGTTGAGGCCTTCACTTTTCCTGAATTGACAGCAAAAAGCGACGATAAAGGCAACTTTTCCATCAACCTTCCCTCATCTATTCCGGATAAGTTTCGTTTATTTGGTCAAACGGATTTTAAAAAATCAATTTCGTCAAATAGCGTTAAATTAAGCCTCGACATCTTACCTGTCTGGATGATTATTATTAAATTTTTCCTGTTCTTATTTTCTCTGATCAAACCAAGACTGTTGGAAATCCTTATCTTAGCCGAGATCATTTATATTTTGTATATCTTAAAAGGTCATATTCAGAGTAAGGCAATAGTCTTATATCAAAGCCATCTACCTGCGATTGAAGAAAGTCATTTACCGGTGAAGAATTAATACTATAATGAGGATGTGAATAATGTTATTTCTCAACAACTTGCAGATAAAACCTTGAGAGAGCTTGAAGCCGCCGAAAAACCACAGAGTAATTCACGTTCTTGGACCGATCCCGAAGGTTATAAATATCTTGTACCGTGGTCAAACGCTGTTCTTTTACGATATTTTATTAGGAGATTTACTGAGTCTTTACCAAAATCAGAATATCGTAGAAAATCACAAGTTGATGATGCGGCCAGAAGCGTCGTTCGAAATATTGAGGAAGGGTTTAAGAGAACGACCACCAGCGAATACCTGCAATTTATAGGTTACAGTCAAGGAAGTTTAGAGGAGGTCAAAGGAGACATAAGGGAATTGGCTGAGGATAAGTTTCTCAGCTCAAAACCAGGGTCAAGTCTGATGGGGATCGGGATTAACCTCGGAGATTTTAATAAGGGTTTAAGGGAAAATAAAGGAAATATAAAGGATTCTAAAGGACATTTACCCTCGTCTAATGCTCCTCTATCCTCCTTTAAATCTCCTTTAAATTCCTTTAAGCCTCCTCTTCGGGACTTTACCTACCGCCCCCTGACAGTCCTCTATCCTCCTTTAAATAACTTTCAAGTTAGTGATTTGACCTACGAAATCTTTATTGAAATAATTAACAAAACCGATTGGTTGTTGCGCCAGCTGGTGCAATCGTTAGAACGGAAACTTGGGAATTATAAGTTAAAGCTCGCCGGCCTTCGGCCATGAATATACTTTTTAACATCCCCTTAAATTTTCTTTAAAAATCCTTTCTTAATTAAATATCAGGTGGGCTTTTTGCTTTAGGGCTGTGCCGTCAACCTTGATTTCCAAGAAGTACTCCCCGGCCTTTGAGGCTGAAATATCAAAATAGGCTTTCCCGTAGCTATCGGTCAAGCCCTGAATAGCCTCAATATTTAGAGACGGATTTGATCCAACAAAAATATTTTTCCCTAAAACCCCTAATCCTTGATTGTTTAGGATAAAAACAGTCAATCGTATTTTTTCCTGTCCGTTGGCGCTCGCCTGAGATGGTGCGCTGAAGATATATGAGTTGTCAATTGAGAATGAGGCTTGGCTGACGCTTGCCCGACTACTAAAAAAATTCACTTCATAAAATCCAAAAACACCAATAAAACCAATGATTACTAGAAGCAAAATAATAAAAAAAAGGATTGATTTATTCATGTGATTTAATCTTATATCAATCATTAAGTTCTGTCAATTAAAGTAGTGGTGTGATTTATCACACCTTAATAGTACTATCAGTAGTTTTTTATAATGAGCCTAACACAATATGTGGATAAAGGGCGATAAAATAAGCCATATCAGAGGGAATTAAAATTAGCAGTTGAAATTACTTGCTGATAAATTGAAGAAATTCGTCAACGGTCATTCCCTCGAAGGAGGGAATCCAGACTAAGCATTCCCTTTAAAATGTAATCATCGTCTGGATCTCCGTCTTCACGGGGATGACAAATTGCAAAAATTTTAAACCGTAAACAACCAATGACTAAACTATTTTGATTTTTTTATAAATTTGTAATTTGTTATTCAATTGTTATTTGAATTTTGTCATTTGTTATTGTTTTTATTATAAGCTTAAAGATATGTATTGATATATTTACGTTCTATAATATTTTATGCGGTTATTCTATTAAATGCGTGTAAATATCAATATGTTTATGTTCATTCGTTTTCCCATTCGTGTTGATTAGTGTGTCATAATACATACAAAATACCCTTGACAAGCCTAAGGCAACTATTCTATTATGAATATACATGGTAAAAACGTATAATCTTTATAATCTTGAAGCCCCATTCAAAGAATACCTCGTTGCGGGAAACCAAAAAGCCGTTTCTATCAAAAACTATCTTTCTGACATCCGACATTTTTTCGGCTGGATGACTTCATATTCAAAATCAAAGAAACTAATTTTAACGAATTTTAACGAATTTCAACTAATTTCGATAGTTAATGAAGGTTTTATTTCCGAATACAAATCCTATCTGGAATCAAATAATATCCCCCATAAAACTATCAATCGTCGCCTATCGACGCTCCGGAAATTTTGTTCTTTTTGTATATCCCAAGGCTGGATGAAGGAAAACCCGGCTAAACAAATTTCGAATATTTCCCATCTACACCCTACACCCTACACCCTACACCCTAATGAGGCCTCTAAAAGCCCTAAAATATTATTAAGTATTAAGTATCGAGTATTAAGTATTTTCAAAAATGTGATTAATAGACTGGTCCCGATTAAATCGGGAGATAATAAACCGACTACTGATTCAACCGACTCGACTGATTCTATCCGATTACATCCGATTGTATCTGATTTAACTGGTTTTGGTCTTCAACAATACATCATCTTCCTCATCATCCTTATCTTTGTCTCAACTATGGGTGCCGGAATTTATAATCAATTTTTCGTTAAAAATCGCCAATCTTTTGCTTATCCGACGGCTCTGACAAAAGCCGGAAGAATTCTTTCCTTTCAAGGCCGTCTGACCGACACCCTAAGTAATCCGATTATCACGGCGACTAATGTTCAATTCAAGCTTTATAGTGTATCTACAGGTGGGACATCTCTTTATGCTACAGGCACTTGTTCGGTGACACCTGATGAAGATGGGATTTTTAATTCTTTAATCGGTTCCGACTGCGGAAGCGAAATTACCTCTTCTGTCTTTTCAGAAAATACTAATGTGTATCTCGGTGTCACGGTCGGGGGTGATGCCGAAATGACCCCCAGGCAGCAAATTGCGAACGTGGGATATGCAATAAACTCGGAAACTCTGCAGGGGCTTCCACCAGGCACAGGCTCATCAGTCATCCCATATATCAATAGCGATGGTAATCTGCTAATTTCAGCTTCCAGTCCTGGAATTAGATCGACATCAACTTCAACCGATTTTACTTTATCAAGCGCTAAAGCCACGGTCATCCAATCAGCCGGTACGGGTGATGTTGTTTTACAGGCTACGGAGAGTGGGACGTTAAAATTCCGCACCGGAGGCACGACTGACGCAAATACCAGAATAACCGTTGATAATGGGGGGAATGTGGGAGTGGGCACGACCAATCCCCTGCAGAAGCTCCACGTAGAGGGACAGTGTGTGGAAGAAAACTCTTTAATACAAGTTAGGAGTTATGAGTTAGGAGTTAGGAGGGAAGAGAAAAAAATCAAAGACATTGTGCCTGGAGATGAAGTGCTTTCTCTTAATGTGGAGACAGGAGAGTTTCAATACCAGACGGTTGAGAAGACTTTGGATATGGGGACTAAAGAAATTTATGAATTAACAACTGAAACCGGAAAAAAAATTGAAACAACCGGGAATCATCCTTACCTTGTCAAGGGAAAAAATATTTTATCTGGAAACGTGGGTGGGTTTTTTAAAGAAAGCGATGTACATCAAAAGAACAACGATAACAAACAAACCATAACCGATAATAATCTTAGCGTTCAAATCAGCAATGTTTATCATAAAGATTCCTCATCAAATCTGACTGCTAACATTAAAGACACTGTACCCCAAAAAACATTGCTTGTCAAGAGAAATATTTTTGATAATGTATCGCCAGATAAAAAATTAGGAAGAACAATCACCGAACCAAATAGAGCGGCAGATAAATTGGTAAAAATCCCTGACAATACCCTTAACCAAGACTTGGAAACGACCATTAATAGTAATTTAACAGAAAATAATTCTTCTGTCAAAGGAAGTTGGGTTAAGGTCGTCTATCTTTCGGTTGGTGATGAAATTGCTACTTTAGATGGGTTTGAGAAAATTTCTTCTATCAGCGTTTTACCGGCAAAACACGTCTATGATCTGCAAATTGCCAACACTCACAACTTCGTCGCCAACGGCATCGTCGCTCATAACACCTATATTTCCGGCAACGTCGGCATCGGGACGACCTCCCCGGCCCAAAAACTTGATGTAGTTGGCAATGTTCAGTTTAGCGGAGCCCTGATGCCTAACGGGTCAGCTGGCACTACAGGACAGCTTTTAACCTCAGCTGGAGCTGGCGCTCCTCCTACCTGGAGCTCGACTATTGGAGCCGGCGCCATCACGCCTGATTCTTTAGACTTTACTGAATTTAAAGACGCAATGACACTGGACGCCAGTACTGATATTGCTCTTGGCGCTCTGACTCTCTCTACTTCCGGGACTGGTGTTGTTGCCTTCAATAGTACCGGCGGTATCACCTCTGCCGGCAACTTAACCTTTGGAGATACACAAAAGATCATTGGTGGCATCGGAACTACCTCCGACCTTACCCTCCAAACCACCTCGGGAGTAGGAGCCGCCGGAGCGGATATGCATTTCCTGACTGGCAACAATGGCGCCACCGAAGCCATGACAATACTAAACAGTGGCAACGTCGGCATCGGGACGACCAATCCCCTGCAGAAACTTCACGTCGAAGGCCAGTGCGTGGCTATGGGAACTTTGATAAGACGAAGAAGAAGAAAGAAAAATGGGGACGATGATGAAGATGAACCCGCCGACGCCTTCGGCTTTGGCGAGGCACAGTGGGAAGACGTTCCCGTCGAGGATGTCCAACCAGGCGATGAAGTCTTAACTTTGAATGAAGAAACCGGAAAGTTTGAGTGGCAAATTGTGGAAGATACGATGGATAAGGGGATGCAAACTTCCTATGAGATCATCACGGAAAACGGCAAAAAGATAGAGACGACCGGGAATCATCCGTACTTAGTAAAAAGTAAGGATTTATTTGAAGACGGCAATCGCCAAAATGAAAGCAATTACCAACAAAGCGAAAGCAATCAAAGCTTTGGCATTAACATCCAGAATATTAATTCTATTCATAATAATTTCTTTAATTTATATGCAATAAACAATGAAAGTATAATTCCTAAAATATCTGCTGTCAAGACTAATAATTTTTTCACTCCTTTTTCTGAAGAAAAGTTAGGGACAATAATCAGTGCTCCCAACCAGCCAGCTGATAGATTAACAAATAGATCAGAGAAAATTAATACTAAAGCCGAATCAAACTTCATAGATTTTAATCTAACAAAAAACTCTGAAAAAATCAATGGTATTTGGACAAAAGTCACATATCTTCACAAAGGTGACGAAATAGCTACTCTCGACGGTTGGGAAAAAATCACGTCAATTAAAATCACCGGACGTAAACAGATGTATGATCTGCAAATCGCCAACACTCACAACTTTGTGGCCGGGCATTATGTTGATCAATTAATAGGAAAGGTATTAACTGAACAAGAGGAAAAACAATACCGTCAGTTACTTGTGAGCCTTCGCATTCTTATCCAGCTTACCGAAGGCCAAAACAACCAGGGCAAAAGCAATAATCATCAAAACAAAAGTCAGCTGGGCGATAGCAATGGTGTTGGAAAGGTTAATATCAGTAATTTTCATAGTCTACTTGCTGATTCCTCAAGTCTAAATGATAAATATAAAGATATAATAGAAAAAATAAGACTAATTGTCAAGAGAAGCGGTTGGTTGAGTAAAATAAACACCGAGGCAAACCAGCCTGCGGAAAGATTGCAAAACCAGGAAGAAAGTACGGTTAAATTGGATGAGTTAAATTTAAGAGACATTAAAGAAATTTTAACAGCTTGGCAAAAACGTGTCAAGTACGGCGGCATCGTCGCCCACAACACCTATATTTCCGGCAACGTCGGCATCGGGACGACCAATCCCCTGCAGAAACTTCACGTCGAAGGACAGTGTGTGACCGGAGATACGCTCTTGAGAAGAAGACGCCGAAGAAGAAGACGGGGGGCAAACGGCGAGTGGATTGAGGAAGAGTACTGGGAAGACGTACGGATTGATGAGATTGAAGAAGGAGATGAAATCCTCACGTTGGATGAAAAATCAGGTAAATTTGTTACCCAAAAAGTCAACGCTCTGATGGATATGGGAGTGAAGCCAGTCTTTAAGCTAAAGACGGAGAGTGGTAAAGAAATTCGGACTACTGGAAACCATCCATATTTGGCAATCAAACAGACTCCTGAAATGATCAATCTCGAAGCTTACAAAGCAGTTAAAGAAGACAAGGTTGATCTTTCCGAAGAAAATGAGTTTGGCGAAACCAAAATAATCTGGTCAACGGGAGAGTCTGGAAGTTTTGGATTTAGCGGAGCTTCTCTCCGAGAGTTTGAAAACAATATAGAGAACTCCTCCGGCAATCAAAGCCAAGAAAAAGGCAATCAAGGCTCTGGCGTTAACATCCCAAACATTAATCATGATATTTTTGATAACTTTCTAAACTTAAAAGCTATTGCTAAACAAAATATACCAGCTAATACATCTTCTGTCAAGAGAATGAAATTAAAGGGAAAATTACTGCCGGTAAAATTAGGAACAATTAACACTGCTCCAAACCACCCGGCAGATAAATTGACAAATAATTCCGAGAAAACAGAAAACCAATCTGGGCTTAGTCTTAACATCAAAAATAATCCTAACAAAAATCGTCAGTTATTGTCAAACGCAAACTGGACAAAAGTAATCTATCTTTCTCCTGGTGATTTGATCGCTACTTCTTCTTCCTGTGAACCATATGTAGAGTGGGACAAAATCCAATCCATTGAGTATGTTGGTGAAGAACAAGTTTATGACATAGAGGTTGAAGGGACTCATAACTTCGTCGCCGGACATTATGTTAACACTAAAACGGGAAAGGCACTGACGCTGAAGCAGGAAAAAGCCTACCTTGGATATTTGGTCACCAAAAAATCCGCCGAAGCGGATTTGGTAGACCTAACAAATTCGTCTAATGGCTGGATTGATAACCTTGATGGAAGTGTAACAAAAGGAAAATCATTTGTCAAGTACCAAAACAAAGTTGGCGTGGACTCGCCGGGGGTTGAACCCGGTAAGCTTGGGTTATCAATCCAGCATAGCGAACCTGCCGAGCCCACGCAATTTTCATTATCTCAAATATTGGGAGAAGATGTTAATGAAGAAGATATTGTCTACGGCGGCATCGTCGCCCACAACACCTATATTTCCGGCAACGTCGGCATCGGGACGACGGCACCTGGAGAAAAACTTGACGTCGTTGGCAATGTCCAGTTTAGTGGAGCCTTGATGCCTAACGGGTCAGCTGGCACTACAGGACAGCTTTTAACCTCAGCTGGAGCTGGCGCTCCTCCTACCTGGAGCTCGACTATTGGAGCCGGCGCCATCACGCCTGATTCTTTAGACTTTACTGAATTTAAAGACGCAATGACACTGGACGCCAGTACTGATATTGCTCTTGGCGCTCTGACTCTCTCGACTTCAGGGACAGGGACTGTTGCCTTCAACAGCACAGGTGGTATCACCTCTGCAGGCAACTTGACCTTTGGGGGGGCGCAAAAGATCATTGGTGGTACCGGGACTACCTCTGATCTAACTCTCCAGACTACCTCAGGGGTTGGGACAACCGGAGCAGATATGCATTTCCTGACGGGCAATAATGGCGCCACCGAAGCCATGACAATACTAAACAGCGGCAACGTCGGCATCGGGACGACGAGTCCTGCACAAGCATTGGATGTCGTAGGCAACATCTCATCGTTAAGAAGCGGCACTTTTTCGTCGCTTATTCAAAGCACATATAGTGATACTTTCTGGCATGGCAATTTCTTCTCGTCAAGAAGGTATAGAGGCACATCAAATATACCTGCCGCCGTGGTGAATGGCGACTCATTATATAGTTTTGATGTCTGGGGAGCAGATACGGCTTCTACAATAAATAGAGCGGCGACAATTATAGCTAAGGTAGATGGAACGGTATCGAGTAGCATTGTTCCATCAAGCTGGATGTTCAGAGTTACTAATACAGCTGGCACTCTTTTAGATGCGTTGGTAGTTAAAAGCACTGGCAACGTCGGCATCGGGACGACGGCTCCGGGATATACCTTAGATGTATACGGCACAGGTATTCGCTCAAAAGTTGCTGGTGCTGGAACAAAATCGTTTATTGGGACGGATTTAGGTGGAACAGAATTTTATTCTTTTCAAAGAAATGCTAATAATGATTTTCAAATCAATTCTTATGGAGACATAATACTTGATACAACGAACGGCAACGTCGGGATTGGGACGACGGCGCCGGGGGCAAAGCTTGATGTAAATGGTAGTATATTACTCTCTTCAGCAACCTCTACTATTACTCATCAAACAAGAACTGTTCAAAATGGCGGACTTATTGCCGGCTCAACCTACTACGTCAAACTATACGATTCAACCTCGACAACATCAAAAACTCTGGCATTTAAGTTGGCATCTGGCAGTAGCTCAGAATATGCTGCCGACGTCGACATATTTATTCCAGCTTATGTTTTTCATTCTACTGGATACGGTGGGGTAACCAGTGGAATTGGACCACAAGTTACCACTCGCAC
>Ga0210044_10010984_pt1 | contig 10648 bp, 6 predicted proteins | sample CryGey13umfilter_2_FD_183959 | JGI IMG/M metagenome (GOLD analysis project Ga0210044, IMG submission 183959) | Groundwater microbial communities from aquifer in Utah, USA - Crystal Geyser 4/9/14 3 um filter (SPAdes) (version 2) | ecosystem: Environmental > Aquatic > Deep subsurface > Groundwater...
GCGGAGAAAGAGGGATTCGAACCCTCGGTACGCTTTTGACGTACACACGCTTTCCAGGCGTGCCTCTTAAACCACTCGAGCATCTCTCCAAATAGCTGGCTAAAATACAATTTTTTAATAATCGCGCTAATATTAAATTATAATTTCGTGAGAACTCTCGTCTTGCCAAAAATATGTTGTTTTTAATTAAAATTATTGTTTTAACATTTAATCCAAAGTTCATGTTAAGTATTTAATCCTAAGTTCATGGCTTATTTGAAAAAACTACATTCGAAATTTTTTTAACAATTTTATTTTGATTATTAGATATGTCCTTAATTATTATAATTATTGTTAGAAATCAAATGTAATTATGTTTACTTTTGCTTCCCAAAATTTTAAGTAACCAATTTAAATTAAATAATATGAGAAAAATTTTACTATCAATGATTGCTTCTGTTTTGTCTATTGCGGCTTTTAGTCAATGTCAAAACTTATTTATTTCCGAATATGTTGAGGGCAATTACAATAATAAAGCTATCGAAATCTATAATCCTACCAACGCTGCAATAAATTTATCAGGATATAGAATTGTAAGATATTCTAATGGTGGAACAAGTCCACAATTTCTTGCTTTAGCTGGTACATTAGCATCTTCAGAAGTTTATGTTATTGTTATTGATAAAAGAGACCCAAGTGCTACAGGATATGATACCATTGTATTTGCTGAACTAATAGCTCATGCAGATACTTTTATGAGTGGCGCATATCCTGGACCAATGTATTTTAACGGTAATGATGCTATAACTCTTGAAACTACTTCGGGAACTTATGTTGATATTATTGGTGTTGTTGGCCAAAATCCCGGTCAAGCATGGACATCAGATACAGCTGCAGGATTTACTGATGCTTTGGGTGGTCGTTGGTGGACAAAAGATCATACCTTGATTAGAAAACCAACGGTTCAGCAAGGCATCACTACAAACCCAACATATTTCAACCCAGTGGTTGAATGGGATAGCTTGCCAAAGAATACTTTCAGCACCCTCGGATGGCATAAAGGAAACTGCACCCCAAACTCCATAAATAATATAAAGAAGCAGAACAATGCCTTCTTTTTCCCTAACCCAGTAGCAGGTAGTTTCTTTACCGTAAAAGCAACGCAAATTATCGAATCTGTCGAAATTACTAATGCAATTGGCCAAGTGATTTATAGCAAAAAAAATGCTGATTTCAGTGGTGATATGAAAATTGAAACCACAAATATGCTAAATGGAATTTATATGGTGAAAATATTTTTTACCGATAATTCTTCTATCATTAAAAAAGTCATTATAGAATAATCTTTAATGATTAATATAAAAAAACTCTCATTTATTTTATGAATGAGGGTTTTTTATCCTTGAAAAAGAAATAAATATGAAATTAAAAATTATTATTTTATTATTTGCCATGTATGCGTTTTCAACTATGAATGCTCAGCAGGGAAATATCAAAGGAAGCGTAACTGATAAGACTACTGGCGAAAAACTTATAGGAGTAAACATTATGTACAGCGAAGGCAAAGGAATTATCTCTGATTTGAATGGTAATTTTTCTGTGAAACTTGATTACGGAATCTATAGATTTAAAGTCTCTTATGTTGGTTACAATCAAATTGAAAAAACTATCGTTCTTGATAAAAGCGAAAAAGTAATTGTATTTCAGCTCGAAAATTCAACACTTGAAGAAGTAGAAATAGTTTCAGATGTGGCAAAATCTCGCGAGACCCCAGTAGCCTTTTCAACCATTAAACCAGCAAAATTAGAAGAAGAATTGGCTGCTCAAGATTTACCAATGATATTGAATTCAACACCAGGAGTTTATGCTACCCAATTAGGTGGCGGTGACGGCGATGCAAGAATAAATATCAGAGGTTTTAGCCAAAGAAATGTTGCAGTTATGATTGATGGAATTCCAGTAAATGATATGGAAAATGGTTGGGTTTATTGGTCAAATTGGTCAGGATTAGATTTGGCAACGCGCTCAATTCAGGTACAAAGAGGATTAGGTGCTTCCAAACTTGCTCTCCCTTCGGTGGGTGGAACCATGAACATTATCACCAGAGGAATAGATTCGAAAAAAAGCTTTAAAGTAAATCAAGAAATGGGCTCAGATGGCTATAGCCGCTCATCGTTGGCATTAAATTCTGGCAGACTAAAGAATGGCTGGGGAGTTACTTTTTCGGGATACTACAAAAGAGGTAACGGCTGGGCTGATATGACTTGGACAAGAGACTGGTTTTTCTTTGTGAGAGTTGATAAAGCTATAGGGGATCATTTACTTAGCCTTTCGGCTATTGGTTCGCCACAATCTCATGGTCAAAGAGCATATCAAAACTCAATAGCTGAATTTAGTACCGACTATGCCAAGAAAGTTGGAATCGCCGACAGCAATTACATAAAAGGAAAACCGACAAATCTGGGCTTGCGTTATAACCAAAATTGGGGAAATCTCAATCGATGGTCAACACAGGGTAGCGATACCTTAAGCAAACAAGAAAAAGTGAATGAGAAAATTAACTTCTATTTCAAGCCTCAATATAGCATTCGAGATTTTTGGAATGTCTCCTCAAAACTCTACATTTCAAATATTGCTTATTTGTCGATGGGAAATGGAGGAGGAACTGGATTTTCCCGAACTCTAACAACCTTGAGCGATGGTTTAAAAGATATTCAATCATCGTATAATTCAAATATGAAAAATAATGGAACTGCACTCGAAGGAAAAGGCGATTTTATTTATGCATCTAATAACGACCATTTTTGGTATGGATTACTCTCTTCTTTTGGCTGGCGATTCAAAAAAAATTGGGAACTTTCTGGTGGTTTAGACCTAAGAAGTTATAAAGGCTCTCATTATCGTACAACTTATGATTTGCTTGGAGCGAACTCATTTATCGATACTTATACTGCTACTGAACTTAATGATAAGACAAATCCCTCCACAGTTCGTAAAAATGGCGACATTGTCTATTACCACAACGACGCCTTGGTACGTTGGGGTGGACTTTTCGCTCAATTAAACGTAAAGGAAGGAAACTGGTCGTATTTTGTAAATCTAACGATGGCTTATAGCGGTTATAATAGAATTGACTACTTTAAGAAAAAAGACCTCGTAATTAATGGACAAACATTTTATCAAGCTGTAGGTTACACACCAAAATTTGATTTATCGCAAGGTAAATTTATTGCTCTTGCTGATACTTTTAAACTTAATGGACAAGCTTATACCCTAAATTCTCCTGAGGCTCGCACTGCTGAAACTGGCTGGAAATATATTCCTGGCTATACTGCTAAAGCTGGCGCAAATTATAATATCTCCGAAACTCAAAATGTCTATATAAATATTGGCTACCTTAACAAAGCTCCTCGTTTTGCAAATGTTTATGACAATAACAACAGAATGTATAAACAAATTAAAAATGAGATAGTTAAAGCGATAGAATTGGGATATACTTTCTTTAATGGCGACATTACTGTGGATCTGAATGCTTATCTTACAAATTGGCAAAATAAACCTGCCGATGTTGCTTCTTCAATAAAAATTGATGACGTTACTTACAAAGTAAATATCAATGGAATGAATGCTCTCCACAAAGGTTTAGAGACAGAAATTGCATGGCAGATTAACAAATATATTCTTTCCGAATCAGTGATTTCGTTAGGCGATTGGCGTTGGACTTCTGCTGACTCTGCCGAAGTTGTAAATGATAATACAGGTGAGGTAGTAAGAAAAATATTTTTTGATGCTAAAGGATTAAAAGTTGGCGATGCCGCTCAAACTCAGCTGAGAGAAAGCCTTCGTTGGCAAATAAAAAAAGGTCTCTATTTGAAGAGCACTCTTACTTTTTTTGGAGATAATTATTCCAATTTTGACCCTATGTCGTTAGATCCAAAGCTTCATCCATCTTCTTTTGATGCAAATGGAAACCCAAAACAATCTTGGAAAATACCAAACTATGCCCTGTTGGATGCTTTTGCTGGATATAGTTTTAAACATAAAAAATTAGGCTTCAACATACGTCTTTCTGTCTTAAATGTGCTTGATAATGTTTACATTACTGACGCTCACAACAATGATGGATACAGTGGCCAAAGCTGGAATTCTTTTGACGCAAAATCCGCCGCAGTTTTTTTCGGTATGGGACGTAGGTTCGTTACCTCATTGGCAATAAATTTTTAATTATTAAACTAAATCATTTATATAAATATTATCAAATTATGAAAATCAAACTTTTTTTAATCTCAATTTTGGTTTTTGCAGCAAGCGCTTCCTTCGCACAAATAACCATAAAAGCAGCAAGAAATCTAAGCATGGGAACAGTGGTTACCGTCAAAGGCATTGTTACCAATGGTTCTGAGTTAGGTGTAATAAGATATCTACAAGATAGTACTGCTGGAATTGCAGCTTATGGAGCTACTTTGAGTACAGTCCAACGCGGCGATTCTATCCAAATTACTGGTACTCTGAAGAATTACAACCAACTTACTGAACTCGATCCATTGACAAGTTTCACCGTTCTATCCACAGGAAATGCTTTGCCAACTCCAGAAGTTGCACCAATTGACTCGCTCAACGAAAATCATGAAAGCGAATTGGTAAGAATTAATAACGCTACTTTTACCACAAATCCAGGTGGTACATTTAGTAGCAATACTTCTTATTATTTTACTGCCAATGGTTTAACTTCTTCTATTTATGTTCGTGCTAATAATCCTTTAATTGGCCATGTAATTCCTTCAGGAACTGTATCATTGATAGGAATAAATTCACAATTCTCTTATAGCAGTCCTACTACAGGATATCAATTGCTATGTAGAGATTCTGCAGATATTATTAATAGTTCAAGCATTTCAATAATTTCATCTGTAAGCTTGGATTCTCTTTCTACCACAGGTTTTGCATTGAATTGGATTACCGATAATGCTGGAACTTCTGAAATATTTTATGGTTCATCCAATAATAATCTTGTAAATCATTTATCTGATACTACTTCTTCTATTGCCCATCATGTTGCCATTAAAAATGCAAGTCCTTCTCAACTTTTTTATGTAAAAGCTTTTTCTGTGCTGGGCAACGATACAGCTTTTTCACCCATAAGAGTTTTTATTACACAATCAGTTTCTTCAGGAGATATCAAAGTTTATTTCAATCATCCTACCGACCATAGCGTAAGTACAGGGGTAAATGCTATAACTTTGACCAATGCCATAGACGATACTTTGGTAAAATATATCGACAGAGCACAGGCAACTATTGATTTTACAATGTACAATTTCAATTCTGCAAACATTGCCAATATTGCTACAGCATTGAATAATGCTTATACAAGAGGTGTGGTAGTGAGAGTAATTTTCGATAATGCTGCAAATAATACTGGACTTCAACAATTAGATGCAGGCATCAAAAAAATTGCGAATCCTGTAGGCTCACAATATGGAATTATGCACAATAAATTCATAATTTTTGATGCTTATAATTCTAATGTAAATGTTCCAATTGTATGGACAGGCTCCACAAATCTTACTGAAGGGCAAATAAATACTGATGCAAATAGTGTGATTATCATTCAAGATAAATCGTTAGCCATTACATACAATTTGGAATTTAATGAAATGTTTGGCTCCACTGGCGCTATTCCCGACCTAATTGCTTCCAAATTTGGACCAGATAAATTGGATAATACTCCTCACGAATTTATAATTGGAAGCAAACATATCAAATCATATTTTAGCCCGAGTGATGGAACAAATGATGTAATACTTTCGGAAATTGCAGCTGCTACTGCCACCATAGATATTGCTACCATGCTGATTACCAGAACCGATATTGCTTACGCTCTCCAAGATGCCGTGAATAATAATGGTGTAAAACTTCATATTTTAGGCAATGCGGAAGCTGATTTTTCGACCTTAGATTGGAGTATTTTTCATAACCTTATCGATACAAACCTTGTAGAAGATGCCATAGCTCCTGGAATTATGCATCACAAATTTATGGTTGTTGATAACGGTTTGGCAAATGCTTCCTTAGAAGTGGGCTCGCATAATTGGAGCAATGCTGCAAATAATATTAATGATGAAAATACTCTTGTGATTCATGATGAAACTATTGCAAATCTTTATTATCAGGCATTTAGATACAGATTTTATCAGAATGTTCATTCTGGAATTTCTAATAATTCTAATCTTTTGCAAGTAGATGTATTTCCAAATCCAGTATCGGAGAATTTATTTGTAAATATTACAGCATCACAATCTTCGCAAAGTACTTTTGAAATTGCTGACATTTCTGGTAGAACTATTTTGAGCAAAGTTGAGCAAGTAAATTCAGGCAAAAACAAAGTAAAACTTAATCTAAGTAATGTAAAAAGCGGAATTTATATTTTGAAAATCGCATCTAAAGATGGAATGTACATGAAAAAATTTATGGTTAAATAATCCAATAAATTTTCTCAAAAAAACCTGATTAAAAATTTTTAGTCAGGTTTTTTTATTCTACTTCTTCCATGGATATTAATCCATTGATGATTGCGTAAACTGTTAGACCAGAGATAGATTTTATACCAAGCTTGGCTGTAATTTTTTTGCGGTGAGTTATCACAGTATGAATGCTTATAAATAATGCTTCTGCAATTTCTTTGTTGGTTTTGCCCAATGCTACATGTTTCAAAATTGTTCTTTCTCTGTTGCTAATTTTCTCTTCATGCGCATTTGTCAAAAAATTGTCGGTCTCCACTAAATTCAAAAAGTATTCAATAGTCTCTTTCTTAGTAGAATACACATCAAAATTGGAGTGAATTATTATGTTGCTTAAAACCTCTGGAGAAAATTTAAGCTGAATAATCTTGGTGTTGGTGGAAGATTTAAAAATCGAATTCAAAACTTCATCACTTAAGGAGCGAATCAAGTCGCTGGCAACAATCAGAAAATCAGGTTGATGAGTTGTTAAACTTTGAATAATTGCTGATGAATCTTCAATAATTTCTACAACTTTGGCATTTTTAATCTCGTTAAGCGTAATTGAAAGGCCTTTATTAATAAGGTAAGATTTACTTGCAATAATAAAGTTGATTTGCTTCATAGCTTTATTTTAACATTTTTTCCATCAGCGTAACTCGTGGAACCAAAACTCTGTTCTCCATATTTGAATGGTCATTTATATCTTTTTCAAGATGCCCAAGTTGTCCAAGAATCTTATAACAGAGCACATTGTTTTCTTGTGGAGGAAGATATTTAATTATCAGACTTTTCAAATCATACAAACTATCTTCAATATTTTCATGCTCATCAACATATCTTTCTATAGCGTAATCTTTCAACTCTTTAATTTCGTTGGCTGTCAAATTTTCATTTGATTTATAAAACAGTTCCAATTTCAAAATGTATGGATAAACAACTTCTTCCTCTCTTTTAATGTGCTGGCTAAGATGAATTTTATAGTCGATAAAAAATTTGCTGATTAGTTTAAGCTCTTTAGAAATAGGCTTGTCGCTTTCGTCCAAAAGCTTTTGTATTAAAGCGTAAATCTCTGGCATTTTGAGATTTAAATAATAATTATGAGTATTTTTAAGATAAGCAATTATCAAGCTCAGTGGAAAACTTTCGAGATAATTTTGTGGAAAATAATCAGGTTCATTAAAAGTATTTACAATCTCAAGAAAGAAATCCACATTCACGCCGTGAACATTGCAAACTTCTTCCACCGTTTTCTCGCCAAAACCAAGCTTAATCTCAAAGCGACTTATCACCGATAGCAAATGATGATTATTAAGAATCACATCAGCCATCTTAATGTTTTTTGAAAAAATCATAAGAATATATTTTGTGCTGACAAAGATAAGATTTATAAGAGATTTATATTGAATTATGAAAAAATATTTTATTCTACCTAATATTAATAGTTTTTTATCTATTTTAGCCATTGGCAAAATGATGCCAATTGAACTTAATTTTTTAACGAAAATAAATATTATGAAAAAAACACTTTTACTTTTTACAGCTGTTTTTGGTTTTGGGTTTTTGATTGCTCAAACATCAAATATTCAGCAAATTGAAAAAGGAGTAAGCAATTTTAGAGGGCAAAGCTCCAACAAAGTTGTTCTAAAGAAACACAATGCACTTGTAACACCACCAAAAACTTCACTTGCCGAAAGTTTTGAAGGAACTGCCTTTCCACCATTAGGATGGACATTTATTGATGGCGATGGCGATGGACAAAACTGGTTTGCTTATACTGGTGGTTCTGCACATACTGGCGCAATATCTGCTGTATCAGCATCTTGGACATCTACCTCTGGTGCTCTTACTCCAAATAACCATTTAATTACTCCTGCCTTAATTCCGGTAACTGGCGACACACTTTCGTTTTGGTTTGCTGCTCAAGACCCTGCCTATCCTGCCGATAAATTTCAGGTATTAGTTTCTACAACAGGAAAAGCTACTTCAAACTTCATCGATACACTTTTTGTAAAAACTATCACAGATAGTGCCTGGACTCAAAAAAAATTAAGCCTTGCCGCTTTTGTTGGTGACACCATCTATGTGTCTTTCAACCACTTCGATTGTACCGATTGGTTTTATATGAAAATTGATGATGTTTCTGGCCCCGCAACTTATACTCCACCTGATATGGCGGTATCTAATATTATTGCACCATATTCAGCTTGTGGACTTGGTTCAGAAGATGTTACTATTGAATTAAGCAATAATGGAGCAATCTCTGTTTCATCTTTTGATGTTGCATTTAAAGTTGATAATGGCACTTATACCACAGAAACATACAGTGGAACTGCATTAGCACCTTTTACTACTGCCACCTATACTTTTACAGCTAAAGCAAATTTATCTGCTGCTGGACTTCATACAGTTACCGCCAAAGTTATTTATTCTTCCGATGCTGATGCCTCAAATGATTTGATAACAATAAATGCCGACCACCTGTCGGGCAAAACAATTCCTTATACCATGGGCTTTGAAACTGGCGAAAGTCTCGAAGGATGGAGCGTGATAGATGTTGCTCAAGATGGATATACATGGTACACAATTGAAAATGGGGTGAATCCAAACCTTGGAACAGGCTATGCTTATTGCATCTCGCCATCATCAGACGATTGGTTGATAACTACTTGCCTAAATTTAGTAAGTGGCCAAAATTATGGAGTATCGGCATGGGCCAAAACAAAAGTTAATGGAAATGAAGCTTTTTCAATTATGCTCGGACAAGGAAATACTGCAACTGCATTAACTACCAATCTAAAAGATGCAACTGTTGCTGCCGATATTTATGATAAATATTCAGCCACTTTTACAGTTGCCACAGCCGGAGAATACTTTGTTGGCTTTCATGCAAATAGCTCTGCAAGCACCATGACAATGTATTTAGATGACATTATGATTGACGACCTTTTTACTGGTATTGAAAAATCTGACATTTCAAATTCTATAAGCATGTATCCAAATCCTGCTAAGAATCTTCTAAAAATTCGCTCCACCACAAATATTTCAAATATAAAAATAGTAAATATTATTGGTCAAACGGTTAAAGATGTTGATGTAAATGCCACTGAATCAAGAATTGAGATATCAAATCTTGAAAATGGGATTTATTTGGTAAGCATTAAAACTGGAAACAATACTTCAGTGAAAAAACTTACAATAAATAGATAATTTCTACAGATTTTACTTCTAAAAAAAGTCATCTCAAAAAGAATTGAGATGACTTTTTTGTTTTATAATTTTTCATTTAAATAAATTTATTAAAGTCGAAAGGTTCATTTTTTCATGCGAAATTTTTAACAAATTCTTTCGATAAAATTCTTATTTTTGTCGGCAAGGCCTAAATTTTTTAATGGGAAAAATCGACGACATAAAGCAGCCAATTGGCGCAGAGTTAAAGCGTTTTCATACAGAATTTGAAGCTGTTATGAAAAGTCGTATTCCGCTGCTTAACATTATCACCAAATACATTTTAAAAAATAAAGGCAAGCAAATGCGCCCACTTTTTGTTTTTCTATCTGCCCGACTCAATGGTGAAATTACCGACTCAACATATAAAGCAGCTGCTTTAATAGAGCTTCTACATACCGCAACTTTAGTTCATGATGATGTAGTAGATGAAGCAAATTTGCGTCGCAATGTATTTACTATTAATGCTTTATGGAAAAACAAAGCTGCCGTTCTAATTGGCGATTATTTGCTTTCAAAGGGAATGCTAATGGCTTTAGAAAACAAGGAATACCAACTATTAGAGATAGTTTCAAAAGCTACAAAACAAATGAGTGAAGGGGAGCTACTTCAAATAGAAAAAGCCCGCCGCTTAGATATTTCTGAAGAAATTTACTTTGAAATTATTCGTCAAAAAACCGCCTCTCTAATTGGCTCTGCAACCGCTGCTGGAGTTGCTTCCACTGGCGCTTCAAAGGAGTTGATAAATAAATTTTGGGAAATGGGTGAAAATATTGGCATCGCATTTCAAATAAAAGATGATTTGCTTGACTATTCAAATACTGGCAACACCGGTAAAATATCTGGTAACGACCTAAAGGAAAAGAAGATGACTCTGCCATTAATATATTTCTTGAATAATATTAGCTCTTTCGAACGTCGTAAAATAATCTATAAAATAA
>Ga0210044_10010985_pt1 | contig 10646 bp, 5 predicted proteins | sample CryGey13umfilter_2_FD_183959 | JGI IMG/M metagenome (GOLD analysis project Ga0210044, IMG submission 183959) | Groundwater microbial communities from aquifer in Utah, USA - Crystal Geyser 4/9/14 3 um filter (SPAdes) (version 2) | ecosystem: Environmental > Aquatic > Deep subsurface > Groundwater...
TTCCACCCGCCATTCCACGCCGTGCCAGGTGCCGGTCAGGAGTTTATTGGCCCTTTCGTTCTCGCAACCTGGCAGCAGCAGGAAGGTAGCTGCTAAAATTATCAGTAATTCATGCAAATGCTTCATCGAAATATCACGTCTAAAAATTTCCAGAAATCATCCCGCTCATCGCCGGGTACCAAAAGTAGCGCTGAATAAGAATGCCACCAAAATTCCCTCCGCCAAATCTCTCCTTTGCCGCCCAACTTCCAAAAAGACTCTGGATTTTAGACCCCAAACGATAGACTTCAGACACCCCTCATAACTCATAACTCATAATTCGCCGTCTCACCTCAAAAGAGTTGTTTCACCTTTAAAGCTTTCCACCATGCCATCGTCGTATTGGGCTTCGAGGTACCAGACATAGACACCGGCAGGCATGTCGCGGGTTTTAAATGTACCGTCCCAGCCCATCGTCAGGTCGTTGATGGGGATGTCGAATTGTTCGTAGAGCAGCTCACCCCAGCGGTCGAAAACCTGGAATACCTGAATCATGGTGCCCGACTTGCCATGTACGGTGAGCAGGTCATTTACGCCGTCGCCGTTGGGGGTGAAGCCCGTCGGCACCAGTACCCGGCGCTCTTTTTTCACATTAATTTTCAGGTGGTCCTGCGCCTCGCAGCCGTGTTCGTCCACAGCGAGCACCCAATAGTCGTTGGTGTAGTCCGGCGTGGATACGACGTTGCCGCAGAATAGCGTGCCATCACAATCGGAAAGCGTATCGCAGGACAAGGTACCGCAATAGGCGGCATCCCAGGTGTATTGGATGGCGCCAATACCGTTCGTCACGACGGCATCCAATGGCACGGTGTTGCCAAAATCCACCATGATTTCCTGCACGTCATTGCCGGAGGCGAGAATCTGCACGGACATCTCCGGCGGTTCGTTCACGGTGGCCTGATTTGTAAAAATGCAGCCCCCGCCGTCTTTTATGTAAACCGGGTAAACGCCGGCCATCAGTGCTATCAGGGTGCTTGAGCCGTAAAAATTCGCCCCGTCGAGGCTGTAAGTAAAAGGCGGGGTTCCGCCTTGCGGCGAGATGGTGATGAAGCCGTCCTTATCGCCGAAACAAGAGGCATCGGTAGCGGTGATGGCGGCATTGAGCGCCGCTGGTTCGGTCACCGAAGCGGAGTCAATTTTTTCACATCCGTTGGCGTCGGTGATGGTCACGACGTACACGCCGCCCGGCAGGTCTGTCAATTTGGACGTAGCCGCCCCATTCGACCAATGATAAACATAGCCCCCGGCACCTCCCGAAACATCTACATCGAGGGCGCCATGGCTATACCCGTAACATTCGTTGGCAACAATGGTGAAATTGGTGAGCATGGGTAGCGGTTCCGAAATGGTGGCCGTGCCCGTGCCTGTGCACCCCGCCGTATCGGTCACTACGACGCTGTAAGTGCCCGCACCGAGGCCAACAGCCACGGCGGTTGTTTGATTCAGTGCCGCCGCATCCCACTGGTACTGCACACTTCCCTGCGCATTGAGCACGGCATCAACGGTGGCCGTGCCATCGGCGGAAGTGCTGCAAAGAGCATCTGTGGCGGAGGTCTGCACCATGATGGCGGCAGGGTCGTCCAAAAAGCGCGACTTCTCGCCGGTACAGCCCTGGCTGTCGGTCACCGTCACGGTGTAGCTGATGCCCCCGGCCAGACCAATGATGAGGGCCGCCGTGGAGCCGGTGCTCCATTCGAAGCCGTACACACCGTCGCCACCCGTTACCACGTTTACGGCCATTTGCCCGCTGGAGGTGCCGTGGCAAGCGGGCGGATTGGCGATGATGGAAATGACAAAATCATCCCATTGCTGAATATCCAGCGTTGCAGAAGCCGTGCAGCCATTGCCATCGGCAGCCACCACCGAATATGTGACGGGCATCAGGCCGGTAGCCGTTTGGGTCGTTTGATTCGAGGGCATCCACTGGTAGGTGTAATTGCCAGCACCGCCGGTCGCATTCGCCGTGGCAGCGCCCATATTTTCACCAAAACAACTGGTAAAAGTTTGCAGGACGGAAACCTGCACGGCAGTGGACGGTTGGCCAATGGTAACATTGCCGGTGGCCTGGCAGCCGTTGCCGTCTTCCACCAGAATAGTGTAATTGCCAACCGCCAACCCGCCCGTAGTGGGGAGGTTTGGCGTGTTGCCACCGCTCCATTGGAAGGTGAAATTGCCCACCCCGCCGGAAGGAGTGACCGTGGCAGCGCCATTGGCTCCGCCAAAACAACTCACATTGGTTTGTGCCAAATCAAGTGCAATGGCCGGCGGCTCGGTGATGTCGAGCGCCGCAGCAGCCTGGCAGCCATTTTCGTCGGTAGCCGTCACGGTCATTGGCCCTGCGGGCAATGTGCAGATGCTAGCCCCCAGCGACATGTTGGGGTTCCCCCAAACATAGGTGATCACTCCTACGCCACCCGTGGCGAGCGCCGAGGCGCAGCCGTCCATGCCGCCGTTGCAACTCACGGGGCTGTCTTGCTGCGCAGAGATGTTCAAGGATGCGGGTTCGGCCACCGTGAAATTGACAGTATCGCTGCAACCTGCGTCATCAATGACGATGACCTCATAGGTGCCGGGGCAGAGGTTTGACAAAATACCGCTGCCCTGGCCCGACGTACTCCCCGTGGTTTGGTTCGTGATGTTGAAACTGAGTACGCCCACTGAATTCAACACTTCTATTTCCAAACTTTCATCGCAATTGCCCGCACATGATACGGCAAAGGGGCCGGGCGTGATGATGGAAGCCGTTATCGGGCACAATTGATAGATACAGGAAGATGTGCCGACGCCCAAGATACAGGCAGCACCGCCCGCATCCACTTCTACCTGAATGCCCACCGAATCGCCATTGATAAGGCCACTAACGATGTGGGAAAGGTTGCCGTTGTTCGGGGACTGCCAGCCACTGTTGTTCACGTTGACGAGGTAGTTGCCGCCACCCGCCACATCGTTCCAATTCACCAAAACCTCTCCGCCAGGTTGTTGCTGACAAGTTACATCGGGGGCAGGATAGCTGAAAAGTATGCCGAGTTGAATGGTGTCCGACGAAGTGCAACCGTAGCTGTCGCTGGCCGACACGGTGTACGTCATATCCGAGGACGGCGTGGCCGTGGGGTTGGGACAGCCGCTGCACGACAACCCCACCGCAGGCGACCAGTTGTAGGTGATGTTGTTGGTGGAATTGAAGGTGATGCTCCACCAGTTGAGGTTGCCGAAGGAACTCAAACCGAAAGAGTCGGAAACCCGGAGGCTCCAGTTGCCGTTGATGGGAGCGCCATTGAGCACCGTCCAGTTCCCTTCGGGAATAAAATTGCCGGTAAACGGTGGGCTACCAGCGACAATGGGAATCGTCGCCGCAGGCGTAAAGCAAGTCTGCGTGTAATTGTCGCCTCCGCCTCCATTGTTGGTGGAAAGCATGAGCAGTTTGCCGTCGGGAGCTTTCAGGTACAATTGAATATCAGAATCAAAGTCCGTATTCAAATCTAAGCAGATAGAGGAGATGTCAGTGAATACATCCGTAACCGTGGAGGGATTGATAGAATTGACTTGAATGACAGCGAAGTAAGGGTTGGCCGGTGGGTGATTGCCGGCGCCGATGGCGTAATCGTCGTAAGATTCAAACGTAACCTCAGCGCTGGCAACGCCTGTACCACCAGCGTCCATCAAAACGGGTTCTTCAAGACAAACCGTGGTGTCGGGCACGAGCGTCAATATTTCGGCGCAACTGTGGCAATCGGGATGGGTAATAGGTAGCACCTGGATGTCCACGGTGGTGTCCCATGAGCAGCCGAATTCATCCGTCACCGTAAACGTGTAAGCCACTTCCCCGGCATTAACCGGCGAGCCGGCGATGGAGTCGGCTGTGGAATAATAAACTGAGGGATGGTAATTCCACGACCAGCTATCGAGCGAGGGCGAGAATGTTTCGATGTTTGGGTAGAGGTTCGGGTCGAAATCTATGGCCCATGAAAAGATATAGCCATTGTCAATGGGCCAGAGGTCGGTGACCTCGATGGTCCATTCGCCATTGAGGGGGCATCCGAGAAAACTGTTGAGCGACTGATACGAATTATAAGTACCCGAAGGCAATGTCATGGGCAAAAAGGTATTGGCATATTGAATCCAGGTGTAATTGTAATCGGGGTTAGGTGCCCAGCCGTAGTCGTATCCCACGCCTGGCACAGGGGTAGGGAAGCCCTCGTCGGCCTCGTACGGATTGCCGAGAAATACCTCTCCGCCGGTTTGTCCGGGGTGATTGTGCAAGATGGCCGTTTGCCCGTTGGGGCAGGTGAGGCGGATTTGGAGGTCGCGCATCCAAGAGTGCTCCATATTCACGAAAATGCCGAGCAGGTCGTTGATGTTGTTCAATATTTGCCCTGGCGAAAAATCGGTAAAGGTGATGGTAGTTTCATAAGATGAGCCGCTGCCGTCGGGCAGGGGCAGCGAGTCGGAACGCACGCCCTGTGTCTGGAAACCTTCTTCGGCCGGCAAGACCAACACGGTGTGCACTGAGTCCATATTATTTACCATAGCGTTGAGGTGGACGGTGTCGCCGGAGCAAATTTGTGCGGGGTAATCACCGAGGGCGAAATGCGGCCGCGGGGCCACCCTTATTCGCTGGCTGAGGAAATTGGTGTTTTTGCAGCCGAGTTGGTCGGTGATGGTCAATTGCACCACATAGCCGCCCGGCTCCTCGAAAGTATGCGACACATTGGGTCCGAAGGTGATGTTGCCATCGCCGAAATCCCATTCAAAATCACTGGTGAGGTCGGAATGGTTGTACACCACACCGTTTTGCGGATAGTTGCCCTTGCCCAAAAAAAAGACGCGGTCGCCGGGGCAAATGTCTATCCAGCCAGTATCCACCGGCAGCAAAGCTGGAGCGGTAGAGTCAAGCACCGCCTCAATGAGCTGGCAGGCCGGGATGCAGTTGATATCGGCGCTCCACCCTGCGGCTTGGTCCGCACCGCCTGAGTTAAAGGTAAGGGTGAGGCAACCGGAGGAGTTGGCGGCAGTAGCCTGAATGATGAATGCCGCAGCGCTGGCGAAGTCGGAGGCGCAACCAAGCGAAGGGGCTGCTGCATTTGGGCCGTCAAAAAAGCAAAGCTCGTCGTCGGCGCCTATCTGCGTTCCGCTAAACACGAGCTGCGTGTGATTACCCGTGGAGCCATCGGGGCAAATGGTGGTGGTAAAATTTTCATTGGGGCCGTATGCTCCGGCACCGCCGCCACTGTCCATGAAAAACCCGTTGCAATCCGTAACGCTGGTAGTGGTGGCGTTCATGAGATAGTTTTGGCCCGATGCCAAAAACCAAGAAGTCACCAAAAAAGCTGTGAGGGTAGCTTTCCAATTCATATTGTGGTGAATGTTACTGGTTAAAAATCTAAGAAATTTAAAAGATGCTTCCATAGGAAGCTATGCCAGGGGATTACAATTGAGCGGTGTGGTTAAGTATTCTGCCGTAATTCAATTTCTGTCTTGGAGCAATGAGGTGTAGAAGGTTTAGGAGGTTTAGTTGGTTTAACTCCAGACTTCCTGAACAACTCAATTTCTGCTCCGCCTCAAATGTTCATTCAACCGCCGCTTAAATATTTTGCCGGAATAAAAGTAGAGCGCTTTTCCGGGGTTTCGAATCTAAAAACATTTGAGGGTACCAGGTTCGTTTCGGGTGATGCACTTTTCCTATCTCCAGCATATCGCTATTTTCAAGGCTGGCCAGGCTAATGGCAGAATAACCGGCAGCCAACATTGCTGCGGACAGACCTGTCATAATACCACGTTTTGCCACGGTCATAATTCAACCGCTGAAGTTAAAAAGGATTGCCGGACTTTAGATGCTTAAAATAGCCGCTATGAATACTTCGAAAAGGCAGCTTTCTATGGGTGGGCCTGTGTGGGCTTGTTGTTGTGTGTGGACAAAGGTAGAAAATGCACGGAAGAAGAAGAGGTTGGGGGTACATTTTTTTTCATAGCACGCTGGTTTATGAAATTAATGACCGAATCGCCGGGACTGAAGCAAAGTTATTCATTCATGTTCCCAAAACTGTTTCTCAGGGTGAATTCTGATGATTTTCAAGTTAAAACCAGAGCACTCAGCATGATTTTTTTCACTCCCCCCTTCACCATATTCTCCAAAACTGTATTTTCGCCCCTCGTTTGGAAAAATACTTCGCCCGGCGGCTCTCCGAAGCCCGTGGCTTTCCCGGAAATTCGCTGCGAAATTTTCAAACTACCCTTCTTGTACGGTCATTTATTGAAACGAAACCTATACCATGATTCTAGGGATTCTTAAAGAAGACAGTGCTGAAAACCGGGTAGCCGTTACCCCCGACACGCTTGCTGCTTTAAATAAATTGGGCATCGCTCAGATTCTCGTGGAAAAAGGCGCTGGCGGCAGCGCTTTCATCACCGATGCCGAATACACCGGGCAGGGCGCAGTGTTGGCCGATAATGCCACCGTGTTTAAGCAAGCCAATATATTGGCTAAAATCAATCCGCTCAACGAGGCACAATCCAAACAACTGGCAGCAGGGCAGGTGCTTGTGGGGCAGTTCAATGCCCTGAGCGACCCCAAGTCGGTGAACCCGTTACACGCCGCTAAAGTCAGCGCATTCAGCCTCGACCTCATTCCACGTTCCACACGGGGGCAGGCCATGGACGTATTGTCCTCAATGGCCACCGTGGCAGGCTACAAAGCCGTGCTGATCGCCGCCACCCATCTGCCCAGTTTCTACCCCATGTTTATGACGGCGGCCGGTACTATTAAGCCTGCCAAAGTACTCGTCATAGGTGCCGGAGTAGCCGGATTGCAGGCCATCGCCACCGCCAAACGGCTGGGTGCCGTCGTGGAAGCCTTTGACGTGCGCACCGCCGCCAAAGAGGAAGTGATGAGCCTCGGTGCTCGTTTCGTGGAAGTGGAAGGCGCCACCGAAAGTGCCGCCGCAGGCGGTTACGCTGTAGAGCAAACAGAGGAATACTTAAAACGTCAGGCGGAGGCCGTTCACAATCACGCCATGCAATCCGACGTCATCATTTGTACCGCGCAGATTCCCGGGCGCAAGGCGCCGCTTATCATTCACAAAGCTACCGTGGAAGCTATGAGGACGGGGTCGGTCATCGTGGATTTGGCCGCATCTACTGGTGGCAACTGCGAAGTAGGTGAGAACGACAAAACAATTTCGCACAAAGGCGTTACCATCATCGGTGCCAGCAACCTGCCATCAACCATGCCGAGAGACGCGAGCGCCATGTTCAGCAAAAACGTACTGAACTTCCTGAAACTCATCGTGGACAAAGGCGAACTCAAGCTCAACTTCGGGGACGACATCGTCGCTGCTTGTTGCATCTCCCACGACGGGCAGGTGGTCAGCGAACGTCTGAAATCCTTCATGAAATAATACCATTGGTTTAAACAAATTATCATGGCATCAATAACATCCTTTTTTCTTGAAAACCAGGAGATGATATTTCTTATCATCCTGGCTATTTATCTGGGCGAAGAGGTCATCGCCAACGTGCCGTCCGTGCTGCACACTCCGCTTATGTCGGGGTCGAATGCCATTTCGGGCGTTGTCATCATGGGTTCTATCATCGCAATAGGGCATGCTGCTCCAGATGATTATTTATTGCTGAGCTTCGGCTTTTTGGCCGTAGTACTCGGCACCCTGAACGTCGTTGGCGGCTTTGCTGTCACAGGCCGGATGCTGGCGATGTTTAAAAAGAAAAAGTAAAAATCAATGATGAATGCTACATGATGAACCACCTCGCTTGCATTCATCATGTAGCATTCATCGCTTATCGTTCATCATTCATCATTCAAGACAATGTCAGAATTTCTGCTTGAACTCTTTTATATAATCGGCTGCGTGACCTTCATCATTGGTCTGAAAAAGTTGAGCAGCCCCGATACTGCCCGCCGCGGTAACTACCTTGCCGCCGCCGGTATGATTCTCGCCATGCTCGGCACCATCTTGTTCGAAAAAAACGAAGCAGGACAAAGCATCGGGAATTTTGGCTGGATAGCCGCTGGCCTCATCGTTGGCACCGGGGTTGGGTACTACATGGCAGTAAAGGTAAAAATGACTGCCATGCCGCAGATGGTTTCCTTTTTTAACGGAACCGGTGGTGCCTGTTCAGCCATCATCGCCTCCATGGGGTTGTTCAGCGGAAGCTCCACCGATGCAGGATTCCTACTGGTGGCTTACCTTGGCATTGGCGTAGGTGCCATCACTTTCAGTGGCTCCATGATAGCCTTCGGCAAATTAGACGGGAAAATCAAAGACCTGCGCACTAATTACATGAGTTACGTCAACCTGGCGCTTCTCATCATCGTTGTTGGCATCATGGCTGTGGCTACTGTGTCTCCCCAAACCATAGATTCAGCCACCGCAGGCTGGTGGTTGCTCGGCATTTCGACGGTTTACGGCGTATTGTTCGTCATGCCCATCGGCGGTGCCGACATGCCCGTCGTTATTGCCCTGCTGAACTCACTTTCCGGCATCGCCGGAGCTTTTGGCGGCCTGCTGTATGGCAACAGCATCATGCTCATCGGCGGCATCCTCGTCGGCGCATCGGGCGTCATCCTCTCGGCGCTGATGTGCAAGGCAATGAACCGCTCACTGCTCAATGTGCTCATAGGAAACTTCGGCGGTGGCGCCACAGCTGGTGGTGCGGCAGCCGGCGACCAGGTCGTCCGGGAAGCCACGGTCAACGATACGGCTATCATGTGCGCTTATGCCACCCGCGTTTGCATCGTTCCGGGTTACGGCCTCGCCGTGGCACAGGCACAGCACGTTTGCCACGAATTTGAGAAGAGCTTAGAGGCCAAAGGCGTCGAGGTGTATTTCGCCATCCACCCGGTGGCAGGCCGGATGCCTGGCCACATGAACGTACTCCTCGCCGAGGCCGATGTGCCTTACCCCAAACTGATAGAAATGGACCAAGCCAACGGTATGATGCCCCAAACCGACGTGGTCATCATAGTGGGTGCCAACGACGTAGTGAACCCCGCTGCCGAAAACGACCCAAGCAGCCCAATTTATGGCATGCCCATCATCAAAGTCCTGGACGCCAAAAGTGTCATCGTGATGAAACGGAGTATGCGGCCGGGTTACGCGGGCATTGAAAACCCGCTGTTCTTCCATGAAAAAACAAAACTGCTCTTCGGCGACGCCAAGGACACACTCGGTAAACTCGTCACAGAGCTGAAAACTTTGTAAGGTTTATTTTCAAACCTTTTCAACCTCATAAACGGGTAACCTCCACAGGTTACCCGTTTACTTTTTCCAGCTTGCCGATGCGGGCAGCCACACGGCCCTGCAATCTCCACGGGGCGGGAAGATGCGGGGTGAAAGTTCCCGCGCCATTCGTGGCGAGGGTGAGCATAGTCCTTGGATGGGAAAAGGTGTGCAGCGTGTAAGTCTCCCCGTGGAAGGGGCAAAGATGCGTGTCGAACAGCCCGATAAGATTATCATGCCCCGATAAGTCCAGCCGGTTGATATGATTCACCAGCCCGATGCCGGTAATTTTCAGAATGGCTTCTTTCATAGTCCAGAATCTGTAAAAATCACGGGCCGAAGCGATTTGGGCCTGCTCCTCCGGCGTGAAATAATGCGCCGCCACCTGCGAGTAGTCGAAGCCGGGATTGACCCATTCGATGTCTATGCCGAGGGGGGCATTGTTTTCGTGCAACGCCAATGCTATCCAACTCGCAGAATGAGACACATTGAACTGAACGGCGGCCCCAGCCCCCATGAAATAAGGCTTCCCGAACGGCCCGGTACCGATTTCCAAATCGCCGGCCGGGATGCCCAGCATGGCCCCGGCCTTCCGGCGCAGGGTGCCGCGGGCGGCAATGAATATCCGGCGGTCTTTGTCGAAACGAAACCTTTGGGATTTCTTCAACTCGGCTTCATTCAGACAGGACTGTAGATTTTCAAAATCCCGGGGTTCCAGGGTTTCTATGTTCAATAATTCAATGGTCATATCATCTTTAAAGCTTGTTGAGGATTTTTTGGGGGGTGCGGCTGCCATTTGATGTAAAACTAAAGCCCTTTCATATCAATATTCTTCCAGAATTGCCCCTATCTACCTTCGGTTAAGACTAATCCTCTGAGCAGGAACATATTTTCGGTGTTTGGGATAATCCACTTCATTCCGGAACCACATAATCGCTGTTTCACCATAACCTTACAAGCCGCTTCTGTAACTCCTGAACCTATTGGGTATTTCATTTTGACATAATTGGCATAGTCCATTCGCTTGAAATTGTTTTGAAAATAAGTAATGCTTGTCTGAAGTACTTTGTGGTGAGTACCATCGTCTTTTGACAAGTCGTGTTCCATCTCTTTGAGCAGTTTTTTTTTTGCGCCCGCAGATCGCTTGCCGGTACCCACTTTTGACAATTGGTGTTGTCGTGCCGTCCCGGCCTACACTGATATGGGTTACCACCTCGGGCAAGTCAGGCACTTCATAAACCCATTCGAACTCCTTGTCCCGTGCTATTCTACTGTACATCAAAAAAAGGTGATATGAAGGCAGAAGGGAATTTGGCTGGAAATTAGAGAAAAAAAGGCGAACAAGAAATGATAACCACACCCCTCTCGTTCGCC
>Ga0210044_10010987_pt1 | contig 10645 bp, 4 predicted proteins | sample CryGey13umfilter_2_FD_183959 | JGI IMG/M metagenome (GOLD analysis project Ga0210044, IMG submission 183959) | Groundwater microbial communities from aquifer in Utah, USA - Crystal Geyser 4/9/14 3 um filter (SPAdes) (version 2) | ecosystem: Environmental > Aquatic > Deep subsurface > Groundwater...
CGCTTAACACAATACTTGGTATGTTGGGCGTTGCTGTTTTTTGAAAAGCTACTGCTGCTTGATTGGTGCGCATCGCTGTGGTAAAGTTTACAATTCCTGCTTCACCTGTAACTGCTTTTATAAAAAACCCTTGACCGGGAGCAATGTAAGTCGCCGCACTCGCTTGATTTATCAAATCATAAGATGAAGTATTGGGATTCCAAAGATAAACAGCAACAAATGAAGGGTCTAATGCCGCACTGTTAACCGTTAAAAAGTTATTGATGGCGTCGGCATTTGAATTAGACGGTATGGAAGAAGGAAAGGGGTTTCCCATCACGTTCCAACGGTTTGCAATGCCCGTAACCCCAATATCAACTTGAGCTACCGCAACAGTTCCTGTAAAGGCAACTGTTCCATTAGCTGTGGTTAAAATTTCATAGCCTTTGCCGGCGACAAAATTACCGGCAGCGCTTACTGGATTTGTGCCATCGGTAGTCCATTTTTTCCAAGTAGTAACGCCAACTGTTAAGGTATTATCATAAGGTGCTAAATTATAATTAACACCGTTTAAACCAATATTGTTAGCGCCTAAAGTGGCAAAGGTATTGATAGCTTGTCCGCCCACAGGGGCGCCTATTAAATGCCATTGATTTGTTAAATAACGGTTATACGTGATGTTTCCTGTAGCAGTTCCAGTAACTATTAAAGAGCCACTAGAAGTCGCATCAGAATTAATTGAAAACGTGCCGTTATTCGTAAGGTCTCCGCTAATTGTTAAGTCTTTACCGGCATTAATTGTAAGAGAACTTGAGGCGTCAATAATAAGATTTCCTATTAAAATAGCATTGCTATTTATAACTGGTTTATTGACAACATTGGCAATGCTAACAGCAAAACTATTATCTGGAACACCGCCCGTCCAATTACCTCCTGTATTCCAATCTGTAGATAAAGCGCCTGTCCAATTGGTTGTTGAAATGGTAAAACCTGTTTTAGAAATGGGAAGTGTTGCTTCTCCATTACTAGTATTTCTAGTCCAATTTAATTTGTCGTTAATTAACGATAAGTATAAAGCATATGAAATCTGGCTAGATCTAGATCCGCTATAATAAGCACCATTAGGGCTAGCAGTTTGATTTACTTCTATAAAATTTGTTCCTGATGTTAAGCCCGTACCGCTTAATTCATTAAGAGCAAGCGTCGCATTTCTATATCCCGCTAAAAAAGTAGTTGGGTTCAAATCATCTGACCCTAAAAATGCCAATACAGTATCACCACCCTCAGTAGGATTAAAACCTAGATTAGAAGTGGTTAAACTTCCAATTGATGAACCATAAGCGGGGTTACTATCACTTTTGACATCTGTAAAGACTATAATGGTACCTGCTTTAATAATGGAACCTCCAGAATCCCATCTTAAAACACCTTCTGTATCTGTAAAACTAGCACCTCCCCAATTGTTATCTGAAAAAAAAACAATTGTATTAGGCGTAATATCCACAAGGCTAACAATGGCAAAGTCTTTCTCTCCATCATTATTAAAAGCAGTGAAAGCAATATCTCCAGTGGAAGCAATTTGCGATGATACATTTAAGCAAACCCCTAAAAAAAATACAATTGCAAAAAAGTAGTTTTGTTTCATAATATAAAGATTTATAACAGCCTTTACATCAATAAAAATTGACATAAACACGATGACGTATTTATAAAATGAGGGGTATGTTGGCAATCAAAAAAAGTAAATCAGGTGTTCTAGTTACTTTTGAATTTGAATTACCGTATAAAATTATAAAAAAAGATTTACTAAACTACTAGAAAAGTTTAAAAAAGTTTATAAAATTCATAAAGTTTGGAGTTCAAATCTCATCTTAAATAACCACAAAACGCACAAAGCAAAAAATTATAAAAAAACTCAAATTAAAAAAAGGGTAACAAAAGCTCTTTGTGAACTTTGTGTAAACCTTTGTGAACGTAGTAGTAAAAATTATAAACCCTGAAAAGTTGCTAAGTCATTCATCCTTCAAAACTCAAAACTCAAAACTCAAAACTCATTTAATCAACCCTAGTCATCATATCCAAAACGGCGCAATTGTTTTTTGTCGCTTCGCCAGTTTTTGTTGACTTTTACATACAATTCTAAGAATATTTTTTTGTCAAAAAAAAGCTCTAAATCCTTTCGTGCCTCAGCGCCAACGCGTTTTAAAGCGACGCCTTTATGACCGATAATAATTCCTTTTTGGGTGTCGCGTTCAACCATAATGATGGCTCTAATTTTAATAATTTCATCCGATTCAACAAATTCTTCTGTTTCAACTTCAACCGAATAAGGGATTTCTTTTGAATAATAAAGCAGAATTTTTTCTCGTATTTTTTCATTGACAAAAAAGCGTTCGGGCTTATCGGTAAGTTGGTCTTTTGGATAATAGGCGGGCGACTCGGGAAGTAATTCAATAAGCTTTTCAAATACGGCTGTAACATTAAAATTTTGAAGCGCCGAAATGGGCAATACCAAGGCGTTGGGGACTTTTTCATGCCAATAGTCAATATTTTGGCTTACCGCTTCTTGATTGGAGGTGTCTATTTTATTGATGAGCAGTATTACGGGAATTTTTGAATGGACAATTTTGTTAAAAAAGTCTTCATCTTTTAAATCCTTTTCGCCAATTTCGACCATATAAATTAAGATATCGGCATCTTCAAAAGCCGATTTCACAAAATTCATCATCGATTCCTGAAGTCCGTAAGCGGGTTTTATTATACCGGGTGTATCGGAAAAAATTAGCTGAAAATCTGCACCGTTAACAATTCCTAAAATACGGTGGCGTGTGGTTTGAGCCTTTGAGGTAATGATTGACAAACGCTCACCTACAAAGGCATTCATCAAAGTCGATTTTCCAACATTTGGATTTCCTATAATATTTACAAATCCGGCTTTGTGCATCTTGAATAAATTTTGGAATAAGCATCCAATAGTAATCTCATTTTATCTAGTGTTAAAGCCAGATAATCCCTTAGGGGTTATTTTAGTTTTAAAATTGGAGCCCTTATCTCTTTTTTAATTTATCGCTAAATTTTTCGGCAGCACTAAAAAAAGTTTGCCACCATTTTTTATTTTCCTTGTCATTGCCATAGCCGTAACCATAACCGTAACCATAACCGTAGCCGTAGCCATAACCTTTTTGGTGGTCGGTATCATTTAAAAGAATGGCCATATTGTTGAGGCGTTTTTCTTTATACAAAGTCTCAGGCACCACCAACAGGCGTTTATCGAGATAATTGGCGCGAATAACGTAAATAAACATATCGGCATAAGTGTTTAGCAACAAGGTATCGGTTACCAAATTTACCGGAGCGGTGTCAACAATAATGTAATCGTAGGTTTTTTTAATACTTTCAAAAAGTTGTTTTATACGCGGGTTCATCATTAATTCGGCTGGGTTTGGCGGAATTGCCCCTGAGCTAATAATGTCTAAATTTTTTAAATCTTGATGTTGAAATACCAAATCTGATTCGTGAATTGAACTATCTGTAATGTAATGGGTAACCCCTTTTTTATCGCCAATGCCTAAATATTGGGTGAGCTTTGGGGCGCGTAAATCCATTCCCATCAGCAGCACTTTTTTACCAGATAAGGCTAAGGTCGAAGCCAAGTTAATGGCGATAAACGTCTTTCCTTCGCCACTAATGGTTGAGGTTAAAAAAATGGTTTTGCCTAAATTATGAGTGCTGGTAGAGGCCAACATAAAGTTGATATTGGTGCGCAACAACCGAAAGGCTTCGGCGCTACTTGAGCGCAAATCGCCGGTCATAATAAACTGCTCTTTAGATTTTTCGGCAGGAATATCTCCCAAAATAGGTGCTTTAAGTTTTTGTTCTATATCCTTGCGACTGTGAATTTTGGTATCAAACAAATCGCGGACGTAAACAATGATAAAAGGAATGAGCAAGCCAATTAACAAAGCAGCCAAAAGGATGATGTTCTTTTTTGGTGATACGGCAATATCATTGCTAAAAGCCACATCAATAATTTTGGCATTTGGCGCAGTTACGGCTAATGAAATAGCGGTTTCTTCTCTTTTTTGAAGCAGGTATAAATAAAGCGTTTCTTTGATTTGTTGTTGGCGTTCAATGGCGCGGTATTCTTTTTCCTGCTGTGGCACTTCTATAATCTTTGCGTCGATAAGTTTTTCTTGTTTATTTAAATCCGTTAAGGCTATTTGAATGCTTTGTTTGGTATTATTTAAACTCTTTGTCAAACTCTGTTGAATCGTTTGCAATTGGGCGTCTAAATTAACCACTACAGGATTTTGCAAACTCGAACTTTTTAAAATGCGGTTGCGCTCTAAAACCAACTCGTTATATTTTGCTATCAAGGTGGCAATGGTTACATCGGTTAAACCGAGGTTGGTAGGCATTAATTTGGTTTCACCTTGATTTTGATTGAGGTATTCAATCATAAATTCGGCGAGGCGCTTTTGGGTATTGGCTTCGAGGATGCGTTTTTTGGTATCGGAAACATTCTCTAAAAAAAGCGTTGCTTCCGATTTAATATCGGTTAGTTTATTTTCTTTTTTGTAGGATGCCGCATCGGTTTCAACAAGACTTAATTCGCCGTTAATAATTTGCAAACGGCTCTCAATAAAGGCTGCCGTACTTTTCGATACCATATTTTTGTCGTTTATGGCATCTTCATTATATTTTTTGATAAGCGTGTTAAGAATATCTTGGGCGCGTTTTTGAATGGCGTCTTGCAAAGTGAGATTTATAACACTCGTTTTTTTGGTTGTAGGTTCAACTTTGATTGCCCCGCGAAAACTGCTAACCATTAATTTTAGGGGGATAATGCTAATATAAACTTCTGGATTGCTCGGCATTTCGCCGGTAAACTCCGGAATTAACAACAAATGACCATAAGGTGTTGTAATTTGTTGGCCGAATTTGTGGGTCCCTAAACTCCCTAATTCGGTATCTTCTATGCTAAAACTGGTTTTAGACAACACCTTAACCATAAAAGTTGCTTTAGTTTTGTATAAAATAGAATCGCCATCTAAAAAGTTCATTTTTATGGGAGCGTCATTGTAATAATCGCGCACTCTAATGTGACCTTCGCGGATGTATTTAACGTTTAATTGCAATTCTTTAATCACATTTTCAATAATGGTGCGCGATTTTAGGATTTCAATTTCGTTGTCAATGGAGTTTTTATTATCCCCCAAAATGCCTAAATCTTGAAAAGCACTAAGCTCGGTCATCATGCCGCCGCCCATTTTATCATCTTTAATCATAATGGTTGCCGACGATTCGTATTGTGGCGTGGTTTTTCGCAGGTAATAAAAAGCCACGATAATGCTAAGCACAACACTTAACAAAAACCATTTCCAATAACGCAAATATTTATCGAATTCTTCACGTAAATTTATCGTGCTTTCTTCTTCTTGGTTGTAACTATTTTGTTGGTTAAGTTCCATTGATTATCGTGTTAAAATGGCGAATAGCGAGACTAAAGTAGAAATGGCTGAAATGGTAATTGACGTATATTGATTATAACCAGCCGATTTAACTTTAGCGTTATTTGGCTCAACATATACGGCATCGTTTTGTTGTAAATAATAAAACGGTGAGTTAAACAAATCGCTTGAGCGCAAATCAATATAATTCTTGGTAATTTTACCGTCAATTTCGCGAATTACCAAAACATGTGCCCGTTTTGCTTGAATGCCAAGATCGCCTGATAAGCCTAGAGCCTCAAGCAGCGAAACCCGTTCGTTGGGAATGCTATAAGTTCCCGGGCGACTAACTTCGCCTAACACGCTCACTTTAAAATTGGTGAGCCTAATACTCACAATGGGGTCTTTAACAAAGGGACGCAATTTTTCGGTAATTAGATTTGTAGCCTCTTTGCGGGTTAATCCCGAAACGGCAATTCGACCCAAAACCGGAAAATCAATATTTCCCGAAGCATCTACCAAATAGGTTTGTAAAGCGGGTGAAGAGGTAATTGTGCCGCTTGCTGAGCTTCGGCTATAATCGGCAACGTATAAATTAAAGGGGCGAACGGCATCCATATCTAAAGCCGAAACAGCAATTGTTAATAAATCATCTGGTTTATAGGTGAGTTCATATTTTACAGGCGTGCTAATTTCGGTAGAGCCATCCTGAAAATAGATCATATCTTTTCTTGAGGCACAACTGCTTATCAAAAAAATAGTCAATAATAAAAAGAGGGGTAGTTTTAAGCGTTTTTTAAAGGCTAAATTCATTAAAATCAATTTTAAGAACTGCAAATATAGCATTTCTGATTTAAGTTATAAAGTTAAATTTTTTTTCGAAAAACCAATTGTTGCCTTTGCCATTTTTAAACAAACTTTTAACCGCATTAACAATGCGAATATCGCAAATTAACTTAGGTAAAACCCTCAACGCTTACAGGCAAGAACCTCTTTGGCGGACAATGCCTCTTTTTATTGTTCAAATTTGTTGTTTTGTAATTAATTTTTTTACCTTTAGGGCTTATTTACCTCCCCCATAAATAAGGTTAGATTTAATGAATTTGTTATAACAAAATAAACAATATGGGTAACCGCAAACTAAATCAACAAATTATTTCAGGGATTGGCATTGGTTTGTTTGTTTTGGTTTTTTCAACCATTTTTTATAGTTATCAATTGGTTTACAAGGAAGCCATAAAACTTCAAGTTTTTAAAACCATTGAAGCCGATTTAACTTCCGCTCAAGCCGTTTTAGATAAATACAATGCCTCTGAACACGGCTTAGAAAACCTTATTCCAAAGCCTAGTTTGGCGGTTTCGCAAGCAACACTTCAAGATTTTTTGCGCTACCCTAGTTTATTGGACAGGCTTTTGCGTGTTTTATCAAAACCGCAACAACAAGAACTCCAAACTATTTTTGAGCAGATTTCAACTTATGAATCCATAAACAGTCAAGAAGCCTATCACGCCCTTTTAAATCAAACTAATGAATCCTTTTTTATAACATCCCTCAATAAAATTGAAAAAATTCAAATGGCTCTCATTAAAAATACTACCGATGCATTGGTGTTAGTTCATTCGGTTCAGTTGGTGTTAATGGGAATTTTGTTATTGTATTTTTTGCTTTCGTATATCTTTATTAAAAAGACACGCCTTATTAAACAAGCACTTGAAAACGAAAGAGTAAACTTTACCAATCAATTAAAAGAAAATAATTATTTTTTAGAACAAGCGCAAGAAATTGCTAAAATTGGGTATTATACCTACCATTTTAAAGATAAAACCTACCATGCTTCGAAATTTATTTTAAGCTTTTTGGGTTTGCCCGATAAGCCCTTAAACTTGCAAACTTGGATTGACTGCATCCATCCAAATGATCAAATAATTTTGACTTCAATTCTCGAAAGACGCCTTTTAAACGCTACTATTCCATTAGATGTTACCTACCGCATAATCAGGCCTAAAGATGGCGAATTGCGGTGGATTCACCATGTTGCCGACACCCCAATTAAAGATAACGAAGGTAAATTGGCGTTTGCTTTGGGCGTTATTCAAGACATAACCGAACAAAAGGAAAGCGCGTTAAAACTGTTGAATTTAAACCAGATTATTGCGTCTTCACTAAACGAAATCTATATTTTAAATTACGATAGTGGCGCTTTAATTGAGGTTAACGATGCTGTTATTTTTAATTTGGGCTACCCAAAAGAAGTCCTTTTAAAACTCTATATGCAGGATATTGCCCCCGAAATGACCTCTAAGACCCTCGAAGACATCCGCCTTAAACTAACCAAAACCAAAACCGTTGTTTTTGAATCCTATCACAAACGCCAAAACGGTTTAAGCTATCCTGTTGAAATTCATATCCAAAAAGGTAAAAACGGTGATACTAAAGTGTTTTTAGCGCTTGTTATTGATATTAGCGAACGCAACCAAGCCAAACAAAGCCTTTTAGAAAGCGAAAATCGCTGGAAATTAGCCATTGAAAGTACAAATGACGGCTTATGGGACATCAACTTTAAAACCAACACTTATTACTATTCTAAACGCTGGAAAGATATGTTGGGCTACCAAGAACACGAAATACCAAATGCGGCAGGCACTTGGGAATCATTGGTGCATCCCGACGATTTAGAACGGGTAAAATTTACCACCCATTTGCTATATGACAATAAAACCCCTTATTACCGCGCCGAATACCGCATGCTTTGTAAAGACGGTTCCTATAAATGGATTTTAGACCGCGGCAATGTGATTGAACGCAATGAAGCTAAAAAACCGGTACGCATTATTGGCGTACATACCGATATTAGCGAGCGCAAAGCCTTAGAAGAGTCGTTATTTAATAAATCGCAGTTACTTGCCAAACACATTGATAACACACCCTTAGCTTTTATTTTATGCGACACCAATTCTATTATTCAAGATTGGAATCAAGCCGCCGAAACAATTTTTGGCTATTCAAAACAAGAAGCACTTGGCAAAAATATTATGGATTTAGTGACTCCCGGAGAACTTAAATCTGAAATTGAACAAGTGCGCGATAGGATTCTTGAAGAATCGGGAGGGGAAAATTATCACAATGAAAACAAAACAAAATCTGGTAAACGCCTTATTTGCAATTGGCACAATGCTGTTATAAAAGACAATAACAATCAAGTAACAGGATTTATTAGCATTGTTGAAGATGTAACCGAGCAAAGCCTTGTTGAAAAGGCTGTTAAACAAATCGAAAAAATTACCAACACAAAAACCGGCGACGCTTACTACCAAAGTCTAGCGCTAAAGCTCAATAAAAATTTGCAAGCCGACTACGTCGTTATTGGTGTTTTTGATAGCGAAAATAATACAAGCTGCTCATTAGCTCATACCAATAAGCAAACAATATTGCCAAATATGAGCTACAATTTAAAAGGAACACCCTGCGAAATAGTTTTGGGAGATGGCTATTGTTATCATCTAAGCAAGGTGGCTTCAACGTTTATAACCGACAGCTATCTCAAAGAAAATCATATTGAAGCCTATCTAGGTGAGGCTATCTATAACAATAAACGAGAAATTATTGGCAATATAGCGGTAATGTATTGCAAACCAATAGAGGCGCAAAGCTATTTTAAAACCTTGCTCAAGTTATTTGCCGATAAAATTGGCGTTGAAATAGAGCGCAATAATTTACTAAATTCCTTATATGCCAAACAAAAAGACTTAGAGTCGGCCCAAGAAATAGCGCTTATGGGAAACTTTAACCTAAACCTTTTAACCCTTAAGGGTATCGGTTCAAAAAACTACGGCAAAATAACCGAACTCGACACTACAAAACCGGTTGATTTTTATGATGATTGGCGGCCAATTGTGCATCCAGATGATGCCGAAGGCAATAGGCTAGAATTAGAAAATGCCATAAAAACTGAAGGAGAATTTAATAGAGATTTCCGCATTATTACTAAAACCACAAAAACGGTTAAATGGCTACACAGCAATGGTCATATTGTTTTTAAAGACGGCATTGCCACCAATTTTATTGGATCTATTCAAGATATTACCGAGCGCAAACTAACCGAAAATCTTATTAAAAACAGAGCGCAAGAGCTGTTGAATGCTCAAAAAATTGCCCAATTAGGCAGTTTTAACTTAGACCTTCAAACCATGAAAGGCAATTGCTCGGAAATATTTGGTCAACTAACCGAACTCGACCCCACAAAAACAATTGATTTTTATAAAGAATGGCGCGCTTTAGTCTATCCAACCGATGTGCCGGACAATCAAAAAGCCTTAGAAAATGCCATAAATATGGGCGTTCTTTTTCAAAGAGATTACCGCATTATTACCAAAAATACCAAAACCCTTAAATGGATTCACAGCATCGGTGAAATTTTATATAAAGCGGGTAAGCCCATTAGTTTTATTGGCACCATTCAAGATATTACCGAGCGCAAATTAGCCGAAGAACTTATTAAAGAACGCGAAAAAGAATTGTTAAAAACTCAGGAAATTGCTCATTTGGGCAGGTTTAATTTGAATTTAACTACCTTCACTTTTACAAGTTCACCCATTTATGATGCTATATTAGGAATTGGTAAAAATGATGTGAAAAATCATAAACTATGGAAACAGCTATTGCCCCCTGACGATTACAATCATGTTAAAAATTTAATAATTGAAGGCGTTAAAAACCATAAAAAACTTGATTATGAATACCGTATTTTGAGCATTGATAAAAAAGAACTCAAATGGATTCATGGTATCGGTGAAATTGTTTTTATAGACGGTATTGCCACCAACTTTATTGGCACCATTCAAGATATTACCGAGCGCAAATTAGCCGAAGAAAAATTAAAACAATCGGATCTCATTTTAAATCGCTTAGACTCTATTGTTCAAGTGGTTGATGAAAAAGGCTCGGTTATTTATACCTCACCAAGTGTAGAAAAGGTACTTGGTTTTAAACCCGATGAACTTTTAGACCAAGGCTGGTGGCGTAAAACCACTTCAAGCATTCAAGAAGCCAATGAAGTGCGCGATGCCGTTATAAGCAACATTTTAAATAGCACTACTTTAAAAGAGGGCTTTGTTCACCGAAAAATAAAAACGAAAAATGGTGAAGAAAAAATACTTCAGTGGATAACCTCTAAAGGCGTTAACAACACTTTAATATTTGTTGGTATTGATATTAC
>Ga0210044_10010988_pt1 | contig 10644 bp, 10 predicted proteins | sample CryGey13umfilter_2_FD_183959 | JGI IMG/M metagenome (GOLD analysis project Ga0210044, IMG submission 183959) | Groundwater microbial communities from aquifer in Utah, USA - Crystal Geyser 4/9/14 3 um filter (SPAdes) (version 2) | ecosystem: Environmental > Aquatic > Deep subsurface >...
CAGCAATGTCCGGTTAGGATTTTGCATAAACGGTTAAATTTTGGTTCAAAGTATTCGTTTGGTTTTTTGTGAAAAAAATTTGCATCCTTATGAAGATTTTACTTGACATTTCAGGCATTTAGTGGGCAATTTTCCGTAACTACTTAATATTACGGAGGATTTAGATATGCCCTACACCTGGATGCCCGGAAAACCAAAGGAAAAATACAAAACCCACTGCACAATTATGTCACCTGTAAAGGAAGTATTGCCTGACATCACCCCCTTGATCTCGGGATGCAACCGGCCCCTGAAAATGTCTTTTGAAGATCAACTAAACATCTTGGTGTACTTCCATCTGGAAGAACACCATTCCGGACGTCACCTCATACAGGTTCTCAAGGAGGAGCATTTTGCCCGACAGAATATCGCTCCTGACGGCGGTATTGAAAAGAGCAGTTTCTTTGAGGACATCAGCTCCCGTGGCCTTAAGCAGATGATAGAAATGTTCGAGAAGCTCTATGCAAAAGCCGCTAAACATTTACCAAAGGGACATGCCGAGTTGGGAGATGTGACCCTTATCGACGGTTCCCTCATCGACGGAGTTTTCTCCATGTATTGGGCCGACTACCGGAATGGTTCGAAAAAGGCCAAAGTCCACGTTGGGTTTGATCTCAATCGTGGAATTCCCAAGAAAATTTTCCTCACCGACGGCAAAGAGGCGGAACGGCCTTTCGTCGCCCGGATTCTGGCTCCGGGGGAAACGGGCGTCATGGATAGAGGCTACCAAAAACATAAGCTGTTTGATGCCTGGCAGGCAGACGGGAAGCATTATATCTGCCGGATCAAAGCCTCCACGGAAAAGACCGTCATCAGAATGAATGACGTCCAACCCGGCAGTATCGTCTTTTATGACGCCGTCGTTCTTCTGGGGACCCCGGGCATTAATCGTACGGAAAGGGAAGTCCGGGTGGTCGGCTATAGGGTGGCGGGTGTTGATTACTGGATCGCCACCGATCGCCACGACCTCACCGCCGAACAGATTGCCTTCGCCTATAAGCTCAGATGGAACATCGAGATTTTCTTCGGCTGGTGGAAACGCCACCTGAAGGTCTATCACCTGATTTCAAGGAGCAAGTATGGACTTATGGTCCAGATGCTGGCAGGATTGATCACCTATATCCTCCTGGCCATCTACTGCCATGACCAATATCATGAAAAGGTTTCCGTCAAACGCTTCAGGGAAATCTCTATAAATATCCGCAACGAAATGAGCATCAAGGATATTGTGAACCAAACCGGCGTATGGTGGTATCAACCGCCAAACCAGGATCAATCATATGCAAAATCCTAACCGGACATTACTGATAAAAGTTCCATGGATAAAATGCTGATTTTCAGGAACAAGTATCTGGAGTTGAAGGTGTAGCTCATGTGGGTTCACCTATAACGTTTAATGTTTTTAATTTTGGTTCTTTTGGAGTGCTATCCCCGACTACCCCTTTGGGGTTGATAAGCGGCACATTTGTTAAAGTGGCGACATATTGAACCTGAATCCACCGTCAAAAAAATATTTAAACCTCGTTGACCCTGTAATAACAAGGTGATAGAGTACTTTTACAAGAAAGAAACTATCATCAACGAGGTGAAGGTATTGTGGCACAAGGAGTTTTACCTTTCAAGTACGCAATCCACAGAAGGTTGCTACGTTGGATCAGGATGCTACATTGGTGGAGACGACGAAGCGGGATAAGGCGTATCAGCCGTTGAACACGTGGTGGGCGGAGCAGGGGTCGATATTGCACACGGAATTTCGGGATGGGAATGTGCCCGCGGGCTATGAGCAGCTGCGGGTGCTGCTGGAGGCATTGGCCTTATTGCCTGCGGGAGTAGAAAAAGTGCGACTGCGGTCGGACACGGCGGGTTACCAGCATGAGCTGCTGAAATATTGTGCAAAAGGTGAAAATAAGCGATTTGGCCGGATCGAATTTGCCATTGACTGCGACGTTACTCCAGAATTTAAGAAAGCGGTACTGGAGACAGAGGAGAAGGATTGGCAGCCGATTTACAAGGAGTTTGACACCCCCTGGGCGCCCAAGCGAATCGCCTTCATCCGCTTGGGCGCCCAGGACTTCCCCAATGCCAACCGCTTCATGGAGCTATTGAGATTCATGTTAAGCAATCAAGGGGTTGGAAAAACCTGTCCCAGCGCCTCCCGGATGACCTCCTGTACTTGACCGGTCTCCAGGGTCTCAAGACATCGGCTCCATTCCTTGCCGTCGCAACCTTTCTGGCGGCAGGGAACACATTCCATGGGGGGGACGACAACGCGGTGATGTTCCCCAATGGGCGCCCATTCCCGCCAATCTGACGGGCCGTAGATGGTGATCGTCGGTGTTCCCACGGCGGCTGCGATATGCGGGGCGGCGCTGTCCACGCCGAGGTGCAGAGCGCTCAGCCGGAGGAGGCCGGCCAGTTCAACCAGTGTGGTTTTACCGGCAAGGTTATAAACGGCTGCGGAGCCTGTCTTTACCAATTCGGCGGCCCTTATCCTTTCGTCTTTTCCCCCTACGACAACAGTGGCAACGTGAAATTCCTCCCATACATAGGCGATGATTTGCGCCCACTTGCTGTGGTCCCATTCCTTGTATCGCCAGCGGGAAAAGGGATTGAGCGTAATCCACGGCGCAGCGCCGATTTTCTCGGCATCGAGAAGCCGCCGCACCTGCTTGCCGACCTGTTCCGCTATCCAGAGTTTGGGGACGGTTGTCTTCGCATCAATACCGACTCCCCGAATAATACGGAGGGACTGCTCCGCAGCTCCCCGATTTTTTTCCTTCACCGGCGGAGGAAGGACGAGATGGGTAAACAGCCTGTTGCGCCAGAAGGGAAGACCATCGTAATACTTGGCGACCCTGACAGGCGCCCTGCTCAGATATGCCATGATTGCCCCCCGGTCATCGGCGCGCAGATCAAAGACGAGGTCGAAGCGCTCACGCTGTAATGTTTTTACGAAGCGGATCTGTTCCGCAGCTTTTTTTAAAAAACCTTTCTCCCTGCGTTTCACCGCGAAGATTCTGTGGACGGACGGATCAGTTTCGAGGAGCGTTCCCCTGTCTTCCCTGACGAGAACAGACACCTTTGCGTGAGGATAGGCTTCCTTGACGGCCCACAGGCTCGGTGTAACCCAGACCACATCACCTATGTCACCCAGTTGAATAACAAGAATATTATGGATGTTTTTCGTGATTCTCTGACGGTCCCTGATGATTAAAGGATGATTGAATAACTTCATACCTCTCTTTTTGACCCTTACCATGCCATCCCACATCAAAAGATGTGAAAAGCAGGATGTTTCATACGGCGCAGGGCGTGGAACGCCCAGGCAATAGAGACATTTGATATTTTCTTACGGTTAAGTCCTCTCCTTTTAAGAGGGCTTTTATTTTGCCGAGAGGTTCAATGTGATAGTCCATTGACCTGGCCGTATGGATTAACTTTACAAAATGTTGCTCACCTATCCCGCCTTCAACCTCCGCATGAACCGGCAATACGTGGATGTCGCCATCTTTTAGCATCGTTTCCATGACGGAAACACCCCTTGCAAAACCTACCTCTTCAAAGCAGGGCAGATCGGAGGGTATTTCGAGAAGTCCCACGTTTTCATGAATAAAGGGGGACTTTGCCCTCGTACAACTGAGATACTCAAAATGATATTTTTTAATTTTAATGATTTCCATGACCCTGTCATCTATCATCCAGGCCGGCGCACCGAATGACGCAGGGACGTGTCCCACAAGCCTTTCAAAACCATGGATCCCTTTTTCGAACCATCCGTGGATCCAGGCAACGGACTGATCTTTAAGTTCATCTTGCCAACGCCGGTGGTCCCAAGCGTGAAATTGAACCTCATGCCCCTGATCAATAATACGCCTAACAATCTCCGGAAAGGACATGGCAATTAAAGGGGAAGGGAGCAATGTTCCGTATAGGGCCGTCCTTACACCATAGAGTGAAACGGCCTTTGTCCTTATCATCTTCTTTAAAAAACGCGGGTTTTTGATCAATTGGAAGATAGCCCTCCCCGAAGCATCGGGGCCAATACTCAAAAAAAAGGTTCCTTTTATGCGCATCTCATCCAGGACGGACAGGAGCCGCGGCACCCCTTTTTTCATTCCTATATACGTATCAACATCAATCTTTAAACCCAATACCCGCGCCATTTTTCTAATTGAGTGCACCTGCGTTTTCCTCTAAGAAAGAATAAAGGGTGATCCTCAGCGAATCCGCTAAGTTCACTTCCGGCTGCCAGTTCAGGAGCTGCCTGGCTTTTTCTATGCTCGGTTTCCGGGTATAAATATCCTGATAGCCCTTGCCATAATACGTTGCAGCGGGTATTTCAACAATTTCAGAATACTTCCCATCGTGGATGTGATCAGGATGGGTCATGAAAATGTCCTTTAAGAGAAAGGCAAGCTCCTTGATAGAACATTCGTTTGCGGGATTTCCGATATTGATAATCTGGTTTTTGCATACATCATTATCATTTTTCAAAATTTTCAAAAGTGCCGAAATGCCATCTTCCACATAAGTAAAACATCTTTTCTGCCCTCCGCCGTCAACGAGATGTATGGGATGTTTCATCAAAAGATCGGCGATAAACTGCGTCACAACCCGGGAACTTCCCTCTTTGGCGGCATATAACGAATCCAGCCGCGGCCCGACCCAATTAAAAGGTCTGAAAAGGGTAAATTCCAGATGTCCTCTCGTCCCGTAAGCATAGATGACGCGATCGAGAAGCTGTTTACAGCAGGAATAAATCCATCGTTCTTTTTGTATGGGGCCCACCGTTAAAAAACTGTTATCTTCATCAAATTCGGGGTCCGTACAAGCGCCGTAAACTTCAGAGGTTGAGGGGAAAACGATCCGTTTGTGGTACTTTACACACTGTTTAACCACCTTGAGATTCATTTCAAAATCCAGGTTATAAACCGCTATCGGATCTTCTACGTATAGTTTTGGCGTGGCGATGGCCACCAGGGGAATAATGACATCACATTTTTTTATGTGGTACTCAATCCATTCCCTGTTGATGGCAATATCACCCTCAAGAAAGTGGAAACGGGGATTATTTAATACGGCTCCTAAGCGGTCATCGGCAAGGTCCATCCCATAAACAACCCAATCCGTTTTATCCAGTATCTGATTGGTCAAATGATGGCCGATAAATCCGTTAACCCCAAGTATTAGTATTTTCATGACAATATGATTCCTTTCCTGTCTTGAAAAAATTCAAAGATGTGATGATCGGCCATGCGCTTTCCCATACACTCAATATCCAGAAGTTTGACTCTCCCTTTTGCGGCGCGAACAAAAACGCCTTCCTGCTCTATGGCAACAGTTCCCGGGGGATCTTTTTGCCTGTCCGTTTCATCTTCAAGAAGCGCCCGCCAGATAATGATTTTTCTGCCATCGGGGGAAAATGTAAAGGCCCCCGGATACGGCGTTGTTACCGCACGGATAAGGTTATAAATCTCTACAGCCGGCCGGCGCCAATCAATACGGCCGTCTTCGGGTGTCCGTCCCCCGAAATAACTTCCTGAAGACAAATCCTGGGGGATCCTGGGGGCAGTTCCCTTTTTTATCATGGGGAGGGCTTCTTCCAGGACTGATTTGGCCGCTTCGTAGAGCTTATTGTAAAGGGTCAAAGCGGTGTCGTCAAAATCAATGGGAACCGTCTTCTGACACACGATATCTCCTGCATCCGGTTTATCCGTCATATAGTGGAGGGTAACGCCTGTTTTTTCTTCTCCCTTTATGAGCGCCCAATTTACCGGACACCGTCCCCGATAGGCGGGCAACAGGGAGCCGTGCAGGTTGAAGGCGCCGGACGGCGCTATCTTCAAGATCTCTTGGGAAATTAATCGCCGGTAATAAAATGAAAAAATAACATCCGGAGTTAGAGAGGAAATTTTCTGAATCCATTCCGGTGTATTTAAGTGTTCAGGACAGAATGCCCGGGCGCGATGTTTTTGGGTCCAATCCCTCACCGAGGGGAACCAGAGAACTTCCGCAGGATCATCTTCGTGGGTAAATACGGCGATAATCTCATAACCGGTTTTTTCCAATGCCTCAAGGCCGATGACGCCTATGTTGTGATAAGCAAAGACAACAGCTCTCACGAATTGCCTCCGGCATCGTCGGCAGAATAGATACGTTCAATGATATATTCAGGTCTCTTTCTCACTTCCGTATAGATGCGGCCGATGTATTCCCCAATGACGCCCAGGGCAAAAAACTGCAATCCCATAAAAACAAACAGGATGGCAAACAACGTAAATACCCCATAGACGGCCCAATGGGCGCCGTACATGAACCTGGCGATGATGAGGACGGTTCCGAACAGGATACCCATGAAAGACATGGCAATTCCCCCATACATGAGAAGTCTCATGGGGAGATCAGAAAAAGAGGCCACGAGATCAAATTGAAGGTTAATGAGCTTTCCCAGGCGGTAATGGGATTTCCCCCCATATCGCTCTTCATGGGAAACTTCTATTTCCGTCATTCTTTTCGCGAAAATAGTCGCCAGGGCAGGAATAAACGTCCCATGTTCATGACAGGCAATCATCTGGGTGACAACTTTCTTGCGGTAAGCGCGAAGCATGCACCCCCAATCGCTCATGTTGATTTTTATAATCCTTCTGGCAACGGTATTGATGATTTTAGAAGGCAGGGTCCTGAAGATAGAGTCTTTACGTTTTTTCCTGATGGTCCCCACAATATCATAATTACCTTCTTCCATGACCTTTACCATCCTGGGTATTTCTTCGGGAGGATTCTGGAGATCCGCATCCATAGTGATAATGATACCCCCCCTGGCCACGGAAAAACCCGCCAGTATTGCCGCATGTTGCCCGTAATTTTTTGTCAACTCTACAATTTCGATCTCCGGATGTGTTATGAAGGTCTTTAAAATACGAAGGGAATCATCACGACTGCCGTCGTCCACAAAGATGATTTCATACAGTCTGTCCATGCCCCCCATCACTGGCTTGATGCGTCCCAACAGGGCATGAAGATTCTTTTCTTCATTGAAGACGGGAATGACAAGAGAGATCATTGATGGTAAGGGCAAAAGATTCTTTTCATCCATGATGACGTATAATCTCCTTTACAGCCTCACAAACATAATAGACATCCTCGTTTTTCATGTCAGGAAACAAGGGGAGAGACAAGATTCTTTCCGCAATACATTCTGTTACCGGGAGGTTGTTTCTCTCCGGCTTAAATCGCCGTTTTATATAACTTAAAAGATGGCCAGCAGGGAAGTGAAGGCCATAGCCGACATTATATTCCGCCAATTTTTGCATAAACAATGTTCTCTCCATGGCCAGTATCTTTATGACGAACAAGTGCCACGCATGGCAATGTTCGTATGACGGGCTGCCGGGTAATTCCAACCCCCCTAAATTCTCCAGCTCCCGCATGTATATCTCTGCGATTTCTTTCCGGCGCCGGTTTAACTCATTAAGGCGGGACAACTGGGCAAGTCCGAGGGCTGCCTGCATATCGGTCAAGTTGTATTTGAATCCGGGGGCGATAATATCATATTCCGGATTGTCCCCCTTCCCATACCGTTTCCACGCATCGCGCTCAATGCCGTGAAACCTTAAGAGTCTTAATTTCTTTCCCAATTCCTCATCGTTTGTGGTGATCATCCCGCCTTCACCGGTCGTAATGTTCTTTATAGGATGAAACGAAAAAATCGCCTGATGTCCAAAGCCGCCGGCATGTGTTCCCTTAAAATAAGTCCCCAGGGCATGGGCGGCGTCTTCGATAACATGGAGGTTGTAATGCCCCGCGATTCTTAAAATTTCATCCATGTTGACGGGAGCGCCGGCGAAATGGACGGGAATGATGGTTTTGGTTTTTTTTGTAATCTGCTGTTCAAGCTGTTCAGTATTCAGGTTTAAGGTGTCATAATCCACATCCACAAAAACCGGCCTGCCGCCCAGCATCACAATCATATTGATCGTGGAGGCGAAGGTTAGAGAAGGGGTAAGGACTTCATCGCCCCTTTTCAGCCCTGAAGCCAAGAGTGTAAGGTGCATACCCGCCGTGGCCGAAGTCAGGGAAACAGCATGAGAGGCGCCCGTCAAGTGACAGAATTCGTCTTCAAATTTTTTACATAGTGGGCCCGTTGTAATCCAACCAGATTCCAGACACTTTACAACGCCCTTGATCTCTTTCTCACCAATGGACGGCCTGCTCAGGGGCAGAAAATCCTTTCGTACCTTCATAAACCACCATTGCCTAAATCTAAATCGTCTTCAACAATGCAGGCGCAATAGATAATAAACATTATTGCTCCAAATGATGTCTGCATGGGGGATATGCTTTTTCAATTCCTCCAGGCGGTCTTTATACTGTGTTACGCAATAAATATCACCATTTTCACGGCATAGTTTATAAAATTTCTCAGAAGATAGGAAGTATTCTTTTTTTTCTTCGCTGGGAAGCTTAGCGATTCCAAAACTTTCTTCCCCAAAATCATCCACGATCGGGGTCCTGATCTTATTGTAAAAATCAATTCCATATAATGATATCTTGTATTGATAGAGCTTTTGATCTTTTGGGAGCAATGTCCTGATGGCCTGCGCGACAGGATAGGCCGACTTGTAAGGGGTCAGGAATTCAGAAATCGGGAAAATAAACAGTACCCAAAAGAAAGCCGTCAGGACATAGATGGTGGCAAACCATCCCCGCTGCCGGCGTCGCCTGACCATGTCCGGTAGAAAAATAATCAGTATTTGGATCAGGATGAGCGGCGCCACCAATAACCACCACTTTTCCGGGTTTATTATGATCGTCCCCCCTTCTATGCGCGACCTTTTTATAAAAGGCGGCACAACAAGAAGAAGGATAAACAGCAGCGACTGAAGAATAACGGGCAAATGACATAAAAACTTTTTATCTCCGGATTTTTCCGTTTGTATATCCTGGTTGGTATCGTACACGCCAAACAGATAGCCAAACAGGACGGCTATGGGCAGAAAAACCGGGGCGATGTAAGGAACCAGTTTGGAAGAGGAGAGAGAAAAAAATCCCAGGATGAAAAAAAACCAGATAAGGAGAAAGCGTCGGTCGGCGGCCTTAAGCAAGCTAAGCATATCGTGAGATTTTTCCTTCAGTACTTTGCATAAAAAAGCAAGCCACGGCAAGGTTCCTAAGATAACGATGGGAATAAAAAACCAGAACGGTTCGTTTCTATTATGGTGCATCGTTGTAGTGTATCTTAAAAAGTGTTCCTGGATGAAAAAGAAATGGAAAAAATCGGGATTTGCCCTCTGGACAAGAATAAGCCAGGGCAAGGAAAGCAAAAGAAACAGGGCAATGCCGACGGGTGAAAAAAGTTTTAAGACTTCCCTGTACTTCCGGTAACTCAGAAGCCAGAGCCCAATAATCATGAAGGGAAATACAACCCCGATTAACCCCTTTGCCAGAAAAGCCAGGGCAGAGGCGATATATAATAGATAAATCCATCCCTTTTTCCGGTATCCGCTTAAAACATAGAGATAACCCGACCAGGTGGCCAGACATACAAAAAAAGTCAGTGGTATGTCGAGAATATTGATTCTTCCCATAGCAAAGGGGAAAAGGAAGGTGCTGAAAATCGCCGCAGAATACATGCCCGTTCTCTCGTCGTGAAAATGCTTTCCCATTTTGAAGACCAGAAGGATACAACCCCACGTGCAAAGGGCAACGAATAATCTCGAAGAAAACTCATTTTCTCCAAAAATCCTGAACAACAGGGCTGTTGCCCAGTAGCACAACGGCGGTTTTTCGAGATAAACAACATGGTTTAAGTGGGGCGTTACATAATCTCCCGAAGAGTTCATAAAGCTGGGGGTGTCGCTGTAACGGGCTTCATCGGGCTCCATTAGAGGCATGAAGGATAAAAGACTTATATAAAGGATAAAGGGGATAAAAAAAAGAATGACCTTCTTATTAAGAATTACACTTTTCAATTATTTTTCTCCTTTCAAACCGGCCGTATCTGAACGCAAGAGTTGGCAGCACAAGAAGATTGAGGGCGGTGGAGGTTACAAGACCGCCAAGGATTACTATTGCCATAGGCCCCTCAATCTCTCGGCCGGGGGCTCCGCTGCCGATGGCCAGTGGAAGCAGGCCTAAAGCAGTAACAGAGGCAGTCATGAGGATAGGTGCGAGCCGTTCCGAAGCGCCCCTGACAGCAGTTTCAATGCCCCAATCCATTCCTTCAACAGAAACCAGATGTTCGTAATGCGAGATCATCATAATGGAATTGCGAAGGGTGATACCGAAGAGGGTAACAAATCCAACCAGGGCACCAATGGACAGCATACCGCCGGAAGCAAACACCGCAAGAACTCCACCAACCAGGGCAAAGGGTAGATTTATTAACACCAATAGTAAGTTACGGGTGTTTTTTGTCAGGATTGATAATAACATAATACCTAATACTGGCCATTTGATTTAGCAAATCTATTGACAATTTACTGTTTATTAAGTTATAATTGCCTCCAAAATAACGATCATAGGAGGCACCCAACAGATGAAGACATTTTCTACAGAGTACACGGGAAAGAATCTGACCAAGAATGCCGGACTTGTCAATCTGGG
>Ga0210044_10010990_pt1 | contig 10641 bp, 10 predicted proteins | sample CryGey13umfilter_2_FD_183959 | JGI IMG/M metagenome (GOLD analysis project Ga0210044, IMG submission 183959) | Groundwater microbial communities from aquifer in Utah, USA - Crystal Geyser 4/9/14 3 um filter (SPAdes) (version 2) | ecosystem: Environmental > Aquatic > Deep subsurface >...
CGGGCGACATCCTGATTGGCATTGGTGACAACAGCAAAATCGACTCCACCTCAATGCTGGAAATCATCTCGGCGCTGACGCCGGGCAAAACAGTTGATCTAAAGCTGCTCCGCAATCAAGGGGAAGTGGTGGTGCAGATCAAAGTGGGCAAACGGCCCAAACCCAGAGCGCGGTAAATCTGGTCATGCCCGCCGATAAAGCCGATAAATCAGCAAGTAACGGTGACGCTTGGTGTTTTTTTAACGCCTACCGCCCGGACAACAAAATGAACGCGGATGACGCCGCCTGTATTCCTGTCAAATCGTCAACCAGTGAGCTCAACTAACGCAATATTAAAAAATCGACAGTGCCACCATCGGTGAGCACCAGCGGACACCCCGGTTCCGTTGAAAAAATCTCACCATCCACGACAAATTGGTCATCAAAGTGAAATTCAAGCCGGTGCGCGTTATGGCTGATATAGCCGTTTTCCGGTGTTATCCAACGGTTGCGGCGACCACGCAACAAGCCCGGAAGCGCGCGCAACAAATAGCGCGAATGTGAACGCACACAGGTCAGCCGCAACGGCGCGGATTCCTCTCCCCAGAACGGGCGCATCCCCAGAAATAGTCTGTCCAGCGTGGTGACATGCAGAATTCCACAGTCCGTGGCGGGATGCTTGACGCCGTCGATCGCCATGCTCATTGGAAGCGGTGCGGCAATCTTGTGCTCGCCCCGCGCCAGGGCCACCACAAAGCGCAACAGCGCAATGCCCGGCCCGATTTCCCCGCGCAAACCCATGGTATGCACGCTGCTTCGGCAGTAATGCACCCCCTGATAAATTGCGGCGGCACCAAATGACATACCATAAATTGCACTCCTCCCCGCCCCCGGATCAATTCGCATGATATGGCGTTGAGTTGTTTTAAATCCGGCCAACCCCAACCCGGCACGCTCGATCAGGCTGGCCAGTGCGCGCTCGGGGCGGCCGCCGAACCCCGCATCCGCGGCGTTCATGTTGGTCGTGCCGGAACGCAAAAGCACCAGTCGCGGCATGGCGCGGAAAGGTTTGCGTCCGAGCAGTGTGTTGAGCACCGCTTGCACCGTGCCATCCCCGCCGCTGACAACCAGCGTGTCGATGTCATCGGGCGCCAACTCATCCAGTGCCCGTTCCACCGAGGCGGGATCCGATACTTCGCGGAAAGGAATCTGCGGATGGGCCTCCAGCACCCGTCGCATCACCCCCGGTGATTTCAGATTTGCCCCGCTGCCGGGATTGAGCACAACCCCCAGGCGCAACGGGGCGCGTGACGCCGAATGCGCAGGCACCGCCGGGTCGGCCTCCGCCGATGGAGTTGCCGCGGATTGTCCAATGTTGCGTGCGTGTATCATCTTTTCTTCCCTGTGCGCCGGATAAAAACGGGCATTGTAGCAACAGCCCCGTGAAAAAGTTCATTCCGACTACGGAAGTGCGCGCGGCCAATAACGCCGGGTTAATGAAAACCACAGTCCGAACCAGGCAACGCCGATGAGCCAGCCGGCAATCACGTCGCTCGGATAATGCACGCCGAGCGCGATGCGCGAGATGCCGGTCGCCAAAATCAGGCCGGTCGCCGCGAAATACATCCCCCAACGCGCGCCGCGCCCGCGCAAAAAATCCGCCAACAGCAACGCCGCAACCAGATAGAACAGGGTGCTGTTGAGGGCGTGGCCGCTGGGAAAACTTTGCGAGCCAACATGATCCAGATGGGCCACCAGATCGGGGCGCGGCCGCCCCACCCAATGTTTGATGGCGCTTGATAAGCCGATACCGCTGGACAAAACCCCGGCAACGAACAAGGCACTGCGCCAGCGATGCAAAAGCCCCAAGGCGGCGATCATCACGCCGACCAACAGCAGGCGCGGGAGGGTATCGCCCAGCCGGGTCAAGCCATGCCAAAGCGTGCCGATCCATTCCGGGCCGGACAGTCGTGCGGAATCATCGCTCACGCGGAACCATAACAGCAGAGGCTGATCGAAGAACACGGGGCCTGATCGGGTTAGCATAAACCCCCAGGCGCAGACGCCCGTGAGCAAGAGCAAGCACCCTGCGGATACGGCACGCGCGCTATGAGTTTGCAAAGGCTTCACTGGAGATAAAGTTTCAACCGGAAAAGTTTCAATCGGCGGGGGTTTAACAGACATGGACGTTATCCTGGACGCCCACTCCATTGGCACCTCAATATGCGAAATAGTAGGGTAAAATCCCGCGCCCGGGGTCGGATTTTTTCGCGCCGCCGAATAACCGATGTGAAGGAATTGACGATGACATTTCGCTCTTTGCTGCTAGTCCTGTCTTTGACCCTCGGCATCTACCCGGCTGCTCATGCCAATGACAACAAGACCTGGGCTGACATCAGCGATGTCGGTGTTGCTCTCACCATTGGTGCTGCCGTGGCTACTCCCACCCTGCGTGGCGACTGGCAGGGACTGGGGCAGGCGGCGTTGAGCGGCTTTGTTGCAAGCGGCATCTCGCAGGGGCTTAAAGCGACGATCCACGAACAGCGCCCCGACCACAGCGACGACAAGAGCTTTCCTTCCGGACACACCACGGTGGCTTTCGCCTCGGCGACCACCTTGCACCGCCGCTACGGCTGGGAATACGGCTTCCCCGCATATGGCGTGGCGACGCTGACCGGCGTTGCCCGTGTCGCTTCCCGCAAACACCATTGGTGGGATGTGGTAGCGGGTGCAACGCTGGGAACAGCCAGCGGCTGGTTTTTCACCGACGCGTTCGACGACAAAGTGCAACTGACCCCCTGGGTTGACGGCAAGAGTGGGGGCGTGCTGGTTGGCGGGTCGTGGTAAAGACAGGGCGGTTTCTCTTTCGCGCTTATTTTCGTTTAACCCAAATTTTCCATTGGAAAACTTCAGCCCCTGTAGGAGCCACGATTCGCGGCTGAAGCCGTTCCTACAAGCGATTTTGCCCAGTGGATTTTGGGGTTACCCCGGATATCCACGGACTTGTTTGCGGATTTTTGACATGAACGCCATTTCACCATTTTTTTGCGCAGCAACTTTAATTCGACGCAGCCGGGCCGCGGGTTTTGTGTCGCCCTGCCCGCAACCGGGTAAAGCGAACTTGCATCCTTTGGCACGCTTGCTTGTTTTGCTAGCGTTCGCGCTGGCGCTGCCTGCCCCCGCCACGGCAGAAACGCGGGATGCGCGCGATATCTACGGACTGTGGGTTGACCACAAATTGAGCGAAAAACAAAAGGTGGCCGTATTGATCGAGGATTGCGGCGGTGATTTATGCGGGCGCATCGTTTGGTTGAAGAAGGCGGTTACGGCCAACGGACTCCCCAAGCGCGACATAAAAAATTCGAACTCGACTTTGCGCCAGCGCCCTCTGTGCGGGTTAAAAGTGTTGAACGGTTTCCGGCAGACAAAGAAAAATACCTGGAGCGAGGGCCAAATCTACAATCCCGCCAGCGGCAAAATCCTCGACAGCACGATCAGCTTGTTGCAAGACGGCTCGCTGCGGATCAGGGCTTATCTGGGGATGCCGCTGTTTGGCAAGACCCTGCAATGGGTGCGCCCCCAAGAGAATCTGCTTCGCTGCAACGACCAGCCGATTCGTACGCAGCCGATTGTTACAACCGATGCGGGCAGGTAAAGCGAAAAACTTCCAACTCAAATAACGACCGCGCTCAATCTTTCTTGCCGTGACTGCTCCGCCGGATCAGCAGCAGCATAAACAGCGGCGGCAACGCGGCGGCAACGCACGCCGCGAACCCCGCGCCGATCAGGCCAATCCACAGGGTGAGCAGCACAAACAGGACGATGTAGATAAGCGTGGTTACCGCATTTACCAGCAACACTTTGCCCGCATTGCCGGTGGCGTAGGCTGCGGCACGCAGGGGGGCTGTGGCGAGGTCAAAACTGGCAGCCAGCAGCATCAAGGTAAGTATCGGGGCCGCCACCGCAAAATCCTTGCCGAGCAGTGTGTTCAGCAGCGCGTCACCAAAAACATAACTCGCCAGCACGAACAGCAAGCCAAAACCGCCGCTAACCAGGGCGGTGCGGTAGGTTACATGTTTGAATGCATCACTGCCCTGATTCCAGCTTCGCGTCAGATCCGGGAAAACCACCTGGCGAATCAGCGCGGAGGGTTTGGATAGCACGCTGGAAAGTTCGCGCACCAGCCGTAGCAGGCCCGCTTCGGCTGGCCCCAACAGATATCCGACCAGCATGATGGATGCGTACTTATAGGCAAGGTCAATGTTCGACTGCCAGTAAGTCACCCACAGGAAATGGCGCAACCCGGGGAATTCCGACAATCTTGCATCGCGCACCGTTTCACCCTCCGGCGACCGGCCAATACGCTTGCGATATTCATGCCGACCGCGCCAGCTCAGATAAATATTTTCAGAGGCGTAAGCGACCGCCAGAATCGCCACAAAGACTGCCAGCGTGCTGTCGTACCACCAGGCAACCGTTACCCCGCAAAAGCGGATGACCGGGCCAATGGCCATCTGCCTCCCCAGGGCATCAAACTGGTCATACAGTCGCAAAATTCCGTTGGCAGTGCCATTGCCGGTCGTCAGCAGCACCAGGCTGTAAGCGGCCAGCAATATGACATGGTCGCGGTCCATGCCGAGCGACGGGCCGATGAGAGGTGCCGCGATGATGGCGAGAGCCGTGGCGACAAGACTGGCTCGACGGTCCACGCGGCGACAGACTTTGATCAAACGGCGTAGTCCGCGGGTATCGTTGGCGTCGTGCGCCGGCACGCCATAACGCACCACGGCTTCAAACGGCTGAAAGTTGAGCAGGCCGCGCAGCAGCAAGGCATAGGCCTGGATCATCGCCACCAGCCCGAACTCGGCGGGGCCCAGCGCGCGCGCCATCAGGGTGGTGGCGCCCAGCGACATCACGGCGGCAATCGCCCTGCCACGAAACAGGTAACCGAAATTGCGCAGCACCCGGCGCATCGGGCCGGGTTCGTTCAATTTGTCTTTATGGTGGGATTTGCTCACGCGCGCTTCCTGTTGCCAGCGTCTAACCCAATCCGGCGGGATGGTGTCGCATCGGAAATTTGTTTGCCTAAAAGCAAAGCGGCCGGCAAAAGAGCCGACCGCCGGATTCAGCCTTCGGCAGTCTGCCGCAGCGTTTTACGCCTGCGCCCGCAGCTCCGCGAATGCGGCACAAACCGCATCGATTTGTTCGGTCGTGTGCGCCGCACTGAGACTGCAACGGATCAGCGACACGCCGTCCGGGGTGGCCGGTGGCAGCATCAGGTTGACATAAACGCCGCGCTGCAAAAGGTTGTTCCAGAATTGCAGCGCCTCGGCAACCCCATCAATCACGACGGCAATCACCGGACTGGGAGGAGCTCCCAGTTTATAGCCCAGTGCGCTTAGGCCATCATGCAGGCGCTGCGCGTTGTCGTGCAGACGCTGGCGCAGGTGGGTCCCCGCCTCCAGCTTGCGCAGTGCGCAGCGGGTCGATGCGATGGTCGCCGGAGAGGGCGAGGCGGTAAAGATATAGGGGCGGCTCGAGTAGCGAATCAATTCGAGTTCTGGCACGCTGCTCACGCAGAAACCGCCGGCTCCACCCAAACTCTTGCTGAAGGTTCCAACGATAAAATCCGCGTCGTCAAGCAGGCACAATTCCTCTACCAAGCCGCAACCTTTTTCGCCCAGCACCCCGAGCGAGTGCGCTTCATCGACCATCAGATAGCCGCCAAATTCGCGTTTCACATCCACGATTTCCTTGAGTGGCCCGCGATCGCCGAGCATGCTGTAAATGCCCTCCACCAGTATCAGGGCATCCGCCGCACGCCTGCCGAGGCGCCGCATACGCTTCGCCAGGTCTTCCGGGTTGTTATGGCGAAACCGAATGATCTCGGCTCCACCCAGACGACAGCCGTCGTAGATGCTGGCATGGCAATCCGCATCGAGCAATACCACATCATCCGGCCCGGCCAGTGCCGACAGCATCCCGAGATTGGCCTGGTAGCCGGTGGAAAAAACGATTGCATCGCGTTTACCGTAAAACCCGGCAATTTCCTGCTCCAGCTTGCGGTGCCCGGAATAGCTGCCGTTGGCCATCCGTGAGCCGGTGGTACCGGTGCCCTCGTGCTCCAGCGCGGTGCGCGCGGCGGCAATGCAATCCGGATCGAAAGTAAGACCCAGATAATTATTGGTTCCGGCAAGAATGGTTGGCCGGCCGTGAATCAAACCCTCGGTCGGCGAGATGATTTTCTCGATCTGAACGCCGAACGGGTTAATCCCCAGCGCTTCAAGTTGCTGGCGGGTGGCCGCCAGATTCTGAAATTTGTCAAAAATGCCCATTACGCTTCACTCGATTGGATAAGTTTTTCAACCTGGATGGCAAGATCCTTGACGGTTTTAATGTCGGGCAGAATGCTTACCGGAATGGAAATGTCAAAGCGGTCTTCAATGAACAGCAGCAAGTTCATGATCTGCAGCGAGTCCAAATCGAGCTGCCCCGCCAATTCGGTTTCCTCGTTGACCGCCACGCGCCCGTGGGTAAAAGATGCCAACTCTTCATAAAGTTGAGCAAGAATCTCTTTGTATTCCATAATAAATCCTCTTTTTATTTCTCTGTGTTCTTGCCGAAAGTTTTGGCGAGGCCGCGCTCAAGCCTGAATTCGGGATACCAACCGATCACCCGGGTAAAATTTTCGCCGCTGCACACCCAATCCGGATGGGTGATTTCCCTGATTTTTCCCGGCGTCAACATCGGCGCATATCCGAATAAACGGGCACCCCACACATTGAGCAATGCCGCAAAATTAAGCATGGCAAGGGGGATAGGCAGGCGACGCACCGGGGCACCATCGCGCAATACGCGTCCGGCGATATCCAGCACCGACTCCCAGTCATAACCGCCCGGGCAGCCATCATCCAACTCAAAAGTTTCTCCATAACCGGTGTCAGCCGCCAGCCATTTTACTACAGCAGCGGCCAAATCTTCGACGTAAATCAGCGAAAAACACCGCCGCCCGCCAGCGGGGAGCGGGGCAAAACCTCTGGCCATGAAGAGGAATAGCGGTAGCATCTCGCGATCCCCCGGACCGAACACAGCAGGCGGGCGCAGCACGGTCCAGCGCAAATTCTCCGCCACCGCCTTGACCGCACATTCACCGCGCCATTTGCTGGCGGCATAGTGTGAAAGTTCCGGGGCACGGGCGGCCAGCGAGGAAATCAGCAAAAACCGCGGCATCTCCTTCCGGCGCGCCGCAGCCTGCGCAACACGCCGCGCGCCATGTTCGTTGATCCGGTCAAAATCAGCACGGCCCACCCCGCGCACCGCGCCCGCGCAGTGAATAATCGCCTGTGTGTCCGCCACCAGCGCATCGAGCGTGGCATCGTCTTCGAGGTCTCCGGGCAACCATTCCACCCCGGGCAAGTTCGGGGGGACGCGCCCTTTGCGCGGCCGATAGAGGGCGCGCACATGCCATCCTGCAGCGGTCAGGTGCGTCAGGAGTGTCGTGCCGACAAATCCGGTCGCGCCGGTAAGGGCAAGCTTGGGATGATTGCTCAAGCGCCGGGGTTCCTGGAACAGGCAGTTTGCACTGTGCCTGAAATATCCGCACCCGCTTTGATCGCGCGCGAATCAATTACCCGGGGAATATCCGGCATGTTGACGGCAGCTTCGTTACCAGCGGAGGCTGCGAGTTGAAATTGCTTCGCTTCCTGTTCGCGTCTGCGCAGAAAATCGACTCTGGTAGCCGAGCGCGACAGTTTGCCGGATGAAGTACGTGGAAGCGTGTGGCGCGGCACAAATTCGATGATGCAGCCAATCCCGATTTCTTCATGAATCTCGCGATGCAGCCGCCGGGTGAGGATGTCCAGCACCGCCGAATCGTTGATATTGCATTGCACCACGACCACCGCAATCTCGTCTCCTTGCGATCCCGCCACGGAAAAAGCCGAAGCATCCAAAGAACGCAATTCGGGCTGGCGCTCAACGATGCGTTCGATATCCTGCGGCCAGATATTGCGCCCGTTGATGATCAGCATGTCCTTGTGGCGGCCGGTTACCACGATGTTGCCGTCCACCAAATACCCGATATCTCCGGTATCCAGCCAGCCGTCCGGCGACAACGCCTGCCGCGTTTCCTCGGGCAATTCAAAATAGCCCGACATCACGCTCGGCCCGCGCACCTTGATCAGCCCGACATGAAAATCGGGCAGCGGCTTATTCTGTTCGTCGCGAATTTCAACTTCATGGCCGGGCATTGCCACGCCGCAGCGCACAAAACCGGCTCCCTTGCCAGGCTCCACCGGAGTCGCCCGCAGGTTTTCCGCCAGGTCGTCGGCATCAATCCAGTCAACCACAACGCCATGCCGCAACGGCATGAAACTGATCGCCAGCGAGCTTTCCGCCATGCCATAGCTCGGCACAAAGGCGAGCGGATCAAATCCCGCCGGCGCCAGCAGATCGGCAAACCGCTTGAGCGTCTCGGCGCGTATCGGCTCAGCGCCGATACCCGCCACGCGCCAAGCTGAAAGATCATAGCGCGCCACATCCTCGGCGCGAATCCGGCGCGAACACAACTCATAGCCGAACGGCGGACTGAATGCGATGCTTGCCCGCGTGCTGCTCATCAGCTCCAGCCAGCGGCGCGGACGCATGGCAAAATCGCGCGTGTCGATATAGTCAATCGAGCGCTGCGTAGCCACCAGGGCCAACATGCAACCGACCAGCCCCATATCGTGATAAAACGGCAGCCACGATACGCAGCGGTCATCGGCGCGCATGTCAATGCCGTGATTCACCACCCCGAACAGGTTGGCCATCACGGTCCGTTGCGTAATGATTACTCCGCGCGGAAAACCGGTGCTGCCGGAGGTGTATTGCAAGTAGGAAATTTCATCCGGGCCGCTGCATTTAGGCTCGGCATCCGTTTCCGGCAATGCCTCGAATGCGGCCGGTGTTCCGACAAAAGCAAGCCCCATTCCATCGGCCGCCTCGTCAAGAAAACGGGAAAAATCTTCCGACGATACCGCCACCGAAGCACTGCAACCGCGCAGCAAGCCGCGCAGCTTTGCAACATATGCCGCATGACCGCCAAGATTGACTGCGGCGGGCAGCGCCACCGGCACCAGACCGGAATATTGACAGGCAAAAAAGAAACGCAGGAAGTCCGGATTGGTATCCGCCACCACGGCAACTCGCGCGCCACGCTCCAAACCCAGGGAGAGCAGGCGCCGGGCGAGCGTCAAGGCTTGCTGACGAAGCACCCGGTACGGCAACGCTGCCACAAGTTTGCCGCCACCGGAATAGAAATTCGCGCCGGTTTCGCCTTGCGCCGCATAATCCAGCGCATCAGCCAGCGTGGCAAAATCTGCGCGGCGCAGAAACAGGGAACTCTCCGTCGGAGTTGCCGACAGAGTTAATTTAATATCCGACATAAAATTCAAGTTGTATCCTCGTCAAGGCATCCGCCTACGCGCCAAAACCAATCTTATTAAAATCGATTCTGACGCCATACTTTGCGATTGTATTATGCCAGAAAGCCGTATGTAAACCGATTAGTGGCCAGTCACTTCAATAGTTCACGCCACCAAACTGGAAGTCCGCCTTGCGCCCGCAATCCACCGCACCCGCCTCCCGCAAACAATTTGCATTCCGCCGTTTTTTTCATTCCAGCCCTTGAAATCTGAAATTTTGCCCTCCATATCCGGAGGGCAAAAAATTCAGGAGAGTCATATGGAACAGCAAGAAAACCGGCAGCAAATCGAGCAATCACAAGATGCGAAGACAGGAGAAACCCCGGCAGCGCAGACTACAGGGACTTCCGCAGAGAAGTTGCCCAGCCTGGAAGAAATGCTGCAGGAAGCGGAACGCAAGGCGCAGGAACACTATGACGCCTGGATGTATGCCAAGGCAGAGGGTGAGAACATCCGCCGCCGCGCCGCCGAGGACGTGAGCAAGGCGCAGAAGTTCGCCGTGGAGCGTTTTTCCGGCGAAATGCTGGCGGTGATGGATAGCCTGCAGGCTGGCCTGGCGGTGCAGACAGAGAACGTGGAGAGCTTCAAGAGCGGCATGGAACTGACGCTGAAACAACTTTCCAGCGTGTTCGACAAATTCAACATCAAGGAAGTGAACCCGGTCGGCGAGAAACTGGACCCACACAAACATCAGGCCATCGGCGTGGTGGAAAGCGATCAGGAAGCCAACACTGTGGTCAGTGTGATGCAAAAAGGCTACACGCTGAATGACCGCGTATTGCGCCCGGCGCTGGTGATGGTCGCCAAAACAAAGGAATAAGCCTCTTGAAATACTCGATAGTCGCCCTGACGTTGGGCGGCGAGACAATCGAAATATCCAATTTTTACGAATTCAACTGAAAGGAAAGCATCATGGGAAAAATCATCGGTATCGACCTGGGCACGACCAACTCTTGTGTGGCCGTTATGGAAAACGGCAAGACCAAGGTGATCGAGAACGCGGAAGGTACGCGCACGACACCGTCCATCATCGCCTACATGGAAGACGGTGAAGTGCTGGTGGGCGCGCCTGCCAAACGCCAGGCCGTGACCAACCCGAAGAACACCCTGTACGGCGTGAAGCGCCTGATCGGCCGCCGCTTCGAAGAGCCGATGGTGCAGAAGGACATCGCCATGGTTCCCTACGCCATCGTCAAGG
>Ga0210044_10011004_pt1 | contig 10631 bp, 10 predicted proteins | sample CryGey13umfilter_2_FD_183959 | JGI IMG/M metagenome (GOLD analysis project Ga0210044, IMG submission 183959) | Groundwater microbial communities from aquifer in Utah, USA - Crystal Geyser 4/9/14 3 um filter (SPAdes) (version 2) | ecosystem: Environmental > Aquatic > Deep subsurface >...
ATGTCAGCTGATCTGGGATTCTGTGAATTCGAGAATCCTGGAGGAGACTAAATGACTCGACAAAAGAATTCAGGCAAGGCAACGCCCTCCAGGTCGCAGAGTGTGTTGCTTCGGGAATAAGGGATGGCAGCGCAAGCTGAGAAGTTGGGTTTTGTGACAGCCCTATTAGAATTGCCCGCGATGATAACTAAAAAATGTCCGCTGAATAAGGGAAGGGGAGCGAATACATACTCCGTGGAAAGGATAACCAATGATCAACGAGTATTTGATCAAGGACTTGCACCTGACCCAAGTTCAGATTGATGAACTATGGACATTTGTCAAAAAAAACAAGACCATCTTGAACCCGGCGATGCGGCGGAGTTGGGGGACACATGGGTCTGGAAAGCCATCGACCCTGTCAGTCGCCTGAGAGTGGTGAGCCATATCAGCCACGAACGGAGCGAGGCAGAAGCCACAACCTTCATTGCGGCTTTCAAAAAGCGCACGGATGGTCAGAGTCCGCTGTTCACCAGCGATAAACTGCCAGCCTATACCGCCGCGATCGTGGCCAACTACAGTGTATCCGAACCGCCTCCCACCAAACGTGGGCCAGGTCGCCCGTCGAAGAAGCCCCGTCTGGTGATTGATTTTGGACTGCTGTACGGCCAAGTCATCAAACGTCGAGAAAACGGACATCTGGTGGAGGTGGAACGGCACGTTGTGTTTGGAACGTTGGAAAAGATTGAAGCCATTTTGGCTAAAGATGGGTGCGGAACAAAGATCAACACTTCGTACGTGGAGCGAGACAACCTGACCTCACGCCAGCAGAATGGATGCCTTGTCCGAAAGACGCTGTCGCATTCCAAAAAAGTGAACTTCCTCCGATGCCATGTTGCTTTGGACGACCTCGTATTTAACTTTGTCAGACCACATAGCTCTTTACGCGTCGCACTAACCGAGCCCGCTCTACACAATCGCAAATGGGAGAAACGCACTCCAGCGATGGTGGCTGGACTCGCTGACCATGTCTGGACTTTCGAAGAACTGCTAATGTTCCGTGTTCCGCCCAAGACCAATTCTGAACAATCATCACGGTTAAGAGATACAGCATCCACTTTTTGGCTCTTTGAAAATCCGCTGAGATATACCCAGATATGGGCTAAGCAGGTATGTGGAAGCCTATCCAGTCCATATCTGGCAGTAGGCAGACAGGTTCCCGCAGAGACAAACTGACACGCAATAGTGACTTTTGCGGTAGTGCGTTTAGACAGCCACTTTTTGCCCATTCAAGCAAATTTTGCCCCAAAATTGCTGGAATTCTGTGTTGGTCAGCATCATCTTGCACATTTCATGTGTCATTGCGAGGCGTAGTTTGCCGAAGCAATCCCCCATATCTGGCAGGAGACTGCTTCGTTCCAAGTTTCATAAGTATATGCGTTCTACTACGACTTGGCCCTTGCAGGTCGATCCGTCGCCAAAAGCATGTCGCCTATACAAGTTGCAAGCGTATTTGGCTCAGATTGTACCTGCTTATGTCAATGCCCAGCCGTAAAATCCGCGTAAACTCGCGCGGCTCGGCGTGCCAACACCATGAAAAACGCGTTCTGCGGCCAACTCAAACTGGTGTTCTTGACCTGCGCTCGGAACTTGGGTGCCGTCGCGAATAGCAAAACCAGAACAGATGTACTTATGAAACACTCTGGTATACTAAATGTAGTGTACTGCTATTTGCGATTTGAAGTTCCAGAGTGTCAGAGCAGCAAGTTTTCTGACATTATTGATGTCGGAAGGATGGATGTTTTTAAAAACACCGAATAATATTTGGATGGTGTAGATGCGCTGGAATCTCTTAATCTTTTTGGGTATCACTAGTCACACAATGTGATGATACATTTTTTCGATTCAAAAAAGGGTTAGATGATCGGTTTGTACCGGAGCTTGGATGATGTGCTTTAAATTTATTCGATAATATTATTACTGATTTGAATAGGATATATTGATGTGAGTCGCGAATACAAAATGAAATCACCTCAGGTTTGATGTAAATGTCCCAATTATCCTTATCGGGCTTCACCGATTATCTGCTAGGAAACACGCCAATGCATCGTGCAGTATCATATTGTGCATCGCGAAATCTTTTTGTTAAACTAGAGAAACACAATCCTCTCGGTAGTATAAAGGATCGAACAGCCTACTTTATTATTCGTGATTTAATCGATACTGGAAGATTATATCCTGGCATAAAATTGGTTGAATCTTCATCAGGTAATCTTGGTCTTGCCTTGGATTATTTTGCAAAGAAAATAGGCGTGGAATTTGTATGTTTGATAGATCCAACTCTCCCAATCGAGAAAAAACATCAGCTTGAGAGCCATGGAGTCTCTTTGAAAATAGTCGACCTTGGTTCATCAAAGACATACCGAGATGCTCGTATCTTGATGGCGGATATGCTAGATGCACAACCAGAGTGGATATGGACACGACAATACGATAATCCGGCAAATGTACTAAGCCATTACAAAACTACAGGACCGGAAATTTGGCGTCAAACCAACAATAAAGTTGATGTTGTAGTCTGTTCAGTCGGGACGGGGGGAACAATTTGTGGAATAGGATCTTATCTAAAGGAGCAATACCCTGACGTCAAAATAATAGCAGTTGAGCCCTTAGGTTCCACAATATTTGGCGGTGTCCCGGGTTGTTACTTAAGCGTTGGCTCTGGAATGAGTACCCCATCTCAACTCATCAAAAAATATGGTTCTGTTATTGATTGTTGGACACAGGTGTCAGATATTGACGCTTTATTTGCTTGTCAACAATTTATGAACTTGGAGAAGATAAGCCTAGGAGTTACAGCAGGCTCAGCGTTAGTAGTTGCAAAAAGTATCGCACAAAAACACCCTGATCAAATAGTTGTATCCGTAGCACCAGATGGCGGAGAGAATTATTCTACCATCTTCCAAAAGGCTGAAGTAAAATATGTAAAGCAGCCAGAAGTCACACTTCATTCAATAAGGAATGTTACATAGATGGAAATCAAAATTGTTGGCGCAAAAGAAAATAATTTAAAAAACATCACTGTTAATATACCTAGAAATAAGTTGATAGTAATAACAGGAGTGAGCGGATCCGGGAAATCATCTCTTGCCTTTGATACCATTTTTGCCGCTGCTCAAAGAGAGTTTTTAGAATCAATGAGTAGTTATGCACGACAACGCCTTCCCAAGATTAACCCGCCAAATGTAGATGTCATTGAGGGGCTGTCCCCTGCAATTATGATAGATCAACGGCCTTTAGCGAGAAATCCTAGATCTACAGTTGGCACTGTAAGTGAAATATATACCTATCTCAGATTACTCTTTTCGAGACTTAGCAATTCCGGCTTGAATGCAAGTGATTTTTCGTTTAACAACCCATCTGGGGCATGTCCTACCTGCACGGGACTTGGTATTGAACTTTCTCCGGACCTGGACAGATTAATAGACTGGGATAAATCCATCAAAGATGGCGCGATTCTTCATCGTACATGGAAGGTAGAGTCCCGTTATTGGAATATTATTAGAGCAATTGGTTTGTTTGATTTAGATAAGCCTCTGAGGGATTATTCAAAAACAGAACTAGACACACTTATTTACTCAGCTCCCCTACAGTATCAAAATCAGGATGCCGGCTATATTCAAAGTTTTTCGTTTGAGGGTGTTGTAAGCCGATTGCTTAAGCGGCAACGCGATAGCCGTGGTCAAGAGGGAAATAAATATGATCAAAGTTTCTTTTCGCCACAAGTTTGTAGCGAGTGCAAAGGTTCTAGACTAAATGCACGCGCGCGCGATGCTATTGTGGACGGGAGAACCATTGTAGATTGGGTGACGATGGAGATTCAACATTTACTACCCTATATTGATACTATTAGCAGCCCTTTAGCTGAAGCCATTTTGCCTTATATAAAGAGCATGCTAAAGCACTTGATTGATGTGGGCCTAGGTTATTTAACACTGAGCCGTTCGGTTGCTACGTTGTCAGGTGGAGAGGCTCAGAGGGTAAAGTTAGCCCGACAGCTTGGAAGCTCGTTAGTGGAAATGATATATGTACTTGACGAACCTACCGTCGGATTACATCCAAGAGAGATTGATTATCTTTCGAAAATACTCCGTCAATTGGTTACCAAGAGTAATACGGTGATCGTTGTTGAACACGACCGCAATGTAATGCTAAATGCAGATTATATAATTGACATTGGACCTGGCGCAGGTACTTTTGGTGGTAAAGTTGTTGCCCAAGGAACTCCAGAAGAAATTATGAAAAGTGGATCTTCTACAGGGCAGTATCTTTCGGACGCAATTGTTGTGAAGAAAAAAGAAAAAAAGCGCAGTTGCACAAAACAAATCGAAGTCCGTAATGCAAGGTTGAACAATCTCAAGAACATTACGGTTCACATTCCAACAAATGCCCTGACTTGTATTACAGGCGTTTCTGGATCAGGAAAAAGTTCGCTCATTGATGTTCTTGTTAACAAAAATCCCCAAATTGTAGTTGTAGATCAATCACCGCCTGGCTCCTCATCAAGATCGAATCCGGCTACGTATACAAAGCTGCTTGATCCTATTAGAAAACTATTCTCAAATGCTACTGGTCAAAGTTCATCACTGTTTACATTCAACAGTGATGGTGCCTGTCAAAAATGTAAGGGACTTGGATTTATCAACATTGACCTACATTTTTTAGGTTCCTTTGATCAACCCTGTGAAGATTGTAACGGGACAGGATTTAATGAAAAGGCTTTAAGATATAAATATCGAAATAAAACGATCGCCGATGTCTTTGATATGACAATCAAGGATGCATTGCTATTCTTTGATGAGCCAAATATAAAGGCCAACCTAGCATTATTACAAGAAGTTGGTCTCGAATACCTTCGATTGGGCCAACCGTTAAACACACTATCCGGTGGTGAAGCGCAACGCATTAAGTTAGTAAGTCGTTTAGGACAAAGAGGAAACATTTTTGTACTTGATGAGCCTACTAAAGGATTGCATTTTGCAGATATTGATCGGCTTTTGCTGGCATTAAATCGGCTAACAGATAATGGAAATACCGTAATTGTAGTAGAACATAACTTGGATGTAATCAAGAATGCGGATTGGGTAATTGATCTTGGCCCTGAAGGTGGCGAGAAAGGTGGGCAACTCATTTGTGAGGGAGCACCTGAGTTATTAGTTACACAACCACTTTCGTATACAGGGCTGTATCTTAGAGACCTATTAAGTGTTGGCCGTTAAACAGGGATATACAAAAAATGAGGCTGACAATCTTCTTGTTTGCCAGTTGGTTAGTAAAACATAATTTATACGCTGTGTTAAATAGTTTTCCACTTAATTTCATCATTATCAATGTTGTCAATCATAACTGCAAATCGGATAAAACATATGCTGAAAAATTTTGAAATTCAAACAAGGAATTTAAGTATAGATGATATTGGTCCCGTCTATAAATTGGGGTATTCTATTTTTGATTGGCCGACAGAACGTGTTCTTTGGAACGAACAGATTGTTCGATGGTACTATGAACAATCCCAAGCAATTTGCTTCGTTACTGAGAAAGATAGTGGGATAATTGGATTCATATTATGCTTTGCCACTCAATCTTTAGGAAGGGTTGAGTGGGTGGCAGTTGATAGAATGTTCCAAAAACAAGGCGTGGCAACCGAACTTTTACGCCATGCGCTATTAGTTTTTAAATTAAATAAAATAACACATATTTCTACTTTGGCTCGCGAGGATGGAAAAGCAAATACATTCTTTATTCAAAATGGATTCCAAAATAGTGGACTTCGTAAAACAGAAATGTCCCTTAATACGCAAAACTTTAGCAAAGGTATAAAACAATCTTCTTCCGCAAATCCGTGATTTTAGCGAGGAAAAATGTCAAATGATTCCCCTGAGTACGATGCATTAGCTAACATTTATGATTTGTGGGCTTCAGCAGACCCTGCATGTAAAGCAACTCATGATTTTTATGTTCGCTTGTGTAGTGAATCAAAAGGTATTATTGTTGAACTTGGCATTGGGACTGGGCGTATCGCTATTGATATAGCTAAAATGGGTAAAAATATCATAGGGGTAGATATCTCAAATTCCATGCTAGAGAAATGTCGTCTACGAGCAATGAAAGAAGGCGTCCTGGATCGGATCAGATTAATACAAAGCGACATACGGGCTTTTGAGCTACATCAAAAGGCAAATCTGATTATCTTTCCATTTCGATCAATTGGTCACTTTCTGTCGATAAGAAGTAAGAAACAGGCTTTGCAAAATATTTATAACCAACTTGTTCCCGGTGGCCAACTTGTGTTTGATCATTACATTTTTTGTGAATCCTGGGCAAAAAACCATGATGGCATTCCGAGGTTGATGTACCATAGCCAACTTCCGAATGATGGTAATCTATATTTATGGGATACATATCAATATGATTATTCTGCGCAACAAATGGCCTGCACAATTACGATTGAAAAAACAGACAAAAATGGTATTGTAGGCAGTCGAGTTCATTGTCCACTTAGTTTTAGCTGGATTGATCCTAAACAGATACGTCAAATTGCTACTGATGTTGGATTAGAATTTGAAGCAGTCTATGGAGATTTTTCTTATAATGAGCTAACGAACGCATCATCTGAACAGGTCTGGTTATTCCGTCGCCCTCGAAACTAACTTTTTCAATCATAATAATTATTGAAAACAAGACAAAATGGCAAAAAATATACCTCTTCACCTAGTGCCGCAAGACTTATCACTTACTGATAAGATAATTCTTGAAGTCGCAGATCAATTTGGCACTCCACTTTTTATATATGATAGACAAAAACTAGAATCGAATTGGAAAGATTTAGTAAACCATCTTCCAAGAGAAATCAAGATTTATTACTCGGTCAAAGCGAATCCCAGCCTAGCGATCCTTCAAATCTTTGACAAACTCGGGGCAAATTTTGAAGTTGCGTCCATTGGCGAACTTAAATCTGTTTTACAAGTAGGTGTATCTTCATCAAGGATCATCTTTATTGGACCTGGTAAGACAGCTGCTGAACTTCAATATGCAATTAAAAAGCAAATATATGCCATTGTTAGCGAATCTCGCCGAGAAGTATATGATATACAAGCCTACTCTCATGATTTCGGGCAAAATACCCGAATAGCCCTTAGGATTAATCCAGGTCAAGGAAAAGGAATGCTTGCAATGGGGGGGGAGACTCAATTTGGGATGGACCCAGTAACTGCTTTAAGTATCCTGCAGGATGAAATTCATTTATCAAATATTGAAATTTTAGGAATACACGGATACTTAGGAACCCAAATTCTTGATTGGAGGGCAATTATTAATCATTCGCACCAACTCTTAGATATTGCTGATGAATTACAACAAAAAAGCGGCAAGTTATTTTCGTTTATTGATTTGGGGGGAGGTTTTGGCATTCCATATCATGAAACTGATTCATCATTAAATTTAAAAGAACTCCATGCCGGATTGTTGGATTTAATAGGTAAATATATTGAAAAATTTCCATCTATTCGAAATATTGCAGTCGAATCTGGGCGATTTCTTGTCGGCTCATCTGGAGTATTTGTCGCTCGAGTGCTTGACATAAAGAAATCGAACGAGCAGTATTTTGTAATACTAGACGGAGGAATTAATGCTTTTGGCGGCTTTGATAGATATGTTGGCTCAAGACCTACACCAATTCGGTTATTGGAAAAAGAAAACTCCGAAGAAAACTCAGTAACACTTTGTGGACCGCTATGTACACCCCTAGATCGTCTTGCAGCAAATATATTATCGCCATTGCCAAAAAACAATAGCTTAATCGTGTTCTATTTGGCTGGGGCATACGGATATAGTGCAAGTCCAGGTTTATTTTTAAGCCACGGATATCCATCCGAAATTTTAATTTCCCAAGATAAGTCATTCGTGATTCGGCAACGAATGTCCCTTGACGAGTTAATTGCGCATCAGAAAATTCTAGTTTTTTGAGTGAATAATATATTAATACAGGAGACGCCCAGAAATGCAAAAAAATGATTTTCTGCAGGAAGACTTTGTTCTAACAGAAATCAAGAAAATTGTATCAAAGCTTCCTGGATGTTTTATGGCTTTTGAGCGAATCCAACGCGATCATCGATTGCGAGAGGATGTTGGCTTAGATTCACTTAGCATGGTTGATCTAATGGTTGCTATTGAAGACAATTTTCAAATTTATTTTGATCCTCTCCAAATGGATTTGGATGAAGCTTTTAAAACAATAGGGTCGATAACAGATTTTGTGACGATGCTGAGATCTAAAAAATGAAGAGAGTCCATGTTGCTAATATGCCAATCAGGTCAATTGTTATAGCAAATATTGCAGAGTTCAATCGCAGAACGATGGTAAAAGGCTTTTCCCAGAATGAGTTTATTCCCTGGGATGAGGCCGGCGTTACACTTACCGACATTTCATTATTTTGGTGCGGCGACGATAAAGTAGTGGTGCTTCCCGGGCCTCCTGATGAAACATTTTTATCCGATTTGACAAAATCCCTAGGGTATAAAAACGTCAAAGTTGTTTGGCCAAAAATAATGAGTTATTCAATATGCGATGACATTATTAATGACAAAGAACTTTTTGAGACTTTAGTACAAATAATTCGGAATTCAGATATGCCTAGAATTGTTTCATGGGGTGCTACAACACAATTTTATTCACTATTGAATGAGCTCACACTAGCAGGAGTGCACTTTGTAGTACCGGAAATCCCAGAATCATCAAATTATTGGACGGCATTATATTTTGAATCAAAGTCTGGGTTTAGAGAGTTCGCAACGCGAGAAGCGCCAATTCTTAATATTCCCGAAGGCTTTGTATGCGGCAATAAGGATGTTGCATTAGACGCCATCGCTTATTTTTCTAAAAAAGGCCGGGGATTTGTGCTAAAGGCTAATTATGGGACAGGAGGATTTAGCACGATGTGCTATCCTGCAAATCTAACGGATCGTGGTTTTGAGCAACTTCGAAAAGAAGTGGCACACCGGATGGCTTTTGATCACTTTTGGGATAATCCACCAGTCATAATCGAAGAACATATACCAGGTACTGAAAATTTACTGCCGATATCACTAACTATCGATTTTTGTATAAATCAGGATGGGCTTTTGAATAAGGTGGGATGCGGGAAGATGCTCATGAGGCGAGGCTGGTTGTATGCAGGAATCCATTGTGGCAAAGGAGTTTTAGATAATGATACAGAAAACAAGATGACAAGAGCTGGCTTTTACATTGGCGAACAGATGGCGAAAATGGGATATAGAGGATGGTTTGACGTCGATTTTGTTCAGAGATGGGATGGTGAAATTTTTCTAACAGAGATCAACGCAAGAAGGGCTAGCCCAGTTCATATTTTCGATATTGCGCTCCAGATACATGGTGAACACTGGGAGAGAGAATGGTCATTGTATGCAAATGATCATTTTTATCTGCAGGGAGCCTGTCAACCAAGTTACACAAAAATTCGTGATGCTATCGCAGATTTCAATAATAATGATTTTTCGGTGAAAACAATACCCACAATAATTAGCACTGCAGTGACAAGAAAAAATCCATTTATAGGATATGTTATTATAGCGCCAAACGCTTCAGCCGCCAGTAGTTATGCAACTTTGCTGGAAACACAAATAAAACAAATTATAGGTATGTCGAATTAGCCATAATATTCTATTTAAACAGAAGATCGTTGACAGTTTGGTTTTTAAGCCATAAACGAAATGCCCAATTGCTTAACACACAAATTGTGAGCAGTAATATGGAAATTAGACTTGCTGATATAAATGACACAGAACAAGTAAGGCTTTTCTTTTCAAAATACTTGTCCACAGAAAATGATGCTTTATATTCCGACGAATTTTTTTGCCCAGATGGAGTTATGGCTGCCATTAAACGTGGACAAATGATAATAACGATTGAAGATAACAAAATCATAGGCGCCGTAAGATTCTACAGAAAAAAAAAGATACAACAAATATCTTTATATCAGTTTGCCATTGATAGTAACTTTCGAGGGAAAGATCTCTTGATGGAAATGCTTGAAAAATTGCGTGATACGGATATTGTCGTGCTTTGCCCTCGGAAATCTTCTTTCAATGAATATTATCGCAGGACGGGATGGATGTTATTAGAACCTATTAACTGACCTTTCGCTGAAATTGAAACGACTTTCGCGAATTTCTGCCAAAAAAGCCATTTTTGCCGCAAATTTCGTCAAGCCGTGCCCAAAATCGTCACGAGATTCCGCGTTCTCGCCTAGCGACTTGACGCATCGAAAAAGCGCACCCCTAAATATGGGGGTATCAAAAACATTAACCCCATATATAGCGATTTGGAAATTCGCGATTTCACCAAAAATTTCAGCGAATGGACAGTCATTATCTTTTAGAATGCGGCATTGATCCGCAGGAGTACTAACATGTTGAAATACAAAAATTATCTTGGCCTCGTTGAATATGACGCCGAAGGAAAAATCTTCACCGGCGAAGTCCTCGGCTTGCGCGACGTGATTACCTTTCAGGGACGCACGCCCGAGGAACTCGAAAACTCATTCCGCCAGTCCGTGGATTTCTATCTCGAAATG
>Ga0210044_10011007_pt1 | contig 10630 bp, 9 predicted proteins | sample CryGey13umfilter_2_FD_183959 | JGI IMG/M metagenome (GOLD analysis project Ga0210044, IMG submission 183959) | Groundwater microbial communities from aquifer in Utah, USA - Crystal Geyser 4/9/14 3 um filter (SPAdes) (version 2) | ecosystem: Environmental > Aquatic > Deep subsurface > Groundwater...
CGGTGATCGTGAAGGGGTTGTCCCTCCTGCCGACGCCGGGAAACCCCCCCGGTCGGATCGTGGAGACCCCCGCCGGGATGCTGAACGCGATCGGGCTGCAGAACATCGGTGTCGAGCGGTTCGCGAACGACGTCGCGCCGCGGCTGGACGACGCCGGTGCGGTGTACGTCGCGAACATCTACGGACGAACGATCGAGGAGTACGAGGCGGTGACGCGGCGGCTCTCCGAAATCCCGGCGCTCGCGGCGATCGAGCTGAACGCTTCCTGCCCCAACGTGAAGGAGGGGGGGATCGCCTTCGGTTCGAACCCCGAGGGGCTGTCCGGTCTCACCCGGCGGGTGCGCGCCGTTACGTCGAAGCCGTTGTGGGTGAAGCTCTCCCCGAACGTGTCGGACATCGGCGCGATCGCGCGGGCGGCCGAGGAGGCGGGGGCCGACGCGGTGACCCTCATCAACACCATCATCGGGATGGCGGTGAATCCTCGGACGCGCCGGCCGATCCTTTCCAACGTGACGGGAGGCCTCTCCGGACCCGCGGTGAAGCCGGTGGCGCTCCGGATGGTGTGGGAGGCGTGCAAGGCGGTGAAGATCCCCGTGGTCGGGATCGGGGGGATCCAGAGCGCCGCGGATGCTCTCGAGTTCCTGCTGGTGGGCGCCGCGGCGGTGCAGGTGGGGACGGCGAACTTCCGCAACCCGAACGTGTGCGTCGAGATCATCGACGGGATCCGGGAATTTTTCGTCCGGGAGAAGATCTTCCGCCTCGACGATTACCGGGGGAAGCTCCTCCTGAGGGAGTAAAAGAAATATGTTGTGGGGAGCGCCGGTTTCCCTGTAGTATGATGGGGCTTAGGGCTTGGTAAGTGGGCTGGAGCCCACTTTTTTTTTCCTGATCGTTATGAATATGGACACATTGAAGATCGAGGCGCTGGCCGGAGAAGTCGCCCGGGATCTCTCCCTTTCCCTGTTCGACGTCGAAATCGCGCGGGAAGGGCCGAGGACCATCCTCCGGATTTTCGTGGAGCGTGAGGGCGGGGTCCCCCTTTCCGACATCGCGATGTTCAGCCGACGTTTCGGCGCGATCCTCGAGGTCGACGACCCCATGGACGGGCCTTACGTGCTCGAGGTTTCCTCCCCCGGGGTGACCCGGCGGCTGCGGCGGCCGGAGCACTTCGAGCGGTCCCTCGGGAAGCGGGTTCGAGTGAACCTCGTGGCGCCGCGGGATGGCCGGCGGCACCTCGTCGGGGAACTTTCCTCCTGCGACGGCGAGGGGATCGAGGTCGTGGCGGACGGGATGACGTACCGGGTGCCGCACGGGGAGATCCGGAAGGCGAACCTGGATGTGACGCAGGAAGAACTCTTCGGGAAGGGAAAGAAAAAGCGATGATCCTGGACGTGGGACAGATCATTGCCCAGCTGGGCAAGGAAAAAGGGATCGACAAGGCGATCATCATCGAGGCGATCAAGGAAGCCCTCGAAACCGCCGCGCGGAAGAAGTACGGGATGACCAAGATCCTCGAGGCGACCTACGATCTCGACACCGGGGAGTTCGAGATTTTGTCGTTCCGCACGGCGACGGAGACGGTCGTCGACCCCGACACGCAGATGACCCTCGGGGAGGCGCAGTCCCTCGATCCCGAGGCGCAACTGGGCGACAGCCTCGGGGAGCGGCTGAGCACCAAGGACCTGGGGCGGATCGCCGCCCAGACGGCGCGCCAGATCATCATGCAGAAGGTGAAGGACGCGGAGCGCGAGGTCATCTACAACGAGTTCATCGGGCGGAAGGGGGAGCTCCTGAACGGCATCGTGCAGCGGTACGAGCGCGACTGCCTCATCATCGACCTTGGGAAAACCGAGGCGATCATGACCCCTTCGGAACAGATTCCCCGCGAGCGGTACCGCCAGGGGGACCGGATCCGGGCCTACATCAAGGACGTCACGAAAACTTCACGGGGGCCGGAGATCCTTCTCTCCCGGGCAGACCCGAGGATGATCATCAAGTTGTTCGAACAGGAGGTTCCCGAGGTCTACGAGGGGGTGGTCTCCATCCTGAGCGTTGCGAGGGAGCCGGGTTTCCGCACCAAGATCGCCGTGCGCTCCAGGGATCGGGACGTCGACCCCGTGGGCGCGTGCGTCGGCATGAAGGGGTCCCGCGTCCAGAGCGTCGTGCAGGAACTTCGCGGCGAGCGGATCGACATCATCGCCTGGGACGAGGACCCCGCCCGGTTCGTCTGCAACGCTCTTCAGCCGGCCGAGATCATCCGGGTGCTCGTGAACGAGTCCGGGAAGAGCATGGAGGTGATCGTTGCCGAGGAGCAACTGCTTCTCGCCATAGGAAGGCGGGGGCAGAACGTGAAGCTCGCTTCCAAGCTGGTCGGCTGGCACATCGAAGTGCGGGCCGAGGGGCAGGTGGAGGACGCCCTGAAGCGGGCGGAGGGGCTGTTCACGAAGAAGCCGGAGGACACGCCCGCGGAGGTCCCGCCGCCGGAAGGCACGGTTCCCGACGTGGCCCCTCCGGAGGGAAGCCTGCCTGCCGAATCCTCCGCCGATGGAACGTTGGCAGATGCGGGCGAAATTGTCGAGGCGAAGGAGGGCCTGCCCTCCGAAGCGCCCCCGGCGGAAGGCGCGGTGGTTGAGGCGAAGGATGGAGGGCTCCCCAAGGAGTAACGCTTCGGGCCCGCAGCGCACCTGCGTGCAGTGTGGCGCCGTCCGGGAAAAGGGCGGGCTGTTCCGGATCGCGGGGAAACCGGGGGTGGGCTGGACGCCCGACCCGGGTGGGAAGCTGCCGGGCCGGGGGATCTACCTCTGTCCCGTCGGGGAGTGCGTCGATCGGTTCGCGGCGAGAATACGAACCCCGAAGGGCGGGGCCCGCTGGAAGATGGGTGTCGCAGGGAAGGAACTGGCGGACCGCCTGGCCGCATCGCGGCACGGCGGGCAGAAAACGTAGAGGCCGCACCAAGGGGGAGTGGATGGACAAGGTTCGCGTACGTGATCTGGCCAAGGAACTCGGCATGGGATCCAGCAAGGACGTCCTTGCCTTCCTCGAGCGGATCGGCGTCAAGGGAAAGTCTGCGTCCAGCAATCTCGAGGGGGAGATGATCGACCGGGTCAGGGCCCATTTCAGGAAACCCGCTCCGCCGCCCCCGCCGCCCCGAACCACCACGGTGACCCGCGAGGACGGGGTGCTGGAGCGCCGTTCGCAGAAGGTGGTCCTGCGCCGCGGTACCCCGACGCCGCTCCCCGCCCCCGAGCCGCCCCCCGAGGAGTCCGCCGCGGCCCCCGAGGCCGTCGAGGAGTCTGCGCCGGTGACGCCCGTTGTCGAGGCCGTTGTCCCCCCCGAGGTTTCCGGGGGAGCGCCGCAGGAAAAGGCCGGCGAGCCGACGATCGAGCCTCCGGTCCCGGAGCCGACGCTTCGGGTGATCGAAAAGCCCGCATCGCCCCCCAAGCCGGAGGATGTGCGGAAAGAGAAGGAAAAGAAGTGGAAGAAGACGAGGCCCCACGAGAAGAAGGTGCAGAAGGCGGTCCTCCAGAAGACGATCATCCAGGAAGTCCTCGCTGAGCCCGAAGCCGACGAGAAGAAGGCGGAAGATGCCGCGCCGTCGCCCAAGGTCGTGGTGCGGCAGTTCCAGCCCGGCCGGCCCGCGAAGAGAAGGGGGGGGCGGCCCGTCCGCGAGAAGAAGGCTCCCTCGACGCTCCCGCCCAAGGCGAGCAAGCTGCTGCTGAAGATCGAAGAGGTCGTGACCGTCGGGGACCTGGCCCATCGCATGGGCGTCAAGGCCGCCGCCGTCATCAAGAAGTTGATCGAGATGGGGATGCCCACCACCGTCAACCAGCTTCTTGACGCCGACACCGCCGGGCTCCTCGCGCAGGAGTACGGTTTCGTCGTGGAAAACGTCGCCCCCGAGGTGGAGAGCCTGATCGACCAGGAGGAGGACCGCGCGGAAGACCTTCGGCCGCGCGCCCCCGTGGTCACCATCATGGGGCACGTCGATCACGGCAAGACCACGCTGCTCGACGCCATCCGGGAGAGCGACGTCACCGGGTCCGAGGCCGGAGGGATCACCCAGCACATCGGGGCCTATGAGGTGGAGTACAACGGCCGGCGGGTGGTCTTCCTCGACACGCCGGGCCACGAGGCCTTCACCTCGATGCGCGCCCGGGGCGCCTCCGTGACCGACATCGTCATCCTCGTGGTCGGGGCGGACGACGGCGTGATGCCGCAGACGGTGGAGTCGATCAACCACGCCAAGGCGGCGGGGGTACCGATCGTCGTCGCGGTGAACAAGATCGACAAGCCGGGCGCCCAACCCGACCGGATCCGTCAACAGCTCTCCGACCACGGACTGAACCCCGAGGAGTGGGGCGGACAGACGCTCTACGCGAACGTCTCCGCCAAGAAGAAGGTCGGCATCAACGAGCTCCTCGAAACCGTCCTCCTGCAGGCGGATGTCCTCGACCTCAAGGGGAACCCGACGAAGCTCGCCCGCGGCACGGTCATCGAGTCGCGGTTGGAAAAAGGGCGCGGTCCCGTCGCCACCGTCCTGGTGTCGGACGGGACGCTGAAGGTGGGTGACGCCATCGTCACGGGGACCCACTACGGCCGTGTCCGCTCCCTGGTGAACCACAAGGGGAAGCGGCTCGACCAGGCGCCTCCCGGGACCCCCGTCGAGATCCAGGGGCTGTCCGGCCTGCCGGACGCAGGTCAGAAGTTCGCGGTCCTGAAGGACGAGCGCACCGCGCGTCAGATCGCCCTCCATCGCGTCGAGAAGGAACGGGAGCGCGCCGTGGTGCGCCCCCGGATGAGCCTCGAGGATCTCCACAAGCAGATCGACGAGGGGGTGGTGAAGGAACTGAACATCGTGATCAAGTCCGACGTCCAGGGATCGATGGAGGCGCTCCGGTTCTCCCTCGACAAGCTGGCCGACGAGAAGGTCAAGGTCGTCGTCATCCACTCCGGCGTCGGGGGGATCTCCGAGTCCGACGTGATGCTCGCTTCGGCCTCCTCCGCCGTGATCATCGGGTTCAACGTCCGCCCCGAGCCGAAGGCGGCCGTGGCCGCGGAACGCGAGGGGATCGACATCCGGCTCTACTCCGTCATCTACGACGTGGTGGACGACGTGAAAAAGGCGATGGAGGGGCTCCTCGAACCCACCCTCAAGGAGGTCGTCCTGGGCCGGGCCGAGGTGCGCAACATGTTCCACATCTCGAAGATCGGCACGATCGCGGGCTGCAGCATCCTGTCGGGAAAGATCGCCCGAGGCGCGAACATCCGCCTCCTTCGGGACAGCGTCGTCGTATACGAGGGGAAGCTCTCCTCCCTGAAGCGGTTCAAGGACGACGTCAAGGAAGTCGCGGAAGGGTACGAGTGCGGCCTCGGAATCGACGGGTACAACGACCTCCAGGTGGGCGACCAGATCGAGGCGTTCGTGGTCGAGAAGATCGCCGGGACGCTCGCGTGATTCCAGGCGGGGGATTCCGTTGCTGGTGGCGGTCCTGATCGCGGAGCTTCTCTTCCCGGACGCTGCGTCCCTCAAGGACAAGCGGCGGCGTCTCTCGGGTCTCGTCGCGCGGATCCGCGCCAACTACCCCGTATCGGTCGCCGAAGTGGGGGGACAGGATCTCTGGCAGCGGGGGACCGTCGGCGCGGCGCTCGTCACCACCGACGGGCGGCTTGCCCGGTCGATGCTTGACCGGATCGCGGGCGGAATCGGACGCGACGGCGAGGTGGAGCTTCTCTCGTCCCGCGTCGAATTCTTTTATCCCGAGGGGAGCGAAACGGAATGAAGGGCCGCGGCGACCGCCCCGCGCGTGTCGGTGAGAAGATCCGGGAAGAGCTCTCCCTCCTCCTGATGCGGAAGGTGAACGACCCCGGACTGGCGCCGGTCACCGTCACCGAAGTTTCCGTCACGAAGGACCTTCGGATCGCCCACGTGAATTACTCCGCTCTCGTCGCTCCCGAGGAGCGCCCGGCCGTGGCCAAGGCGCTCCGTCGGTCCTCCGGTTTCCTCCGGCGCGAGCTCGGCCACCTCCTCGGCCTTCGGTACGCTCCCGAACTTCAATTCCACTACGACGACTCGTTCGACCGCGGCGCCCGGATCGAAGCGATCCTCCGCGACATCCCCGGGGGGAAGGAAGGTCCGGATGAGGGGTGATCTCTCCGCGATCTGCCGCGTCCTGCGGGAAAAGGACCGCTTCCTCGTCGCCTGCCATGAAAATCCGGAAGGGGACGCGATCGGATCGGAGCTGGCGCTCGCCCTCGCCCTGCGCAAGATGGGAAAGACCGCGACGGTGCTGAACGCCGACCCGGTTCCCGCCAACCTTCTCTTCCTCCCGGGGACCGGCACGATCGTCTTCGACGGGGACGGATCGAAGTACGACGTCGCGGTCGTGGTGGATTGCGGTTCTCTGGAACGGACGGGGCGCGTCGGCCAGGAGCTGCGGAAGTGTCCCGTGATGGTCACCATCGACCACCACCGGACGAACGGGGATATCGGGGAACTCTCCCTGGTCGATCCCGACGCCGCGGCGACGGGGCTCCTCATCCACCGGGTCCTCTCGGCGATGGGGTACGAGATCGGCCTCGACGTGGCGACCAACATCTACGTCGCCGTCCTCACCGACACGGGGTCGTTCCATTACGGGAGTTCTTCGCCGGAGTCGTTCGAGGTGGCCGGGGAGATGGTCCGCCGGGGAGTCGATCCGTGGACCGTGGCGGAGCAGGTGTACGAGACGCAGAGCGCCCTCCGTCTCCGGCTGCTCGGCCGGGTGCTCGATTCCCTCGAGGTTTCCGGGGAGGGGAGGGTGGCCTGCATCACCGCGAGGCGGGAAGACCTGCTCGAGTTCGCCTCCGGTAAGGATGCCCTCGAGGGATTCATCAACTACCCCCGCTCCATCGTCGGCGTCGAAGTCGCCGTTTCCCTCCGCGAGGAGGAGGGAAACGTCTTTCGCGTGAGCTTCCGCTCCAAGGGGCGCGTCGACGTTTCCGCCGTCGCAGCCCGGTTCGGCGGCGGAGGACACCGCAATGCCGCCGGATGCACCGTCCCTGGAACCCTCGACGAAGTGAAGAAAAAAGTGCTCGAGGCGCTAGCCCGCATTTCTCACCAGGGTTCGTAGCGAGGCGGTGGAGATGGGCGTGGATACAAGGCGCGCGACCGAGGGCCCCGGAGGCGTAGTTCAGACTACGGCGAGGAGTCCGACCGAGCGCAACGCAGTAGACATGCCTATATCCGCCGCCGCAGTAGAAGCCTGGTGAGAAATGCGGGCTAACGGCCGTGTTGACGTGACGGCGGGGGTGCTGGTCGTCGACAAGCCCCGGGGGATCACCTCCTTCGACGTGGTCCGGGCCGTGGGGCGGATCCTCGGTGAGCGGAAGTGCGGCCACGCGGGCACCCTCGACCCGATGGCCACCGGGGTCCTGCCGGTGTGCGTCGGAGCCGCCACGAAGATCGCGGGCTACCTCACGGAGGAAGAGAAGGAGTACGAGGCGACGTTCGCGATCGGCGTTGCGACGGACACCGGCGACGCCACGGGGAAGCCGGTGGAGGAGCGCCCCGGCGCCACGGTCCCGGAAGGCGCCGTGTCGGGTGCGCTGGCGGCCCTGGTGGGGACGTTCGAACAGGTCCCCCCGGCGTATTCCGCGGTCAAGGTGGGCGGCGTGCGCTCCTACAAGCTCGCGAGGAAGGGGATCGACGTTCCTCTCGCGGCGCGCCGCGTCACGGTCCGCGAGGCGCGGCTCCTATCCATCGGGCCGGACCGGTTTCGGGTATTCCTCGCCGTGTCGAAAGGATTCTACGTCCGGTCGCTGCCGCGCGACCTGGGCGTGCGCCTCGGGGTTCCGTTGACGGTCTCGGAGCTGCGGCGCACCCGGGTGGGGGCGTTTCGCGAGGAGCTGGCAGTGACGCTGGACGCGTTGTGCGAACGGGCGCGGGGCGGCGACGCGGCCTCGCTGCTCATCCCGATCGTCGACGCGCTCGGAAGGTTCCCGCACTGGGAGGTGCCGGCGGAGGCGATCCCCCAGGTGCGCAACGGGCGGCTTTCGGGGCCGTGGCTGGTAGAGCGGGTCGCAGCTTCGATGGGGGATCTCGCGTTGCTGGTGACGTCGCGGCGGGAACCGCTGGCGATCGTCGGCCGGGATCCGACGGGACTCTGGAAAATCGTTCGGGGCATCTGATTTACATACGGGACCGGATATGGTATAAATTAATTCCTCAATAAAAACGGAACATTCTCGACGCAACGAAAGGAGAAAGGCAAAAGATCATGAGTCTGGTCACCGAGAAAAAGAGCGACATCATCGGAAAGTTCCGTGTGCACGACACGGACACCGGTTCCCCCGAGGTCCAGGTCGCGCTCCTTACGGAGCGGATCAACATGATCACGGACCACCTCAAAGTGCACTCCAAGGACTTCAGCACGCGGCGGGGCCTGCTCAAGCTGGTAGGGCAGCGGCGGCGCCTGCTGGATTACCTGAAGTCGGAGGAGTTGATGCGGTACAAGGCCCTTCTGGAGACGCTCGGCCTTCGGAAGTAGTCTCGGCATCGCTCGGAAATTTCCGCCAACACAATCCGCGGTCCCCACGGGGGGCCGCTACGAGAAGGGAATCCATTACTGTGGGAAACGTGTACGAAATTGAAGTGTCCGGAAGGAACCTGTCCATCGAATCGGGCCGTTGGGCCCGCCAGGCCGGCGGCGCGGCGGTCGTACGCTACGGGGAATCGGTGGTGCTGGTCACCGCCTGTCTCTCCGAGAACCCCCGTCCCGGCATCGACTTTCTCCCGCTGGTCGTAGACTACGTGGAGAAGACTTCCGCGGTCGGGAAAATCCCCGGCGGCTTCTTCAAGCGCGAGGGGAGACTCTCCGAGTTCGAGATCCTCACCTCCCGGATGATCGACCGGCCCATCCGTCCCCTCTTCCCGAAAGGGTTCTACAACGAGATCCAGATCGTCGCGACCGTTCTCTCGGCGGACAAGGAAAACGAGACCGGGATTCTGGCCATGATCGGCGCCTCGGCCGCGCTCTCGATCTCCGAGATCCCCTTCGCCGGACCGATCGCGGGGGCGCGGGTCGGCCGCATCGACGGGAAATTCGTGGTCAACCCCATCCTTCCCGACTTCGAGAAGAGCGACCTGAACATCTTCGTGGCCGGAAGCCGCGACGCGATCCTGATGGTCGAGGGAGGGGCGAACGAGGTCTCCGAGGAGGAGGTTCTCGACGCGATCCTCTTCGCGCACCGGTCGCTGGCGCCGATCCTCGACCTCCAGGAACGGATGGCGCGGGAGATCGGCAAGGAGAAGCGCGTCTTCGAAAAGAAGGTCCTTTCCGACGAAGAACTGCGGAAGATCGCGTCGATCGCCGAGGGGCCCTTCGCGGAGGCGTACGCCATCAAGGCGAAGCAGGACCGGCGCAAACGGATCGATGGGATCGGCGAGTCGGTTCGCGCCGCCTTCACCGACGAAGAGCGTGCGGAGAAGGGGGCATTGATCGCCGACGCCCTGAAAAGCCTTGAAAAGAATTTCGTACGCGGGACGATCCTCCGGGAGAGGAAGCGGATCGACGGACGGGGGCTGACCGACATCCGTCCCATCTCGTGCGAGGTGGGGGTGCTCCCCCGCACGCACGGGTCCGCCGTTTTCACCCGGGGGGAGACGCAGGCCCTGGTCATGGCCACCCTCGGGACCTCCCAGGACGAACAGCGGATCGACTCGATCATGGGAGACACGACCAAGTCGTTCATGCTTCATTACAACTTCCCGCCCTTCAGCGTCGGCGAGGTCAAGATGCTGCGCGGTCCCGGCCGCCGTGAGGTGGGGCACGGGGCGCTCGCCGAGCGTGCCGTGTCGAAGGTGCTGCCGAAGAACGCCGACTTCCCCTACACGGTGCGCGTCGTTTCCGAGGTCCTCGAGTCCAACGGCTCCTCCTCCATGGCCACGGTGTGCGGGGCGTCCCTCGCGATGATGGACGCCGGGATCCCGACCTCCGGAGCCGTTTCCGGCATCGCGATGGGCCTCATCAAGGAGGGGGACGACGTCGCGGTCCTCTCCGACATCCTCGGGGACGAGGACCATTTGGGCGACATGGACTTCAAGGTGGCGGGGACGAAGAACGGGGTGACCGCCATCCAGATGGACATCAAGATCGGCGGCGTCAGCCGCGAGATCATGCTCTCCGCCCTGCGGCAGGCCCACGAGGGCCGGCTCCACATCCTCGGGAAGATGAACGCCGTCATGGACACGCACCGTCCCGACCTCTCTCCGTACGCTCCGCGGATCTACGTGATGATGGTGAAGACCGACAAGATCCGGGAGATCATCGGGCCGGGAGGAAAGATCATCCGCGGGATCCAGGAGCAGACGGGCGTGAAGATCGACATCGACGACGACGGCACCGTGAAGATCGCCGCGGTGAACGCCGACTCCGCGCGGGCGGCCATCTCCATCATCGAGGGGATCACGCAGAGCGCCGAGGTGGGTAAGGTATACGAGGGAAGGGTCCGCAAGATCATGGATTTCGGCGCCTTCGTGGAAATCTTCCCGGGCACCGACGGACTGCTCCACGTTTCCCAGATCTCCAAGCACCGCGTCAACGTCGCCGACTGCTTCAAGGAGGGGGACGACGTCACCGTCCGCGTCCTCGAG
>Ga0210044_10011008_pt1 | contig 10630 bp, 8 predicted proteins | sample CryGey13umfilter_2_FD_183959 | JGI IMG/M metagenome (GOLD analysis project Ga0210044, IMG submission 183959) | Groundwater microbial communities from aquifer in Utah, USA - Crystal Geyser 4/9/14 3 um filter (SPAdes) (version 2) | ecosystem: Environmental > Aquatic > Deep subsurface > Groundwater...
CCAGACCGGGCCGACAGTGTGGACGACGAAGCGCGCCGGCAGCCGGAAGGCGGGCGTGGCCTTGGCGTCGCCGGTGGCACAGCCGCCGAGTGCGCGGCACGCTTCGAGCAGCTCCGGTCCGGCGGCGCGGTGAATCGCGCCGTCGACGCCGCCGCCGCCGAGCAGCGACGAGTTCGCCGCATTGACCACGGCATCGATCGCGAGGGTGGTGATGTCGGCGTGAACGGCGCGCAGCATGGAGATCAAAACCCGGCAGCTCGAAGAATCTTCGCCGCCTCGCGCGGCAGGTACACCTTCCCGGTGTTCGGGGCGTACACCGTGATGCCGGTCATCTCCACCTCCCGCCCGCCGAACTGCACAAGGTCTGTGCTGCACGGCAGGCGGGCAGTTCTTCCCCCGTGCTCGACGACCAGCACCGGATGAACGGGGTCGGCACGGTTGACCGCGATCGTGGCGCCGAGCGGGGCAAACAGCGCCCCGGCTTCGACGAACAACTGCCGATCGGCCTTGTCGAGATCGAAACCCATGGCTTCGGCTGAGACGTAGGCGAGACGGGTGTTGTCGATCAGTCCAGCGGGCGCATGGGGACCGTAGCCGTAGAGCAGCACGTCCTCGCCGGTGTGGCCGTGGGTGGTCCAGGTGAGGATCGAGCGCTCGCTCAGCATCGGGCCGATGACATCGCCCATCGCGTTCTTCTTCGCCTTTCGGATCGCCTCGACCTCTGCGTCCGTGAGGTCGTCGAGACCGTAGCGGCCGCCGACGATGGCGCGCACCCGCTGCGCACTGCGATCCTCGCCAAGAACCGCCTCGACGCCTTCCGCCGTCAGGGTGGCCTTGCGCAGCGGGGCGAGGAGCTGATCCAGGGGCGTGCTGGAGTATGTCTTGTCGGTCTTCCGGCTGCCAATCGACAGACCGCCGTTGCTGTGGTCGGTGAAGCACAGGACCAGGGTCTGGCCGTCGCGCCGGGCAAACTCGAGCGCCGTGCCAATCGCCTCGGCGTAGGCGCGCGAGTCGCTGATCACGCCGATCGGATCGTTAGCATGGGAGGCCCAGTCCACCTTGCTCGCCTCGACGAAGAGGAAGAAGCCGTCGGGATCCCGGTTCAGCACTTCGATCGCCTTGGCGGTCATTTCCGCCAGCGACGGCTGTTCGGGGTGGAGCGTGGCGCGGTCCATGTCGTAGGCGAGGTCGTCCGGGGCGAACAGACCCCACACCTTTCGCCCGTGAAACGCCTTCATCGCTGCGCCGGTCTCGACGATGCCGACACCACGCCGACGCAGGACATCGAGCAGGTTCCGCCCGTCGTCGCGGCTGCCGCCGTCGGCCTTCGGTAGCAGGTACTCCCTTCCCCCGGACAGGACGACATCGAGGTCGAGATAGACCTGTTGCTGGCCAATCTCCTCGTAGTCACTGCGCTTCGGCCAGTGCGCCGAGTACCCCGCCGGACTGGCGTGCTGAATGTTCGAGGTTGCGACCAGGCCGACCGCCTTGCCGTGCAGCTTCGCGGCCTCCAGTACGCTGGCCACCGGCCTGTACTCGTCGCCGGGCGGCACTGCCGCAACACCGGGAATCGTGCTGTGCGCCGGCAGGATGCCGATGAATTTGTCGTCGCTCTTGTGTCCGGTCGCAAAGGCCGTGGCGGCCGGGGCGGAGTCGGTAATGATCGAATCCGCGCCGTACGTACGCACCGCGCCGACGATGTACGGATCCTGGGGAAGCAGGCCGCCGCCCATGTACCAACGCGTCAGCGTCGTGTGCGTCGTCCCGGTGCCGTCGGACATCAACACGATGACGTTTTTCGCCGGCGCGGCATGGGTGATTCTTGCTGCCTGAGTGGCCTTCGCGGCCTGAGCGACCGTCGTGTCTTCTGCGATCCTCGTGGCCTGGGCGGTCTTCGCTCCCCGGGCAACCGGCGCGGCCTCGGCGACCTTCGCGGTCTGCGCCATCGTAGTGGCCCGGGCGGTCGTCGTGTCTTCGCCGACCGGTGCGACCGGGGCGGCATGCACCCCGGCCGGCACTGCTCCCGGCAGCGCGAGGAAAACAATCACACCGAGCAGGACGAGATGCGGCATCGTCCGAGCGCGGCCTCCGTGATGGATGAAGGAATGCCGCGGCTTCACACCCTGGCGCGAGGAAGCATCGATGCCCACGAGAATCCCCCCGGCCCCGCCCGCTCCACTCGTGGGGGCCCTGTCGACGCCGGCCATTTTGCGAGTGCCAGGCCCAGGATGCAACGGCGCGCCTCGACCCCGCCGCGGAACGCCCGCCCGCGATGGGTTCCGTCGAGACGCAACTGCGGCCATGCAGGCTCACACGCCCTCGACGCAACCGCGCCTGCCGGACAGCACACGGGCCGACCGCATGGCTCGCGGCCGGCCCGGTTTGGTCTGGTCGGTATGCGATCAGTCAGTCGGCGGCGGGCAACCACGGCGCCCGTGACCCTTGCCGTTCCTCATTTGCTGGAGAAGGTCGAACTTGGCCTTTTGCTCGTCGGTCAGGAGCGCGCGGAACGCGGCGCGACCCGCGTCCATCGCCGCGCGGACCTTTACCTCCAGGGTGTGCGCCGCGATCAGCTTGGTGCCGATTGCCGTCGCGTCGGCAGTGCCGGCCTCGAGGGCGGTGCGAATTTCCTCGTGCAGCGCCCGCGCCTGGGTCGCCAGCGGCTCGACGGTGACCTGGGTCTCCTCGCGGATCGTCGCCCACGCCGCGATTTGCGCCTCGGTGAGTTGGAGCGCCTCGGTCACCCGCGGGACCATCGCCTCCCCACGGCCCATGCCCGGCCCACCCGCTCCGGGACCGCCCCTCATGCCGGCCGGATGTCCGGGCATTCCGCCGCCGGGTCCGCGACCGCCTGACCCATGCTGAGCCACCGCGACGGTGCCGGCCAGCAATGCCACCAGTCCGACTGCAACCAACGCCTGTTTCGTGTTCATGTGATGCCTCCCTTTTCCGGGGAACCCGGCCCGGCGTTTCCGACTGCCGGTCCGGCGCCCCGTGATGCGACCACCCTAGAGCCGCCCGCCGCCCAGGTCTTCAACGGGATGCAAGCGTGATGTCAACGATGTAAAGCCTTCAGAACCGCCGCCCACTCGCCATGTTGCGGGCCACCAGGGCCGTATTGCGCCCCGAGTAGGCGAGCCCTTGCAAGGGTTTCGCCCTGCTGTGAGGGCGGGTGTCTGACGAAGCGGCACGGTGTCAGTAAGGTCGTGTCGTGCGTCGGAGCCGGCACGACCTAACCGTCAGCCGTCGAAGCGGTAGCCAAGGCGGTGCACGGTGACGATAAATTCGGGGTGCGAGGGGTTCACTTCGAGCTTCTGGCGCAGCAACGCGACGTGGACGTCGACGGTCCGGCTGAACGGCGAGGAATCCTGTCCCCATACCTCGTCGAGCAGTTGGTCGCGCGACAGCACCGCCCCGCGGTGGGCGACGAAACAGCGCAACAGCTTGTACTCCATCGCCGAAAGCTGGACCCGCGCTCCCGCCCTGGTCACCTCAGCGCGGCGGACATCGATCCGCACGTCGCCGAAGTGGTAGTTGCCCGGCACCGAGCTGCCCGGAGCCCGGGCACGGCGCAGCAGCGCCTCGACCCGGGCGAGCAGTTCGGCCATTTCGAACGGCTTGGTCAGGTAGTCGTCGGCGCCCAGCTTGAGGCCGACCACCTTGTCCAGTACTTCGCCGCGCGCGGTCACCATCAGCACCGGCGTCGCATTCGACGAGCGCCGCAGTTCGCGGCACACCTCGAAGCCGTCGATGCCGGGCAGCATGACGTCGAGAATGACGAGGTCCAGCGGCGTCGCGGCGGCTTCGACGAGCGCCGACTCGCCGTCGCCCCGGGCCACGACCTCGTAACCCTCGGCGCGCAGCCGGTCGCCCAGGGTCAGCGCCAGTGCGGGCTCGTCCTCGACCAGGAGGATCCGCGGCGCGACCGACCGACCGCCTCGGTCGGGATGCGCAAGGGCCGCAGCGGGAGGATCGGCTACCGTCACGCTTCCTCCACCGCTTCCACCGGCGGCGCGGGCAGCCGCACGTCGAATGTGGCCCCCTCGCCCGGCGTGCTGCGCACCTCGATCCGGCCGCCGTGAGCCGCGACGAGATGGCGCACGACGGCGAGCCCGAGGCCGCTGCCCGGCACTCGCGCCGTGGCGGGGTTGGTGCCGCGGGCGAATGGTTCAAAGATGCGGCCCAGGTCGGCCTTGCGGATGCCTGGTCCGCGGTCCGAAATCGCAATCGAAACCTCGCGACCGCGCGCCGCTTCGCACGCGCTCGCCCGGACCTGAAGCCAGTGCGCCGCGGCACCGAACTTGACTGCGTTGTCGATGAGATTGTGCAAGACCTGCTTGAGCGCCGTAGCATCACCGGCCACCGCAGGAAGGTCGGCGGCAATCTCCACCTCGACCTCGAAGCCCTTCTCGTCCAGAACGAAGTGGGCTTCGTGGAGCACCTCTTCGATCACCGCCGCGACCGCGAGCGGGTGCAGTTCCAGCATCGGCCCACCCGAGCGAATGCCGGCAAACGTGAGAACGCGGGAGGCCAGGTCGCTGAGGCGGCGACCTTCGCTGGCAATCAGCGAGCCGTAGCGCCGGATCTGCTCCCTATCCACAACGACGCCGTCGGCGAGGTTCTGGCCGGCCGAGCGGATCGCGGTCAGCGGGGTGCGCAGCTCGTGCGACACACCGGCGACAAACTCGAGTTGCTGGCGCGCCAACCGTTCGGCGCGCTGGCTCGAGACCACGAGCAGGATCGCGCTGGCCGCGAGCAGGAGCAGCACAACCGCGCCGATCGCGAGGTTGCGCCAACGCGCCCGTGCAACAGCGGCATCGAGTGATCCCGCGGTGTGATGGACCACCAGCAGCCAGCGGCCGCTGCCGCGCACCTCGGCACCCCGCTGATCATGGTCGCTGCGCTCCACACTCACCTCGCCCGCTCGGGCCGGCTCGACGGCTCGTCCAGGCTCGGGTTCGAGTCCCGGCTCGACGGCCTGACCCGGCTCGCCGCGCCCGCGAGGGGGACCCCAGCCCATGGGTGACTCGCCCGACCCCCAGAACGAGCGATCGAGACCGGCCGCCGCGAGGCCGCGGAACGGCCGCAGCGCAAAGAACGCGTGCGCCGCATCGCTTCCCGCCACGGTCGGCGCCAGCGGCGTCGCGCTCGAAGAAAACAACACCCGGTTACCCGCCATCCGGTCAACGACCGTGACCGTGTAGGCCATGCCTGCACCTTCGCCGAAGTACAGCGCGGCGATGCGTGGCAGCATCTGCCCAGTGATGTACGCTTCGTCGAAGGAAATCAGCACCAGCGCCGAGGTCTCTGCGACGCCGCGCCGGCCCGCCTCGTCGCCGCGGCCTCCGCCGTCACTGCCACGCCCGCGCGCGACCCCGGCGCGCTCCCGCCAGCCGGGAAAACGATGCGCGGGCAGCACCAGCCCCGGCACATCAGATGCGAAAGGCGATCGCGGCTGCTGATTGGCCGCCAGCATGCCGCGCAGCGCAGCGAATTCCTCGGGCCAGGCGCATGGCTGGAGAGCCTCGCTGCCCCGTTCCAGGCATACGACCGACCCGGTGGCGCCGTCGCCAGGACGCACCAGCGCCACACGTCGGATGAGATCCGGAAACGGCGCCTCGCTGCGCCAGCGGCGTGTCTGCTGGACGAGTCGGTCGTCAATCTCGCCGCCCCCGCCGCGGCCGGTGGGAAGAAAAGTAAATGCGGCGCGGAGCACTTCACGGTCGATGTCATCGCAGAAGCGGCCCGCTGCGTGATTGACGCTGACCTGGAGGCGGCTGCGCTCGGCCGCACTGAGGCGGTCGAGCCACTGGTACTGCAATACCGCCAGCACCACCAGGCCGCCGAGCAGTGCTGCCAGCACCACGAGCGGTCCCGTCGAGACTCCTCTGTCGCGTCCGGTGGGTCTCATTGATCGAGTCTACCATCTGCAATCGATGAAGATGCAAGACTTTACATTCTTTACAAACTCCTTGCGGCGAATTGAAGACAGCGTCGAGGCGCTAGGGGATGCTCGCGATGGTCCCGTGGCCAACCCTGGTCACGGAACGCGGGAGGCAAACGTGTTCCAATCGAGAAGAATGATCATCGCGCTGGCGGTTTCGGCCGGGCTGGTCGCGGGGCTGGCCTGGTGTCAACCAGCGGCGGCCCGGGCCATCGGCATCGCGGGCGTGTGGCAGCTCAACCAGGGCCTCAGCGTTGCACCCAAGGCCCCGCAAGGCGTCCCCGACGGCACCATGGGCGGCCCGCCCGACGGCGGCATGGGCGGACGACGCGGCGGTGGCATGGGACCTGGCGGATCGGGCGGCATGGGCGGATCCGAAGGCGGCGGCATGGGCGGTCGACGCGGCGGCGGGATGGGCCCGGATGGCGGCGCAGGCCGCGAGGGCGGACCCGGAGGTCGCGGTGCTTTGCTCGGCGGGGCGGCATCGATCAAGGTCATCTTCCAGGATCAAGATATCCACATCATCTCGGCTGACGGCCGCGTCCGCATCCTCACGCCCGACGGCCAGCCGGTCGATCGCGAGCGGGGCTTCTTCACCGTCAGCGAGACCGCTCGGTGGGCCGATGACAGGCTGGTCATAACCTCGACCACGCCGCGCGGCATGATCTTAACCGAGACCATCGGTCCGGCCGAGGACGGCAGCGGGCGGCTCGTCCACACTGTGGCAATGAAGCGTGCCACCAGCGACGAGACGCGTACGGCTCGCTGGGTCTACGACAAGGCTCCCGGCAACTGATCGGGCGCCAGCAGCGACCAGGTCCCTCAACCGGCATGGTACGCGTGCATCGCGATGGCCTGGCCGCAAGAACCGGCAGCACCTGGAACCGGCTGCCGGAAGCGAGCGGCACCCCGGCCCAAGCACGGCAAGCGTGCAGTGCCCTGTCACCGGCCTGCGGAAGCGGGCAAGCGCACGCACGCTGGAAGCGAGCTGACCGTGGGTGGCCCGCTTGGATTCATTCGGACTCGAGCGCTCTTTGGAGATCAACATGAAGACACGGATTGCGATCGTGGTTGCCATCCTTCTCGTCGCTGCAGGCGCATACGCCCTCTTCTCGCGCAAGGGCACCACGACGACCGGCAACTACCGTTTTGTCACCATCGAAAAGGGCAATCTCGAGTCGGTCGTGGCGGCGACCGGCGCCTTGAGCGCGGTCAAGACGGTGCAGGTCGGCACCCAGATCTCGGGGCTGATCTCGAAGATGCTCGTCGATTTCAACGACCGGGTCGAGGCCGGACAGGTCATCGCCCAGCTCGACACCACACTGCTCGAAACCTCGATCCTGGATGCCGAGGCGACCAGAGAGCGCAACCAGGCCCAGCTTCGCCAGGCACAGCGGGACTTTGATCGCCTCGTCGTCCTGCACCAGCAGGGCATCGTGGCCGACACCGACTTCAACACCGCGCAGTACAACCTCGACATTGCGCGCGCTGCGGTCAAGTCATCCGATGCTGCCGCGGCGCGGGCGCGGCAGAATCTCGCCTACGCCACCATCATTGCGCCGGTGTCGGGCATTGTCGTGGAACGGGATGTCGACGTCGGGCAGACGGTGGCCGCCAGCCTGTCGGCACCGAAGCTGTTCCTGATCGCCAATGATCTTTCGGAGATGCAGATCCTGGCTTCGGTGGACGAGAGCGACATCGGCCAGATCAAGCAGGGTCAGACCGTCCGCTTCACCGTCAAGGCCTACCAGGACCGCACGTTCACCGGCACCGTCAAACAGGTGCGACTGCAGTCGACCACCGAGCAGAACATCGTCAACTACACGGTCGTGATCGCCGTCGCCAACCCTGACGGCATGCTCCTGCCGGGCATGACCGCCACGGTCGAATTCCTCGTCGCGACGGCCGCCGATGTTTTCAAGATTCCCAACGCCGCGCTGCGCTTCCGCCCGAGCGAGGCGATCGCCACCCAAGTTCGTGAGCGCCTGCAAAAAGAGCGGGCCGCCGCCGTTGCGGCAAGGCAGAGCGGCGCTGGAGAGGGAGGCGCCGGAGAAACACCGGGCGCCGCGGGCATGCCTGGCGCTCCCGGAGGCGTCCGCAATCCGGTGGCAGCGGCGATCGACGGATCGGGCGCAGTCCCCCGTCATGGTGCGGGGTCCCCCGGCGGGCCGGCAGCATCTGCGGCCGAGGGTCCCGGCACAGGGGCTCCACGCGGCATGGGATTTCCAGGCGGCGCCGGTCTCCAGGCTGGCCAAGGGTTTTTGAGCGGCACGCGCTCAGCGGGCAGTGGTCGCGGGACCGGTTCCGGTCGCCCCCGCGGCCTCACTCTGCTCTATTTCCTCGACGAGGAGGGCGCCCTCACCGCGATGCCGGTACGCACCGGCATCACCGACGGCCAGTACACCGAAATCAGAGGCCGCAAGATCGAAGCCGGAATGCGAATCATCACCAGCATGACCGCTGCGCCTCAGTCGAACGGCTCGACCAACCCGTTCCAGAGTTCCCCGCAGGCCGGCTCTCCGGGACCGCCCCGGGGCGGGTTCTGAGCCGGCCGGGAGGCGGATGATGGCGCAAAGGGTGATCGAAATCCGCGGCCTGAGCAAGGTTTACACGATGGGTTCGACCAGCGTGCACGCGCTGCGCGGCGTTGACCTGACCGTCGAGACCGGCGAATTCATCGCCGTCATGGGCGCATCCGGCAGCGGCAAGTCGACGCTGATGAACATCCTCGGCTGTCTCGACGTGCCGAGCGCCGGGAGCTACCAACTCGACGGAATGCGCCTCGACGGCCTCGACCGCAACGCCCTCGCCGACCTGCGCAACCGGAAACTCGGCTTTGTCTTTCAGGGGTTCAACCTGCTTGCCCGCACCTCGGCGGTCGACAACGTCGAACTGCCGCTGCTGTACGACCGCTCGGGGCGCACCGTCGACACCCGCCGCCTCGCCCTCGATGCGCTGGCGCGGGTCGGCCTGCAGGACCGCGCCCATCACCTTCCCAACGAGCTGTCGGGCGGGCAGCAGCAACGGGTCGCCATCGCTCGCGCCCTCGTCACCCAACCCGCCATGCTGCTCGCCGACGAACCCACCGGCAACCTCGACACCAGGACCTCGGTCGAGGTGCTGGCGCTGTTCCAGCAACTCAACGACGAGGGAATTACCATCGTGCTCGTCACTCACGAGCCGGACATCTCGCGCTACGCGCGCCGCATCATCGAGCTGCGCGATGGCCGCGTCGTGCGCGATTCCGCTGTCGCCGAGCGGCGCTCGGCGACGACCGATCTGCAGACCCTGGCCGCCGTCGAGGAGGTGGGCTGACATGCGCGCCACCGTACTCGTCAAGGTCGCCTGGAACAGCATCCGCAAGAACAAGATGCGCACGATGCTGACAATGCTCGGGATCATCATCGGAGTCGGCGCCGTGATCGTCATGGTCGCGGTCGGCCAGGGCGCCCAGCAGCGCATCCAGCAGCAAATCGACAACCTCGGAACCAACATGATCGTGATCACGGCAGGCGCGTCGGCCCAGGGCGGGGTGAGCCAGGGCGCCGGCAGCTTCAATCGCCTCACGATTCACGACGTCGAAGCGCTGCAGCGGGGCAACACGCTGCTCGAGGCTGTCTCGCCGGTGATCGTCGCGCCGACCCAGGTCATCGGCGGCAAGGGCAACTGGCGCACCATCGTCAACGGCGTTTCGACCGAGTACCAGGTGATCCGCGACTGGGCCGTCGAATCGGGCTCGTTCTTCGCCGCCGCGGATCTGCGCACCATGCGCAAGGTCGCCGTGCTGGGCCACACGGTGGCGAAAAACCTGTTCCCCGACGACGACCCGCTCGGCCGCGAGATTCAGCTCCGCAACGTGCCCTCCCGGATCATCGGCGTGCTCGCCGAGAAGGGCCAGTCGGCGAGCGGCGCCGATCAGGACGACGTCATCCTGGCGCCGTACACCACCGTGCAGAGCCGGCTCGCGGGACGCCAGTTCATCCCCCAGATTCTGGCCTCGACCGCGTCGCCTCAGGACCTCCCGGCGGCCCAGGAGGAGATCAGCGCGATCATGCGGGAAACGCACCGCCTGGCCACCTGGGAGGACAACGACTTCACGGTCCGCAACCAGACCGACCTCGCCCGCACCGCGCAGGGGACGACCCAGGTTATGACCCTGCTGCTCGCGGCCATTGCCAGCATTTCCCTGCTCGTCGGCGGGATCGGGATCATGAACATCATGCTTGTTTCGGTTACCGAGCGGACCCGCGAAATCGGCATCCGGCTCGCGATCGGCGCACACGCCTCCGACGTGATGGTGCAGTTTCTCGTCGAAAGCACGGTGATGAGCCTGTTCGGGGGCGTCATCGGCATTGCGGCCGGGTTCGCCGGCGCCCGCGTGCTCGGTCACTTCACCGGCTGGAGCACGGTCGTCTCCGTCCCCACCGTGTTCCTCGCCCTGGCATTTTCGGCCAGCGTCGGGATCTTCTTCGGCTTCTATCCGGCCCGCAAGGCCGCGTCTCTCAACCCGATCGACGCCCTGCGTTACGAATAGCCGGACGTCACGCAGCACCGGTGCTCCCAGGAGCCTGTCGGAAAATGGCACCGTGCGATTCCTCACGGCCTTGACTGCGCTTGTCGCGGCAGTATTCTCGGACGAGCTGACACGCGAGGGTTTCTGCCAGTCAACGAACTGCGGCGGGATGG
>Ga0210044_10011011_pt1 | contig 10628 bp, 9 predicted proteins | sample CryGey13umfilter_2_FD_183959 | JGI IMG/M metagenome (GOLD analysis project Ga0210044, IMG submission 183959) | Groundwater microbial communities from aquifer in Utah, USA - Crystal Geyser 4/9/14 3 um filter (SPAdes) (version 2) | ecosystem: Environmental > Aquatic > Deep subsurface > Groundwater...
TGGACGTGGTGGTTGAAGAAGGCAACCCGGCAGACAGCAGCCGATTGCTGCCGATGATCAAACGCATCGATGAGCGCTACGGCAAATTGCCGCGCCAGGTGGCGGCGGATGCAGGTTATGCCAGTTGCGACAATATCATTGCCGCGAAAGCGCTGGGTATCAAGGCGGTGGGCTTGCCGAAAAAGCGCGGCATGAAGGTTGAAGACATGACAGGGAGCGAGTGGATTTACAAGAAGCTCAAACGCTTCCGCGCCGGAATCGGGGGCAATATCTCGATGCTCAAGCGGGTGTTTGGTTTGGATCGCTGCACATGGTGCGGGTTGGAACACTTCAAGGCTTACGTGATGTCGGCGGTACTGGCGTACAACTTCAACGTGTTCGCCAGGCTGTCGCGACAGACGATATAGTCTGCCGTAGCGAGTATTGAGAATAAAAGCGGGCAGGCAAAGGATTCGCTCGCCCCGAAATTGTTGAAAAACGACTTGACCGGTGCAACGCAGCAAGATTGAGCTATTTTTACCCAAAATGCATGACAGTATTTTTTAATATAAGAAAATGCTAATTTATTGCCCGTGAAAATTTCGGGTGTTTATGGATGAGAACTAGTTAGTGATTGCGAGACGCATAACGTGAAGTAGACCCCAGATATTGGGTAAAACAAAACTCCATATCTTGTGTATATGCTGGGAACCGCTCCATAACTACTTGATTTTTCATGATCTACCTTGCTATATAGGGGTCATCGTCAATTCTTCTTATACACCTGTGCCATGACCGACCAACCGATGAAGCTGCATGACCAGGTGCGTGGCCGTATCCGTGTAAAACACTTCAGCATTCGCACCGAGCAGGCTTATTGGGGCTGGATTAAACGCTTCATTTTTTTCCATGACAAGCAGCATCCGAAGGACATGGGCGCGCCCGAGGTGGAGGCGTTTCTGACCCATCTGGCAGTGGTGGGCAAGGTGTCGGCTTCGACCCAGACGCAGGCTTTGTCGGCCCTGTTGTTCCTGTACCGAGAGGTGCTGAACATCGAATTACCCTGGCTGGATAACGTGACGCGGGCAAAACAGCCGCAGAGGTTGCCGACGGTGTTGACGGCGCTTGAGGTGAAATCGCTTCTCGCGCGCCTTGATGGCACGCGTTGGCTGATGGCGAGTTTGCTTTACGGCACTGGCATGCGGTTGATGGAGTGCTTGCGTTTGCGGGTGAAGGATGTGGATTTCTCGCTGCGTGAAATCATCATCCGCGATGGCAAGGGGATGAAAGACCGGGTGACGATGCTTCCGGAATCCGTGATCGAGCCGTTGCAATTGCATCTAGCCAAGGCGAAGTTGGTCCATGAGGCGGATTTGGCGGCAGGCTATGGCGATGTGTGGCTCCCTTTTGCTCTGGATCGTAAATACCCGAATGCCGGACGTGAATGGGGCTGGCAGTATGTGTTTCCGGCGTCGAAACGTTCGATCGATCCGAGTTCCGGCAAGGAGCGGCGCCATCACCTCGACGAGAAGGTATTGCAACGGGCGGTTTCTCTGGCGGCGAAGGCGGCTGGACTGGTGAAGCCGACGACCTGCCATACCTTGCGACATTCCTTCGCCACCAAATTGCTGCAATCCGGCTACGACATCCGCACCGTGCAGGAATTGCTCGGCCATTCGGATGTTTCTACCACGATGATTTACACCCATGTGTTGAACAAGGGCGGGCGCGGGGTGGTGAGTCCGCTGGATCGGTGAGCCGGTCTCATCTGGCAAGAACGGGATACTCCGTCGAGACAAATTTTGGGCGCCTCGAAAAACCCCACCCTTCGAGTGCTGAGCCCGTTCCGCGCTGGCTGACACTGGATGATGCGCGCGGCGCACCCTACGGAATCAAGGATCCTGTTTCTGGTTTCTGGAGAGGCCGGGAAAGTATCCGGTGATTTCCGAGGCCATCGGGATCGAGCACAGTTGGAGAAATAGCGCGTCGAAGCGATAAGGCCAGGCGCCGGCAGAATCACGCTGAGGTGGTGGAGGTGGGCGTGGCCGGCGCTTGCCCGGAATGCAATGCGCGTCCTGTGATATAAATCGCGGGTTTTTTCTGGTTCTTAGGGGTATTCAGGTGAATTTTGGCAAGTTTGCGATTTCCGCGCTCTCTCTCGCGCTGGCGTTTTCCCTTTCCGGTTGCGGCAAGACAGAGAGCACTGGTGATACCGTCATCAAGATTGGTTCCGTCGCCCCCCTGACCGGCCCGCAAACCCATATCGGCAAGGACAATGAAAACGGCGCCCGTCTGGCGGTGGATGAAATCAATGCCCGCGGCCTGGAACTGGGCGGCAGGAAGGTGACGCTGGAGCTGTTCGGCGAGGACGACCAGGCGGAGCCCAAGACCGCCACCATCGTCGCCCAGAAGCTGGTGGATGCCGGCGTGGTGGCGGTGATCGGCCACCTGAATTCGGGCACCACCATTCCGGCTTCCAAGATTTACCACGACGCCGGCATTCCCCAGATTTCCCCCTCCGCCACCGCCGTGGCCTATACCGCGCAGGGTTACCACACTGCCTGGCGGGTGATGGCCAACGACGCGCAGCAGGGCCGCGCGCTGGGCCAGTTCGCGACGGGCAAGATGGGCGCGAAAAGAATCGCCATCATCGACGACCGCACCGCCTACGGCCAGGGTCTGGCCAACGAGTTCGAGAAAGCCGCCACGGCGGCCGGCGGTGAAATCGTGGCGCACGAGTTCACCAACGACCGCGCCACCGATTTCACCGCCATTCTCACCAGCATCAAGGGCAAGACGCCGGACCTGGTGTTTTTCGGTGGCATGGACCCGCAGGGCGGGCCGATGGCAAGGCAGTTGAAGCGCCTGGGCTTGACCGCCCGGCTGCTCGGCGGCGATGGCCTGCAGAACGCCAACTTCGTGAAGCTGGCGGGTGTCGACGCGGAAGGGGTGGTTGCTTCCTCGCCTGGCCTGCCCATCGATTCCATGCCCGGCGGGCCGGATTTCCGCAAACGTTATGAAGCGAAATACGGTGCGATCCAGCTCTACGCGCCTTATGCCTACGACGCCGTCAACGTGCTGGTGGCCGCCATGACGCGCGCCGACTCCGCCGATCCGGCCAAAGTGCTGGCGGCACTGCCGAAGACCGATTTGCAAGGCGTGAGCGGCCCGATCAAATTCGACGCCAAGGGCGATACCACCGGCGGCGCCATCACCCTCTATGAAGTGAAAGACGGCGCCTGGCGGGTGCTGGAAACGGTCAAGTAACGCAGTCGTAGGCATAGACCGCGTCCGCGGCACTCCGGCCCGTGATCGCGAACACCGTCCGCTCCTACCGCCCAAGCAATGGACATTTTCCTTCAACAGCTCGTCAACGGCCTGGTGCTGGGCAGCATCTATGCCCTGGTGGCGCTGGGCTACACCATGGTTTACGGCATCCTGGAGCTGATCAACTTCGCGCATGGCGAGGTGACCATGATTGGCGCGATGGTGGCCTTGACGGTCATTGGCGCGCTGCTCGGCGCGGCGCCCGATCTGCCCGGGGTGCTGGTGGTGCTCGCCGGCATTCTGGTGGCGATTCCCGCCTGCATGGCGCTGGCCTTCACCATCGAGAAAATTGCCTATCGGCCGTTGCGTAAAGCGCCTCGGCTGGCGCCGCTGATTACCGCCATCGGCGTTTCCATCATCCTGCAGAACCTGGCGATGCTGATCTGGGGCCGCCAGTACGTGTCCTTCCCGGCGATTTTGCCCACCCGCAAATATGAGTTCCTCGGCGCGAATATCAGCCTGTTGCAGATCGCCATCGTGGTCCTCGCCTTGGCCGTCATGGCCGGGCTGTGGCTGCTGGTGGAGAAGACGCGGCTGGGCCGCGCCATGCGCGCCACCGCGCAATCGCGGGAAGTGGCGGAACTGATGGGGGTGAACGTGGACCGGGTGATTTCGGCCACCTTCATCATCGGGGCGGCGATTGCCGCCATCGCCGGCGTCATGGTGAGCGCCTATTACGGCCTGGCGCATTACTACATGGGCTTCATGCTCGGCCTGAAAGCCTTCTCGGCGGCGGTGCTGGGCGGCATCGGCAATATCGCCGGAGCGATGCTGGGCGGCCTGTTGCTCGGGGTGATCGAGGCGCTCGGCGCCGGTTACATCGGCGACCTCACCGGCGGCTTCCTGGGCAGCCACTATCAGGACGTGTTCGCCTTCTTCGTGCTGATCGGCGTGCTGGTATTCCGGCCCTCCGGCCTGTTGGGCGAGCGGGTGGCCACGCGTGCGTGAACCTCGTGCTTGAGTCATTGCACCGCCGCCCGCGCCTGGTGGCTATCCTGCTGGCCGTGCTCCTCGCCGCCCTGCCGTTCTTGATGGGCTTCGGCCTTGGCAACGCCTGGCTACGGGTGCTGGATTTCGTTTTGCTCTATGTGCTGCTGGCCATCGGGCTGAACATCGTGGTCGGCTATGCCGGTCTGCTCGATCTCGGCTACATCGCCTTCTACGCGCTCGGCGCCTATCTCTATGCCTGGCTGGCCAGCCCGCATTTCGGCCTGCATCTGCCGTTCTGGGCGGTGCTGCCCATCGGCGCCGCCTTCGCCGGCCTGTTCGGTGTGCTGTTGGGGGCGCCCACACTGCGATTGCGCGGCGATTACCTGGCCATCGTCACCCTTGGCTTCGGCGAGATCATCCGCATTTTCATGAACAACCTGAACGCGCCATTCAATCTCACCAACGGCCCGCAGGGCATGAACCTGATCGACCCGGTGAGCGTGGCCGGTTTCTCCTTCGGCAGGCCGCTGCATGTCTTCGGCCTGACCCTGCCGCCCACCTATTTCCATTACTACCTGTTCCTCGCCTTCACCCTGCTCGCCATTTTCGTGGCGTGGCGCTTGCAGGATTCGCGCATCGGCCGCGCTTGGGGCGCAATCCGCGAGGACGAGGTCGCGGCGGCGGCGATGGGCATCAACACGCGCAACCTGAAACTGCTCGCCTTCGCCATGGGCGCCACTTTTGGCGGCCTGGCCGGTGGCCTGTTCGCGGCGTTCCAGGGTTTCATCAGCCCGGAAAGTTTCACCTTATGGGAATCCATCCTGGTGCTGTGCATGATCGTCCTGGGCGGGATGGGCAATATCCCCGGCGTGGTCCTCGGCGCGGTGCTGCTCACCATGATTCCCGAGGCGCTGCGCTACCTCGGTGACCTGCAACGCGCCACCCTGGGCCAGGTGGTGGTGGACCCGGCCGATCTGCGCATGCTGCTGTTCGGCGTCGCCCTGGTGGCGATGATGTTGTTCCGCCCCGCCGGCCTGCTGCCCTCGCGCCAGCGCCGCCGCGAGTTCGCCGCCGAAGAGGGCCTGGCCGAGCAGGTACAGGCCAATCTCTACGACACCCGTAATTGAGCATGGCTTTATTGAGTGTCGACAACGTCAGCAAGCGCTTCGGCGGCATCAATGCGCTGGAGGCGGTCTCGCTTACCGTCGAGGCGGGTGAAATCTACGGCCTGATCGGCCCCAACGGCGCCGGCAAGACCACCCTGTTCAACTGCATGACCGGCCTTTATACGGTGACTTCCGGCGCCGTGCGCCTGGAGGGCGCCGAGGTCCAGGCGCTGAAGCCGCATCAGATCGTGAAACGCGGCTTCGCCCGTACTTTCCAGAACATCCGCCTGTTCGCCAACATGACCGCGCTGGAAAACGTCATGGTCGGCCGCCATGCCCGCACGCGCGCCAACGTGCTGGGCGCGGTGCTGCGCTGTCGCAAGACCCGCGCCGAAGAGACCGGCATCCGCGATCGCGCGCATGAACTCCTGCGTTATGTCGGCCTCGCCGGTAAGGGGCGAACCCTGGCCAGCCATCTCGCCTACGGCGATCAGCGCCGCCTGGAAATCGCCCGCGCGCTCGCCACCGAACCAAAGCTGCTCGCCCTCGACGAACCGGTCGCCGGCATGAACCCGAACGAGCGTCAGCAGATGGGCGAACTGTTCCGGAAACTGCGTGAGGGCGGCGTCACGCTGCTGCTGATTGAACACGATGTAAAACTGGTGATGGGCCTGTGTGACCGCGTCGCCGTGCTCGACTACGGCCGCAAGATCGCCGAAGGGCCAGCCGAGGCGGTGCGCAATGATCCGGCGGTGATCGCCGCTTATCTGGGGGGCGAGGCATGAGCCTGCTTTCGGTGCGCGGCCTCAAGGTCGCCTATGGCGGCATCCACGCGGTGCGCGGCATCGACTTCGAGGTTGCGCATGGTGAGCTGGTCTGCCTGATCGGCGCCAACGGCGCGGGCAAGAGCAGCACGCTCAAGGGGCTGATGGGCCTGGTGGCACACGGCGGCGAGATCCGTTTCGACGGTGAACGCGTCCATCATGCGGCCACCCATACCATCGTCGCCCGTGGCCTGCGGCTGGTGCCGGAAGGACGCGGCATCTTCGGGCGGCTTACGGTGGCGGAAAACCTCGACATGGGCGCCTATATCCGCCGCGACACACCTGGTATCAAGGCGGACCTGGCGCGCGCCTATGAACTCTTCCCGCGCTTGGCCGAGCGCCGCGCGCAACTGGCCGGCACGCTCTCCGGCGGCGAACAGCAGATGCTGGCCATCGCCCGCGCCCTGATGGGCCGCCCCCGCCTGTTGTTGCTGGACGAACCGAGCATGGGCCTGGCGCCGCTGATGGTGCGGAAAATCTACGAAACCATCGCGACCATCGCCAGCGAGGGGGTGACCCTCCTGCTGGTCGAACAGAACGCCAACCTCGCGCTCAAGGTCAGCCAGCGCGCCTATGTCATGGAAAGCGGCGCCATCACCCTCTCCGGCCCTTCCGCCGAACTCGCGAACGACCCGCAGGTGCGGGCCGCTTATCTGGGCGAGTGAGGCAGCGCCGGCTTCCAGCCGGCAAGATGCCGGCGCTACAACAGTGTGTTCCTTGGCCTCCCGCCACCCGTTAGAATGAGTCTTATCCGGTGCCTCGGATGGCAACCCCACCGCCGGGGAAGCAGGCTGGCCGGACAACTCCGTCAATTCAATCGCAAAGAGGTAAGCAACATGGCAGTTCTAGTTGGCAAGCAAGCCCCCGATTTCACCGCCGTCGCCGTCATGGGTGATAACAGCTTCAACGAAAGCTTCACCCTGTCCGCCCAGATCAAGGACAAGTACGCGGTGGTGTTCTTTTACCCGCTCGATTTCACCTTCGTCTGCCCGTCCGAACTGATCGCCTTCGACCATCGCCTGAACGAATTCAAGTCGCGCAACGTGGAAGTCATCGGCGTCTCCATCGACTCCCAGTTCTCGCACCTGGCCTGGAAAAACACCGCCATCAACCACGGCGGCATCGGCCCGGTCAAGTACCCTCTGGTGGCCGACACCAAGCATGAAATCTGCAAGGCCTACGACGTCGAGCACATGGCCGGTGTCGCTTTCCGTGGCTCCTTCCTGATCGACAAGTCCGGCGTGGTGCGCCACCAGGTGGTCAACGACCTGCCCCTGGGCCGCGACATCGACGAAATGCTGCGCATCATCGACGCCCTGCAATTCACTGAAGAACACGGCGAAGTCTGCCCGGCCGGCTGGAAGAAGGGAGACGCCGGCATGAAAGCCAGCACCGCGGGTGTGGCCGAATACCTGGCCGAGCACGCCGGCGAGCTGTAATCCGGGTTCTCCAGGCAGGAAACAAAGGGGGCCGCGGCCCCCTTTTTCATGGATCTACGAAATCACCGCGGCCAGCAAGGCGGCCCGCCTCTTTCGCGACACCGGTGCGAAGTTCTTGGGGCTTGCCCTGGCCGTTCCAGTTGATTGGAAGCGGCGCCACCGTGAAATCCACCCCAACGGGCATGGATTGAGGCCACCCCGGATGATGAAGCCGGCACTACAGTGGGGGTGTGGGCTTGTTTCACGTTAAACCTAGAAAGCTCAGTTGACCGCTCCTTGGCCCTCGTGAGGCCGCATGGGTGCTGGCGTTTGCGCCTCCGGGGACGCTCACCCATTGGGTGGCGCCGCTACGCACCCGATTGCACGGTTTTCGGGCTGCCTGGCGGCGTTGCTCCTGATGAAACTCCTAAGCGAAGGACTAAGCCGCCAAAAGACGGCGGCCAAGTCCCTGCTTATCCTTGCGGGGCCAGCCCCGCCGCGCGCATTGGCCACTGAGCGCGCCTTGCCAGGCAGCCCGAAAACCGCACACTTGGGCGCGTCCAACTGAGCTTTCTAGGTTAAATGCAACCTGCGCTATTCGCTATTTCCAGGTTAACGGTTATGCGGCCGGGAAGGACTGGCCCGCCGTTTACCGCCGGCTGCCGTGATGCGGAAAACGCACCGTGAACAGGGCGCCCTTGCCAGCGCTGGCGTCGCTCAGTTCCAGGTGGGCGCCATGCCGTGCCACGACTTCACGCACGATGGCCAGGCCCAGGCCGCTGCCGGGCTGGCCGCTGCCGGGAATGCGGTGGAAACGCTCGAACACCCGGCCGCGTTGTTCCGGCGGAATGCCGGGGCCGTCGTCTTCCACTTTCAGCCAGGCGCCTCCGTCATGGCCCACCCGCACGGTGACGTGGCCACCAGCCGGGGTGTAGTGGATGGCGTTGTCGATCAGGTTGTCGATCAGGTCGCGCAGGCTGGCCTCGTCGCCCTTGACCCGCAATTGCCCGCCCTCTTCCTCCAGACCGAGGTCGATGTCGTGGCGCAGCGCTTCCGGCGCCCAATGGCTGGCGGCTTCCTCGGCGATGCGGCCGAGATCGAGTAACACCAGGGGCGCTTGCAGGCGCGCTTCCGGTTCGTTGCGGGCCAGGGTCAGCAACTGGGTGACCAGGCGGCTGCAGCGCTGGGTACCAGCGCAGATGCGCTCCAGCGCCGCCTTCACTGGCGCCGAGGCTTCCTCGCGGCGCGCCAGTTCGGCCTGCGCGCGCAAGCCGGCGAAGGGGGTGCGCAGTTGATGCGCGGCATCGGCGATGAAGCGGCGTTGGCTTTCCATCAACCCTTTCAGGCGTTCGATCAGCGCGTTGACCTCGCGGATAAGGGGGCGCGCTTCAAGCGGTGCCAGGGCTTCCTCAAGCGGGCTGAGATCGTCGCGTGAACGGTTGGCGACCTGGCGGCGCAGGCGCTCCAGAGGTGCCAGGCCTTTCTTCAGGCCGATCCACACCGCGACGCCGGCGATCAGAATGAAGATGAACTGGGGAATCACGATGTTGCCCAGGATGCTGCGCCCCAGGGCCAGGCGCGCTTGTACCGGCTCGGCCGCCTGCACGAGCAGGAGATCGCCGTCCGGACCCGGGGCGCGCAGGGTGAGCAGGCGCAGTTTGTGTTGTGCGATCTGGGTGTCGCGCAGCGTGCTGGCGGTCGCGCGGAAGTCGGCCGGGCGCGGCGAGGGCAGATGGCCATTGCCGGCCAGACGTTGGCCGTGGCTGTCGTAAAGGGCGAACAGGAATTCGCCTTCCGCCTCGGGAAACAACCGGGCCAGATCGGCTTCATCGGCGCTCCGGATCTGGCTGTAGCGGCTGGCGAGCAACTTGGCGCGTTCCTGCAAGACCAGGTCATACGGCTTGTTGGACAGATTCACCGCCGCCAGATAACCGGTCACGGTGGAAAACAGCAACCAGAGATAGAGCGGCGTGAACAGCCAGTTGATCAGGCGTTGCCGCAGCGAGGGGAGGTCGTCGTCTTCCGCGGTCACTGCTCACCCAGCAGATACCCCAGGCCGCGCAGGGTGCGGATGCTGACGCCGGCCGGCTCCAGCTTCTTGCGCAGGCGGTGTACGTAGACTTCGATGGCGTTGCCGCTGACTTCCTCGTTGTAACCACACAGGCTTTCGATAAGTTGCTCCTTGCTCACCACCTTGCCCTGGCGGAACAGCAAAGTTTCCAGCACCGACAGCTCGCGCAGCGACAGTTCCAGCGGCTCATTGCCGAGGGTGGCGCGCCGGCCCACGGAGTCGTAGGCCAGGGTGCCGCAGCTCAGCAGCGGCGTGCCACCCTGGCCACGGCGCAGCAAGGCGCGGGCGCGCGCTTCCAGCTCCGCCAGGGAGAACGGCTTGGTGAGGTAGTCGTCGGCGCCCAGATCGAGCCCTTTCACCCGGTCTTCGACCCCATCCCGCGCGGTCAGAATCAGCGCGGCCGTGCGGCAGCCGTAAGCGCGCATCTCGCGCAGCACCTGCAAGCCATCCCGCTTCGGCAGGCCAAGGTCGAGAATCACCAGGTCAAAGCCGCCGCCACGCAGCAGGTTCAAGGCCAACTCACCGTCGCCGGCCTGATCGGTGGCGTAACCCACCGCGCGCATGGCACGAGTGAGACTGTCTTGCAGGAGGGGGTCATCTTCGACGATGAGAACGCGCACGTTGTAAGGAAGGCGTAAGTTGGCGCGGCTAGGATACCGCAACCCGACCCGCTGTCGGCCCGGCCTCCCCCCGCTCATTGCTTCGGTGATGAGCACCGCCCCCCGGCTTGTCCGGGGGGTTTCTATTTCCGCTCGAAAAACTCGGGTTCGGCGAAAAAATCGGGTGGCCTTAAGTGTTCGTTAAGTTGTAACTACTCAGGTAGCCAGAAAAAACATTCCATTCAGTGTGTTGGAAATGGTTGTTGAAGTTGATAATACGGTTCATGGAAGCCCTGCCCGACCTTAACCGACTCAGCGTTGCCGAGAAAGACGACCTGATCCGTGCGTTGTACGCGCAAGTGGGGTTGCTGACC
>Ga0210044_10011012_pt1 | contig 10627 bp, 16 predicted proteins | sample CryGey13umfilter_2_FD_183959 | JGI IMG/M metagenome (GOLD analysis project Ga0210044, IMG submission 183959) | Groundwater microbial communities from aquifer in Utah, USA - Crystal Geyser 4/9/14 3 um filter (SPAdes) (version 2) | ecosystem: Environmental > Aquatic > Deep subsurface >...
GCTCCACGCTCATAGCCTGTGAGCGGCTGGGGCGGCAATGCCGGACAAGTGAGCTGGATCCCAAATATGTCGATGTGATTGTAAAACGCTGGCAAGAAGCCACGAAGAAGAAAGCCCATCATGCGGAAACGGGACAGCTTTTCGATGATATTACCAATTCAATAGACAAATAATAACTGTTATGGTATAGTTATTATTAGGTATTAGAAAGGATTGATAATGTCAGATAACTTAAAAAACAGCAGTTTTGCCCTTGGTGGCCATGACAGAGAGTTTATATCTAGCATGGTCAATAATGGACGATTCGGAAATAAAACGGAAGTTGTACGCGCCGGATTAAGGCTTTTACAGGACTATGAAAGCAATCAGAAAATGCAACGTTTGAGAGCTGAAATCGCAGCTGGTGATGCCGATATTGCTGCTGGCCGTGTTACAGAATACAAAAATTCTGATGATCTGTTAGCAGATGTTTTAAGCGAAGGGGCGTAAAATCAAAAAACTTCGCCTCATTTTAACAGACACAGCAAAAGCTGATTTGAAAAATATTCATGACTACATTCATGAAGAGAACCCAAAATCAGCAAAAGCGTTTGTGAAAGATATGACAGAAAAACTGTTTTCTCTCGCTGAGAATGCGACAACAGGCCACCCGCGTGATTGGGTGAGCGGTGGTTTACGAGGATTTCCTTACCGTGAGCGCTGCTTTTACTTCAGGATCGTTGAGGACAAAATGATTGTCGTGCGCATTTTACACGGTGCGCAAGATGTAACCACACAAGATTTTCCTGAGTTTTAATCTGATCTGTTTTTGTATTTCTGAATGCTTACCCACGGCACGACTTCAAGGCTTGAGAATGCATCCGGATGTTCTGGTGTCCAGTCTTTGATTGGCGAACAAATCACACCATCGCCATTAATGCCGAGGATCATGTGATAGGTCACACCTTCCTCGGCAATGTAGGCGCGGATGATGTCGGGTATTTCATCACGGCTTATGTTTTCGCGTTGAAGCGTTTCGTTTTCTAAGCGGCCATAGACGTGATACAGAACCAGATTCTTACTCATCACTCTGGCCTTCTGGTTTTTCAAGCGGTTCAAGTTTGTACATGGTTTTGCCATCGCGTGTGTATTTGACGATTTGGCTGTCCTCGCATTTTTCTTTGAGCTTTTTTCGGATGTTCGACAAAAATCCGCGCGCGGAGTGAGGTTGCCATCCGGTCATTTCGATCAGCTCGTCAATGGTAACACCGTCATCGCGGCCTAGAGCCTCCATAACTTGGAGCGTTTTATTCATACGCTCGTATAGCGGTTTTGCTGGTGTTTTTTTGGTGGCTGGCTTTGCTGTTTTTGTTTTCTTGGTCATGTGATTGTCCTCCTTGATTAGGCTTTGTTTTCGGGGGCGTATTCGCCTTCGTTAAAAACACGGTCGCTAATGTGTTGCAGGCTGGTAGCGATATCCGCCAAAAATCCCGCATCACCCCAGACGATTTCATCGGGGTTGCTGCCGAAATGATCATCGCTGGCCTCTTGTAGTCGGCTCAGGATTTCATCAATGCGGGCTTTGTGACCAATAAAGGCACTCAAGGCTTCTTGCTTACGTTGTGCGCTGCTTTTTTTCATGTGTGTAGCTCCTTTCAAATCAATTGCTTACATGTCCATGAATGCGCGCTTTCGAACTTTAATCCAGGTTATTCAAGGATCATTTCATTGCTTTTTTCCAAGGCCAGCGCGGGTTTGACAGATGAATGCAAACAGTGACAGAGCAATCAATTACGCGGGCAATGCGCAGAGCGCTGCGTCCCGATCAGGTGCTGACGGTATCCGAATGGGCAGACACTCACAGACGGCTCTCCGGCAAGGCGGCTTCCGAGCCAGGGCCGTGGCGCACCGACCGAACCCCGTACTTGCGCGAGATTATGGACTGCCTGTCCTCAAGCTCTCCGGTGCAGCGGATCGTTTTTATGAAAGGCGCGCAGATTGGCGGCACAGAATGCGGCAACAACTGGATTGGATATGTGATCCATCATTCGCCGGGGCCGATGCTGGCAATTTTGCCCACGGTCGAAATGGCCAAGCGCAATTCCAAGCAGCGGCTCGATCCCTTGATCGAAGACTCGGATGTTATTCGCAGCCGCGTCAAGCCCGCCCGTTCGCGCGACAGTGGAAACACGATTTTGCAAAAGGAATTTCAGGGCGGCATTCTCGTGCTAACGGGTGCAAACAGTGCCGCAGGTTTACGATCCATGCCGGTTCGTTTCCTTTTTCTGGACGAGGTGGACGCTTACCCCGGTGATGTTGAGGGCGAAGGCGATCCGGTTGCGCTGGCGGAAGCCAGAACACGGACATTTGCTCGCCGTAAAATCCTGATGGTCAGCACACCCACCATTCGCGGCATCTCGCGTATTGAACGTGAATATGAGCTGAGTGATCAGCGCAAATACATGGTGCCATGTCCGGAATGCGGAACGCATCAATGGCTGAAATTTGAGCAGCTCAAATGGCCAAAGGGCAAACCTGAGGAAGCGCTGTATGAATGCGAGCATTGTGAGCACAAGATTGAGGAGCGGCACAAAACATGGATGCTGCAGAACGGTTATTGGGAGGCTCAGGCTGAATGTGACGGCAGAACAGCCGGATTTCACCTGTCTTCCTTGTATTCACCCTATGGCTGGCGGTCATGGGCGCAAATCGCTCGTGCCTGGGTGGATGCCCAAGGCTCGGACGCGGCGATTAAATCATTCAAGAACACAGAACTTGGCGAAACATACGTGGAAACTGGCGAAGCACCCGATTGGCAGAGGCTATACGAACGCCGTGAGCCTTACAAAATCGGCAGCATTCCTAAAGCCTGGTTGTTCATCACCGCTGGTGCGGACGTTCAAAAAGACCGGATCGAAGTGTCCATCTGGGCGTGGGGACGCGATAAGGAAAGCTGGCTGATTGACCACCGTGTTCTGGAGGGCGATACAGGCCGCGCTGCCGTTTGGAATAAACTGACGGAGTTTCTTGGCGAAACATGGCCGCATGAAAACGGTTTTGATCTGGCCTTAAAACGCGTGGCTGTCGATAGCAGTTACGCCACGCAGGAAGTCTATGACTGGGCGCGAAGACAAAGCCCGTCCTTGGTGATGGTGGTCAAAGGCATCCAGCGCGGTGCGGCTCTGGTCGGATTGCCAAGCGCGGTTGAGATGACCGCCGATGGTAAAAAGCTCAAACGCGGATTGCGCGTGCGACCAGTCGCTGGCGGCATTGCCAAGCTGGAGCTGTTTAACAATTTGCGAAAGAACCCGCCAACGAAAGAAAGCGGCGATCCTTATCCGGCTGGATATGTTCACCTGCCGCAGGTAGATGAAGAATATTTGAAGCAGCTCTGCTCTGAGCAGCTGATTACATCGAAAAACCGCCGTGGATATGCGGTGCGTGAATGGCAAAAAACCAGAGAGCGCAATGAAGCGCTGGATTGCTACGTTTACGCCCGCGCGGCTGCGGCTGTTGAAGGGCTTGATCGTTTCGGTGATCGACACTGGCGTGAAATGGAACGATCCCTCGGCCTGGACGAACCCGTTAAACCAAGACCTTCAGAAGAAGATCAACCCAAACCAACAACGCGCAAGCCCGTAAGACGGCGTGCGCGAAGCAAAGGCGTGAAATTATGAGTGATACATTGGAAGAAAAGCTAGAGCGCGTGCAAAAAGCTATTGCCGCCATTGAAAGCGGAGGCCAGAGCGTCTCCTATGAAGGCCGCGCGGTAACAAAGGGTGATCTCAAAACCCTTTATGACCGGGAAACCTATCTGGAAAAGCGGATTGAAAGAAAAGCACGTGGTGGAATTCGCATGCGCGGAGGTGTTCCCTTATGAGCCGTAAACGTATTTCACTGCCAGAACCCACCTCACTTGATAAATTGATTGGCTGGATTTCGCCTGAAGCGGGCGTGCGCCGCCTGAAAGCCAAAACAGTCATGGCGCTGTATGGCGGTTATACAGGCGCGCGCAAAGACCGCCGTCAAACCAAGGCATGGCAGACCATTGATGGCAGCGCCGATCAGGTCACATTGCCTGACCTTCCGGCGTTACGGGAGCGTTCCCGCGATTTGATCCGCAATGCTCCTTTAGCGACAGGTGCGATTAACACGGTTGTCACCAATGTTGTAGGCACTGGCCTCAAAGTGCAATCCCGCGTAGATCGGGATGTGCTGAAAGGCATTCTGGGCGATAAGGAAGAGGATTTCGAAGCCTTTGAGAGGGCTGCCGAGCGTGAGTTTCGTTATTGGGCCGCTTCCAAATATTGCGATACCTCCCATATGCAGGATTTTGCCGGAATGCAGGATCTGGCACTGCGCTCCGTACTGGAAGCTGGCGATGTTTTTGTTCTACGCCGCTTCGCGCAAAGACCAGGCGCACGATATGGTACATGTTTGCAGCTGGTCGAAGCAGACCGCATCAGCAATCCTGACTGGACGATGGATACACCCAGATTGGCTGGCGGTGTTGAGAAAAATGCGCTGGGATCACCTCTGGCCTATCATGTTTTGCAGGCACATCCCGGTGATGTTCGGGATCCCGGATCACGGCAATGGGTGCGACTTCGTGCTTATGACCGGGATGGGAATTGGTTGGTCAATCATCTGGCACGCCCCACGCGGGTGGGGATGACGCGGCCAGCGCCTTATCTGGCGCCTGTTATCGAAAGCCTCAAGCAGCTAGATAAATATTCCGAAGCTGAACTGATGGCAGCGGTGGTTTCGGCCATGTTCAGCGTATTCATAAAATCAGAAGATCCGGACGGCCTTGCGCCGATGGAAGATGGTGCTGGCCGCGATGATAAGGATTTCCAGCTTGGCCCCGGCGCGATATTGGATCTTCTGCCCTATGAAAGTGTGGAGATTGCCGATCCAAAACGCCCAAACGCAGCCTTTGATCAATTTGTGCTGGCCATACTGCGGCAGGTTGGTGTTGCGCTGGAAATTCCCTTCGAGCTGCTGGTGAAGCATTTTACGGCCAGTTATTCCGCTGCGCAGGCAGCCTTGCTGGAAGCATGGAAGTTTTTCCGCTCCCGCCGGGAATGGCTGGCCTGCATGTTCTGCCAACCTGTTTACGAGGCTGTGATTACAGAGGCCGTGGCACGCGGTTATTTGAACGCCCCCGGATTTTTCTCTGATCCCATGATCCGCGCTGCCTATCTGGGCAGCGAATGGATCGGGCCGCCCAGAGGTCAGATTGACCAGCTGAAGGAAGGTAAGGCCGCGTGCGAACGTGTGGACATGGGCATTTCAACACTGGCCGAGGAAACAGCGGCACTGACTGGCGGCGATTGGGAGCGTAAACACCGCCAGCGCTCCAAAGAAAAACGCATGCGTCTGGAAGCCGGATTGGATGAAGTCCAGGCACCTGTGGCACAGCCCACACTTCCGGAAGAACCAGAAAAACAAGATTAGGAGATTATGATGTGGGATATTCCATCTTCAACTATTCTGGCGATCATGCCGGAATGCCTTCCGGCTGAGCCGCCTCAGGGGTTTCAAAAAGAGACCGTCATTCTGGGCGAGGCTGTCACCAGCTATCATGACAAGATTGCTGTCATTGATGTTGGCGGCATTATTACGCCGTACCAAAATATCCTCTCCATGCTGTTTGGTGGCACCAATATTGCCAGCATAGAGGCGCAGTTTGCCGAAGCGATGGATGATCCGGAAATTACAGGCATCATGCTGCGCATTGATAGCCCAGGCGGCTTGATTACAGGTGTTGAGGAACTGGCCAGCACTGTTGCAGCAGCGCGCGGCAAGAAACCGATTGTGGCTTATGCCTACGGGAATGCAGCTTCCGCTGCGTACTGGATTGCTTCTGCCGCCGATAAAATCGTGGCTGGCCCGACAACCATGCTGGGATCTATCGGTGTGGCGGTGGCTGTTCCTAAAACACGTGAGAGCGGCTGGGTCGAGTTTGTATCTTCCAACGCTCCCAATAAACGGCTGGATCCGGAAAGCGAGCAAGGCCGTAATTCCATTCAATCCCGGCTTGATGCCATGGAGAGCGAATTTATCAGCGCGGTTGCTGTAAACCGCACTGTTTCTCAAGAAAAAGTCCTATCGAAATTCGGGCAAGGCGATGTTTTGCCTGCCCGTGAGGCTGTGCGTGCAGGCATGGCCGACCTCGTGGGAGGGATGAAAGATGCTCTCTCGCTTATCACCACACTGCAACCCAAACCAGAAGGAGTCGTTATGACGAAACAAACTGAAACACCGGAAACACCTTCCGGAAACTCAGGTGATATGGTCGCAAAAAGCACGATCACAGCAGACTATATCGCCAAAAACTTTCCTGACATTGCATCCGCTCTGACAAAAAACAGCTTCAATGAAGGCTATAAAGCCGGATCTGAAAATGAGCGGGAGCGGATCTTTCAGTTGGAAGAAATCTCCATGCCGGGACATGAGGCTTTGCTGGAAGCGGCCAAGAAAGACGGCAAAACCAAAGCCGCCGATCTAGCTGTCAAAATGGTGGCTGTTGAAAAACAGCGCGGCGGTAATGCTCTCAAAACCATGGCAGAGGAAACAGCGGCAGAACCCGTCGTTACGCCCAGCACATCTACCGATGTACCGAGCGCACCTCAGGTCGATGCCAATGCGCCCATTGAAGAACGGGCTGAGGCTGAATGGAGAAACAGTACGGATATCCGGACGGAGTTTTCCGATAAGGATGCCTACATCGCCTACCGCAAGGCCGAAGAACAAGGTCGCGTGAAGCGCTACGCCCCTAAAGCCAAGTAACCCCTTAACCCCTAAAATCAGGAGAAATCCCTATGACAACACTGGCAAGGGATGTCCAGCGTCCCTTTGAGCTGGGCACAATTAACGAAGTTCCGGTTATCGCCGGAGACATCATCTATGAAGGTGCGGCTGTCGGCGATAATGGCAGCGGTTATGCACGCCCTCTGCAGGCTGCCGATTATTTCTACGGCTTTGCAGAGCAAAATGCTGATAACGCGTCTGGCGCAGCCGGAGATGTGAAAGTGCGTGTCCGCACGCAAGGTGCCGTCCAGGTGCCAATCTCTGGTCTCGCTATCACCGATATTGGCGCTGCTGTGTATGCCTCCGATGACAACACATTCACCCTGACTGCTACCGATAACACCTATATCGGTCGGCTTTCACGTTTCGTGAAATCGGGTGTGGGTGTTGTGACTTTCAACACTCTGATTACGGCAGCTGCCTAAATCAGCCTCTAACTCTCCCTAAAGAAAGGAAACTATCATGTCCGCAAAAGGATTGTCCTCACGCGCCATTATCGGGCGCTTTTATCAACGGCTGGAGCAAAACCCCGGCCTTGAATGGGTGGCTGCGCTATCCAATTACTTCACCTCCGATCAGGAATCCGAAACCTATAAATGGCTCGGTCAGATTCCTGTCATGCGGGAATGGATTGGTGGTCGCCAGGCCAAAGGCTTCCGTGAAAATGGCATCACAATCGAAAACAAGCATTTCGAAGCCACACTGGAAGTGCTTGTCCGCGAATTGCGCCGGGATAAAACGGGGCAAGTTATGGTTCGGGTTGATGAGCTGGCCGACCGCACCAATGCCCACTGGGCAAAGCTGCTGTCTGAGTTGATCATCAATGCGGAAAGCCAGATCTGTTACGATGGCCAGTATTTCTTCGATACTGATCACGCAGAAGGCGATAGCGGTTCGCAGAGCAATAAGCTCTCTATCGATATCTCCGGTCTGCCAACGGAAGTCCATGGCTCCACCACCATTCCATCCGTGGAAGAGCTGCAGCTTTCAATCCTGCAGGTGATCCAGCAGCTTTATTCGCTGAAGGATGATCAGGGTGAACCGATGAACGAAAACGCTCGTTCCTTCCTTGTCATGGTGCCAACGAAAATGTGGCATGTAGCCAAGGCGGCAACGGCGGCTCCGGTCATCACTCATGGCCAGACCAACATCGTTCAGGTCATGGATGAGGTTACGCTTTCGGTTGCGCAAAATCCGCGTTTGCCATGGACGGACAAGTTTGCCGTCTTCCGCACCGATGGATCGGTAAAACCGCTGATCCGTCAGGAAGAAGAAACCGTCATGCTCAAAGCCATCGCCGAAGGCTCAGAACTGGAGTTTGAGGAAGACAAGCACCGCTATGGTGTCGATACATGGCGCAACGTGGGTTATGGCTTCTGGCAGCAAGCCTGCCTGGCACAGCTGGTGTAAGGAGGGTTTCATGACAACACGCTATAAGGTAACCGGGGTCAAAGTTCGCTTTGGTCCTGGTTTTGTTTTGGAGCTGGAAAAATCGCAAGCTGATGCCCGCGCTCATGTTCTTCACCACAAGAAAGGCAGTCTTTATGCCGTTTTGGATACAGTGGAGTTTAAGCAAGGCGAGATCATCGGTATCTCCGAGGGTGATATTCCAAAATCATGGTGGGATACGCTGGAGGAAGTTGCGGGTAAAAAGACCAAAAAAGCAGATGCTTCTCCCCCGGTAGAAGATGGATACACTATCAAGCACCGTCATTTTGGAAAATATGATGTGATTGATCCGGATGGCAACACTGTCACGGAGGAGCCGCTTCCCAAAGAAGAAGCTCTTGCTTATTTGGAGGAGCTATCCAGTGGGGCTGAAACATGACCGGCTTTGCAGAGACCATAGATACGGTCTTTGCGGAGTTTGGTCTTGATGCATCCTATGTTCCGCAAGCCGGGGATCCTTCTGTAGTCCGTGTGCTCCCAAGGCGGGGAGATAGTCTCCTCGACCTTGGGCAGACACAAATTGCCATCGACTCCCTGTTTTTTGAATTGCGGCGTTCGGAAAGCATTACGCCTGCTGAAGATGATCGGTTGGAAATTGATGGCCAGACTTATCTGATTCAGGCGGAGCCGCGCATTGAGGATGTCAGCTCTCTTGTCTGGATTTTGGATACGCGAAAAGTATGAGGCTGGATGCCAAGACCATAGGCGATATTCGCCGTAACTTACGAAAAGAAACGGAGTTTATCAGCCGTCTGGCCACCAAGGCGACCAAGGAAGCTACCAACGGCCTGAAAGCCGATCTGCGAAATGATGTGGTTGGATCCGGTTTTGGCGTGCGTCTTTCACGCACATGGCAATCCAAAATCTATGATGATAACGGTGTCGATGTTAAAGGCTTTGTGTATTCGCGTGCGCCGGAGATTATTGAGTCCTTTGATCAAGGCGCTGTCATCCGCGCGCGTGAAGGACGCTATCTGGCCATTCCAACCCAGAATGCGCCCAAGCGGATCAATCGGCGAAAGCCAACACCGGATTTGTACATTGAGCATAAAGGCGATTTACGGTTTGTCCGCAGCAACAGAGGCACTGCTTTTCTGGTCGCGGATGATCGCCGCGCTTCATACAGCCGTAAAACAGGTGAGTTTCGTGGTTTTCGCAAAGCCAGCCAGCGTTCTTTGAAAACCGGACGCGGCCTGACCACAGTTGTGATGTTTATTCTTATTCCTGCGGCCAAAATGCCGAAAAAACTTGATGTCCAGAAGATCGCTGATCAATGGGGCATCAAGCATATTGATTTGATGGTGAAACAATACCGATGAAAACAAAAATGATATTAAGCGCGCTGGGTGTCTTGGGGTACCAACTGGATCATCAACTTGGATCCGGTCATTTCCGCTACACGTTCCAGCGTTTTCAAGCTTGGTTTATGACCGCTTTCAAGGCGCGCAATAGATGGCTGAGATGTGCCCATTTTATCGGCAAGCTCTTCTTGCGTAAGACCCGCACGAACGCGCGCTTCAATCAGCGAGCGTGCAAGCGCGAATTCAGGCGCAAGCTCATCATAGGCTTTCTGAAATTCAGGATCCTTGCTCCATTTTTTAGCAATTTTATCAAATGGCTTTGTCATTCTTTTAACTCCTTAAGACGCTGCTGGGCTAACTTTTTAGCCTTGTTCGGCGTTTTCTGTGTCTTTTTTATAAAGGCATGCAGGATAACAACCCGCTTGCCTTTTGCCGTCACATACAGTGCGCGGCCTATGTTATCTTTACCCTTCATCCGCATTTCCCAGATTTTACCCTCGATATGCTTGATGTAAGGCTCATGGACGTTTTCAAGGCCAAATGTTGTAATCAATTCAACAATATGAGCCAGTTTTGCACGAAGGCTGGGAGGCAATGCTTCAAGCTCTGCTTCAACGGTTTCGTTTAAAACTTCTACTGTCCATTTATTCATTATATCAAAATTGGTATATTTTGCAAGGATTATTAAGGAGCGCCGGAAACGGCAAGGTTCATGATAACCGATTCCCATAAAGAAAGCAGTCTGTAAATGACCAGTAAAACCGAAACAATTCTGCAGGCATTGGTGGTGCTTGTTGAGGGTGCCGTAGATGCGAAGTTTGAACGCAACGCTTCAGTGCCAGAGAAAATACCCGCTGATGGGCTGGTGATTTTGTGTGACGGCAATCCCGGCCTTCCGGATGAAGCGCTGGGTGGTTTTGGCAATGCCTATTACGAACATGAAGTTGAAATTGAGATTTATAGCCTACGTCACATAAAATGATTCAATTTTGAAGAGGTCTTGGATAGAGCACATAAGCTGTTTTCTTATGGATTTGGTATGCGCCCATTTTTGTTCGATAGGGTTAAGGTCAGGGCTATAAGGG
>Ga0210044_10011013_pt1 | contig 10625 bp, 9 predicted proteins | sample CryGey13umfilter_2_FD_183959 | JGI IMG/M metagenome (GOLD analysis project Ga0210044, IMG submission 183959) | Groundwater microbial communities from aquifer in Utah, USA - Crystal Geyser 4/9/14 3 um filter (SPAdes) (version 2) | ecosystem: Environmental > Aquatic > Deep subsurface > Groundwater...
GTCAAACTCACCTGGATGTCCGGAGCAAAATTCATCAATGGATGCGCACTCAAACATGACATTGGTGAGACCCAAGGTATTCCTCTTGGCGTCTGCTATGGCGATGAATTGTCGAGAGAAATCGACGCCGGTGTAGGAGTTCACGTGGGGCGCGACAAAGGGCATCAACATCCCGCTACCGCAGCCGAAATCGGCGACGTTGTCCCGCGGACGTACGGGCATTCGTGCGAGCAGGCGCTCGATACGGCGCAAAGCGTGCGTCTCGTCATAGCACGTAGCGTACTGCCCGTTGTAGAGCTCTTTGAGCGTGTTCTGGGTCATGGAAGCAATTCTTCCCGCGGCCGACACCCAGCGAGAGAACTGCTTTGCCGCCGCAAGGAAACCGGTACTCCCGACTCCGAAGGCAGGCCATCCGCAGAGGCGAAGATCTGGCGTCTCATCAAAGCTTGAGCCTTCGCGCCAAAGGTTTGATTGAAATCAAGCGATCGAGGCGGTGGCCAAGACGCATGAGTTGATCGTGAAAGGGCGCCTGGCCTTTGGCATTCTTGTAGCACTCGCCACACCTCGGCAGCCGTTGCCAGTCGTGCGCCCGGAACGCCGCCATGTGTTCCTTTAGAGTGTCCGAACCCAAGATCTCCCGAATCGTCTGGGTCTTCATGTCGCCGATCAACTGTTTGCCGTGCGCGTCGTAGCAGCAATGCGTGACGCCACCGTCGGCCAAAACGATGAACCAGCGGAACGGGTAACCCTGGAAGCAGCCGTAGTACTCCTGGTGAAACTCCGTCTTGTCGGCGGTATCCAGCGGCTCGCAGGTCTTTTCAATCACCCTGGCTTGAGGAAAGCGTTCCAATTCGAAGAAACGGCGAAAGTCCGCCACCGATTCCGGCGCCGTCTCAGTGGTGATCAGGCGCTGGATTTCGACGTCGATGGCCTTGCCCTGCGACAGTTCCAGGAAACGCCGCACGTTCGCGATCGTCTGCTCCCAGATCCCACCCCGCCGGATCCCCGGGTACAACCGGGGGTTCATCGTGTCGACGCAGAGTCGGATACGCCGCAGTGAGGTGGCCAAGATGCGAAGAGAACGCTCTTCGTCGAGCGCCTTGCAGTTCGTGGAAACTGAACAGCCAGGAAAGAGGCCGATGGCCTCGGCCAGGTTCGCGTACAGCAGCGGTTCGCCCATCTCGTGAAGCCACTTTACCGTGACACCGTTATCGCGAAAGTCGGCCGCAATTTTCTCCACCAACCAAAAGGGCATGTCCGCGTCTGCCCGTTCGAGGACATTCATCGGGCACATCCCGCAGCGCATGTTGCAGCGGTTCGTCAGTTCGACGCCGATTTTCGCAGTCTTCAGATCGAGTATGGGCTTCATGACCACCCCAACGCGTCCAGGCGCGCCACCCTTCCCGACCGGCCAGTGCGCAATCGCGGCCGGCATTGTACACTCGCTCCCGCGCGCGCAGGCTGGTCGAGAAGCTGCTACGGTAACGAGCACGTCGACCCGGGGCGCCGGAGTGAACATGAAGACCATCATCGAACCGTTCCGCATCAAGGTCGTCGAACCGATCCGCATGACGACCCAGGACGAGCGCACCCGTCTGATCGCCGATGCCGGCTACAACCCGTTCCGGCTCCGGGCCGAGCACGTTCTCATCGATCTCTTGACCGATTCCGGGACGGGCGCGATGTCGACTCATCAGTGGGCCGGCATCATGGAAGGCGATGAGTCGTATGCGGGGGCGCGCAGCTTCTTTCATTTCGAAGCGGCCGTGCGCAAGGTTTTCGGCCATACCCACGTCATTCCGACCCACCAGGGCCGCGCGTCCGAACGGCTGGTCGCCCATGCCCTGCTGCGCCCGGGCCACGTCATTCCCGGCAACACCCACTTCGATACTACCAGGGCTAACATTGAGGATGCCGGCGCCGAAGCTCGGGACATGGTCATTCCCGAAGGGCTCGATCCCGAGGTATGGCATCCGTTCAAGGGAAATATCGACCTCTCCCGGCTCGAAAGTACCCTTTCCGACCTCGGTCACGACCGCGTCCCGTTTGTTCTGCTGACCGTGACCAACAACTCTGGGGGCGGCCAGCCGGTGTCGATGGCGAATATCCGCGGCGCCCGCGCGCTGTGCGACCGGTTTGGAGTACGGCTCCTGATAGATGCCGCACGGTTTGCCGAAAATGCCTATTTCATCAAGCTTCGTGAAGAGGGTTTCGCCGCTCGGACGCCGTTTTCGATCGCCCAGGAGATGTTCTCGTACACGGACGGTGCGCTGATGTCGATGAAAAAGGACGCCTTCGGCAACATCGGCGGCCTGATCACCGTCAACGACGACGCGTGGGCCGAGCAAATTCGTTCCCTGCTCATCCTCACGGAAGGATTTATCACGTACGGCGGTCTCGCCGGCCGTGACCTCGAGGCACTCGCGATCGGACTAGGAGAGATCCTCGACGAGGACTACCTCAAGTACCGCATCGCCTCGACGGCGTATGTCGGCGACCAACTCGCGGCAGCCGGTGTGCCGCTCCTGAAACCTTTTGGCGGTCACGCGATCTACCTCAATGGTCGCAAGTTTTGCGACCATCTGCCCAACCACCAGTTCCCCGGATGGGCTTTGTCGGTCGCTTTGTATGAGCACATTGGCATTCGAGCCTGCGAGATCGGCAACGTCATGTTCGGCCGCCCCGATGGGGCTGGAACCTGGCAGTGGCCCGCCCTCGACCTCGTGCGCCTCGCCATTCCGCGGCGCGTCTACACCCAGAGCCATATGGACTATGTGGTCGAGGGGATCACCGAGCTGTATGGGCAGCGCCATGCCATTCGCGGCCTTACCTTTGTCCATCGACCCGCGGTACTGCCCCACTTCACGGCGACGTTTGAACCGGTCTAGACCACCCCGGGGGTGGATTGGACCCCCGGGCCATCGTTTCCAAGCGACCCCAGGCCTACACGGCCTTGCCGTAAATCCGGTAGATCTTGGCGAGATCGGCGTCCATGATCCGCACGGTCCGCTTGGCGAGTTCATTGTCCTCGAGGATCCACGAGTATTCACACCAGTGGTAGCCGCGCTCCACTGCAGCGGCCACAGATCGGCAAAACAGCATGCCCTCGGCACCGCGCAACCGAAACTGCGGCTTGACGCCCATCGTGATGACCCGCAGGCCGATGCGCCGCCGGCCAATGATCGATGCACGCAACAACCGAAACGGGTTGGCCAGCGAGCCGTCGAGCGCCGCCAGCGCCGGGTTGACGTCCGGCAGCGCGAGCAGGAATCCGACCGGTTCGTCGCCGAAGAATGCAAGCTGGAGAAGGTGGGGATCGAGCAGGGGTTTCAATTCCTTGACGAGCCAGCCGAACTCGCCGTCCGTCGCCGGCACGAACCCCCAGTTGTTTTCCCAGGCGGCGTTGTAGATTTCGTGAATACGGTGCGCTTCGTTGGCAAAATCGGTCAGGTTGACGGGCCGGACAAAAAGTTCCGGTTCGCGGGTGGCCATCTTGCTGGCAAACCGGTTGAGCCGGTCCAGGGAGCCCGGATGCACCGGAGACCGGTATGCAAACAAATCCTTTGCTTTGTCGAGACCCGCAGCGGCGAGGAGATCGGCATAACGCGGCGGGTTGTAGGTCATCATCACCGCCGGCGGCGTGTCAAACCCCTGCACGAGCAGGCCGCATTCATAGTTGGTCGACGGGCTGACTGGGCCGAGCAGGGTGTCGCAACCGCGGGCTTTCACCCATTGAGCCGCCGCACCAAGCAAGTCGCGGGCCGCGGCCAGATCATCCTCGCACTCGAAAAAGCCGAAGAAACCTGCGTGATCATGGTGATGCGCGTTGTGCGTCCGGTTCACGATGGCCGCGATCCGGCCAACCACCCGCCCCGAGCGCCGCGCCAGAAACAGTTCCCGCTCGGCAGCGCCGCACGCGTAGAAAGGATGCCGCTCATCGAGGAGTTCAGTGACTTGTTTGCGCAGCGGCGGAATCCAGCACGGATCTCCCGCATAGAGCCGCCATGGCAATGCCACGAACCGGCGCAGATCGGATTTTCCCGCAACGACGGCGATGTCGGGCGGGGTCCCGGTCACGGGATCAGCCCGACTTCCCGCCCCACCTTCTTGAATGCGTCCAGGGCACGCGCGAGGTGCTCGCGAGTATGGGTCGCCATGTAGGAGGTACGCAGGAGTGCGTGTCCAGGTGGGACGGCCGGCGACACGATCGGATTCACGAATACGCCCTCGTCCTGGAGTCGGCACGCGAGTTTGAAGGCAATGACGTCCTCGCCGGCCAGGACCGGAATCACCGGAGTCGCAGAATTGCCGGTGTTGAAGCCCAGTGACGTCAGGCCCTCGGCCATGAAGTGAGTGTTTTCCCACAACTGAGTACGGCGCTCCGGCTCCCGCTCGATGATCTCCACCGCCTTCAGGGTGGCCGCTACCGAAGCCGGCGGCGGCGCCGCCGAGAAGATCAGGGAGCGAGCGTGGTGACGGATGTAGTCGACGACCTTGGCCTCGCCGGCGATGAAGCCGCCGACCGAGGCCAGTGACTTTGAGAACGTACCCATGATGAGATCGACCTTGTCTTCGAGACCAAAATGCTCGGCAGTTCCCCGCCCGTTGGCGCCGAGAACTCCGATGCCGTGGGCGTCATCCACCATGATCTTGCATGACTGCGAAGCCGCTGCGGCGACCAGACCGGGAAGATCGACGATATCCCCTTCCATGGAAAAAACGCCGTCGACCACGACCAGCGCCGCCCTCTTGCTGTCGTGGAGCGCAAGCCGGCGACCCAAATCGGCCATGTCGTTGTGGTTGAATTTGACCGCCGCACCGAAGCCCAGTCGGGCACCATCGATGATGCAGGCGTGATCGAGCTTGTCGAGGTAGACCACGTCGCCCCGGTCGAGCAGGCACGATATCACGCCGAGGTTTACCTGGAATCCGGTCGAAAACATCAGGGCTGCTGGTTTCTTGATGAATGCGGCGAGTTTTTCCTCGAGCTGGACATGAATGTCGAGCGTGCCGTTGAGGAAACGAGACCCGGCGCAACCCGAGCCGTACTTGGCGATCGCCTGACGCGCCGCTTCCTTGACTTCGGGATGGCTCGTCAGCCCGAGGTAGTTGTTGGACCCGAGCATGATCACGGGCTTGCCGTCGATCATGACAACCGGGTCCTGCGCCGACGTGATGGTGCGGAAGTAGCTGTAGAACCCAGCCTGCTTGATGACGTCCGCATCGTGAAACTCGTAGCACTTACGGAATAAATCCACGCTTCCTCCGGCCCATTTGCACGTCTCTCGCGTCACAGCGGGCGAATCTTAGCACGTGGAACCCAGCCCTGCGCCCGGTACCAATCCCACGTCACTGCGGCCCCTTCCGCAAACGAAACGCAGCCATCGATGCCCAAAGCCCGCAGCGAATCCCGGGTGCGGGCCGTCCAGTGCCGCGCCAACAGCTCCCTGGCCTTGTCCGAGGTCAGCGCCACCGAATGGAATCCCAGAACGTGAAACACATCACCGAGCGCCCCGAGCGCCCGCACGACCCAGGCAGGAATCGGAAGCACCCGCACGCCGTAACCGCCCGCCCGGCCGATCGCACGAATCAGGTCGGTCATCGCCTGCGGTTCGGGATCGCCCAGATTCAGGGTGAGACCCGTGCTGTACCCTGCCGCGGCTGCCAACACCGCCCGCACGATGTCGCTCACGTACGCCATCGTCACGACTCGGCGACCGGAGGGCAGCGGGACCCAACCGAACGCGGCGAGCCGGAAGAACTGCAGGACATCGATGTCGCGAGGACCGAAGACTGCCGGGGGCCGAAGAATGACCACGGGGCCAGCGTGGCAGAGTGCTTCCCTCTCACCTGCCAACTTTGACCGGCCGTACGCCGACACCGGCAGGGCCGGGTCGTCAGGCCCTGCCCCCGCAGGATCTGGACTCGGCCCCACCGCGCTCAGGGACGAGACGTGAACGAGCCGCGCGGTGGGCGCATGGCTCGCGAGCGCCGCGACGAGATTGGCCGTGCCGAGACGATTGACGCGGTCGAAGTCCGCCTCGCTGGGAGCCCGCACCAGGCCCGCGACGTGGATCACGGTCCCGGCACCCGCCACGAACGCGACCAAAGCCGCGGCGTCGTCGAGGCCTCCCATGACGGGCTCGACCATGTCCGCAACGGCGTCGGGCAAGCGGGCGAGATTGCGCACCAGAACCCTCGGCCGAATGCCCATGGCCACCAGCGCGCTCACCAGGTGGGACCCGATGAAACCGGTCGCCCCGGTCACGGCGATCGGCAACGTCAGCGACGGCCGCCAGCGAACCGTTTCTTCGCTGCTGATCGCGGCCGGCAACGTGCGCCAAGCGGCCATTTCCGCATTGCCCGGAGGCCAGGGAGCGGCGCCCGCAGCGCCTTCGTTACTCGGCATCCTCGCCGTACTCTCCCCAGGTAGTCGGAGTCTCCCAGATCCGGACCCGCTCTACGACGATACCGGGCGGGACCCGATACGACGTTCCGGTCGGAGTGCAAACCACCGAGCCCGGTTTGAACGAGGTCTGAATGCGCTGGAAGAGGTGACGAGCCATGACTTCGGTGGTCGGGTCGCCCTCGGTCATCAGGACGACACGTTCGGCAAACGGCGCAAAGGCGGCACGCTGCGGGTCGGCGGCGGCCAGCACCATGGCGTGATCAAAGGGTTCGAGGAGTTCCATGACGATTGTCTTGAGCGCCTTGTAGTCGCAGACCATGTCGTTGGCATCGAGGGTCGACGCCCGAATGACCACTTCAACGGTCCTGGTGTGACCGTGGGGAAATCTGCACTTCTCCGGGTGCTTGGACAGTCGATGTCCGGAGTCGATGGTGAATCGTTTGGCAATCCGGAAATGACCCACGCCCACCCCCGGCGTCCCCAGGAACGCGTCGCAGAGTGTAGCCGAATCATCTTGTCAGTACGCGATCACTGCCGCCATCCCTGCCGCGATCGACTCCGGCTGCGGCAGGATCGTCTCCTCCAGTGCCGGCGCATAGGCGATAAACGAATCCTTCGCCGCCACTCGCCGAACCGGAGCATCCAGGAACAAGAACAGTTCGTCGCCAATTCGCGCCGCGATTTCCGCCCCATACCCCCAGGAAAGCTGGTCCTCGTAGACCACCAGCGCCCGGTGGGTCCGCTTCACCGACGCCGCAATCGCCGTCCAGTCATAGGGCGCCAGCGAGCGCAGGTCAATTACCTCGACCAGGCGACCGGTTTCCGCCTCGATCCGCCGCGCTGCCTGCACCGAACGCACGACCGTGGCGCCATACGTGATGACGGTCAGGTCACTCCCTGAGCGAACCGTCGCGGCCTGGCCGAACGGCACCATGAAGCCCGCTCCGGGGTAGGGCGATTTGTTGTGAGTCTGGCGGTAGAGGTGTTTGTGTTCCAGGAAAATCACCGGGTCGTCGCAGCGGATCGCGGTGCGCAGCAGACCACTGGCGTCGAGGGCGGTGGCCGGCATCACGACGCGAAGACCGGGAATGTGGGTGAAGACTACTTCGCCCGATTGCGAGTGATAGGGACCGCCTCCCTTGAGGTAGCCGCCGATCGGGACTCGCACCACCAACGGTGCGGTCCACTGCCCGCCCGACCGCCACCGGATGGTCGCGAGTTCATCACGGAGTTGCATGAACGCGGTCCAGATGTAATCGAAAAACTGAATTTCCACTACCGGCCTGAGCCCGCGCATGGCCATGCCGATCGCCCGCCCCACGATATTGGCCTCGGCGAGCGGCGAATTGAACACCCGGCGCGAACCAAAGGTCCGCTGCAGGCCGTGCGTCACCTTGAACACACCACCCTTGCCCTTGACCTCGGCCAGGGCTTCTTCATGGGAGGCATCCGCGACGTCTTCGCCGAACACGACGATGCGCTCGTCGCGCGCCATCTCGTCGCGCAGACACGCGTTGAGCAAGTCCACCATGGTCTTGGGCGCCTGGTCGGTGAATTCCGCGGGCTCGTCGAACTCGGAACTGCACGGGTCGGCGGTCGGCGAGTAGATATTGACAGCCCAGGTCTCGGGCCTGGGCTGGACGGCCTCGAGTGCGCGGTCGGCCGCCTCGTTGATCTCGGAGGCGACCTCGGCCTCGATCCGGTCAAGCTCCTCGGAAGTGACTGCGTAGTGCTCGCGGAGCAGGGACGCGGTCCGCACCAGCGGATCGCGCAGCGCTTCGCGGTCGCGCAGCGCCTGCGGTTTGTACAGGCGCTCGTCGTCGGAGAGCGAGTGGGAATAGGGTCGGACGACATGTGCATGAACCAGTACGGGACCGGCGCCGGAACGCACGTGGGTCGCCGCTTCGCCCATCACCCGGTAGGCCTCAAGTAGGTCGCAGCCGTCGACCTCGAAGACCTTCAGTCCCGGGTAGTCCCGGAGCACCCTTGAGATCGACCCGCCCGGAGTCTGCACGTCGACCGGAACCGAGATCGCGTACCCATTGTCCTCGACCACGATCATGACCGGCAAACGATGCATGCTCGCCGTATTGAGAGCCTCCCAGAACTCCCCCTGGGAGGTGGTGCCATCCCCGAGCGACACCCACACCACCTCATCCGCCGCTACCGGAGTCCGCTCGGCAGCGCTTGCCATCTCGCCGAGAAACCGCCCCGCTTCGGCAAATCCCACGGCATGGAGGCACTGAGTTCCGGTCGGGGAGGACGGAGTCGCCAAGTGCAGCCGGCGCTGCCCGAAGTGGTTGGGCATCTGGCGGCCGGCCGAATCGGGCCCCGTTTCGGCACCGACCGCGCCGAGAAAAATCTCGTACGGTGTCATGCCGAGTCCGATGGCGAGGGCACGATCTCGGTAGTAGGTGAAGAACCAGTCGCGCTCGGCCGACAGGTGCATCGTCGCCGCGACCTGGATCGCCTCGTGGCCGCAGCCGTTGATCTGGAAGAAGATCAGATTTTGCTGTTTGAGCTGGATCTCCTTGTCATCGACCCGTCGCGAGGTGAGCATGAGCCGATAGGCGCGCAGCACGTCGTCGCGAGACAACACGGTCGGAAATCGCTCGTCGGTTGCGTCCACTGTCTGCCTCCCTGCGCGCCGCGCCCGGCCGACGCCGCCATCCCGCTGGGGACGCCGGTGTACGCTCATTGTATCTGCAAGGCAATCTCAGGCAGTCGCCATTCCCGATCGCGCCGCGCCGATCAGGGCGAGGATCCCGGAATCGGCCGGAGGCATAGCCAGCTCGCCCATCTCCTCCGGCAGGAACCACGCCACATCCTGATCCTCGAGACCCGTCGGAACTCCCGCAACGATGGTGGCTTCATAGAACAGGAGAAGGACTTCCAGCGCTTCGTCGCGGTGCCAGGCAAACGTGAGGGCTTTGCCGACCGCGACGACGACGCCAAGCTCCTCCACCATCTCTCGCTCGAGGGCGCGCTCAGCGGCTTCGCCGGCTTCAACGCCGCCGCCGGGAAACTCCCAGAGGCCGGCCAGGTGGCTGCCGGGCCGGCGCCGGGCGAGCAGGAAGCGGCCGTCACCCCTGCGGATGACGGCCGCGACTACGAGACGCATCACGTGAGGTCTCGATGTCTCAGTGGGACTTGACCGGCTGCGCCAACGCCGGCGCTGGCGATGCTACCGGCTTTTCACCCGGCGCGGCTGCCGCCGGGGCAGCCATCGCCGCCTTGAGGCCGGGATCGAGAAACTCGATCACGGCCTTGTCCTTCATGGTTGTGATTCGCTGCCGGACCGCGATGCCGATCTTCTGCGTCTGCATCCGCTTGGTCAACGCGTCCTTGACCTCCGGGAACCCGGCCGTGCTGCTTGTGCTGTGCTCCTCAACCTTGAAGATATAGAAGCCATGCTGATTTTCGAGGACAGGAGTGGTCTCGCCGACCTTCACAGCAAAGATCGCCGCCTCGAAGTCCGGGGTAAAGCGCCCCTTGGGGACGAATCCGATGTCGCCACCGTTTGCCTTGCTGTCGTCCTCGGAGACCTCGCCCACCACCTTGACAAAATCTTCCCCGGCCTTGATCCGCTGCCACGCCACCTCGGCCTTGGCGGAGGCCGCGGTCTTGGCCGCCTTTGCCGCCTCGTCCGTCCCCTGGGGAGCCGCAACCACGAGCATCCGCAGCTTGACCGCCTCGGGGCGGGCAAACTCGGTCAGATGGGTATCGTAATACGACTTCGTCTCCGCCTCGGCCACAGTCACACCCGGCTTGATCGCGGTCTCGACGAATTTCTCCATCACGGCCCGCTCTTCCTCAAGCCTGCGGATATCCGCCTCGGTCAGCCCGGCGGCCTTCAAGCCTTCTTCGAACTTGGCGCCACCCATCGCGGCCTTCTGCTTCGCAATCGCCTCGTCCACCGCTTTGAGGTCAACTTCGACTTTCGCCTCACGAGCCGCCTGCAGGAAGAGCAGCCGGAAGATGGTCTGGTCGACGGCGTGACGGAGCATGACCTGCTCGTCGCCTGCACCCTGCGGCATCTGCAGGCCGATGACTTTCTTCGCCACGTCGACCTGCGCCTGGCTCACCTCGACTCCGTTGACCTTCATCACGGCCGCCGCCGACACAACTCCGGCCAGCAGCACACTAACCGCCGAAATAATCGCCTTCTTCACGTATCCTCCTTATAACCCCACGGCCGGGCGGACGTTACCCGCCT
>Ga0210044_10011015_pt1 | contig 10624 bp, 3 predicted proteins | sample CryGey13umfilter_2_FD_183959 | JGI IMG/M metagenome (GOLD analysis project Ga0210044, IMG submission 183959) | Groundwater microbial communities from aquifer in Utah, USA - Crystal Geyser 4/9/14 3 um filter (SPAdes) (version 2) | ecosystem: Environmental > Aquatic > Deep subsurface > Groundwater...
CTCGAAAACATTTTCAAAGGCGCCGGAATAAGTGGATTCCCTGATGGCGTAAACAAGAATAATTCTCATATTAAGGTCATCATTACCGGGCTGATAGTCTGTGAAAAGCCTTGCCTGGAAAACCTTGAAATGGGCGGCTGAAGGGTCCCAACTTATGGCGATACATAAGTCTGGCTTTTCATCCACGGGGTCAGGGTACAGCAAAAAAAAGTTATAATCGGTGAGAGAGGGCACTTCACCGGGCCAGTTCAAAAAATGACCGGCGGCCAGCCCTGCTTTCCTTTGGCTACAGGCCAGAAATGCCTGGAGCAATCTCAGATTTTCTAAAACTTCATCAAACACCCAGTCGCTTTTTTCAAGCCTGTCCCAGGGCAGCCATTCCCGCGTTTTAATCCTGAAAAATTCCAGCCCACCTGGTCTCAGCTTGTACTCGAACATGGGTGTATCTTTGGGTATAAACCCCGGATAATAAAATCTGAGGCCCTGCTGCATGGCAAATTCTATCTCGGCGAGCATGGTGTACATGCCGGGACTGTACTTCGCGTAAGCAGGGTCGTAAGCAGCTTCCAGCGATGCGAGGCTGGCCGCCCCCCGGTCGAAGACGCTGAAAGCAACCAGCCGGCCGCCGTCATAAACAGCCACTTCCCACGACTGGAATCCGGCCGGATTTAGCTCTTTAAACAAATGAAATTCGAGGGTTGACACTGAGCGCCAATGATGGACATTTTTTTTAAAAACATGCCAGATATTTTCCTTTTCAACCGAAGGCTGGAATGGCCGGATATGGGTTTGAAAAACCCGGCCGTTGCGCCGCATGAGTTTGCGAAACCGTTTTTTAAAAATGAAATCAAGGAGCGGCAGCCGCAGCATCAGTGAAGCGCGCCAGTCACCCTCCACTGCGTGCACCAACGTCGAACAAAGGTTGACGTCGGTGCGCGACCAACCGTTTTCCAGTAGGGCGTCCAACTCCGCTGGCGCCAGGCCGGGCACCGGATACCGGGCATAGAATACCGGGGTTTGGAACATTTTTGAATCGCTTTGCATAATTGACGGAAGTATCAGAATCGCCAGCCGTATATTATTTGTGCCGCAATGTTATCAAAGATGCCGGTATAAGAGCTTGTTTGCATTTTGGGTTTCAAGGGAAAAAGCGTGTATCCGTTAAAAAAATTTGGTAGCTCCTCGATCGGCAGGGTTTTTCCCGACAAAATGTCGGGATGCGTTTTCGGTTCAGAATCGCAGGGTTCAAAACCCTGCCACTCGAAAGAACCGGGCATTTTAAGAGAACGCCCATTAAGAGCTTGTTTGCGTTTTGGCTTCCGGCGAAAAACCGCCTCTTTATTAATGATTTAGACTTTGGACACTCGAAACCCAGCCATTGAGTTGCATTGGTTAAGTAGTTGGTTGTTCAGAGGTAAACTACTGGACGCTTTCGAAATTTACTTCCTAACCACCACGTCGCTAAGTAACGTGCGCAAAATAAGATGTGTGTTTTTCGGCGGCTTCGCCGCCGAAAAACACACCCTTGTTCTTTTTGAGGCCGCCGGAGGCGGCCTCAAAAAGAACATCTTATTTCGAACACGTTACTAAGAACACAAAGATTCGAAAGCCATAATTTTATAAAAACCTCTTTGTGCTCTTTGTGCCTTCGTGGTTGAAAGAGTCTAATAGCTTAGCCTATGGGTACTTTTTTGCACTTTAGAGTGAGGGGAAGGTGTTTTCCAAAAGTGCAAAAAAGTCAAAATGAGATGCCTAAATCATTGGACGTAATTTCAATTTTTTACGCAATGAAAGATTTTTCAAGGGGCTTTTTGTCCAAAGTCTAAATCATCAAAAAAGGGGCGTTTTTTCGCCGGAAGCTAAAACGCAAACAAGCTCTAAAAAAGCACAACACGCCACGCACACGGTAGGAGAAGCAAGCGGGTCACTTGAAGTCAACCGGTTCTTTTTGTTCACGAAAGAAATTGTCGCCGGGTCTGCATTTTTCGCAAAAATGGGTGGGCAGGCCAGGTTTAAAATAACTAAGTTTGTGGTGCAATAAACACCTTGTCAGCCCACCAGATACGAGAATCCTCAACTATTGAATTGTTCGCTCAAATTGGCTGAATGGTAAATCCACCGCCCGAAGGAATCCCCTTGGAGAGTGTTTTCCAGACCAGCCTCATTTCATCGTTCACAAAAAAGATTTTTATGAAAAAGATTTTGTCGCTCTCTGTTTTTGCCATTCTGTTGAGTTGCAGCATCACCGCACAAATTACCATCGTAGCCGGTGACATAGCACCCGTTGGCATCACCGCCGTGCAAACCACCGATACGTTGCCAGATGCCAGCATCGAAGCGGGAGGCACAGGCATGCTCATCTGGGATTTTTCGGCCCTGGCTGACCATGAAGAAAGCACTTTTACTTTTGAAAATGCCACCAACACGCCATACGGCAGCTTTTTCCCCACAGCCAATCTGGCCGTTGAGCAGGACACGCTCGGCTGGCTGTATTTCGCCCTCGACAACCAAAGCTTGCGCATTGTGGGCACTTATGCCCATGTGCAGTACGACACCATCGAATTAGAAGTGGGGTTCACTCTTTCACCAGAGCAAAGCATCATTCGGTTCCCCGCCACCTACGGCGATGAATACACGGAACTCATCAAACGCAGCCTCCAGATTCCGGGCAGCCTGATAGGATTCCCGGTGGACAGTGTGAAAATCGTCACCACCGTCAACCACCACGTGAACATAGACGCTTATGGCCCCGTGACCACGCCGAACAACACCTACGAATGTCTCCGCTCGACGGAGACGGATATCTCCATTGACAGTACATTTATCAAGTTTGTCGGGGTCTGGCAATTTGCCGAAGGCAGCCAACCCGACACCTCTATAAATTACAATTGGTGGACTAACCAAAACGGCCTCGGCTTCCCTGTTGTCAACATTGACGTCCAGGTCGCCAATGGCACCCGCACCGCCACCTGGCTCAAGGAATTCCTAACGCCCGCGCCAGAAATACCAGCACCAGCAAGCCTCCGGGCCTACCCCAACCCCACCTCCGGGCAACTCTCGGTTGAATTGCAATCAGCGACGAAGGGCAGCCTGTCTTTGTATGGTGTAAACGGTAAGGAATTGTTGTCGAAGCCCATCGGGCAGCAGGTAGAAACTCTCGATGTATCGGGCCTTCCGGCGGGCCATTACGTTCTGATTTTGAAAAATTCAGCAGGCCGCATGACAGGCTCGCAGCAAGTTGAAATCACACGATGAGAGTTGCCGCACAGGAAAATAAACCATTGCGAAGTTTTAGGAGGGGCTGCCGGAAGATTCAATAGCATCCGGCAGCCCCTCCTTATTTTGGTATAATTCTTGGCTAAAGGATGGTTGCACATCCTCCCTCAATTTCACTTTTTCGTTCCTCTTCCCCTCTTTCATTTTGTGTTCGATAGCACCTCGGCCCGTTGAAATCCAGCGAGTTTTATTGAGGTTTAGCAACGTGTTCGAAATAAGATGTTCTTTTTGGGGCCGCCGGAGGCGGCCCCAAAAAGAACAAGGGTGTGTTTTTTCGGCGGCGAAGCCGCCGAAAAAACACACATCTTATTTTGCGCACGTTCCTTAAAAAAGCAAAAACATGGACAGATGCCACGCCAGAAGCTTGTATTCCGCGAGTTTTTCTTCCTTATCATCTTCCATATTTCAAGGCAATAGACCCAGCAATTTCTGAGTCGCACCAGATATTTTGGCTGAAAATAAATGTCTCACTCGCAAAGTCGTCCTCTGCCGTTAGCACGGGATTTTTGACAAACAGGGAAGCCCGGCAACTTCCCACAGGGTTTGCCCGGCGATGCGAGTTTTGAATAAATACCTCGTCCCGGAATGGTGATTTTCATGATTTCGGCAAGAGCGATAAAGCTCCGGGATGAACATTTGAGATTTCACAAAAACCGCATCCCCCGCCGCAAAAACTATGGCTTTCTTTACACCAACTTGGAAAAAAGCAATCCTGCTTGCAACTCCACTTCTTTTTTGCCTAACCAGCGAATGGAAAGAAGTCTTTTCATTTTCCATCAATCCCTTCGGCGTTTCACCATTAGAAAAAAAGAGTTCAGATTTTTCAGCGGCAGGAACTGCTTCCTGTGACTCACCAGCAACCGTCCGCGAAAACTGCGTGGAAGAAATGCCCGCGTCCGGCATGGAAGTCATCCCGGCAGGTTCCTACATCATCAATATGGGGGTGCAGCCACAAACGACGGGCAATGCGCTTAAACCCTACGGTCTGATTTACGAGCTACTCCACGACTACAACATCCCCATCAAATGGGCCATCAATCCCGGTAAGCCGAAAGACGGCGTGGATTTCAATTATAACGGCACGGATTATAAAGGCGGCCCTTTCATCATTTTAGCGGAATACCGAACAGCCACCATCAACAACGTCATCTCTTCGTGGGAAGCCCAGGGCGTGGCCGGCCTAACAACAACCTCCGATTTTCCGGCTCCTATAAACCGCACTATCAACTACTCCATGAATTGGACGCTGGACCTCCAGAATGGCGCCATTGCCGAGAAATACCTCATTGCGGCGGGTATTCCTTCGACAGCCTACAACTGGACCCTTCCGGGCGACCTGAATTGTTGCAACGACGTATTTGTAATACCGCACGCTGACCCTGATTGGGCCAATCATAACAACCTGCTTTTTTGGAACGATAGTGAGGCAAATGGTGGTTGCGGTGGTGCAATATGGGCGGGGTGTAAGGCGGTGAGTGAACTGGAAAATATTTACAACCCGTCGAATCCTGCCCAGCGTCTTAATTTTTTGATGCAAGATGCTGTGGCCCCAGCCACCAACCCGGCCGTGTGGGCCGATACCCACAACGATGGCTCCGGCACCTATCAGTACGACCAGCACGACCACCCCGTCATGCAGTTTATTGGGCCTTTGGATGGGTCTCAGGAAAACGGCGCAGAGCAGGTATATCTGCCCAAAAACAACTGGCGGCCCACAACCCTCATCGGGGTTTGGGACAATAACCAAACGGACGTGCCGTCTCTGTCGCCAGGCCCTGCTGCCAAGTTGGCTTTTGGCCCGGCATTCGGCGACACCACCCGCGGTTATGTGGTGTACGAAGCTGCCCATAGATTGGACCAGGCATCGAACCCCGCAAACCTCGCCGCTCAGCGGGCATTCCTGAATTTCAGCTTTATGGCCGCAGGCAGCAAAGCTATTCAGCCGCTCACTCTCGTGCCGGGTGCGATGCAATCGGGGCAAGTGTACAACCTGACGAGCACCGTGACCGGTGGCACCGGAAATTATTTTTATTCCTGGACGACGACTTGTGGCAGCGGTACCTTTTCCCACCCCGATTCTGCCAATACCACTTTCACGGCGCCTGCTGTCAGCGTCACCACCGAGTGTTACATAAAACTGACGGTGACCGATGATTGCGGAACGAGAACAGGGTTCAGTACTGTGCACGTCACGCTTACGCCGGAAGATTGCACCAACGGTATTGACGATGACAATGATGGCTACGTGGATTGCTTCGACACGGACTGCCCTTGCTATGCGCCATTTCATTGCGATGGCACTTTCTACCACGCTGCCCAATTGCAGGCCACGACAACAGGTGTGGGCACTGCCGGTGACTATATTTTGTACGAATTGCACCAGAATCCTGTGCAACTGAATTACGTGGTAAACCTCACTACCCAGGGCCTCACCGGCGACATCAGTTCGTTCGGCTACAACCCGGTGGACCGGTTTATCTATGCCACGGGGTTGCAGGTGCCGCATAAACTCTACCGCATAAACGGCAATTACGACATTGCGGAATTGGGCACCATCACGGGTATTAGCCCCGACCATACCGAACTCGTGGGCGGCGATTTTCACGAAAACGGCTATTTCTACGTCATCGCCAGCAGGCTCACCGGCACCTTCAACCAAAAAATCTACAAGATAAACCTCAACACCTTAGCCGCCACGGAAGTCGTAAATTTCAATAGCTACCCCGGCATGAAAGACATGGCTTTCAACCCGGTGGATAAGAAATTTTACGGCTGGCGCACCGATATGCACAAACTCGCCACCATCAATCCGCTCAACTGGATAGTCACGAATATCGGTGCGGCTAACGCTGGCTACGACGCCATGGAATCTACCTTTTTCACGCCCCAAGGCAGGCTCCTTGGCTATGTGGACGATATCACCACCGGCGAGCCTTACACCGTTGAAACCTTGGTTTCCGTCAACACGGCGGATGGCACAGTTTCGGTAGCCGGCACTGGTGATGTGAGTGCAAGTAGCGACGGCTGTGGCTGCCCCTACCAGGTGAAACTGACGAAAGCCGGCCCTGCTTCGGCGGCCAATGGCTCGACGATTACCTATATTTTCAACATTTACAACCAAACCGGCCAGGTGCTGAACAACCTGACCTTCACCGATTCGCTGCCAGCGAATTTCAATTTTTCCACCAATGCACATGGAATCTCCAGCGGTTTGAGCATCACCGGCACGACGAACACAAAACAAATAGCCAACCTCACCCTGAACAACGTGCCTGCCGGAACCAGCAGTTTCAGCATAGATGTGGACCTTCCCTCGTGCTTAGTGGGCGGCACGTCGCTGTCCAATCAGGCATGGCTCGAAGGCATGGGCAATGCTTCACCATTTTTGGCAAATAAAATAACCTCCGGCGATGCCAACTCGGCGCAGATTGGCGACCCCACCGTCACGTCCATCGAATGCGTTGAAATTTGCAGCAACGGACTCGATGACGACGGCAATGGATTAGCCGATTGCGAAGACCCGCTTTGCACCGACGGGCCTGGTTGCAATTGCATACTTTTGGAAAACAGCGGCTTTGATACCACCCTTTCGGCATGGACTAAATACGGAGCCGTCTCTGCCACTACCGATGCTTTTGCCGGAGGCTGGGCCGCCCATATCTCAGGATTCTACGCTTATGTTACACAGATGCAAAGTGGCATAACAGCGGGGCAGGTTTATACGCTTTCTGCCTACGGCAAACGGGCTGGCTCGGTGTGGGCATCCACCATCGGCATCCGATTTTACAACAACTCCAACACGCTTTTGAGCGAAAACACCGTGAATGTTTTGGCTTCGGAATACACCCATTACGAAGTAAGTGCCACGGCCCCGGCTAATGCGACAAAGGTGCAGGTGTTCGCTCTCAAATTCGGGGGCGGTGCTTTGGACGTGGACGAATACTGCCTTGAAGAATACGTGACTGCCATCGGCGAGTGCATCCTCGTTCACAACGAGGGATTCGAGGACGGGATGAACAACTGGCAGATTGCCGGCGGTACGGTCAGCAACACCACCGATGCCTTTTCCGGCGCTTCTGCCGTAAAAATCGTGAGCAACGGCGCCCGGTTCTTTCAGCGCCTCGCTGTGGAAGTCGGCCAAACGTATCAACTAACGGCCTGGGCCAAAATTTACGGCCAACCCAGTTATGCCGAGCTGTCTTTAGTTTGGAAAGATATAAACAATAACACCATCATGAGTGTGGTGCAACCCATCCTGTTTTGGGACACGGAATACCGGCTTTTCACCCTGAAGGGTAAAGCCCCCACCGGGGCGGTCTATGCCGAGGTGGGTGGATACAAAGAGGGTGGCTCTTCGCATATTCTCTTTGCCGACGACTTTTGTTTCAGCCTGACCGACCCGTTGGGAGGCAACAATTATGACCTCTTTTGCGGTTGTTCCGACAACATGGTGCCAAACGGCGGTTTTGAAGATTCTGACGTTTCGTCCTTCCCCTACTCTTTCGAGGGGATTCCCGCCTATGCCATCTCCCAGTTTGATGCCGGCATTGTAAAACCCTGGTACCCCGGTATCAGCTCGAATTACGCCTTTTACCTAAACGACGTTTACGGCCAGGTGAACAACCCGGAGGGTGACCGTTTTGTCTGGTTGCCTAACAGCGGCGATTGTTGGATTGCGGACATGGATTTCTCCAACAACCTCATCCTCGAAGACGGCCAGACCTACAGGTTTTGTTTTTACGCCGCAACCTGGGCCGAATCCCTCGGCAATGATGGCTTTCCAGACGGCGGCACCGAGCCTCAGCAACCCGGCATCCTCAACCTGGAGTTTTTTTTCGTCAGCGGTTTCAAGCCTGTGTTTGCATGGGCGGTGCCTGCCAGCGAGAGTTTCAACAACCTGAGCTGGGAAAAATTAGAATACACCTTCACCTACAATATTCAGGACCCCATTTCCAATTTTGTCTTTACCAATACGCGGCCGGGCACCGGCATGGCTATTGACGGAGTTACCCTGTCCAAAGTAGTGTGCCCACCCATCGTGGATTGTGGCCCTGGCGGCTTATCCTTCGAACGCTGGGGAAATGTTTCGGGCAACAAAATCTTGGACCTGACAACGAGCAAGAACTACCCCAACAACTTCGATGAATCGGGCGTATTGCTCTCATTCCAAGGCCCTGCCAATTACGACAACAACTATGGCACGCGGGTCTATGGCCACCTCATTCCACCCGAAACCGGAAACTACCAGTTCAACCTCACTTGCGATGACGCCGGGAAGCTATTCCTGAGTACCGATGAGACCTTTGCCAACAAAGACCTTATCGCCTCCGTCTCCGGCCCGACCGGAATTACGGAACGCACAAAGTACCCCGAACAAACATCGGCCACAATTTCGCTTATAGCGGGGCAGAAATACTATGTCGAACTCCTGCACAAAGACGGCATTGGCAGCGACCATTTCCAGGTGTACTGGAAAACGCCCTCTAATAGTTCATGGCTTATCATTCCAGGCAGCGCCCTCTCCCCTATTTGCCACCCCGAAATTTGTTATAACAACCGCGATGACGATTTCGACGGGCTTACCGACTGCGAAGACGACGAGTGCGGCCCCATCCTCGTCGGCAATTTTTTTATCACCGATGAAAACTGCGGCTCTGGTGGCGGTGCCATAGACATCAGCCCGCTGGCCGCCGACCTGCCCCTGAGCTACCAGTGGTCGGACATGCCCGAAACGGCCTGGTGGTCTTTCGAAGAGTCACTCAACGACGTCTCCGGAAATGTCAACCACCCGAATGGAATCGCAGGCTATCCCATTTACTCTACCGATGCCATGCAAGGGCGGTTTTCCGCTTATTTCAACGGCAGCACTTACATCCGTTACAGCGTGGACAATGGCTTCATGGAAAAGGAATTCGGGAAGCTGACCGTTGCGATGTGGATTAAGCCAAGCGACCTAAACGGCATAAAAACGTTATTTGATGAAGGTGGCTCGACGGGCGGAAAAGGTTTGTCCATTCGTTTGACCAACAACGTCATCACCGCCGGAGTAAAAAATGGCAGCACATTATTCAGCGACGCCAGCCATGTGCTCACCGGCGACGGTCTGTGGCACCACGTGGCAGCCGTTTTCGACAAGGGTAAATTCACGGTGTACCTCGACGGGATAGCCAGCCCCACCATCACCACCAATTTTGACAAAGTAAAAAGTCACGGAAACAACGGTGGCATCGCGGCTCCCATCAGCGGCTCTGTGCTCAACAGCGGGAACACTTTTTACGTGGGTCTGATGGATGACGTGCGCTACTACCACAACAGGGCGCTGACCGCCAACCAGATTGCCGACCTCGCTGCCAACACGGGCGACAGAAGCAATCTGCTGGCCGGCAATTATTCCATCACCCTGTCTTCGGCGTCGGGCTGCACAACTACCGCTTCGATGAACATCGCCAGTTCCACCAACTTCACCAACGGTGGCAGCATCAGTGGCGATGAGATTCAATGTTCGGCCACTTACGACGGCTCGGTCATTACCAGCCTTTCACCGCCCAGCGGCGGCGGCAACGGTCCCACGGAATACAAATGGGAAAGCAGCACCGATGGCGGCACAACCTGGCTGCTTATAAACGGAGCGGCCGAAGCTACATACGACCCACCCCTCATCAATATTGAAACTCAGTACCGCCGGGGCAGCAGGCTCAGCCCATGCCTCGACTGGGTGTTTTCAAACACCATCACCAAATCCTTCACGCTCAACTTTACAAGTGCAGGTGCCCTTTCGGGCAATGAAAGCTCGTGCGGTGCATTTGACCCCGCGCCAATCGCCAGCATCTCCGGCCCTTCAGGTGGCGGTACCGGAGCCACGGAATACGTGTGGGAGCAAAGCCTCGATGACGGTGTAAGCTGGACCACTATAACGGGAGCCACCAATGCAACCTACGACCCGCCCGTCATCAGCCAGATTACCCAATACCGGCGCGGCGCCCGCAGAAATCCCTGTGACGAATTTCTATTCACCCAACCAGTGCAAAAAACAGTGGTTACCCCGTTGACCGGGGCCGGGGCCATCGTGGGCACGGAGAGTAGTTGCGGGGCTTTCGACCCCGACGTCACCGGCAGCAGTTCGGCACCCACAGGTGGCGAGGAGGGAGTGATTCAATACCAATGGCAAAAGAGTACCGACGGGGTACTTTGGGACGATATATCCGGCGCCAATGCTGAGACCCACAACCCTACCACCGTCATCCAGACCACACAATACCGCAGGGGTGCCCGGCGCTCTCCCTGTGCGGGCTTCATCTATTCGAATGTCATTTACAAACACGTAGTGTCCAACTTCACGGCCGGCGGG
>Ga0210044_10011016_pt1 | contig 10624 bp, 8 predicted proteins | sample CryGey13umfilter_2_FD_183959 | JGI IMG/M metagenome (GOLD analysis project Ga0210044, IMG submission 183959) | Groundwater microbial communities from aquifer in Utah, USA - Crystal Geyser 4/9/14 3 um filter (SPAdes) (version 2) | ecosystem: Environmental > Aquatic > Deep subsurface > Groundwater...
AATGCACGGTCTGCACCAGTGCCGGGCGCTCCACGTCCAGCAGGTACATGTATTCTTTTTTTAGACGGCGGTAACCCGCCGGAGTCATGTAGTTCTTGCTGCCTGCGGGGATCGCGGGCAACGACATCGATTCTTCATCGTCGGCGTCGTCGTTCTCGCGGGTGAATACTTTGCTCACGGGTGCTGCGCGACCTTTAGAACGGTAGTGAATATAAAACGAAGCAACCAGACAAGCCATCAAACCAATTATTTGTTTTATATGACATTTTCATAATATACCCAACTTTCCAATGAAATATTGTAACGTTAAGACCTACTTTGTAACATATCGACCATTATAAACAGCATCGCATTTATTCTGAGTGTTAAGTTAAATCTTAACAATTATGGCCAAACCATTTTGTGACTTATCAATATCAATTGAGCATCCGCCAAAACTCCTGAAATCAATTTAATTTGCCGCTCAGGTTTCATTTTTAAAATACGGCGCTTCTTGCCAATGTTATTAATTTTGAACGCCAATAGATGCGCGTCAGTAATTTTGTTTACACATTCAAATTCATCGAATCCAGGAACTCCTCTCCCCTCCACAATTAATCGCAATAGATCAACCAGCGACGCTAGGTCAGCTTGATCAAGTTGCTTCAGCCATTCCTTTTCGTTTGATGCAGGATTTTCAAGAAGGAAGGTAGAGAGTGAATCTGTAAATTCGTGTGCAATGATTTCCAAACTCATTCCCCCAAACAGTCGCCTTAAATTAATTAGAGAATTATTGAACGGGCAGGCTCTACGCCCACGCGACCTACAAATCAGTGAACGAATTTTGTGGTTGGCAAATGATTTCCAATGTAACCAATAATGAATGTTTTGGTTTCTCTATCTTCAATAAAATGTATGCGGTGTCGATCCGAAAAGTCCAAATGTTTTTCAAATATCCCCTCTCCACCATTTGGCATCCGGAATTTTCTAGCATCGCGGAATGTTTGATTGTTCATTGTGGATGTACTTTCGGGTCGCCACTGGAATCGATACTCAGGTACGACTTGGTTTTTTGAACGCCATTGCTCAGCAGTTTCATTCATTTTCACCAACCTTGCCATGATGTGTGGAAATAAACTCGGCTCGATATCTGCAACTTGATCATCAATATCAGGTGAGAACAACAGATTAGGGAAAACATTACCTTTCTCTTTTCTAAAATCGACAGCGTTATCTAGCGAATCTAAGCAACGTCCAATAAATATTTTCGCTAGTGAATCACAGTGCTCTTCTCGGCTGATATGATCAACAACAGCTCGGCTGATTACTATATCCGCGTCACAAACATACGTATCGACCTGATATGCAACCCACATAGGGCAGGTTGGTACGCTTGCAACGACGTTATCTGTTTGGAGCGCGACACCAAATGCGAATACATTAGGACCATTTGATTGCGATACGCGATATTCATAACCTATCAAAGCATCCTCCTGAGCAGCGGAAAGACCTATCCCACTTTCAATTGGAATTTTTGCAACGAGAGTTAGTATGAAATTTCTCCGATCTCGATCTGTGATTTGATCACACAACCAATCTGCTACACGCCATACCCCTTCATTCAGCGTCGGAATTTCTGCCTCTTGCAAACAGAGTTGTGACCTAAGAACAGGCTTAGCCAATCTGCTTTCAATCAACTTACCCACAGCCCCCACAAACTCCTCAAAACAATTACGAGCAACTAGGTGATTCTGAATTTGATGTGCCGTCAACGATACCTCGTTAAATAATATCTCACGATTATTCATCAACTCCTCTCCACAGATCTCTGCACTAGCGAAGCAAGAACATGTTCGTGCTCATCGAAAAATCCATCCGGCCAAAACGATAGTCGACCATCTCGATCAATCTCAGGAGTATCAATTGAAGATGTTACCCCGTCCCGTCGGAAATAGTGAAAGCACAAATTTTCAGGGGCGATGGCTCCTTGCTTAACAGCAACTCGCAAGCCATTCATTACGTGGTCACTATGTGTCTCAACCACAATTTGAACTTTAGAGCTAGCCAACGCCATCAATCTAGCAAGCTGGGTCTGACCACGCGGATGTAAGTGCGCTTCCGGGTTTTCGATCAACAAAACCATTCCGGGCTCAGAAGAAAGTAGTGCTACCAAAATACTAAGTGAGTATGTAAGACCAAAACCGACGTGCGTAGGCCGATAGTAGCGAGAAGCAACATCCCCTCTACGATCAAAACCAAAGCCAACAAGCGAGACTCCAGCATCACGAAGAGGATTTACATCAAGTCGAACACCTGGACTAATTTCCCCAAGCCAAGCTTGCACTTGATGGATAAGCCCTGCTCCCTTAGCGTTAGGATGTCTGATAGCAATATTAGAAACGGGGTCGTCACCATGATCTATCAGACGGCGAATCGCATACTCACCATAGACCCCCAATCCCTCTGTCTGCTCCGCATCTTCATATGGGTATGTCAGCCGAGGCCCCCAACGCTCTGCACTAAGATATGAGAATCGCAACATATTCAAAGGGGTCAAGTCATGCCGCTCATAAACTCCTTTGGTGACAAGACGGTGCGTCTCTGGGGAATAACGAAAACACCAGTCATGCAATTTGTCATTAATCTGACAAATGATTCGAATTTCATCACTCGTCGCAAACTCATGCAGCAACTCTCTTCCACTTCCCTGAGATACGAAGTCGCCATTTGGAAAAAGTTCAAAGTGATCCGTAGATGGATCTCGCTGATAGTCGATTTGCTTTAATAGAAGCAGCGCCTGTATCACGGAGCTTTTACCTGTGCTATTCAAACCTGCCAAAAGAGTAATTGGCCTAAAGGGAATATCAATCTGACTGAACCCTTTGAAGTTCTCTAGCCGCAGGTTAGTTAGCATTTAACACCTCATTTATCAGTCCGCCGATTTGCTGGAAACGGCGTTTTACTTTGTATGCATCTCCTGTGCCCGCTGAAATAGATCCAACGAATTCATAATCATGAATCATGAGATTGGCGAACTTATTCATCAGCGATTCTTTGTGCTTCACCAGCAATTCAATTTGCTCTTGAGATAATCTGGCAAAGTGAACCGACCATACCTCGAAAAGCGCTTTATTTATTGGGCTTAGACGGTACTGTGGACCATAATATTTCCTAAAGGCCGATTTGCCCAAAATTCTCTTTGATGCCAACATCGACTTAATAAAATCTTGCGAAAGTAATAAAATTTTCTCTGGTGGCCACTTATTGATCTGATCCATCATCTGGATCAACAAAGAGTCGAGATTGCCAGAAGTGTATTTCAATGGATCGTTAATATGGAATGCACAGAATCTCAAGATACATTCTCGATCTGCCATCCGCTCATCTTTGATGCTCCCCCCTGTGGCCTCTTTGAAATCTTTAGACTCTGAGAGTTCTTTTAATAGTCTTGTAGCTGATCCTTGCTTAATCGCATGTCGAATCTCTTGAGGTGAAAGAGGCAAGCCTCCCGTGTTAATCCGCTTAAAAATATTGAACATGACTGCCGATGGCGTGCCTGGTTGAATGACATGAACTGTCACCTCAGTTTCCTGAATACGCCTTTGCATCTGACGACTGAGTTGATCAAACCTCTTACCCTGTAGCTCCTGAAGAAATTCAAGATTAATCAGCGTCAAACTTTTGTCGTGGAGAAATTCTTTAAGCGTGGTAATTCTTTGCAGACCATCCACAACCGACCAACGTTCATCGTGACTTGACGCTACGTAAAACACAGGGAGCGGTATTCTCAATAGTAATGATTCAATGAGTCGAGATTTTCTAGTTAAATCCCAAATCCCTGCTCGACGCTGAAAATCTGGCATGAGATCAATCTCTGCATCCCCGCCTCGTATCCGCTCCATAATGAGACCGATAGTCATATTTTTTGTTTTGACGTCGATTTTTTCGGGATCAAATGGTTCCGTTATTGCAAATGAATCAGTACCCGACCTCTCAACTTCCACACCGGTTCCAAGTTGATCTGAGGTAAGTTCTTCGTGTAAATCAGGGTGCAATTCTTCAATGATCCTTGCTCTGTTCAATTTATTACCCCTTAATTGAATCCATATCCGATCTGGAAGTAACAATAGAAATACATCAACGATGCATTTTACGTTATCAAAATGTTCGCGTTACTTTCACAATCTCAACGCAGTAGTCTATTTAAGTAAGGCCATCCCATTACTCGCTGAACTCATGACAATAGTTTGGTGCTTTCTTGCCAAATACACCACACCTCCCCCTTGGCAATCACGACATAGTATGCGCACTGAAATATGGTGATGGCACGGTAGGGTATGCTCTGTAGAAGTGTCGGAACACCCCGTCTGCACGGACCTCGACATCGTCCTCATCAAACGTTTCCTCTGGCAGCCCAGTTGCGTCGTTCCAAAGGTAATCGCGAATAGCTAAACGAATAGCATCACGAGTCGCTTCCTTGTCACGCCAATGGTCAACTCTCTTGATTTCCGCTTTCAGTTTCTCCAGCAATTGAACCGAGACTGCCTTGATACGTTTTATCTCAGCTACCTTGAGATCGGGTTTTCTCAGAAGGTCAAAAATCGCCAGCGATTCTTCATCAAGCCCCTCTATGACTGCTCGATGTTCTTCGACATCGAGCTCCTTCACCAGCTTGAATAACGCCTCAAAAGTTTGCTCAATGGTTACGCGATCTTTCTCCCGGTTGTATTCGGAGATAATCTGTTCGTAATGCTGTTGAAAATCGGTGCGAAGCGGATTCTGTAGCAAAAGTCGTTGCAGCCGCTGCTCAACCGCTTGGCGCAGATTCTGTACAGTGGTGTTCTTTCTCGGGCTACGCTCAAATTCTTTTCTCAGTCGATCAAAATCGATCTTGCTGATATCGTAAATCGTAGAAGGGTAGTCTCCAGCACTAGGACGCACCGCAATTGCTTCGTTCACCACCATGTGCAATTGCCGAATAATGTCCGTGATATCGGCTTGGTCGCTATCCTGCTGCAAGCTCTTGTAGACAATATTGATCGCATCCCGATTTGCTCGATGGGTGTTAATACCCTGCACATTGATGCACGCCTTAAATTTCTTGAACACTTCTCGGCACATCACCTCGAACCGTTTGCGACTTTCGTCGTTCTCGTTGGCCGCTTCCTTGCAGGACACGATTGCAGCATTGCGATCGAAACCAGTTTTTTGAATCACTGCATCCAGCTTAACACCACGCTCATCGAGGAACGTCTGAACCAGTGCTATCGCCTCGGCCAAATCGGCTAACAGTTCCTCATCCGGCCTGGCCGGATCAGTCTCGCCACCACCACCTCCCGGCTGCGTCCCCGCAAAGGTGGCCAGCGCCTGACGCAAATGTTTGAGGATGCCGCAGTAATCCACAATCAGACCGTTGTTCTTGCCCTCATTCACGCGGTTGGCGCGGGCGATGGCCTGCATCAGTGTGTGTGCCTTGAGCGGCTTGTCGAGGTAGAGCGTAGAAAGACTAGGCACATCAAAGCCTGTCAGCCACATCGCGCAGACAATTGCTACACGCAGGGGATGCTCCTCTGCCTTGAAAGCATCGTCCAGCGCCATTGTTTGCATATTGCGGTACTTCGGCTTCTCGCGCATTGCCTCGGGCAGGTCGATACCGTCCTTCATCAGCTTGCGATGCGGGATGATGTCCAGCTCCCACTTACGGAACTTGTCCACCTCGCCCTGCTCTTCGCTCACCACCACCGCCATGCGCGTCTCGCGCATCCAGTCGAGCTGGCGGCGGCTAAACTGCTCCTCCTGCTCGTCCGGAATTTTCGCCAGCGCCTTGTCCATTTCGCGGATGCGCTCATTCCAGTAAAAGTCGATCAGCTTGTGCATGCGCACGCAGGTCACCTTATCGATGCACACCAGCATCGCCTTGCCGGTTTCCCATGCCGTGGAATAGTGCTGCACGAAATCTCGTGCCACCTGATCTAGACGCTTATCAGCAGTAATGATGTGATAGTCGCGTTTGAGTTCCTTCTCCAGCCGTTGCGCCACATCGATGTCATCGGTTTCCAACTCTTCAAGCTTTGCTGCGATGCGTTCGTTGAGATCGCCAATCGCCACCCCCAACTTCTCGCCGCGCGCATCGTAGTAAAGCGGAACTGTCGCGTTATCGTCCACCGCCCGCTGAAAGTCGTAGGTGGAAACATACTTTCCGAACACCCGCTGCGTGATCTCGTCATCAGAGAACAGCGGCGTGCCTGTAAACCCTATAAAACTGGCGCGTGGCAAGGCATTGCGCAGGTTAAGCGCCAGCGTACCGTACTGTGTCCGGTGCGCCTCGTCGGTGATGACGATGATGTCGTCGCGTTCGCTGTACGGCTGCTCCGGCTCTACCTTCTTGTTGAATTTCTGGACCAGCGAAAAAATGTAAGCCTTGTGCTGGGACAGCAGTTCGTTCAGGTGCTTGCCGCTGGCGGCGCGGCATTGTTCCTGTTCACTCACGACGCCGCAATGGGCAAAGGTCTTGTAGATTTGCGAATCTAGATCCTCACGATCCGTCAGCACCAAAAATGTGAAGTTTCCGCCAAGCTTGCGGTGCACCTTGCGGGTAAACATCACCATCGAATAGCTTTTACCCGAACCTTGGGTATGCCAGAACACCCCCAGCTTACCGTCCCGCGCCTTGCGTTCGCGCACCGACGCAATGGCGCGGTTCACACCATGAAACTGGTGATTGCGCGCGACAATTTTCTTTGTACCTCCTGAGGATTCCTCGAACAGGATGAAGTTCTCCACCAAATCAAGAAAGTTCTTTTTCTCGCATACCCCCTTGAGCAGCGTCTCCATATCCACAGCACCCGGAGCCTCCTCGTCCAAGCGCTTCCACTCATTGAAATGATCCCAGCGACTGGTAATCGAACCGATCTTCGCCTGTTCGCCGTTCCCAAACATCACAATGGAATTGTGGTGGAACAGGTGCGGAACGGTGTCTAGGTAATCGGAGAAGTTCTGCTCGAAAGCGGTCTTGAGATTCTTATGGATATTCTTACACTCGATGAACAGCAACGGCAGGCCGTTGACGAAACCGATGATGTCTGCCCGTCGCCGGTACAGATCGCCGCGCACCCACAGCTCGCGCACACAGAGGAAATGGTTGTTTGCCGGCTCATCGAAATCTATTACTCGCAGCCGTTGTCGATCACGCTCGCCTTTTTCGTTGCGGTAGGTGATCTGCACACCATCGCGCAGCAGTTCATATTTCTCATGGTTGGTGACGGCTAGCGTCTGCGAGGTGATCGATGCGGTAATCTGGCGCACCGCATCGTCGTAGGCCGCATCCGGCAAGCCCGGATTAAGTGCCACCAGTTTCTCGCGCAAGAATCGCGTCAGCACCACCTCTCGGTCTGAGGCGCGCCCCAACAGACTGCCCGCCCCGAAGTCCTCGCTATTGTATGCATATACCGAGTCCCACCCGAGCTGCACCTCCAGATAATTGGAGGTGGTCTGCTGCACGAGAGTGTCTTCGGTATATTTGCTCATTTTTCGCCGTTAAAACTTCACGCCAAGCAGACTGCCCGCTTGAGCTTTATCGGTGAGTGTTAACCGAACGTACTTATCAAAAGCGAAATCACTTGAAAAGTCGTCGCGGGGAACCATGTCCGAGTTCAGCGTACATATATATTGCGTGCCGGACTCATCAGTTATTTTGGCAGCTTGTTCAAGAGCAAGCGCCCTTTGACGGGAATCAACACCGTCGTACAGTATGCTGTCGTGCACTAGAAAATCCACTCTACCTGGAATTTTCTGGGCCAACTGCAGAAGCATTAAATCGAAACAAAAGATCTTCATCTTCCCAATTCCGCCGCTACCGCTGCGTTCAATCTCAACCTGGTATTTGTATCCCGTGTCCACGATATCAATCACAAGCTTGCCAGGTGTTTTATAGAGAGATTGCGAGTGATCATTGAATAACCGAACAGCTTCACTCCATACATCGCGTCTTTGGTCATAATCCTGCTCAGCAACTTTTGTTAATTCAGTCCTGGCGACTTTTAAATCGCGTTTGCGAGCATTGATTTCCTTAACCTCGTCAATTCTGGATTGCACCCTATCAAGTCGGCCCTTAATTTCAACATTCCTCTCTTGAAGCTTAGTCATCTCCTGGAGCGCTCCATGAGTGTGCAACACTTCCAACAACCCAGAACGAGAGTCAGTTAGTTGTTTAATTTCCGCATTTCGATCTTGAATCGCCCTTTCGATTCTAGCGATTTCAGTTTCCAGAAAAGCGCGGCGGTTAGTGACAATACGCTCATGAAAATCTTTAGCCTCTGCGAGGGTGCGTCGAACGACCGCAGGAAAAACGAGGCCGGATTCTTCATAAAGCTTCTCAAGGGCTAACGGATTAGGCGGATTCTCGTCCGCTATAGTTTCTTTGTATCGCCCAAGCCGTCTTCTATCTGCGATGTTTTGGTTGGTCAGTTCATGCAGTTCGGTTGTAATTCGATCTGCTTCAGTCTGAATGGATTCATACTGCGGATGAACTTTAAATGAGTTCAGCGAGCTCTCGGCCCCTTTCACTTCTTGCTCCAGCTGAATCCGCTGTGCCTCTAGCTCACCAACTGTCCCTACCAGACCTTCCATTGCTCCGGTCTTAATCGCTTGAACAATCGCCTTGATACCACTCTCCTGTTCCTTCAGACTTTGTAATTGAGCTGCATACTCCCAGTTCAAACCCAGCAAATATGCAATGTTCAGTTGGATATCCCATGGCTTCTGTAGTCTGAAATGCCGAAAGGGATCGTTATAGGCATCGTGTCCACGCCGAATAAAGTAGGAAATCAGGCTGCGATAAGTCGGTGTGAATTTGAAGGAATCACTTGAGCGTGGCAGCCCAAATAGCGCCCACTCGAGAAGATTTTTCCATCGTTCCCAGTTGAATATGTGTTCGCCGGTTTCTTCATCCGTATCGGGCTGTTCGAACCATCCGTCAGTAGAGCCTTCAATACTTATGCGATTGGGTGTTGCGATAGCCCGGGTAGCTTTGATGCGGCGACCCGCAAGCGTTATATCAATGGTGAAGGCCCAATCTGCGAGCGATTCTTGAATCAACCCCTTACCTTTTGTTGCTCTGGCCCCCAAGCAAAAATCGATGACTTCAATTAGCGTCGATTTTCCTAAGCCATTTCGTGTATCTTTTTTGGACGAGGCATCAGTGCGTTCTGCCAGAACAACGTTAAGTCCAGATGTAAACTCAACAGGGTGGAAGCTTGACTGGTTGGCATAAATCCCGTGGATCATCTGCTACCCCTTTCAATCAGCCCGTTCGTCATTGATATTGCACGGTTGATGTGTAGCATATCCAAGGCTAATACGAAGCGCTCAAAGGTTCCCACGGATCGATGTGTTCGCACTTTTTCCCATAGACTAGTCACAGTTTGTGGGTACAGCAACTCGTCGAGCAGAACCGCACCAACGCCAATCAGTGCCTGCTCCTCAGTGATGTGCTTTGAAGGCAGAATCATCTCTCGAAGACCTCGCATGTTTCAAACAAATGTGCAAGCAAGGCAAGTCCAGCCGCTCGCGTGCGAAAGTCAGTCGCGCTCCCGCAGGAAAAATTAAGCAGCTCTTCAAATATCGCGTCATTATTCAACTGGCCGTCACTGACTAATTGGATATATCTTTCTTTGAATCCCGCAATCAAACGATTTATAAAACCAGTGTCTGACTGTTCCACACTCTCAAGATATGCCTTAACCTGACTGCCTTGCATCAATCCCATAGCAATCATGGTGCGAGTGGCGTCTGATAATTTGTTCTTGGCTATCTTTTCATCTGGTGTAATGACCGTGAATCCTGCGGCATTATCTGCTTTCTGCTGAGCTATACCCCGAATGGCTACCTCTAGCTCCGCAAATGTAACTTCTGACATCGAGTCATTAAGGGTTTCTTGAACCCATCGTTCGTGTGCAATCTTCAAGTTCCGCAGATATTCCACATTGTATTTTCCCTCGTGGGCATCAATGGTGTCATGGCAAGTCGGGCAGAGGAGCAGCCAGTTTTCGTAAGTGTCGAGTTTTCCACTTGGGTACGACGCATCTGAGCGAGGCCCTCCCTGCGAATGCGCAACAATGTGTGCGATCTTGCCGATTTGTTTCGTTTTGTCAGTGGAAGTGTCTTCTAGCACCAACTCATGACGACACCTCGGAAACGCGCATCGAGCGGCTGCTAGTCCGTAAAGTATCTTTATGTCGGACTGAGGATATTTCCTAGTCACACCAAGACCTCACCTTTCATCAGGCGCGGCAGTAGCAAATCACGCGCCTTGGCAAGCTGCGCATTTTGTTTGAGGAGGTTGCTGATCAACTGAAAGTTATTTGATACCTCTTGCTCAAAGTTCTTTATAAAACTCTTTGGCGGACAAAGCACGGTCAACCTCATAATATCTTTCGGATACACATGGGGCTGAGCTGCACCCTTTTGAAGCAAAGTGATTTCTGATTGTTGTGATTTAAGTAGCAAATAAAAAAAATAAATGTGTTAGTGCAACATTGTTTCTGTAAATTCGAATTCATCCGACCTGGCGCACGCGCAGAACGGCTCGCCAAAGTCAGCGAGGATCGCAGGCGGGTTCTTCGGGGTTATATTACCAGCAACCTTG
>Ga0210044_10011018_pt1 | contig 10624 bp, 10 predicted proteins | sample CryGey13umfilter_2_FD_183959 | JGI IMG/M metagenome (GOLD analysis project Ga0210044, IMG submission 183959) | Groundwater microbial communities from aquifer in Utah, USA - Crystal Geyser 4/9/14 3 um filter (SPAdes) (version 2) | ecosystem: Environmental > Aquatic > Deep subsurface >...
ATAAATTGTTAATCAGTCCTTCTTCTGCGGCTGTTTATGCTTGTATGAAAAAATATCCTATACATGGAGATGGATGTGTAGTTGGAATATTTGCTGATGATGGAAGAAAATTCAAGAGTGTCTATGCAACACAAAATGTAATGAGTGAACAAGAATTTGAAGATGCTCTTAAAGAAGCAAAACATATGTCTGAATTGGCATACTGATTTTTAATTATCTAATTTAGTCTTGTTTTCTTCTAAAATGTTTTTTAAGTATTTTTCATAAAATTCTCTAAAAAATCTATTCATGTCCATTTCGTGATGTAGACATACATTGCTTGATTCTATTAATTTCTCTCTAAGTTCTTTACTCCACTTGCTTTGTTGTTTATCTTTTGATTTAATAGTCGATGGATTTTGTTTTACATCTTCCATGTTTGTTATTAATTTTAATCCCATCTGGCGAAATTTGCTTATACTTAGCAAAAATAATCCTGATTGTTCCTTGTCTACTAAACTCATTAATGCATGTGCTTGAGTGTAATACTCTATTCCCTTTTCATTATATTTTTTAAATTCATTGATACGTTTTTGCCAATATTGTTCAGTAGGATTTTCGATTACTTTGTAATTGAATTGAATCTCTGATAGATCTTTTCCTAGATTGGCTAAATTATTACTGTATTCTTTGGCTGTTTTTTTTAACTTTTCAAGATCTTCAGTCATGATTTTTCTATGATTTTCTTCAATAAAGAGCTTGAAATCTCATTTTAAGAATCATTTTTCCAAGCCTCTAACGAACTTTCTGAATAATTCATAATGCATTTTTCACAAAATGAATCCCATTCACCTATCCCTAAAACTCTGAAAAATTCCATTGTCCATGTATATGGTGGCTCTTTTCTATACTGAAATTGTTGAATAGTGTAAATGTCTTTTTCATTAAATTTATTTAAACACTTTTTGCACTGAGCATTCTTCATTAGATATTTCAACTGTGTTCGTTATTTAGGAATCTCTATCCTGAAATATCCTGATATAGGCGCAAAAATTACTATCAACAAAAATTTGTATCTATAAAATCCAATTGTATTGCTGAATTTTAAATAAATTTTTCAGGTCTAAGCACTTGAATATCTGAAAGATACAATATTATTGCAAAATCTGAAAATAATGAACGTGTAATTTCTTCAACTATGTCTTTTAGCCTTGTTTCAGTAGAAATAATTTCTATTTTTACATTTTTTTCATTTTTAAATCCTTTATCTCTAACCCTTTAGAGCCATTGCCGTCCACTTCATACAAAGTATATCCGGTAATTCCATGTTTGTTTAGTATCTCTAAAATATTTTTTTGAGCAAGAATCTCACACGTTATAGTTAGTAATTTAACATCGAATAGTTTCATAGCAAATTAATTCCTAAATATCTGAATAAGTTTATCGGTCCATCCAAATTATGAACAATTGAAGATACTGTAAGCATTATTGGCAATAAAATTATGATATTGCATCAGGCATGTTTGCTTGAATTAATTCTAAAATATCCGTTTGAATTGATAAATTACTTTTTTGTTCTAATAAAAATCAAATATGTATAAGTGGGGGGGGGGATTGCCTTTTTAGGATTTTTCTGTAAGATACTTGTCTGCATCTATTGCAGCCATACATCCAAATCCTGCAGCTGTAATTGCCTGTCTGTAACTTCTATCATGTACATCCCCCGCAGCAAACACTCCTTCGATATTTGTATGTGTTTTATTTTTCAACATAATGTATCCTTCATTATCTAAATCAATCTGTTTTTTGAAAAGTTTAGTATTTGGTTCATGACCTATTGCAACAAAAAGGCCTCCCACATCCAGTATTTTTTCTTCACCTGTTTTGATATTTTTTAACACAGCTTGACGCATTTTTTGATCTCCTTTGATGTCTATAACTTCTGAATTCCAATGAAATTTTATTTTGTTATTATTTAGTGCCCTCTCTTGCATTATTTTGCTTGCACGTAATTCATCTCGTCTGTGCACCAGATGCACCGTTGTTGCAAATTTAGTGAGAAACGTTGCTTCTTCTATTGCAGAGTCTCCGCCACCAACTACTACTATCTCTTGATTTCTAAAAAATGGACCATCGCATGTTGCACAATATGATACTCCTTTTCCTGCAAATGTCTGCTCTCCTGCTGCCCCTATCTTTCTAGGATTTGCCCCTGTTGCAATAATTACTGCTCTACCTTCATACTCTTCTGATGCTGTTAGAACTTTGAATGGTTTATGTCTAAAATCAACATCTACTGCTTCATCATCGATGATTGTCGTTCCCATCCTCTGTGTTTGTTTCCTCATTTCAATCATTAAATCTGGACCCATTATCCCTTTCTCAAACCCTGGATAATTTTCAACTTCTGTAGTGTTGACTAATTGACCCCCAGGTAATATTCCTGATAAAATAAGTGTGTCATATCCTGCTCTCGAACAATAAATTCCTGCTGTATACCCAGAAGGGCCAGCCCCGATAATCACTATGTCAAATTTTGTTTTCTTTTTATCTGGCATTTTTGGTGGTTCGCCTTTGTTTTCTTGTATTGTTGCACTAGAGTCTGCCGCCATCATATGATCCCCTTTGAATTTCATTAATTTAAGTTGTTAATTGTAAACCCATATCGCACATTGTTATGATCTACCATGTCCCTACAAAAATTATACTTACTTTGTTATTTTGTATGTTTCATGAAACTCTTTGCAAATGGTATATGCTATATTTTCTATATGGAATACCTCTGATATGTTTTTTTTACCTTTTGCAATTTCTCTCATGATGGTCATGCATTTGGTGTTTTTTATGGAATCTGGTTCTTTCTCATCTGTCCAAATCTTAAAACATTCTTCAAAGTCTAGACAAAACTTCAAAATGATTACTTCCCAATCTTCAGTAGATTTTGGAATTGCTAGCGTTGTAGCTAGTTCCTGAAATTCATTTTTTCTATCCCTTAACAGTAAATTCAAAGTTTCTCTAGTCCTTCTCTCGTCATAATTCCCGATTAATCTAATTCTGTCCATTTCTCAATCCATATTCTTCCGTTATTAAAAAGTAATCCACTGTTTTCATCTCTGAAAATACATATGCTGTTCTTGACTGATTGGGTTTATTTTTTATTTATGATTGATGATTTGTTCTGTCATTGTGGTTCATGTGGTCATGAATCTATAAGTGAATGCTGTTTTAAACAATGTCCCTGTTGTTTGACTGATCATCAGGGTTCATTTGGGACAAATAGGTAATTCGTGATTTCTTTTGATGTTCTATCTTTAACTTGATTTTTAATTATTTGTTATTGTGTCCATTTAGTTTATTTAATACTAGTAGATGTTTTTCACATAATTTTCTATTTTCTAATTGTGAATACATTAAATCTTTTTGCCAATGTGCATTAAAAAGCCGACATTCTGTTTTATCGCAAAATGCATCACCTGTTTCAAAATAAAATATTGCCTGTAACAGATATCCTTCTATGATTTGAGATAAGCGAGTATCATTATATTCCAAATACGTTCCTTTGTATTTCTGTTTTATTGATTCTACGTTTATTCCTTGAGCATAATTTGATATTAATTCTAAATAATACTCTCTTGGTTTTGCAGGAGCTTCAATTATTCCTGTAGTTGAAATTATTGAAGGATTTGCACCAATTAACGCTCTGCCATGATATCTGTAGTCATTATAATCATAGGTGCAAGTTAATTTGTTTGTAAAAAATATGTGAAATGACTCTAATTTTCTTTCCTCATCTGGAATTAATTCTGTTAGTACTTTTTGTATTTTAAATCCGTCATACATGACAATATTTTCTGTTTTTGACGTGTCTTCAAAATTTGCTTCTTCAAAAAGAATTTCACTTGCATTTGGATTGTGTCTTTCATATGGTTTTCTAAGATTAAAAATTCTACACGCTGCAATTTTTTCAGCCGTATCTTTTTTTGATAATCTTAGAATATTACTTCTTATTTCTACTGGAATTGAAAATGTTTTGTTTAGAAAAATAGCTAATCTCTCAAGTTGAATTTGAGATACTGCAGGCTCATCATACAAAAATATTTTTGAAATCTTCAATGAATGAATAAACTAATGATAGTTTATCTTTCTAACTCTTTAATTTTTTCTGCTGTGATTTCAGCAGCCTTTCTTCCTGAAAATAGCATTGACCCGTATGTTGGACCCATTCTTGCTAATCCATGTGTTTCAGTCACAGACATTCCTGCAGCTACTAGTCCTGGATATACTTCACCAGTCTTGTTAACTACATGTTCTTCTCCTTCGTTTACATACATTGGATTCATTCCCTTCCATTCCACCAGTCCTCTGTCGACAAGGCGTTTTACTGCAACAGAATCATGTCCTGATGCATCGATAATCATTTTTGCTTCAAGCGCAATTGGATCAACACAGGTAATGTTTCTTGGTAGTGCTGATACTGGCATCCAATTCACAACAATGCCGCAAACTCTGCCATTTTTTAAAACAAGATCATCAAACTTTGTAAGATTGAGGAATTTTACTCCTGCATCACATGCAGCTGCAATTAATTTTGAAACTGCGTGTGGACCTGGTGTCAGGTATAATCCTTCTGAAACTTTTTTGTATGGTATTCCTAATTCATCCCAAATTTTTTGAGCCGGTTCTCTAACTGTTACTGGGTTCATCATATATCCTCCCAACCAATAACCTCCACCAAGGTAATTGTTTTGCTCTACAACTAAAACTTTGAAACCCATGTTTGAAAGATCTCGACTTGCAGTTAATCCTGCAGGACCAGCTCCTATGATTATTACATCAGATTCTGCTCTGTCTATTAGAACTGAGTGCCATTCGTTTGCAATTGCACGAGTAATCTCAACTTCCCTAACATCTGTGAATATTTTTGTTGATTTTTCTGCAACAGTAGCTTTTTGCACAAAAATCAAGATTCTTAGAACCAATTAATACTTTACCCCTTTTTTTGAAATTAGGATAAACTAATTCTGAATTGCTATGGTTGTTTTTAACATGAGGAAAATTCCTGTATGCTATCAACCCCTTTTCTCCTAAACTTCCCTATATCAAAAATTTATATCATAACTCAAAGCACTGTCTGTTGTATTGACTGTATCTGATCTAAAGCAATCATATTCAGATTCGCCCAAACCCAAAATTAACTGGGCAAAAATTGAGGAAGCTGAAAACTTTGCTAACACTGTAAAGTTATTCCGCCAAGGCAAATATGACGAAGACAGCTTTAGACGATATAGACTTCAGCATGGGGCGTATGGCACAAGAATGACTAATGACTATGCAATGGTTCGAATTAAATTGCCTGCAGGCGAAATCTATCCACATCAAATTGAAAAAATATCTCAATTAAGTGAACAGTTTTCAATAGGTAGCGCCCATTTTTCTACAAGAGAAAATATCCAATTACACTGGGTAATACTAGAAGATGTCTCAGAAATTTTACGGGGACTAGCAGAAGTTGGTCTTACGTCTCGTGAGGCATGTGGTAATTCTGTACGAAATGTAATGTGTAGCCCTTTATCAGGTGTTTGTCCTGATGAAGAATTTGATTCAACACCATATGCACTTGCAACTGCAAGATTCTTTTTGAGAAATCCGATGTCTCAAAATCTTCCAAGGAAATTTAAATTCAATTTTACATGTTGTGAAAAACATGGTATGGTGAGAATGGTCGACGTTGGATTAATTCCGCAAACTAGAGATTTAGATGGTTCTATCCAAAAAGGATTCAAAATCTTTCTTGGTGGTGGATTGGGTAACAAATCTTTTGTAGGTCATCAATTAGAAGAGTTTACTCCAGAAGAAGATCTTCTGTATACATCAATTGCAGTATTGCGAATTTTTGATAGACTTGGTGACAGGAAAAACATGGCACGAAATAGAATGCGTTATCTTGTAAATGATATGGGTTGGGAGAAATTCCAAAACTTGGTTCTTAAAGAAAGAGCTATTGTGAGGGCAACTCAATCTGTTGTAACTGCGCTTGAAGTAGATCATACTCCATCAGTAATTAAAAGACCAATCAGAATATCTGATGAAAGTGGAAGTCCTAATCCTGACGGTTACCCTAGATGGTTAAAGACCAATACACTAAAACAAAAACAGTCTCCATACTATTCAGTATTCATTACTCTTGAAGCAGGAGACATTACATCCAATCAGCTGTCTGAACTTGCAACTGTAATTCAAGAATTTTCATCAGAGGGTCATGCTCGAGCTGGATTTGTTCAAAATATTGCATTACGTTACGTGCATGAAGATGATTTACCGCGATTGTATTTGAAATTACTTACAGTAGGATTGGCAAAATCTGGTGCATTGACTATGGCAGCACCTATAGGTTGTTCTGGTACAACTTCATGTAATCTTGCTTTGACTAATTCTCATAGATTGGCAAAGGAGATACAGAGAAAGTTCCTTGAACTCAACTTGGATCAAGACGATGATTTACATGATTCATCCATTAAGATTAGCGGATGTCCAAATTCATGTGGTCAGCATGGCATTGCCACCATTGGTTTCTTTGGAGGCGGTGGTAGAGTTGGAAAAGAAATGTTTCCTAACTATCAGATGTCTCTGGGTGGACGTTCTGATGGGCAAACAATGCTTGGTACAACATGTCATAGAATCCCTGCAAAACGAGTAATCCCAGTAATTTTAAAAATTATTGAATTATTCAAACAAAACAAAAAATCAAATGATACTCTTAAAGATTGGATTCATAGAATTGTAAATGGAAAAGAAGATTCTGAAATAAAATCTATTCTAGATATGAGAAAAGCTCTGGACTCGTTTACAATTCCGCCAACTAAAGAAGATGATCCTGACTTTTACAATGATTATGGCAGTGATTCAAGCTATCACACAAAAACTGGAAAAGGTGAATGTGCAGCATGAGCCAAGAAAAAACAATCAAGACAACAACTAATGTCGATTCACTAAGATCTGAAATTCGAGATAAAAGTGTCCGAGTTATTGATGTACGAAGAGAAGAAGATTACAAACAAAGTCATATTCCAACTGCCGTAAATCTTCCATTGGCAAATTTATTATCTGACGATAGTCCAGAACGTGTTTTAAAACTTGTAAATTCAATGGGTATAGACGATGAAACTCCGGTGGTTGTTTATGATGATACATTTGGTGCACTTGCATCTAGAGTTGCTTGGACCTTGGAATATCTGGGTCATTCTGAGGTATCTTTACTTGAGACGACTTTTAGCACATGGAAATCTCTAGGGCTAGAAAATGATAACCAAACACCCACTATACAAAGCAAAGAACACTCTATTCATCTAAGGCCTGAAATTTTAGCTACTTCTGATTATTTGGAAAAATCAAAAGACAATTCTGATGTAATTCTAATTGATAACAGGGAGAGGCTAAACTACCTTGAACAACATATTCCAGGTGCAATTAACCTTCCATACAGAACACTTGCAACTCAAGATAAAATCCTCCGACCTAAGGACGATATGAAACGGCTTTTAGATAATCGTAGAATTTCAGGAGATTCTGAAATCATTACTTATTGTGGAAGTGTTGGGACCCTTTCTGGCTTGGCATACTACGCACTAAAATCTGTTGGATTGCCTAATGTCAAATTGTATGTGCGCTCTTTTAAAGAATGGAAAGGTCTTGAAAAACCGATAGCAAAACAACAAGATGCACACTATTGGGATTTATCTGCAGAATAACTTAGGCTATTTCGTTTCTAAGTTTTTTGGTAATTGTCACTTCTACATTGTCAAAAAGATTTAGCATTCTTACCTTATTTTCAATAAGATAATCGACACCTCTATCTTTTAATCTGATTTTCCATAACCTTATCTCTCTATGTTCTTCAAAGAACTGTTCAATCATTTGTTCTCCTGATTTTGTTGGGTCGATAAACACTTCAAAAAATTCCATGGTCTTTTCAATATTTTCTTCTTCTATTGCTTCTCTAACTGATTGTATTGCTTGGCTGATTTCTTTCAAGTTCTTGACAGGTTTTGGTAATTGCTTTTTTGTAATTCCAAACAATCCCTTTTTCTCTTTTCCCATTCTTTCTGCAACTTCTACTGTAAGATCATATACTGGAATTTTACTCAGTCCATCTCGCTTTTCATGTTGAACAATTAACCCCTTTTCGAGCAATTTTCTTAACGCATCTTCTGCGTCAGCTTTATCTAGAAATGTTGTCCACACAATAGAGCCAATTGTATGGTAACCTTGTCTAATTGATTCTAAAACTACAACTTCTACAATTCTTTTAAAACCTTCTTCAATTCTAACATTTGAAAAATCTTTGTCTCTGATTGATTTTCTTGCATTTTTCACATCAATTTCAATTGAGCGCTTTAATGCTTCCAGTGATTCTGGAACTTGGTTTACTAGCGACAGAAAACATGCTTTGTTATACCATGCCATTCCATATGTTGGATCTGATTCTACTGCTTTTTCAACTGAATCTAGAGCTTTAGCATAATTTTTTTGTTCATAATGGACTAGTGCTTTTAAATTCCAGGCCTCTGGATTCGTAACATCGATATCTAAAATTTTATCATAAATCTTTAATGCCTCATTATAATCTTCCAAGTGAAATCTTGCATAGCCTAGTTTCATCAAAGTCTCAATATTGTCTGGCTCTATTCGTAAAGCCTGCTCAAAAATATCAGCTGCCTCTTCAATCTTCTCATCTGCCATGAGATTTACCCCTTTTTTAAATAATTTTTTACGATTATAGTCAGGATCTACTAGGCTAGTCTCTTTTACAGAGTCTGCATTTTCATTTTCTGCCTTTTTTTCATTTGACTTTTTTTGAAATAGTTTCTTCACTAGCTCATCTTTGGGCTTTTGTCTAGATAAATACTATCCTGAATTGAGCCTATTTCTACGTGGATTATTGTTTTTGAATCCTCATTTTTTTGAGGCTAAACTACTTGAGTCATGATAAAAAAACCAATAATTTTGCACCAAATACAGAAATACTTGGAATTTACACAAACGATTATGTCTTCAAGGTTGGAAGTTCAAGGTCAAGCCCCATTCAAACAATCTGGCATCTATGAGGTACAGATCTTCATTACTGACTCTAAACCTACTGCTGATAAAATTAGAACTAAACAATTCTCTTCACTTTGGAAGGGAAATTTCCATCTTAGAGTAAAAGATGGAATGTTTGCAGAGACGCTTGGCTCTGATGCAAATCCATTACCGCAATCTGTTTCTGATCTTGATACTGTTTGGATTGTCGTCGTTGATCTGTTTTCATCATTACATTCTGTATTTGATGTGTCGTTAGGAACTAGAGAAACTAAACAAGACACTAAACCTGAAACTAAACGCGAAACTCGATCTGAAACAGAATCCCAAAAACCACAACGTACTGTAAAACCAACTTTTGATTCTACATATGGTGCTCCTGGCCCACAAGGCAACAAAGGTCCGACTGGACCTCAAGGTATTACTGGTGACAAAGGTCAACAAGGTCCAACCGGTCCCCCAGGCCCACAAGGAGAAAAAGGTCCGACTGGACCTCAAGGTATTCCTGGTGACAAAGGCCCGCAAGGCGATAAAGGTCCACAAGGTGACAAAGGTCAGCAAGGCGAAAAAGGAATAACTGGGGATAAAGGCGATAAAGGTGATAAAGGAATTTTTGGTCCTCCTGGAGAAAAAGGTGACAAAGGTTCAACAGGTCCAATGGGTGACAAAGGTCCTGAAGGAATACGAGGTCCGATTGGTCATCCTGGAGACAAAGGATTAACTGGTCCAACTGGAGATAAAGGCCCACTTGGGTTACGTGGAATTCCTGGCGATAAAGGCGACAAGGGTCCACAAGGTGATAAAGGTGATAAAGGAATAACTGGTCCAACTGGACCGCTTGGGGATAAAGGTCCAACCGGTCAGTCTGGTATTCAAGGAGACAAAGGGATTCAAGGTCTTCCTGGACCTATTGGAGAAAAAGGTCCAACTGGACCACTTGGGGATAAAGGCCCACTTGGCATGCAAGGTCCAACTGGAGACAAAGGAATAACTGGTCCAACTGGACCACTTGGGGATAAAGGTCCAATCGGACCATCTGGTCTAATTGGAGAAAAAGGACCACGTGGTCCTGAAGGTCCTGTTGGAGAAAAAGGTCCACAAGGTCCACAAGGTCCTGCAGGTGCAAAAGGATTAACAGGCGTTCCTGGTCCACAAGGAGAAAAAGGAGAAAAAGGCCCAGTGGGCCTACAAGGCGATAAAGGATTAACTGGTCCTACAGGTCCTGTTGGAGAAAAAGGTCCACAAGGTCCACAAGGTCCACAAGGCGAAAGAGGCGCATCCGGTCCACCTGGAGAAAAAGGTCCACAAGGTCCACAAGGCATTCAAGGTCCGCAAGGTGAAAGAGGTCAAACCGGTCCACTAGGTCCACAAGGAGAACGTGGTCCAATAGGAGAACAAGGTCCGGTAGGTCCGGTAGGTCCTAGAGGTCCGCCTGGTCCACCTGGAGAAAAAGGTCCTGCCGGTGGAATGTCTATAGAACAAAAGGCATTATTCAAAGAACTTTTGGAAATACTGACTAACAAAAATATCATTAGTACTGAAGACCAAATCAAATTAATGAGCTATC
>Ga0210044_10011019_pt1 | contig 10624 bp, 7 predicted proteins | sample CryGey13umfilter_2_FD_183959 | JGI IMG/M metagenome (GOLD analysis project Ga0210044, IMG submission 183959) | Groundwater microbial communities from aquifer in Utah, USA - Crystal Geyser 4/9/14 3 um filter (SPAdes) (version 2) | ecosystem: Environmental > Aquatic > Deep subsurface > Groundwater...
GTCGGGGAAGGGCAGGGCGAGCCAGGCGACGCCACCGGGGTGGTCGAGGTAGCCCAGGGCCGGGAAGCGGGACCAGCCCAAATAGTAGGCCGTGTCGGAGGCCGGCTCGAGCACCAGGTGCAAGGCGCCCGCGACGGCCAGGGACGTCAAGCCCCAGACGAGCACCGGCCGCGCCGGCGTCACCCTAGAGGTGAGCAAACGAATCTCACGACGAAACCACTCCTTTGCTCAAGCTCCTTGCGCCTCGGCCGCCCTTTGCGCCCTTGCGATAAGATCGAAGCAATATCGACCGCATACCGCTCGAACCCAGCGATGTTCACCCGCGACAGCCAGGTGAGCAAACGATCTCACGACGAAGCCACTCCTTTGCTCAAACTCTCTGCGTTGAAGATCGAAGCAATATCGACCGCATACCGCTCGAACCCAGCGATGTTCATCACAGCGCCCTCAGCGCGCGAAGAGCGTCACCCGGGTGCCGAGGTTGAACTCGCGGCGCGAGTCGACCACCAGCGCGGTGCAGAATTTGTCCGTGGTCTTGACGACCAAGATCTCTCCGATCTGCCGCAACGGGAGGTCGGAGGCGGTGTAGTCACGCTCGTAGCGGAAGTCGTTGTCGTCCTCTTCGAGCTCTGGGTACTGGGGGGCGAGGGGGGGGTCTCCCAGGGGCCAGTCCACGTCGCCAGGCGCGTCGATCTTGCTCTCCCGATCACGGGTGCCTTCGTCCTCTTGGCGGCGTTTCTCTTCCTGGCGCGCAGCCCAATTGGTCTTGGTCTCTTCGCCGGGTGGCAGCTCGAGGAGCCCCTCTCGCTGTTCGAAGACCAGGAACCGGTTGCCTCTCTCGACGCTGTCCTTCTTGCCGCGGTTGATCAGCACGAACTGCTGCTCGCCGAGCTGCGTGACGATGTCGAAGGTGTCGATGATGCGGCCTTCGGTGTCGATGCCGGCTTTCGTCTCCGAGAGGCGAAAGAGCGAGTCCTCGATGGGCAGGACCAAGTCGCCGCGCTCGACCTCTTGCAGGACGTCGCTGAGCAGGCCGGTGGGGAGGGTTTGGCCGTCGCTGTAGACCATCTTGAGGGCCCCGACCAGGCGCAGCTTGCGTGCGATGGCTTCGTCGGTGTCGGCGTTGATGACGGGGTCCATCTCATGGAGGACGGCGTAACGTTGTCCGACGATGGCCTTGTCGCGATCTTCCTTCTTTTCCCAGTCGATGTAGGCCTCATCACCCTGGGTCAGCAGCGACTTCTCTTCTGGGGAGAAGATGACCCGTCCCGCACCCTCGAGGCCTTCTTCGGTGTAGTAACCGACAGGCAGGACCATGATGCCACTCTCTTGGGCCATTCCAAAGAGATCTCTCAGGTCTTGGTTGCCATCGCCATCGCCGCCGCCGCCACCCAAACCGGCACCGTTTGCGGGCTTGAGGAAGACCAGGTCTTCTGGGTAGATCCAGTTCGGATTGGTGATGTGCGGGTTGTAGGACCAGAGGGCCGGCCACAGATAGGGATTTCTGAAGTAGCGTTGGGTGATGCTCCAGAGGGTGTCGCCCTTTTTGACCTTGTGGACCTGCGGTACGTGCTGCACGCCGAGCCCACGCACTTTGGAGATCTTGGCGGTGGCTTGGAAGTCGGTCAAATCGCCTTCTTCGCTGCCTCCGGCTTCGCTGCCTCCGGCTTCGCTGCCCCCGGCGGCGCTGGCGCCCCCACCTGCAGGGGCGCCGCCCCCTTCGTCTTGGGCGAGTGCCTGGCTCGCGAAGAGGGCAGCAAGCAGCAATGCCAGCAGCAGGGTGAGCCTGCGCCGGGGCTTTCGTGGGTTGGAGCGAGGTCGTGTGGATGTGGGTCGAGCGTTCATACGTTCTCTTCCTCGAGCTGCGAGGTCTCTCGTGGACAGTGGAGCCGAGCGGGTGTCTCTCGCTCTCGTTTCTTGTTCCCGACTTCCCTCGAAGCGAGCGAGGAGACGGGCCTGCGCGAGGGGGCACCTTGAAACTTAGGTGGCATTCAAGGACTCGAGCCTTTCTTGGGCGACGTGGGCGGCATCGGACTTCGGATAGGCTTCGATGAGGTAGTACATGACCTCTCTGGCCGACTCGGGTTTCTCGAGTCGGATGTAAGTGAGGCCTACCTTCAACAGCGCGTCGGGGACTTTGTTGCCATCTGGGAATTCTTTGACAATACGGTGGAAGTAGCGCGCCGCGTCGTTGTAGCGGCCCAACCCATAGTAGCACTCGCCGAGCCAGTAGAGCGCGTTGTCGACGTAGTCCGTGGGCGGGGTGGCGTCGAGAAAGGTCTCGAAGAGCTGGATGGCCGGCTCGAACTCCTGCTGTCGATAATGCTTCAATCCGGCCTTGTAGTAATCGACCGGGTCTTCGACGGCGGCCACGGCCTCGCCCGACTTGTCCATCGCCAGAACCGGCAGTTTCTCGTCCATGACGACCGGCTCCTGCGGAGTGCGCTTGACGGGCGGAGACTTTGGTCGCAGCGCCACGGTGTTGACGGGAGTGGTGTCTCCGACGGGGCTGCCGAAGTACTTGTTCATCTTGTCGTCGGAGACAACGATGTCGACGTACTCGGCCGGCTCGGAGTCGGAGTTGGACTGCACGTCGTCCGCGTACTTCTTGGGGCGATAGGTCATCTCGGGCTCGAGCCGGACGACCTCGAGGTTGTCGAGGTTGGCCCGGGTCCGATCGACGACGCGCAGCGACTCGACCTCGTCCTCGACCAAAGTAATGGAGGTCTCGTAGGCGTCGAGTCGGACCTGCAGCTGTTGGTTGGCGTGCTCGAGCTCACTGACTCGCATCTCGATGGCCGAACGGACCTCGAGCGAGTCGCGACCTGCACCACAGGCCGTGAGCGAGCTGAAGGCAGCGACGATAAGTGTCGCCCCAATTCCCAATTTTCTGTCTTTCCTAGACATGGTGCCGCCCTGGCTCGACCGTTTCTGATTCATGGGACCGCCTCACCCGTGGGCTGCACGACGTTTCGGCAGTGACGACAGGAAAGTGCTCTCGACGTCCCATCCACCGCAAGCCCATAACTGACGCCGATCGGCCAGTAAAAGTAAGGTGGAGCGAACACGGAACATTGGCCACGGTATCAGCTGGCGAAGGGCTGTCAAAAACCGCTATTGGCAGCGAGCGACAGGACGTGGTTGAGCGCGTCGGCCGCTCGCCGGCCCCTGAGCGCTGGCGCCTCTGGCCTGGCCGAAGCTCAGAAGAGTGACACAGCACGGAGGCTCGGGTACTCTTCGAGGTCTCGAGGCGACTCTCTGGCCATGTACACGTCGCAGGGACGCATCCTAACGAGGCCCGCTTTGGCCCCTATCAACCGCAGGGACTCCTGATGGACGCGATCGAGTGGTGTTCTTCCTCCCCCCTTCCGACCTTTGACTGATATGGAAGAGGTCCGGCTTCCAAACGTCGGCGAGAGACTCGCCGAGCGCTACACCATCGTGAGCCGCGTCAGCTTTGGCGGCTTCGGTGCCGTGTACAAAGCCATCCAGGACACGCTGGGACGCGAAGTCGCCATCAAAGTGTTGTTGCCCGAGATCTTCCTGTCGAACAAGGACTACGTCGAGCAGTTCCGACAAGAAGCGCTGCTCACCAGCCAGCTCCGGCATCCCAACACCATCACCATCTTCGATTACGGCCAGACCGACTCGAATTTGCTCTTCCTCGTGATGGAGTGGCTCGACGGCAAAACCCTCTCGGACATGCTGCGCGACGAGGGCGCCATCTCCTACGACCGCTGCTACAACATCACCTACCAGATTCTCAAGAGCCTGGCCGAGGCCCACACCCGCGGCATGGTGCACCGCGATCTCAAGCCCTCCAACCTCTTCCTCTGCAATCAGTACGGCGAGCCCGATTTCGTCAAGGTCCTCGACTTCGGTCTGGTTAAAAACCTGGCCAGCGAGCCGCTCTCGATGAAGGGCAAGCTCGTCGAGCCCCCCAAGTTCACCGAGAAACGGCGCGCCCCCGGAACCCCCCATTACATGGCTCCCGAGCAAGCCACCGGGAAGGGCACGACGACCTCGGCCGACCAATACTCGTTCGGGCTGATCCTGCACGAGATGTTGACCGGCAAACGCGCCGTCGATGGCCCCGATAAGATGGCGGTCCTCTTGCGCCAGGCTCGGGAGCCGGTGCCGCTCCTGCCGGAGGAGTTACAGCAGACGTTCCTGGGTAAGGTGGTCGCGCGTTGCGTCGAGAAAGACCCCCTCAAGCGCCCACAAAAAGCCGGCGACCTCCTGCGCGAATACCAACGCGTCGAGGACACGGGCGGCGTCGAGGTGAACACCACCGAGATCCGCACCACCGACAACTGGAAGCCGCTGGCCCAGCCGCGGCCCGTCGCCTCGTCCACCGCCGAGGTGAGCAGCGGTCCCGGCGAGCGCTTCGTCGGGCGCGGACCTGAGCTCGAGGAGTTCGAGGACCTGCTGGACAAGCGCCTGCGCTCAGGACGTGGCTTCGTCATGATGCTGTCGGGCCCCACCGGCATCGGCAAGACCGCGCTGACCAACAAGTTCAGCGAACTCTTTGCCACCAAAGGCGACGTGGTGATGCTGCGCGGCGGGTTCTTGCCTCAAGACCATCGGGCGCTGACCGGCATCCGGCGCGCGCTGCGTGGGCTGCTGCAGGTGGTCTCTCTGGAGCACACCGAGGGCAGACACGAGGTCCGACGCGGCCTCGAGCGCCTCGCCATCAACGACATCTACCTCCTCAACTTCTTGTCCAACTTCATCTTCGCCAATTTCGGCGCCAGCGAAGACGAGAAGGACGAGTGCGTCACTCGCCTCAGCGATCTGCTCGAGCGCATCGGCCAGCGCCAGCCGCTGATGCTCAGCCTCGAGAACCTACAGTGGGCCGACGCCGAGAGCCTTGACTTGCTCTGGCGCCTGGCCGTGGGCCCCGTGCGCCAGTGGCCCATGTTCGTCGTCGCCACCTTCCGCAGCAGTGAATACAACGAGAACCGCGAGCTGCAGCTCATCCTCGAGCGCCTCAACCGCCTCGACCACACGGCCTACCGCGAGATGCACGTCGGCGCGCTGGGCAAGCGAGAGTGCCTGCAGCTCATCGAGCACGCCATCACCATGCAGCGCTCCATGGCGAACCGCTGCTTGGCCCTGTCCAAGGGCAACCCGCTCTTCCTCAACCTGGTGTTGCGCTACCTCATCGACGAGGCCGAGCACCTCAGCCGGCAGATCTCCGACACTGGCGCCTTGAGCTCCAAGCTCTACCTGCCCAGCTCCCTGGAGAAGATCTCGCTGCGCCGCGTCGACCAAGTGGTGCGCAAGTACGGCCAGGCCACCTTCCGCGAGGTGTTGCGGCGGGCGGCGTTGGTCGGCGAGAGCTTTGACCCCGTCGTGCTCGAGACGCTGCTGCGCAAAGAGGGCCAGTACGAGCTCCTCGACCGGCTCAATCGGACCCTCGAGATGTGGCGCCGGGAAGGCGTCCTGCGACGACCTTGGGAGTCCGAGTCCGCCACCGAGTTCGTGCACCCCCACATGGTCGAGTTCTTCGTCACCGACTCCAGCAAGCAGCTGCACCTCATCGCCGCCCGCGCCAAAGAGAGCTTGCTCGACAACGAGAGCATCAGCATCGATCCCGCGGATCTGGCCCGGCACTACCAAGCCGCCGGCGAGACCCAAGAGGCGATCCGCCACTTCGAAGGGGCGGCGGCCGTGGCGCTCTCGCGCAACAACTTCTCGCGCGGCAAGGAGCTCTACGAAGAGCTCTTGCCCCTGCTCGACCAACAGCGCGCCGACCACCGGACGCTGGCCAAGCGGGTCGACTTCGAGCTCGGCGGCATCTGCCTGCGGCTCTCCGAGTTCGGTCCCTCGGCCGACTACTTCGGGCGCGCCCTGAATTGGGCCCAAGGCGACGGCGACCAAGCGCTGGAAGGACTCTGCTTCTGCGGCAAGGCGGACCTGGCGCTGGCCCAGAATCAGCTCGACGACGCCGACCGCTTCTTCCACCAAGCCCGCACCTTGCTCGATCCCGACGACAAGCAGCGGCAGGGTCGGCTGCTCCTCGGCATGGGCCGGGTCTCCAACCTCAAGGGCGACTGGGAGGCCGCGCAGTCTTGTTTCCAGCGAGCCTATGAACAGGGCGTCGAGGTCAACGACACGAGCATGATCGGGCAGGCGCTGCACGAACTCGGTCGGGCGGCCATCCAGCTCGGGCGATACCGGGCCGGCCACGAGTGGCTCGGCCAGGCTCTGAAGTACTACCGCGAGAACGGTCGCTTGGCCGAAGAGGCCGACGCGCTCTTGGACATCGCCGAGACGACGATGCTCTACCAACGCGTCGAGGACGCCCGCAGCTGCCTCGAGCGCGCCATGGAGATCGAGCAGCGCTTGGGCGATCGGGTCGGCGTGGCCAGGGGCCTGGTCGCGCTCGGCAAGCTGGAAGCCTCGCTGCTGCACGCCGACGAGGCGCAGAAGTCCGTCCTGCGCGCGCTGCCCGTCTTCAAGGAGCACGGAGACCGAGCGGGCCTGGGCATGTGCCAGCGCGTGCTCTCCAGGCTCGACATGCTCACCGGCCACCTCGACAAGGCCGAGAACCTCGCCCGCCAAGCCCTCGAGCTCTTCCAGGAGCTCGGGCGGCTCACCGACCAGGTCATCCTCACGGACCGCCTCGGCCTGCTCGCCCTCTACGGCGGCAAGATCGACGAGGCCGACGAGCTCTTCAATCAGGCCTTGATGCTCCTCGACGTGCACTCCTCCGACGCCTACCGCGCCGTCGTCGTCCACGACCTTGCGCTGCGCAGCGAGGTCCTGGGCGCCTTCGACCGAGCCTCGGAAGGATACCAGGCGGCCTTCGAGGTGGCGCAGCGCTGCGAGTGGCTCGAGCGCCAGTATCTGTCTCGGATCTCTCTGCTCAAGGTCAACATCTTCATGCAGGGCGGCCGCTGGTACTACGACGAACTCTGGGAGATGGCGCACGAAGCGCGAGCCTACGGCATGCGCGCCGTACAGCTCGAGGCGCTGATGTTGCTCGCCTGGATGGAGGGCGTCTTCGGCGACCAACAGGGCTGGGAGGCCGCCATCGCCGAGCTCAACCACAACATCCGGCTGCACAGAGTTCCCGTCGGTGGGCTCTTGGCTCCCTTCGACTTCGCCGCCACTCTCGTCCACGCCCTCGGTCAAGAGACCGCGAACCGCTACCACCAGAGCGCAGATTGGCTCCGCAAGTCGATCTCCAATCAAAGCCCCCCCGAAGACAACGAGTCGTGACGCACAGCGCCGCTGCCCTAGAGCCCACTCGATAGAATCCAATGAACATCCACACCATCAGCGACCACGCCTTTTACAATGAGCTCGAGTGGCTCTACGAGGTGGTGAACGGTCACGTTGAGGCGTTGGGTTGGCGGCTCGCCGCGCATCGCATCACCATCCCGCGCGTCGCTCGGCGCATGCACGGCCACGTCATCCCCTACTACCTGGCCGGCGACCTCATCGCCCTCTTCGATTTTGCCCGCGGTCGCCGCGAGGTCAGCGCCGACTTCGTGGTCGACGCCATCGACGCCGTTGGGGCCTTGCTCTTCACGACGCCGGCCATGCGCGCCGAGGGCAAAACCGCGAAGTTGGACTGGACCGCCATCAAGCACCGCAATCTGGGTCTCGTGATGCTCGCCGCGACCGGCCGCTCCAAGCTCCGCGAAGGAAAGTGGCTCAACCAAGACGAGCTCAAAGCCCTCACTGGGCTCACCGCGGCGAAAGCCGAGACACTTGGAATCGAAAAGACCACCGTTGACAAACGGACCCAATTCGAACCAAAAGCCATCCTCCAAGTCCTCGAGAAGTTCGGGGGCGAGCACGACGAAGAGTAAGCGCCAACCTCTAGGCCCGCCACCACCACTGGGTATGACCATCAACGAACCTTACGCACAGTATCTCGAAGCCGCGAACCGCATCTTCGGCCCCCTCGCCGTCGGCAAGTACGGCGTCAGCCAGGGGAAGCTCGTCAAGAAGCTCGATAGGGACGAGTTCGGCGGCAAATACGAGGCCTTCAAGGACCTCGACCGGCTCTACAAGAGCCTGAGCAACAGCGGCGTCACCATCGACGACGCCATCTACCAAGAGCTCAAGGCGCTGGCGGCCGAGCTGTTGATGGATGAGAAGAACAACCGCTTCCTGTGGTAGCGTTCGTCCCCGACCCGAGTTCCGGTGTATGGGCTCGTTCGGGCTTGACGTCTGTAGCGCAATTGAGGCCACCGCCCAGGATCGGTGCGGGTCTTCTCGTGGTGAGCTGTTGAACCTGGGCATCGGCCCTGAAGGGGCCGACCATCACAGCCCAACGTGAAACGTTGGGTGAACCGCGATGCGCCGCCCGACCCCACGTCGTGAAACGCGATGCGCCCCCCGATCCCATAGGCGCTAGAATAGGTTCTAGGCTTCGGATGATTTCTTGGGACCAGGCTCACCACAGAGAACACAGAGAACACAGAGAACACAGAGCGGAGGTTTCTGTCAGTTGAGCTCCACTCACCATGGCCCCATGAGCTCACGACGAAGCCTCTCAATTGTTCAGACTCTCTGCGCCTCGGCCGCCCTCAGCGCCTCTGCGATAAGACCGAAGCAATATCCGCGACATACCGCCAAAACCCGGCGATTTTCATGGCAGCTGCTAATCCCGCAAGCCCCACCCCGTGTTCAACACCCGCGCCGTGATCGCCCCCAAAACCACCATCAGCACGGTCACAAAGAGCGCCGACGCGCCGACGGAGACGTCGGACACACCCAGCAAGCCGTAGCGCAGCCCGTTGACCATGTAGAGGATGGGGTTCAGGTGGCTGACCGTGCTCCAAGGCTCCGGCAACATGCTGACCGAGTAGAAGACGCCCCCCAAGAACGTCATCGGCGTCAGCACGAAGCTGGGGATGGCGCTGAGGTGGTCGTATTTGCGCGCCCAGACCGCGGTCAGCAGCCCCAAGAACGCGAAGCTGGCGCAGACGACCACGGAGAAGAAGAGCACCCAGAACGGATGTTCGACCCGCGCCCCAGCGAAACAGACCGACACCGCGTAGACCAAGGCGCCGACGATGAAGGCGCGGGTCAGCGCGGCGGCGACGTAGGCGGTCAATATCTCCCGGGTTCCGATGGGCGCCACTAGGAGATCGATGAGGGTGCCGTTGGTCTTCGACTGAAAGAGGCTCGACGAGGTGTTCATGAACGACGTGCTGATCATCGACAGCATCATCAGCCCAGGGAGGACGAACTCGATGTAGGGCACGCCGTTGACGGTCTTCAGCCGGCTGCCCAAGGCGACGCCGAAGACCAAGAAGTAGAGGCTCGTCGTGACCAGCGGGCTGACGACGGTCTGCTTCCAGACGTTGAGGTAACGGCGGACCTCTTTGATGAAGAGGGTCTTGAACCCCAGTTGATTCCAGGCGATCAAGAGGGTTCCTCCTCGGCGGCCCGGATGAGCTCGATGAAGATCTCCTCGAGGTCGGTGTGGGTCACCCGGAAGCGCTTGAGCTCGCCGTGGCGCCGCAGCGTGCCGATGACCCGCTCGAGCTCCTCGGGCAACAACCACGGCACGACGAGCTCGCCCGCCCGCAGCGCGCTGTTCGCAGGCAAGTCGGGCAGCGCCGCGCTCATCGCCGTGGCCGGTGAGAGCGTGGCGATGACGTGGTTCTGTTGGAAGCGGGTCATGAGCGCGTCGCGGGCCTCGGTGAGGATGATGCGGCCGCGGTGAATGACCCCAATGCGATCCGCCAGCTTCTCGGCCTCCTCGAGGTAGTGAGTGGTCAGCACGATGGTGGTGCCCTCGTCGCGCAAGTGTTTGACCGTACGCCAGAGGTCTTGCCGCAGCTCCACGTCGACGCCGGCCGTGGGCTCGTCGAGGAAGAGGAGCTTGGGCTTGTGCACCAGCGCCTTGGCGACGAGCAGCCGCCGCTTCATGCCGCCCGAGAGCGTGCGCGTGTAGGCGTCTCTTTTGTCGCTCAGTGCAAAGAGCTCGAGCAGCTCCTCGCACCAGCGCGCGTCGGGCTGCACGCCCATCAAGCCCATCTGCAGATAGAGGCTCTCGAAGGGCGTGAAGAACGGGTCGAAGCTGAGCTCCTGCGGCACCAGCCCCAGCAACCGTCGGCTCTGCCGAAACTCCCGCTGCGTATCGTAGCCAAAGACGCGGAGCTCGCCCGCCGTCGGGCGGGCGAGTCCGCTGACGCAGTGGATCAGCGTCGACTTCCCGGCGCCATTGGGACCGAGCAGCGCGAAGATCTCACCGGGCACAATCTCCAGCGAGACGTTGTCCAAGGCGACCTTGTCGCCAAAGCGCTTCACGAGCCCGTCGATGACGAGCGGGAGGGCGTTGGCTTGAAGTATTGCAGGGTCAGATTTCAAGCGCTTCGGCCCATCACCAAGAAAAAAAGACGCCAAAATCACAAACCCCAAAACTCCCCCTCTCCCGTTTCGGGCCCGTTTCGGGGGAGGGGGTCGGGGGGAGGGGGACGCAATCGAGCCCCACTACAGACCCCCAAACTCCCCCTCTCCCGTTTCGGGCCCGTTTCGGGGGAGGGGGTCGGGGGGAGGGGGTCGAGGGGGGACGCAATCGAGCCCCACTACAGACCCCCAAACTCCCCCTCTCCCGTTTCGGCCCGTTTCGGGGGAGGGGGTCGGGGGGAGGGGG
>Ga0210044_10011025_pt1 | contig 10619 bp, 6 predicted proteins | sample CryGey13umfilter_2_FD_183959 | JGI IMG/M metagenome (GOLD analysis project Ga0210044, IMG submission 183959) | Groundwater microbial communities from aquifer in Utah, USA - Crystal Geyser 4/9/14 3 um filter (SPAdes) (version 2) | ecosystem: Environmental > Aquatic > Deep subsurface > Groundwater...
GTCGTATCACCGGCTGTCGTATCACCGGCTGTCGTATCGTTTTCGTCCTGGTCGGCGGCGATGGCCGGACGGGTCGGCGAAGCGTTTGCGGGGATGTTTGCGGCATCGCCGCCTCCACGCACCCGCTGCAAGATCTCATCCACCGCGGCGGCGCGCTGGCTTGCGGTCATGCGTCCGGCGGCGGCGGCGATTTCCTCGATCCTGTCGGAGAAGCTTTGGCAGGCGCCGCTCAGAATGGCCTCTATGGCTGACATCTCGCTCTTTGGCGTGATGAGGGCGTTGTTGGTCGCCGCTGAGGCGAAGGCTGCATAAGCGATCACGCAGCCGTCGAATTTATTCTGGTCGGCGCTTTTCTGGGCCAACATGGTCTCGATCCGGGTCTTGGAGTCGAGCAGATCCTTGCCCAGCGCGACTGCTCCGTTCCTGATCGGCTGGACGCCGCGGGCCAGGATCTGGGGATCTGGCAGGCTGATCGTGGGCGGATCCTTGATGAAGGCGATCGTCGATGGGATCGCGGTCAGCGTCATCAGCGCCAGCGGCGCCAGGACGGCCGCCCACATGATCTTGCTGTTCTTGCGAAACGTGTTCTTCCTGGATTGCCATACCTCGATGTCGCGCGAGATTTCTTCGAGCTTGACGGCGTAGCCGGCGCTCGCCGTGCGCCGCGCCGCCGCCATCATGCGCCTGGCGTCCTGGAGAGACCCGTTCTGCGCTCTCTGGATCGCTTCGCGCGCGATGTCCGCCGCCTCCGCATCGCGCATGATGATGTCGAGCTGGCTTGCCATGGTTGGCGATGGGGTGAGATCCCGCGCCGCAACCCTGATCATGCCAGCGGCGGCGCTGAAGCGCCCCCGCTTCACCGTATCGGCGACAAGCGCCGTGAAGTCGCTCCAGGCTTCGGTGCTTTCGCCGGCCGCATCCATGGATCGAAAGAGCGCGCCATAGGATCCGTAGCCGTCGCGCTTGAATTGCTGCTCGCGCGCAAGGGTGTCGCCTGCGGCGTGGGCGGCGTCCGATGCCATGGCGGCGGCGCAAAGCGAGCGTACGGTTGCGACGATCTTGTCGTTTTCGGTTCCGGCGGCGCTGTTGGCGTCCTGCTGGAAGATGTCTTTGGCGGCGTGCTGTGGATTCCGATCTGCGGCCTGATTTTTCACGGCGGCGTTTTCCGCCGCGTCCGCATCGTCTGCAAATGGCGTCACGGCTGCCCCCTGTTGATGTTTTGTGGTCATTTTGCGCTATAGATCAGATGGTTTTCTCCTTAAGAAAACAAAATACCTTCTCATGCGGGACGGCCAGCCGCATCCGCCGCGGGTTCTGATTCTGGTTCTGGTTCTGCGTGCGATGAGAGGAAGCATATAGATGGGATCGCGTCTTTCGGCGATGACCGCCGCCCGATCGATTTTCGAGGCGACGACGATCAACGATCAGCTTGCGGTGCCGATCGACATCGCACTGGGCAGGTCCGGTGTGCTGGATCGCTCCGCGCCCGCGATGCGCTGCCTTATGGTGATGATGTGGCTGTCGCAGCGACACCTTCGCGCCGGCGAAAGGATGCGGATGGGGGTTGATCTCGCCCACCTGCGTGACGCTGCCGGGTATGGCTATTCCAAGGATCTCGATGTGATCGTCGCCGCGCTGCGTGCGCTTGAGGGCGCCACGATGGCGCTGGCGGTGATGCCTCCGGCGCGGGACGCGGCGCGCGACGACACGCGCCGCGCCGTTATGGCCGCAAGCTCCGCCGATCACTTCACCGGGAGTTTCTCGGGCCGCGAGGCTGTGGAGAACGGCGCCTACGATCGGCCCGCGGAATATCGAAAGGTTGCGCTCTTCGATGAGATCGCGCTTATGAATGGCGGTTGCCGCTTCATATTTTCAGAGGATGTTCTGTCGGCATTCGCGGATCTGTCCAGCAGGTACGCGTTGATTTCAATCGCGGACCTCGCTTTCCTGCCGAAGGCGATCGACGGCGGCGTTTATCTGAGAACATGTCTTTTCCGGCGTATGCGCACGCCGCAGTTCAGGGTTTTCGATGGCGATTTCGGCGTCGTCGATCTGGTGTCTGGTTCGGTGTCCAGGGCTCTTCTGCGGCGCGCTGTGGCGCGCGTCGGCAAGGCCGCCGGATGTGTGCTTGGCGTGTCGCTTGAACGCCGGGATCCTGCGCTGGGCGTGCGCTCAGCGCTGGTTGCGGTCACTGAACGATCGGAGCTTTCCATGATGGCGGCTTCTTCTCTCGAAGAGTTTTCCGCAATCTGATGGCCGATCGCGGATATTGCGCCAGCAAGCCCCGGATCGACGTCAGGACGATGTGGAGGCCATCTTCCGTCCGAACATCCGCGCCGTCGCCGGAGATCTATAGTCCTGTCTGCCGAGTCCTGCTCTCCCGGGTCCCGCCGCGAAGCGGCTTTCCTGGGATTTCAGGGATTTCAGGGATTTCGAGCGCTCTAACGCGCTGATCTGCCGACGATTAGTTGGTGTGTGTTTGAGTTTTTCCGAATGCTTGGTGAATAAATCCGACCAAGTAATCAAGTTTCCCGACAGAGCGATGAGATTTTCCGACAGCGTGAGGAGAATTTCCGAACGAGGATGTTTTTGGTTTTTCATTCACCATCGAAAGATGGTCGCCACTTGGTTTTTCGCAGGGGTTTCTGCCGATCGAACCCAAATAAAGTCATTGCCCGCCAGTGGGGCGCTCAAGTATGTCGGAGGTCTTTTTCCCCGTGTCCGCCGAAGATCAGAAATCCATGCTGCTTCGCTCGATCGCCCAGCAACCGCTCCTGCTCTGGGTGCCGTTCATGCCGGTGATGCTCAACCTCCTGTTGATGGTGTTCATTCTGGCGGTCAACAATGCGGTGATCGGGGGATGGAAATTCATCGCCTTTCTTCACGTCGTGCCGCTGCATGCCTTCATGGCCTGGCTGACGGCGCGCGACGTGAACTGGTTCAACGTTCTGCGGGCTTCGTTCGCTTACCCGCGCACGTCCAAGAATTTCGTGAAGGTCTCGAAAGGCGTGAAATATGTCCCTGCCTGAAAACATCTCGTTCGCCAGCGATGTGGCGCTCTCGGTCGGCGCCGGCGCCACCCTGGCGACGATCTTCGCTTTCGGCGGCGCGGCGCTCATTGCGCCACGCGTGGCGCGCTGGGTCATGCCGCAGCCGAAAGAGACGCACATGGCGGACGTCCTGCCGTTTTCGCAGATCCTGCCGGACGGCCGCACGGTCCAGATGCAGAATGGCGAGATCGCGCGCTATTATCTGCTGCAGGGCCGCGATCAGTCGTTCATCGACCCGGTCGAGGGGATGGCGTTGATGCGCCAGCGCAAGGCGTTCTTTGACGCCATCGCCGATTACAGCGCGACGGTGCGGATCCACTCGCATCGCCTCCGTCAGGCCGCGCCGCCGCTCAACGCTTTTCCGAACGCGGTTGCGCAGGAGGTGGCCGGAAAGTGGAACAAGCAGTTCGAGAACTATTTTTCGACCCGAAATGTGATCTGCCTTTCGGTCGCTTCTGGCGTCGAGGATCGGCTGAACGACGCCGAGCAGGCGCTGCAGGCGACGCTCGCGCGGTTCGGCGTATTCGCGCTCACGCAGAATCCGACCGGCAATCCCGATGGGCTGACGCTTGGCGCCTACCTCGGTAGCCTTGTCTCGCCGCTCGGGCGGCCGGCGCCGAAGGGCGCGGGGATCAACCTCTCCGATGTTCTGGCGACCGACGTGTTCTGGTTCGGCGCCGACGGCGTATTCGAGATCACTCATTTTGACCGCAAGACCTATGCATCCGTGATGATCGTCAAGCGTCTTGGCGATGAGGTCTCTGCGGCGATGACGAACGAGATCCTTTCTCTCGACGCGGAACTGGAGATCGCCAGGGTCATCAAGCCGATGAGCCGTGCCGAGGCTCTGGTCTATCTGGAGCGCACGTCGGGACCCGTGGTCGCCACCTCGTTCAGTCCGCAGGTGGCCGCGCATTTTCAGGCCGCCAAGGAAATGGTCGATGGCATGGACGACAACAAGGCGTCGTTGTGCAATTACGCAGAGGCGATCATCGTCTACGGCGAGACGCCGGCCGAAATTATCGCAATCGAGCGCTCTATCCGCGAAATCGGCGCGAATTACGGCTACACGTTTGCAAGGGAGTCCGGCGCGACCCAGGCGTCGTGGTTCATGCGTTTCCCGTCAGTCGACGTGCGCCCGCGCCCCTACAAACTGTTCAGCGCCAACATTGCGATGAGCTTCACGATCGACAACACCGCCAGCGGCTTCGAACGCTCCGATTGGGCCGATGGACCAGTCGCCCGCTTCAGAACGGCGTCGAACACCGCCTATCGCCATCAGTTTCACATCAACGACAGCGCCGCCGCTCTTGGCCATGGCGTGGTCATTGCGCCGACAGGATCGGGCAAGACCGTCCTGATGGAGTTTCTGTCGCTGATGAGTTCGCGGATCCCCGGCCTGCGCCATTTCTTCTTTGACCGCTATCAGGGCACGGCGATCTACAACCTCGCGATGGGCGGCAAGTATATCTCGCTGAACGCCGAGAAGCTGCCGTGGTCGGTTTCGGGCGGCATGAACCCTTTCATGTGCGAGGATACCGACGAAAATCGCTCCTTCCTCAAGCTGTGGGTTTCGACGATCTCGTCCTGCGATGACAATGACAGCGTAGAAGAGATCAGCCGGGCGGTAGATATCGCCTTCGACGCTCTTGATGCGAGCGAGCGGTCGCTGGCCGCCATCTACGAGGCGGGCTTCGATCCGGGCAGCAAGGTCAAAAAGGAGCTTTCGCGCTGGGTGTCGCGCACACAGTACGGGCCGATTTTCAACGCCCAGTCCGACAGCATCGATATCACCGACGGCTGGCTGACGACCTTTGACATGACCAAGCTTCTCGACGATCCGTCGCTTGGATCGGCGACCGTGTCCTATCTGATGCATCGCATCCGGGAAACCATGAAGCGGACCCAGTCCCCGGCTTTCATCTTCATCGACGAGACCGAGCCGCTGCTCAAGGATCCGAACTTCCGCAAGTTGTTTCAGACAGCTCTGCAAGAATTTCGCAAAATTCGTGGCGTAGTGATTTCTGTATTTCAGCGCCCTGAAGCACTTTCATCGAGTAACGTTTCGGAACTTGTGAGACAGCAGTCAGGGACCTATTATCTATTTCAGAATCCTGGCGCACGAGCCAGCGACTACAAGGATTTCGGACTGACCGATCGCGAGATGGACTTTGTTCTCGGGCGATCGGCGACAGCGCTGAGGTTGAAGAGAAGCGTGCTGATCAAGAAGCCGATGAGTCAGGAGAGCGTCGTTGTTGATATCGATCTGTCGCGGCTTGGTCGCCATGTCAGACTTTTTTCGTCATCGACATCGGACGTCGCAGAAGTAACCAACTTGTACGCCAGCTATGGCGAGGATTGGGTGAGACATTATGTTGGATAAAATCCGAGGCGCAGGCGCTCTGACTGTGAAGATGCTGACTGTGAAGAGCCGGGCTGTGAAGAGCCGGGCTGTGAAGAACCCGACTCTGAGGTTGTGTCCGGGATCGCGGTCGCGCGCCCGCCGCTGGCTGTCGGCCTCTTCCGGGCTGGCGCTGTCTGCAGGCCTGGCCGTGGCGCTGGTCGTCGCACCCGGCTCGGGTGCGCGCGCTGGCGGCTATCCGGTGATCGACACATCCTCGATCGCCCAGTTGAAGACCATGGTCACCCATATGCGCGGCCTTGTGTCGGAGTTTACCGAAGTGCGTTCTCTGATGGGCGACATGCTGTCCGCGTTTGGAGAGTTCGGCGTCATGCCCGACATTCTCAAGGGCTCCGTGTTCGCCGGCATCGGCTCGGAGAGCGATTTCTACGCCAATATGGCGAAATACGGCTTCGACCCGTGTGCGATCAATCTGTGCCAGTCCGGCGACAATCCGGCGGTTTTCACTGACATCGCCCAAGCGCGGGCATGGACGATGAAGAATCTGTTCGTCAATCGGCAGATGGTTGGGAGCGAGGAGGAGAACCTCCAGGAAGTGCGCCGCCGCGCGGTGGCCTACACCGCCTCCAATGCGCTCGGCCTCTCCAAGACGATCCACAGCGAGCTGATCCAATCCGGAACGGCTGTTCAGTCGCTCGAGACGATCATCGCCGGGGCGGCCGATCTTCGCGGCGACGTGCGCGCCAATTCCGCTGTGGCGCTTGCGCAGTACAAGGCTCAGCTGCAGCAGATCGCGCTGCTGACCGCGATGGTGGATGTCGCTTCGACCCGCGCCATCAGGGATCTCGACCTCTTCGATCCCGATGGCGGCGACACGATACCGACCGCGATCATCGCCACCGACTTTGTCGGCGGCAATCTCGGCAAGGGGCGGGTGCGTGTTACGCAGCCGGCTCGCGGCTCCGCCTCTGGCGGGGGATCTTCTCTTGGCGGCAGCCTTCTCGGCGCCGCTCTTGGGTCGGCCCTGCCGCCGGAGATATCGTCGATCCTGCGCGATACGCCGATCGGCGCCGCCGTCTCCGCCGCCGCCGGCGGGTCGTTCTCCGGCATTCTCGGCTCCTCGGTCCAGGCGGCTGGCGCCTTTGGCAAGGGCGATCTTTTTTCTGACGCCTTGTCGGTCGCGGGGGAAGTCTTGCGTTCGACGGGCAACAGTCAGATCGCCAGCGCGGTCGATCTGGTGGGTCGTGGCGTTTCGGGGGCTTCGGCCACGGACCAGCGCGGTAATTTCGAAGCCATTCTCGGTCTTGGTTCAATGGTCGCCCAGCAGGTCGGCGACCCCAGACTGTCGAGCGGCATCGCGCTCGCCGGCAAGCTGGTGCGCGGCGGCGGCTCGCCAATCGACTTCGCCAAAGGGGTCGCCACCGACATCGGCGGCGCGGATCCTGCGGCGGCGGACTGGCTTTCCGGTCGGATCAAGTCGTTCGAGGGCGGCGCGGCGGCGCCGGAGTCGCTGTTGCTGGACGCGGCGTATGCGTCCGCCCGTCAGGCCGACCCGACAGGTCGCGTGGCGGCCATTCTGCAAGGCGATCCTGCGGGGATGGCTTCCGCAGATGTCATTGGCATCGCGCGTCAGGCGCTGGACCTCGCCGGGTCGATTTCCGGCAACAAGGCGATCAAGGACGTGTCCGCCGGTGTCGCCAGGATTTCTGACAAGCAGCTCGCCGATCTTTCGGCAGCGGCGTCGAACGCCTGGTCGTCTCAGTCTGCTCTTCAGGGCGGCGTTCAGGGCGGGGCTGCGCGCACCCCTGGCTTCAATGCAGATGGCGAGTTGAGGTGAGTTCATGGATAACGGCGTCCGCTGGGGAGTTGTGTCTGAATTGAGGTCTGGGCTGATGTCTGGCCGCAGCGCCCCATCTCACCCGCGCCGTCGTGGCGCTTCGTTCGCCGTTCTTGGTTTCGCAACCGCTGCGGCGGCGCTGGCGCCGCCGCAGCCGGCGTCCGCCTTCGGACCGATCTGTGTGCCTGTGATGGCGAACTGCTTCTGTACATACGCGGTGCCTTGCCCGACGACTGACATGGCTTCGATCGTGGAGGAGGCGACAAAGAACGTCGAATTGCGCAAGCTTGTTACGCTGGCGCGCGAGCTGCGCGATCCGCAGGCGCTTATCGTGAAGCTCGCGACTGGCAAGCTGCCGCTGAGCGCGATCGGCATCGATGCGATCGGCATCGATCTTTCCGGATTCGCCACCGGTGATCTGGGAGCGATAGCCTCTGGTCTCGGCCTTCCTCAGACGGCGATCGATCTCGCCGGCAACGCATCGAGCCTCGGCATCGACTCGGGCATGATTTCCAGATTGGTGTCCGGCGATCTTCGGCCGCAGGATTTTCTGGCGGTGGCCAAGAACGCCGGTCTGGATCTTGGCCCGCTTGCGTCTGTCGGTCTGACGGAGAGCAACATCATGGCGATCGCGCAGGGCAAATTCGACCCGTCGGCGCTTTTGGCTGTTGCGGCGAAAAACGGATTTGGCGGAGAGGTCCTTTCTGGCCTCGGAATTGACGCGACAATGCTGTCGGACATCGCTCAGGGGAAATTGGCGCCCGAGGCGCTGATCAACACAGCGACGTCTCTTGGCCTCGATTTCAAGGTTCTGGAGACGGTTGGCCTCGACCGCGACACGGTGATGAGGATTGCGCAGGGCAAGTTTGCGCCAGACGACATTATTGGCCTTGCGCAGCGCAGCGGCCTCGATACGTCGGCGTTCTCCAAACTTGGCATAGACGCGCGCATGATCGGCGACCTGATGGCCGGCAGGACCACGGTGGATCAGGCTGTCTCCGCGTTGTCGGCCGCGGGCATGGCGCCGGGCTCGATGATTGTGCCGGGAGTCGGAGCGTCCGCCGCCACGGCCGTCGTACTCGGCGAACCGCTGCGCGGGTTTGTCGATTATGCCCGCCTGACCTCCTTCCCGCTGAAGGATATCCCCGGTCTGGCGCAAAGCATCGGTCTTTCGCAGGCGGCGCCTGCGGGGAGTGCGCCGGGCGGCAAGAATGCGCCGCCAGTCTGCCTCCCTGGCGGCGGCGCTCTTGTGACGGTGACTGATCCGAATGAGCCTCATCTGTTTCCCGCCGCCGCGGCGCAGATCGACGCCTTGACGTCTGGCGGCGGGGACCTCTCCCTTTTTGAGGAGGCGAGGGGCGATTCGATCGGGATGGCGCGACAAGCCATCGCTGGCGGCATGGCGCGTGCGTCATTTGAGAAAGCCACTCTGTCGGATTCGGTCAAGCTGGTCGACAAGTATCGGGAGATGGTCGACAAATCCGAGTCGGCCAAATCCGACCTGGTGGCGAATTCAACCATAAAAATGGCGCACATGGTTGCGAGCAGCGAGATCGTGTCGCTGATGACGGTTTGGGCGACGGTGCAGGCGGCTCAGGTTCTCGCGTCTCCGGACGCTTATGAACCGATCCCGCTTCTTCCAGACAATGAGAAATATGCGCGCGACGTCGCTTCCACAGCGCAGGCGCTCGCAACCGACACCAACCAAAAGACCCTTTCGGCGTCGCAGGACCTCTCGGAGATCATCACCAGAGCGAAGCGGGTGATAGACATTCATAATGTCGTCGTGTCCGTTCTGGGCGTACAGCAGACGGTTCCGCCGCTGCTTGAAACGATCGCCGTGCATGAGGCGATCAAGGCGCAGCGCAAGCAGGTCGAGGACGTGCTTCGCGCCGAGGCGGCTGCGCTTTATGTCGATGGTCCTGACGCCTATGAGCGGATTCTTCCGGTTCTCGTCGCGCAATCAGGATCCTACCTCGACGGCTCGAAATGGCAAACTTCCGGGCTGCGCGCGACATCGCTCGATGCGGAGATAATGGCGCAGGTTCCGGTCACCCGATTTGGCCGCCGCCGCCCGAACCAGTGCAGCTATATTGCGATCGAGAATGGAAGCTGCCTGCCGTTCGAGACCGTAAGCGGACCAGAGCGTTTTTCCGGAATCGATCAGTATCACGCGGCGATGGGCGATCCGATCCGCTATGCGTCAGCGACACGACGGGTGGATGATGGACCGGCTCCGGATTCGATCGCGTCGACGCTTCGGATGTATTTCGCCCTCACGCGCCGCGCGGGTTTCTGGGGTGAGTTGCGCCGCGGCGCGGGTGTTGAGGCGATGACCGATCGGGTTTGGCATGAGTTTCGCCTGAATGCGCCGCAGTGTCTCGCCGGACCATACCCCTCAACCGAAGATCTTTTTCGCAAGCGTCCAGACATGTTCGATGTCTCGGTCGGTTGCGATCATGTCGTATGGGCCGGCGGCGACGCGGAGGATTTCATCCTGGCGTCCGAGTTTGGCGGAACCGACGCGGCGCTTTGGTCCACCAAGGTGGCGGCTGAGCTTGCGCGCCTGCGCGGCGCCGAGCCGAACGCCGTGCGCGCCGAGGCGCAGGATTTGCTGGATGATATCGCCGCCGCAGGCGTCGATACGCGGATGGCGTCGATGGGGATGGACCAGGCGACATCGCAGATCGCGGCCATCAGGTCGTCAGTCGGCGCTGTCGCCGCGTCAGATTTCAGCGCGGCCATCTATTTTCCATACTGAATCTGTATAACACAAAGAGAGCGGACAAGGGCGTTGACGCATTCCGCCCTGTAGGACATATGCTCAACAGGCTGGAGGCGGTTGTTCGCGCAATGGAAACGACGACACGGGCCGATCGTTCAGGCGACGGCCTGCAGCCCCTTGGTCGCCACCAGCGTCAGAAGCTTCAGCGACGCCCCACGGGGGCGCTTCTCGCCGCGCTCCCACTGGCTGACGAGACCGGTCGTCACGTTGAGGTGGCGAGCGAACACCGCCTGGCTGGCGTTCTCGCGCAGCCGGATGGCCCGGATCTCCTCCGGGGCCAGCGGCTCCACGGGCGTCAGACACATCGCGTCGAACGCCTTCATCGACCGCCGGGAGAGCACACCCGCCTCCTCGAGGCCGAGGGCCGTCTCATGCACCGCCGCGAGCGCATCGCTCTCATAACGCTTCGTCATGATCCGTCACCTCCATGATTGTCTCGTTCGCAATCGCCGCACGAAGGCCTGCGTCGTCCAGCGCGAGCAGCTCGCCCGCCAGCCTGCGGAACGCGGCAAGCTCGTCGTCGCGGATGTTCTTGCGTGCGCTCTTGGCGAATCCGTAGACGAAGAAGGCCCGGTGTGCGGCGCG
>Ga0210044_10011034_pt1 | contig 10615 bp, 5 predicted proteins | sample CryGey13umfilter_2_FD_183959 | JGI IMG/M metagenome (GOLD analysis project Ga0210044, IMG submission 183959) | Groundwater microbial communities from aquifer in Utah, USA - Crystal Geyser 4/9/14 3 um filter (SPAdes) (version 2) | ecosystem: Environmental > Aquatic > Deep subsurface > Groundwater...
TAATTTCCGGGGAGATCCGCTCCATCCGGTTTCCCTTGAAGAGTGACCGGAATACGTAATTCCCCGCCGAGTAAAACATCTTCGAATTGTGATTCGAGAGAATGAACGGCGTCTTCCAGTTGAATCGGTATCGAACGCCGCGCGTCGGTTGCGGACGCATCCACGATTGATCGCCGGTCTTCAGGTTATTCCGAATCATCCCGCCGTTCTGACTTTCTGCGTATATCTGGTTCGGATCATCAGGGTCCACCAGACAGACGAACCCGTCGCCGCTTCCGACGCGGAACCAGTCCGAATTGCGAGGCCCCTGCCCCCTGCGAACACGACTCGGCCCGCCCCACGACCCGTTGTCCTGCAACCCGCCGTACACGTAGTAGTCATCACGAGGCCCGACGCCGACGTGATAAAACTGTCCGATGTCAAATCGATTAATATGTTCCCAGTTCTCCATGCGATCGCGGGTAACATATAACCCGCCGTCGTTTCCGAGAATAATGTGCCGACCATCATCGGGATCGACCCACATCGCATGGTGATCGACATGCACGCCTCCCCTCCCTCCGTCATCGGTAAATGTTTTCCCGCCGTCACTCGATTTATAAAGCGGAATCCCGAGAACGTAAAGATTGCTGTTGTCCCTGGGATCGATACGGATCTCACTGAAATACATCGGTCGCGGATTCAACGAATTAATCCGCGTCCACGATTCGCCCGCATCGTCCGATCGATACACCCCGCCGTTCTCATCGCCGCCCGGCCCCTGTTGATCCTGCACATTGGGAACCTGACCGCCCAGCCAGGTTCGAAACGGGCTGCGACTCTTGCCGTTCCCGTTTGCACCGCCTCGCCCGCGCCTGCCTTGTCCGCCCTCTCCGCCTGAATCTTCCTTTGCTTCCGGACGTTTCGTAAACGAAACTTCGAGTTCAACCGGTTTGCGATCTCGTGAAACTTTGATCGCCACCGTATCACCTGCAAGATGACGGCGAATCGACGAGATCATTCCGTCATAAGAGAAAACGGGTTCGCCGTCCATCTCAATAACGATATCGCCTTCCTTTAACTTGGCTTTCTCGCCCGGACTGTCCTCGACGATTTCAGTCACTTTCGCTCCGACTTCCGCATCAACACCCCGAACTCCCATATACGCTGCATTCTCCGGTTCATCGCCGAGATGTTCCGACTCGATCACTGCATAAAGAATGTTCGAATCATTTGCGTACCAATCAATACCAACCCGCCCAAGATGGCTCGACGGAATGCCGTCGCTCATTCTCATCCAGGTCGTTCCTGCATCGGTTGACTTGTAGATTCCTCCACCGGGCCCCCACTTCTTCTCGGGATCGTTGCCGTCGAAACCGTCGCGCTTCCGTTCATACGTCGCAATGATGATCGTGTCCGGGTCGTCCGGCTTCATATCGATGTCAACCACGCCCGTCTTATCATCAACATAGAAAACCTTCTCCCAGGTCTTCCCGCCGTCCGTCGTCTTATACAACCCTCGTTCCTCGTTCGACCCCCACAATCGACCAAGCGCGCCCACATAGACAATCTCCGGATTCTCCGGGTGAATCTTGATTTCACCTATTTGGAACGTCTTTTCAAGTCCCGTGTGCGTCCAAGATGCTCCCCCGTCCGTCGATTTGTAAACACCATCACCCCACGAAACGCTGTTACGTGGATTCGCTTCGCCCGTCCCGACCCACAGAATATCGGGGTTCGAAGGTGCAACTTCAACATCACCAATCGAAACCGTGTGCTCATGATCAAACTGATGCTCAAACGTCGTCCCGTCGTTGGTGGTTTTGAGAAGTCCGCCCGAAGCGCTCGCCACCCACCATGTATTATGATCCTTCGGGTTCACTGCGATATCCGTGATGCGCCCGCTCATGTTGGCGGGACCGATCGATCGCCACTCAAACTCGTTCATCCAGTCCTGCGGCAGCGCGGGATCCGCAATCTCCTTCGGCTTGGTCTCGGTTGACTTCGGCTCCTCGGCGGCGGCCTCTTCGCCTACCTTCTTCTGATCCTTGCCCGGTTCTGTCTTGCTTGTCGATTCTGATGCAGCCTGGTTCGCCGTATCCTGATTCGAGTTCGGCTGACCTTGGCCCCGTCCTCGCCGACGACGTTCACCGAGCCGAAAATTGTCCGGTCGCCTTTGCGAACGATCCGGCCGCGCTTGCGCAGGCGGCGATTGCCGCGGCGCATCCTGCTTCTTCGTCTCTTCTTGCGGCGGCGACTTCGTCGGCTCCTTGGCCGGTTCCTGCGTCTGATTCGGTTGGTTTGATGTCTCCTGTTGTATCGCCAATGCTCTCGATTCCGTCGACGATTGTCCGAATGTCATCATTCCGAACGCAAAAACAGAAAGAGCAATAGCCGTCTTCCAACCCGTCAGTCCGATGTGTCGCATCTCCGTCTTCCCTACAAAAAACAGGCATGTCAATCGAGAATTCATTTCAATTTCAAGAGCAAAATGTCACCGTCAGATACAACGCCCGGCAACTCGACCAAAGGCGAACCCGAAACCTCCACGTCTCCATTTCGCTGAAAACTCGATCTGAATCGTGAATGCAGCCCGGAAACGTCACGCCTCCGCTGATCATCTTACACAAACGAACCGCTCACCGGTTGCGAGAACAGCCAAATCACAACCATCGATCCCACGAGAGACGCGTATCATCCCCAAATACCGGCAGCAAACCCTTCCGTCGCGCGCAAAAGGGAACAACACGCCTCCCAATACCCCGGTTCGAGGAATCAAGAAATGTGCGGACGATTCAACCTCTCAACACCCGCCGACGTCCTCGCCCGCGCCTTCGGTCTGATTGATATCCCCCATCTCGAGCCCCGATTCAACATCGCTCCCACACAAGCCGTCCTCGTAGTAATCTTGCGATCTCCTCCAGGAAACCGGAACTCATCGGAATCGAAGCGAATCGCACAATTCATGCACTGGGGGTTGATCCCACATTGGGCGAAAGACCCGTCGATCGGCAACCGCATGATCAACGCCCGTTGCGAAACGTTGGCGGAAAAACCAGCTTTCCGCCACGCATTCAAAAGACGACGCTGCCTCATCCCCGCCAACGGCTTCTACGAATGGAAAAAACTCGACCCCGATGAAAAAATCCGATTCGGCTATCCTTCCAATGGGGCGATCAAACAACCTGTCAATATCAAAACCGCGGACAAACAACCGTTTGCATTCGCCGGTTTGTGGGAACACTGGGAAAACTCCAAAGGCACCGGCTCGGAAATCGATTCATGCACCATCATCACCACCAATGCAAACGACTTACTCAAACCGATTCACGATCGAATGCCCGTGATTGTGAAGCCGGACAATTACGACCGCTGGCTCGATTGTTCCGACGAGAATCTCCACAAACACAATCCCGATTTTTTCTCTAATATCTTTCGCCCATTCCCGTCTGAAGAAATGGTGATGCATTTCGTCGCCCGCAAGATGAACGATGTGCGATTCGATCACCCGGAATGTATCACGCCGATTAATGCAAATAACGGCGACACCATCGGCGGCCTGTTTCAGTCGTAAAGGTTGATCCTTGAAGAATTCAATGAAAAACATCACAGTCGAAAATGATCTCAACATACGTTTATCCGCGACATGTGGCGCACTCTCACCCCATTTCATCAACCAGTTTCTTGATATCCCGCTCTCGATCCTTCGGACAAACGAGCGTCGCATCCTTGGTGTGAATGACCATCAGATTATCACAACCGATCATCGCAATGCGATGCCCGGGATCGTCAGAAACCACAATACATTCCGCGCAATCAATAAGCGAATGAGCCGTGTTCGACCGATTCCACTCTTTATCCGCCTGCAACAAACGCGCAAACGAAGACCACGACCCCACATCAATCCAGTCGAGTTCCATCGGAATCGTCACCAACGAAATCTCTCCATCGCGCGAGGCGGGCTCCATAACTGCATAATCAATGCTGATCCTCGGTAGCGCAGGATATACCTCCTCAACCACACTCCCCTGATCCTTCGTCCCCCATGCATTTTGTATCTCCATCAATCCTTCAAAACACGTCGGCTGAAACCTTTGGATCACCTCAAGCATCATCGCCGCTTTGAAAATAAACATCCCGCTCGACCAGCTGAACACCGTGGCCGCACAATACTTCTCCGCCGTCTCCCGATCCGGCTTCTCCACATATTGCACAACCTCAAACGCATTCAGTGAGTTGTCAACCACCTCGCCCCGCTCGATATACCCGTACTCAGTCGCCGCCCGATCAGGAACGATACAGAAGGTAACGATCGAATTCGGTCTTTTCTCAACAAGATCAAATCCCGCCTTCATATACCCGGCGAACTTCTCGATCGGTGTGATGACATGATCAGACGTGAGAATCGCAATTGATGCGTCGGGGTCAATCTTTGCAAGAACCGCTGCCGAAAACCCGACCGCATTCAACGTATCTCGCCCCACCGGTTCGACCAGCAATCGATCACGCCGAAACCCGAGCGCCGCTTCAACCGATTTGGCAAGTGCACGATTCGTGCAGATCCAGCGACCGGAATCGTCATCCGTCAGCGGAACCACTCGTTCCACCGCTGCCTCCAGCAGCGACTTACCGTTCGGCAGAAACGATATCAACTGCTTCGGCGATTCCGCCCTACTCATCGGCCAGAGCCGAGTACCGCTCCCGCCCGCCATAATCACTGCATGTCGCATGGGTTGACTCGTTTTTTCTCAACCTTCTCGATATTGAAACGCCGCATTGACGATTCGTTCCACCGTTTCAATTTCCGCGTTGGCCGCAAGCACCCGATCCACCCACTGCGACGCAACCATTCGATTCTCGCCGAGTTGAACCAATACCGCCACCGCATCACGCGCCATCATCCGCCGTCGCGATTCCGGTTTCGTCTCAATCGTCGACGATCCCCGGCCGTCCTCCGAAGAAACGATTCGCTCGCCGCCCGAGTTCGCCAGAATGAATCCCTCAACCTTATCGTGCAACTCCGCGATAATCGTCTCCGCCGTCCGCTTGCCGATCTCCGGCAATGTCTTCAACATCGAAACATCACGCGAAGCTATCGCCTCCGCCAGCGATTCCGTCGGCATCGCCATCGCCCGCAGCGCCTTGCGGTAGCCGATACCCCTCACCGTCGTGAACATCCTGAAAAACTCGCGGTCCGATTCCGAAACGAATCCGATCAATCGAGGCAGAAAAAAATTCCCCTGCCCCTGCGATTCAAGATAATCGATGGTGAGCAATCCGATCGTCTCCCCCTCATGATTCCGCCAGTGAACCTCATCTCGCACCGGAGTGAGAATCTCATACGTCAGCGCCTCATGACGCACCGCAACACTCCCCGTACGAACCTTGACAAGCTGGCCTTCAATTTGATCAATCATTGAACATCATTGTAGCGGTGACCCCGAAGCCAGCACTTCACGCCATTCACATCGAAACGGGCGCCGCCTCGTCCCGCACTTCGCCGCAACATTCAACATCCTCAATGAGCGACCAACCCGACATCTCCCGAAGCATCTCGCGAAGTCGATCCGCAATTGCCTGCGCTTTCAGATCATTCGAAAATCGTATCGGTTCACCGAAAACGCATCGACTGCGGCTCGGAATGAAAAGCGAGTCGAGTGTGTGATTCACCTTCGGCGTTCCGCTGATCCACACCGGCAAAACCACCGCTCCACTCTTGCGAATCAAAAATCCAACTCCCGATTGAAACGGACGAATCTTCTCCGGCGGTCGCGCAATTCCCCCTTCCGGGAAAATCCCCACCACACCACCGTCCTTCAACTCTCGAAGCGCCTGACGAATCCCCTCCGTATCCTTCCCGTCTCGATTTAGATAAATCGTTCCCCCGGTCCACGTAACAATTTTCGCCGGCCCCTTGTTGTACGATTTCTCCATCATCCACGAAATACCACGCCGAAAATTCGTCCCGATGATCAGCGGGTCCACCGCACCCGTATGGTTCGCAATCAGAATGACCGGTTCATTCGGCGAAATCTTCTCAAGCGACTCAGCCAGCCCGACGATCTTCGGACGGTGGTAGATTCGGCAATAGAGACGAACCAGCGACCAGACAAGATATTTCGGCCAATGGGGGTAGGGAGCCGTCCGACGGTCCCGATCCAGACGCACGAGGAGAATCGAAACCGCCCCGGCGACAATCAGCACGAGACCCAGCATGAGAAAATAAGGGTTCATATCACCTGCTCAAAATGGGAAACGATCGCGGGCTTCCCCGTCGAGAGGCGAAACCACACAACCGCAACAATAGCAAAGGACAACCCAGCACGCTTCTCATTCGGCAAATACTCCTGAATTCTCGACAAAACCGCAGATTGCAACCCCTTCCGCTACCATCTACTGGCGACCACGCAAACACCGGCCTACCTTTTGCAAATTTGCGCCCGCCGGATTCGGTCGCAAACGGCCGTCCGACCGCAGGTCACTGAGGAAGAGCCAAGCCCAGATGCCCCGACGCGATGATATCAAAACCATTCTCATCATCGGCTCCGGCCCGATCGTCATCGGTCAGGGTTGCGAATTCGACTATTCCGGAACCCAGGCATGCAAAGCCCTTCACGAAGAGGGCTACCGGATCGTCCTCGTAAATTCCAACCCCGCCACTATCATGACCGATCCCGGCTTCTCCGACCGAACCTATATCGAACCCATCACCCCCACCGCCATTCGCAAAGTCATCATCCGAGAAAAGGAACTCGGAAACCCCATCGATGCCCTCCTCCCGACGCTCGGCGGCCAGACCGCACTCAACTGCGCCGTCGCTCTCTTCGACAACGGAACCCTTGAAGAATTCGGAATTGAGATGATCGGCGCTAGTCGCCCCACGATTTCCCGCGCTGAAGACCGCGAAGAGTTTCGACAAATAATCAAATCGATCGGCTTGAAACAGGCCGAAGCCGGAACCGTAACCTCGATCGCCGAAGCAATCGAATTCGTCGCCGAAATAGGCCTCCCGGCGATCATTCGACCCGCCTTCACGCTCGGCGGATCAGGCGGCGGCATCGCCTACAACCGTGATGAATTCGAAGAAATCGTCCGGCGAGGCCTCGATGAATCGCCGATCGGGCAAGTCCTCATCGACCAGTCTCTCCTCGGTTGGAAAGAATACGAACTCGAAGTCATCCGCGACAAAAAAGACAACGTCATCATCGTGTGCGGCATCGAAAATGTCGATGCGATGGGCGTTCACACCGGAGACTCAATCACTGTCGCCCCCATCCTCACCCTCACCGATAAGGAATACCAGCGAATGCGCGATGCCGCCATCGCCATCATTCGCGCAATTGGCGTCGAAACGGGTGGTTCCAACATCCAATTCGCCATCAACCCCACGAACGGCGAAATGGTCGTCATCGAAATGAACCCCCGCGTCTCCCGGTCCTCCGCCCTCGCCTCCAAAGCAACCGGTTTCCCCATTGCAAAAATCGCCGCCAAACTCGCAATCGGTTACACCCTCGACGAACTGCGCAACGACATCACCGGCACCACCAGCGCTTGCTTCGAACCGACCATCGATTACGTCGTCGTGAAAATTCCCCGATGGGCCTTCGAAAAATTCCCCGAAGCAAATGAAACGCTCACCACCCAGATGAAATCGGTCGGCGAAGCCATGGCGATCGGACGCACCTTCAAGGAGGCGCTCCAAAAAGCCATCCGATCCATGGAAGTCAAACGCTTCGGACTCGGCCTCGACAAAAACGACAAGTGGCTCGCCGCTCGCAACGCCATCGGGGCCCGCCAACTCGCGCTCGAACACCAATCCCCCACGGGTCTCGCCGCGGACGGCTCACCCATCGTCTGGCCCATCCCCGAAGAAACCATCAACCGGAAACTCGGCGTACCCAGTCAGGGGCGACTCTACTACATCCGATACGCACTCAAGATGGGGATGCCAATGGAACGACTCCACGATCTCACCAAGATCGACACGTGGTTCCTCGACCAGATCAAGCAGTTGGTCGAATTTGAGGATGTCCTCTGCTCATTTGATTCACTTGAAAGCGTCCCACGGGACGTTTTTTTTCAGGCAAAACAACTCGGATACTCCGACCCCCAACTCGCCAACCTCTACTTCGGAAACATCGGCACATCCGAAATCCTCACCGTCCGCAATCACCGCAAGAAACTCGGAATCGAACCCGTCTACAAACTTGTCGACACCTGCGCCGCTGAGTTCGAAGCCGTGACCCCCTACTTTTATTCAACCTACGAATCCTCCTTCACCATTACCGAATCCGACTACGATCCATCAACGCACAAACAGACAATCACCGACGACGAAATCCGACTTTCCAACCAACCGAAAATCGTCATCCTCGGCGGAGGGCCCAACCGTATCGGTCAGGGGATCGAATTCGACTATTGCTGCTGTCAGGCGTCGTTCGCCTGCAAAGAACTCGGTATCGAATCTGTTATGGTCAATTCCAACCCCGAAACCGTTTCCACCGATTACGACACCTCCGACTACCTCTTCTTCGAACCGCTCACCCTCGAAGATACGCTCAACATCATCGAACGCCTCAACGGCGGAGGAATCGATACGCCCGATCGAGCCGGCACCGTCGTCGGCGCCATCGTGCAGTACGGCGGGCAAACCCCCCTCAACCTTGCACACGGTCTCACCGCTGCCGGAGTTCCCATCGTCGGCACATCCCTCGATTCCATCGACCTCGCCGAAGATCGCGATCGCTTCCGGGAATTAATACGCAAAAAAAACCTGCTCCAGCCCAAAAGCGGAATAGCCTACGGCACCGACCAGGCAATCACCGTCGCCGACGACGTTGGATACCCCGTTCTCGTCCGACCCAGTTACGTCCTCGGCGGTCGAGGGATGGAAATCTGCTTCGACGAAAATGCCGTACGCCGATACATGAACCAAGCCGTCGCCGCCAGCGACCTCGCTGATTCCCCGATCCTGATTGACCACTTTCTCTCCGATGCGATTGAAATCGATGTCGATGTCGTTGCCGACTTCGCAGACGATCGCGATGATGCCACCGCTATCGTCTGTGGAGTCATGGAGCACATCGAAGAAGCGGGCATACACAGCGGGGACTCGGCGTGCACCCTCCCCCCCTACTCGCTCCCCAAATCAATCATCCATCGTGTCAAGACGATCGCCCGAACTCTCGCTGAATCACTGCGCGTTTGCGGACTCATGAATATCCAGTTGGCCGTCAAGGAACACCCAACCGAAGGCCACCAGATATTCATCATCGAAGTCAACCCCCGCGCCTCGCGCACCGTCCCGTTCGTCAGCAAGGCAACCGGAACCCCGTGGGCCCGCATCGCCGCCAAAGTCATGGCCGGCCGATCACTCAACGAATTCAATATCACCGAGCAGAACGACCCGCGTTACACCTCCGTCAAGGATGTCGTGCTCCCCTTCGCCAAGTTCCCCGGCGTCGATGTCATACTCGGCCCCGAAATGCGCTCCACAGGCGAAGTCATGGGTATGGATATCGACTTCCCCATGGCGTTTGCTCGCGCGCAAATGGGAGCCGGCCGTGAACTCCCCACCTCCGGCAAAGTCTTTCTCTCCGTCCGCGATGAAGATAAGCCCTACACCCTCGAACTCGCCCGAACCCTCGTCGCCATGGGTTTCACCGTCCAGACGACCGGCGGAACTCACGATTTCCTCGACGAACATGAAATACGAACCAAATTCCTCGCGAAAATCAGCGAAGGCCGTCGCCCCAACATCATCGACCTCATCAAAAATAACGAAATCGATCTCATTATCAACACCGCCACCCGCAAAGGCGCCGATACCGACGAAGGTAAAATCCGCGCCGCTGCCGTGCGCCACGGCGTAACCATGGTTACCACCCGAACCGGCGCCGCCGCTGTCGTCCGCGCCATCGGCGCCCTCCGCGCCGGCGACTGGCGCGTCAGCGCACTCCAAGACCATACAACAAATAACAACCTCAACAACAACCAAAAACCCGAAACCGCTCACCCCCGAAAAGCCCCAGCACCAACTTCTTCGTGAGAACGCGAAAACGCGAACAAATCCTTAATAAAACCCCCGTCATCCCCGCACTCACCTCTCGTTAACATCGAAATCGTCAACATCGTCATCATCTGCCGTCATCTCCCGGTCCATCACATACCGCCCGTCCAGCCAGTTCCCCAGATCAACCAAACGACATCGCGATGAACAAAACGGAAAGAATTCCGAATCGTCCCCCCGCTCTTTCCCGCAAATAGGACAGCGACCTCCTTTGACCACATCCTTCTTCTCCGCAACATCGTCAACTGTCCTCATCAGAAGAAACCCCTTCCAATCGCGATCCGATTTCCTCTTGCCGCGCGGAGTAATTCGAATCACCCGCTCATCGTAATCCCGATGTTCAATCTCGACATCAATCCGGTCGTCCGGGAGCGCACCCACCACTCGATCCGCCCACTCCACAACAACCACGGCTCGCTCATCACCACCGACCATCTCATCCCACCCGATCGATTCCAGTTCCTCCGCCCCCGCCATTCGATACGCATCAATATGCACCAGCATCATCGAATCCGCTGCATCCGCTGACAAATATTCATGCATCAAAACAAAAGTTGGGCTCGAAAC
>Ga0210044_10011046_pt1 | contig 10607 bp, 13 predicted proteins | sample CryGey13umfilter_2_FD_183959 | JGI IMG/M metagenome (GOLD analysis project Ga0210044, IMG submission 183959) | Groundwater microbial communities from aquifer in Utah, USA - Crystal Geyser 4/9/14 3 um filter (SPAdes) (version 2) | ecosystem: Environmental > Aquatic > Deep subsurface >...
TTTTCTCTAGATTTAACTTGTAATTCAACTGACATAGCAAATACAGAATGATAGCAATACTGATAGCGGAATATGAGGAAAAAAACTTAATAAAATTGGTAATTGGGTAACAGCTGATGGGTGTCAGCCAGTAAAATATATTCGCTCCCGTTACCTGTCACCTGTTACCCATCACCAAATTGAGGGTTTACGGGATTTCTTTGTGTCATACATGTTTGTTAGACTTGTAAATACGATGCGAATTGATACAAATGCTGATCCCTCACCTACGGCCCCAGCCAAGGAAAGTTTAGCAGAAGCTGCAGCAAAGAAACCTGGAATAGGAATAACAAGTGAGAACTCCGAAGCTATAAAGCAAGCAGGGGATGATTTTGAAAAGAGCATGGCAGAACTTCATGCAAAAGAAATACCAGAACCAAGTCCAGAGACTAAAACAGAGTCTTCTGAGCAACCAGCTAAAAAACCAGGAATGATGAAAAAGCTATTGATGGCTCTTGGTGGTGCACTTATCGTGATTTTTGGTCTTAAGTTTTTATTTGGTAAGAAGAAATAGTCTATTTAGCTGATGCTCTCGTCTAAACGCTCTAGTGCTAGAGTCCTTTAGCTTGGGGATATTGAGTAATAGCGATGCCAATATCACCTGTTACGGCTAATTATGCTCAGCAGCAACTTCAGGATGCTTATAGTAAGCCGCCTAGTAATCCTCATGCTGGTGCATCAGGAACTGATAACGCAGGGGGATTGCTTCGCTCCGCTCGCAATGACGGTACTCTTGCAATTGAAGCTATAAAAACCGATAAGCCAGGTTTTTTTGATCAGCTCTTAACTAAGACTGGTGTTAAAGCAGAAAAACCGACAGTTAGTCAAATGGAATTAAGACTGTCTGATATTAAAAAGATGGGTGTGACTTTACTGCATCATCCAAAACCAAGTGTGGTTAAGTCTTATGTTTTAGAAGTAAAAAGTTTTTTAAATGATGTGCGTGATAATGCGTATGAAGGTCACAGAAGCCCAGAAGATTTATTTGATAAAGTAGATATCGCAGATAAGAAGCTTGATGAGCTTGCTGATGATTTTTTAAGTTCACAAAAATCTGAGATGCATTTACTTCATTCCCTTGGAGCGCTTCAGGGATTGTTAGTGGATATATTAGTGTAGTCTTCGACTACTGCTGGTGGTCACTGTGTGACATGCTGGCGTTCGTTTCACTCACTGCAAGCGGGACTTTGTCCCTGTAAGTGGTCGCTTCGCTCCCTGATTTTCGGCAAAATTTATCTATAAAGCAGCGCAGCACTTGCAGGAGGCGAAGCCGACACCTGCAGCCACGAAGTGGCGCCTGCAGCGAAGCGCTCGCAATAATTTATATTCCTTCCTATGCTAAAATTTACAATATGGCATTAGAAGTAACAGATAGTAATTTTGAAGCAGAGGTTCTTAACTCTGAAATCCCTGTGATGGTAGATTTTTGGGCTCCTTGGTGTGGTCCTTGTCGCGCATTGGCTCCTGTTATTGATCAAGTAGCTGAAGAGTATGCTGGAAAAGTAAAAGTTGTGAAGCTTGATACTGACGCAAATCCAGAATCAGCAGTGAAGTTCAGAATCACTTCTATACCTAACCTTATAATCTTTAAAGACGGAAAGCCTGTTGATCAGCTTATTGGAGCTGTTGATAAGTCTAAGATCGATGCTGCTTTTACTAAGTTAAATTAGTCTTTGTCATTGCGAGCGAAAAGTAATGTCATTGCGAGCGCTAAGCGAAGCAATCCAGAAACGACTGCCGAATATTTTGCGATAAGGTTAATTATATTAGTAATCTAGTCGTCAGGACTGGATTGCTTCGTTCCTCGCAATGACAACAGTCTATATATTACAATCTACAAATTTGAGCATAAAGATCTTTCCAGTCTGGATTGAATGAATCTATCAATTTTAGTTTTTGTAAACGAGAACCGCCCTTCAATTGTTTTTCACGTTTTATTGCTAAATTAATATCATCAAACACTTCATAGTAAACAAGGAGCTTACAGGAGTACTTTGACGAAAATCCTTTACGAATTATATTTTTATGCTCATAAATTCTTTTCACCAAATTAGAACTAACACCAATATAGAGTGTTCCATTTCTCTTGCTTGCAAGAATATAGACAAAACAAGTTTTCATCTAATAAATTTTATCTTGTCATAAAGCAAAATCAATTATTCTAAGTAGATCAACTTAGTTTATACAAATGAATTGCTTCGCTAACATTGGTATAAATTTAGCGGCAATTGCTGTCATCGCGAGGTACGAAGCGATCCAATCCTAGTGCTTAATTCATTCGCTTAATTTCTTATAGTTGTATGTTTAGCTATTTGTACGTGGATTGCTTCGCTAAGCGCTCGCAATGACAACGTCACTCTTGATTAAGAGCTGGCTTCGCTAAGCCGCTCACACAATGCTATACATCTCTACTTAACGCCTGTAGAACCAAAACCACCAGCACCGCGCTCGTTGTTTTCTTCACTTGGCATTTCAGAAATCTCAGCAAACTCTGCTTGCCATACTGGTGCGATAACTGCTTGAGCAACACGCTCGTCATTGTTCACTATGAAATCTTCTTCACCGTGATTAATCATAAGAATCTGAATCTCACCACGGTAGTCTGAATCAATAGTCCCAGGTGTATTAGTAAGCGAGATACCATTCTTGAAAGCCAGTCCAGATCTAGGTCTGATTTGTAATTCAAAACCTTCAGGGATTACCATCTTAAGACCAGTAGGGATTTTTGCTCTGCCACCGTTTGCTTTAATAGTGATACTTTCACCACTCGGTAAATATGCTCTTAGATCAAATCCTGCTGAACCACTCGAAGCATAAAAAGGAGTCTTAACTCCAGCTTCCATTTTAAAGATCTCTAATTGGATCTTGTTCACTACTGACTTCTCTAATATTTTTGCCATAGGAGTTAATTATAACAAGCGTGGTCATTTCGAGTGCAACGAGAAATCAACTGTGGATCAGTACTAGCTAAATATCCTGCATTGGATCTCTCCCCTTCGACAAGCTCAGGGTCGAGATGACATTCGCAATGACGATTACCAAATATCCAAAGATTAAATCGTAGAAAAGTTGGTATATATGTATTCCTAGAAACTCAGTGAAACTGAACCTTCCAGTAACTACTAGGAACAGAAGCCCAAAGCCATGTGCAATTAATAATCCATAAATAGGACTTAAATTACAGCCGCATAAAGTCTTAAATCCAGAGTCTTTCTCATGATATGCGTTGTAGAAACTAACGATAGAAAGAGGAAATAAACCTAGAAGAAAACCAAAACTTGGTTCTAGGACATAGCTCCAGCCTCCACCAAAAGCAAAAATTGGTAAACCAGCTAATCCAGAGATCAGGTATAAGGCGATTGCAGCAAAACTATAATTATGCTTAAAGCTAATCGCAAGAATAAAACTAACTATATAAAGTAAAGAATATTCGTAAGGAACGAAGGCATTGAACTCTGTGCTGTACTTAAGTAGAGGTATCGCAGAAAGAGCTGCGATTAGAATTGTTGTATAACAGAATGCGATATTGATTAGTGCGAGCATGGTAAGTCATCCTGAGACTTCATGTCATTTCGAGCGAAGCGAGAAATCCAGTGGATCATTTGTAGCGAAAGATTTTGTATTGGATCTCTCGTTTCACTCGAGATGACACTTTATTCGCAATGACAAACAATATTCTACTACGACAATAGTTTCTCGGCTTCTTTCGCGATGTTTTCTTCGCCAAGCCCGTAGTGCTCTAGTAACTTCATCCCGTCACCAGACTGTCCAAACTTGTCTTCTACACCCATACGCTTAAACTTGATCTTTTGATCACAGTTTTCCATAAGAACAGAAGCCACAGCATCTCCAAGTCCACCAATAATATTATGCTCTTCTAGAGTAATAACTCTTCCAGTCTTGTTTGCAGTTTTAACGATACCTTTTACGTCTATAGGTTTAATAGAAGCACAGTTTATAAGTTCAACACTATGACCTTTTGCTTTAAGAATCTTAGCGGCTTCCATCGCCTTCCAAACCATTACACCACAAGCGATTAGTGAGATATCAGTTCCTTCTTCTATTACAGAAACTTTCCCGATCTCGAACTTATACTCAGGTCCAAAAACTACAGGTACTTTTGCTCTACCTAAACGAACATAAGATGGTGAATCTAATTCAGCCACTGTGTTTATGACCTGATAAGCTTCAGTAGCGTCAGCGGGTACTATCACAGTCATAGTTGGGATAACTCTCATTAGAGCGACATCTTCAATAATCTGATGTGATGCCCCGTCTTCTCCTACTGTTAATCCAGCATGAGTAGCACAAACTCTTACAGCAAGATGATTATGTGCGATAGAGTTACGAACGAACTCCCACGCTCGTCCAGCAGCAAACATCGCAAAGCTAGAAGCAAAAGGAACCTTACCCATACGAGCCAGTCCAGCAGCAACTCCCATCATATTGTTTTCAGCGATTCCCATATTAAAGAACCTTTCTGGATAAGCTTTCGCGAAGTGCTTAGTCTGAGTAGAACCAGAAAGGTCAGCATCAAGTACTACTACTTCAGGATTAACAGCACCTAGATCAAGCAAGGCTTGTCCGTATGCTTCACGAGTAGCGACCATGTCGCCAATCTTATATTCTTTAGTTAGTGTTACTGGTGCTCCCATTGTTTATCTCTTTTATTTTAATTCTACTAAAGCCTTCTCTAGATCCGCATTATTTGGTGCGACTCCGTGCCAAGCTACGTTATCTTCCATAAAGCTTACGCCTTTCCCCTTGATGGTTTGAGCTAGGATGCAGATCGGTTTGTCACCAGATCTTAAGGCTTTAGCTTTATTGATAGCGTCATTGATCGCATCTACATCATGACCATTGATCTCGATCACTTCCCAATTGAAAGCATGAAACTTCTCTGCTATTGGGTGAAGTGCCATTGTAGTTTCTGTCCAGCCATCAAGCTGGATACGGTTTCTGTCTAGAAAACAAATCACATTAGAAGCTTTGTAATGTGCGCACGCCATGATAGCTTCCCAGTTAGATCCTTCTTGAAGTTCACCATCACTCAATATTGCAAAAACAGTTCTAGAACCTACTTGCAAATCCTCCTCTGCTGCGTTACGCTCATCTCTCGAAATCCTCATTGACGACCCAGTCAACTCCGGTTTCTCGAGATTCGCAAGCCTTGCATCTGAAGAATTTTCAAGCAGGTTCTTCTCATTTAATTTTATAGCTAAAGAAATCCCAAGCGCGTTACTCAGTCCATGACCAAGTGAACCTGTAGACATCTCTACCCCTGGTACTCTGCATCTGTCTATATGTCCCTGGAATTGAGAACCTAACTGCCTAAAGCTCATTGTATCTTCTATAGGGAAGAATCCTGCTAAACCAAGTGCTGAATATACAGCAGGTGAAGCATGTCCTTTACTAACTACAAGTACATCACGGCTCTCTGACTCTGGATTCTTAGCGTCATAGTTCATCTGCTCACCGAAATAAAGTACAGAGAGAATATCTGCGATCGATAAAGAACCTCCTGGATGACCGGAGTTAGCGGCGTTAATCATTTTCAGTGAATTGATTCTTATTTCTTTTGCTTTTTGTTCTACTTGCTCTTTATTGAAATTCATACTTTTTTTCTCTGGATTGCCACGTCGACTTCGTCTCCTCGCAATGACGGCTATTGACTCACCTTACAAAACTTTTTTAAACCTTCATAGGAAGTGATGTTCATTGAATTACTTCTTAAAGACATAGTACTAGCCTTGGAATAGTTGTTACCTAAATTAAGACGCTTAGAGAATTTTAGGCTATTGTCTTCTGAGATCTCTACCAGTCCTTGCTCCATTCCATTAAGAGAAGTGAGACCCTTTGAACTTGGGGTGTTAAAGAAGAAAACATATTCTAGATCTTTTGCGATTTCTTCAGCACTAAACGGAGAACGGATCTTAGCCCATTCTTTTAAGACTAGTTTTTTTGCCTTAGGATCAACTCCGCGAATCGGATCAATGACATTAAAGCCCAATTTACGAACTGTTAATCCATTCTCTTCAACAATACTAAAATCTTCAAACTTTCCTCTGAAAATTATCCCTGATTTACTCGCAAGATCATCAATGCTTATACTCTTAGTTATTACACAATGTTGACCTGATATAGGAGTAATATTGGCAGCAATGGCTGGACTAATGGTAAGTATTAAAATTAGCGCAAAAAATGCTTGCATGAGATCTATATTCTAGCATTAAGCTAACGTCATCTCGAATCCCACGTCACTGCGTTCCTCTGGACAGGCTCCGTGAGAGATCCAATGCATAGACTATAGCTAAAACTAATCCACTGGATCCTTCGCTTCGCTCAGGATGACAAAACACTAAAGCTCACTTCGTTCGCTAAGTGTTTTGTCACTTTATATATTCTTTTATATCTTTATTATCAATGATATGAGCTTTAAGTTTTCTTAGTGCTTTCGCTTCTAATTTTTTAACTTTGTCTTTTGGCATATCCAAAATATCAGCTAGTTCCTCGAAACTATACATCTTCTGGTGCTCATCCTCGAGTAAACCGTAACGTAATATTAAGACTGCTTGTTCATCTTGCGAAAGTTCATTAATAAAATCTTTCAATTGCGCTCTAAGTAGCTTTGCAGTGGTGTACTGGTCTGGAGCGTGGTAAGTTCCATCACTCTCAATGAAGTCTGCTATGGTAGCCCCGCCTTCTTCATCACCACCAACAGTGTTTGAAATAGAGATTGTCTTCATGTGAAGGTTCTGGATCTCATGAAGTTTCTCTCGGGAGATATCAAGTACGATCATGATTTCTTCTTCCGTTGGAACTCTTCCAAGCTTCTGAGTCATTTCAGAAATAACTTTACGTAGCTTACTCGCATTCTCGATCATATGAACAGGGATTCTAATAGTTCTTGATTTGTCGGCAATTGACCTGGAGATCGCTTGTCTAATCCACCATGTAGCAAAAGTACTGAACTTATATCCTTTACTTGGATCAAACTTGTCAGCAGCACGCATTAATCCAAGATTGCCCTCTTGAACTAAGTCCAGAAGCTGGATTGAGGTAGATGCGTATCTCTTAGCGATACTAACAACTAACCTTAAGTTCGCTTGTACTAATTTACGTTTAGCTTTTTCACCTTCTGGTCCACCGATCTGAATTGTTCTAGTAACAACAATCTCTTCATCAGTATTTAAAGTTTTTATTTTTCTGATTTCTCTTAAATATAGAAAAACACTATCTTCACTTAAGCTTTTTTCCCTAGTAGCTTTTTTTGTCTTCTTAGCTTTTTCTTTAGCCTTCTTCTCAGCTTCTTTTTTCTTCTTCTCTATCTCATCAAAAATCTCATCTGTATTTAAACTTTTTCTGAAAAACTCAGATTCCGCCAACTCTTCTTTAGTCGGTTCTTCCTTATCTAGGTCTTCTACTACTTCTAGATCTTTAGCGTTTTTGTCGATATTTTTTTCTTTAGACATGGAGCTACCTTACTTTTTACCCAAGAAAAGTCATATTAAATATATTACTACGGATTTGTAGCGTCATTCCTAGGTAGACTAAGCTTGCTGTGGCAATTCAGAACTAAATTTCCCTAGAACCCCGCTTGTTATTTTGAGCGACTCTCCTAGTTCTGCTTCCGTATTTAATCGAGATATTGAAAAACGCACAGCCTTTTTTGCGAGTGATTCTTCTATCTGGCAGGCCCTAAGGACATACGAGCTCATAATTCCTACTTCAGAACTTGGTACTGCTTTATTTGAAGAGCAAGCTGAACCCGAAGAAGCTGCAATTCCTGCAAGGTCAAGTTGAAGCACTAACTCTTCACTATTAAGTGAAGTTTCAGTGAAAGAGATATTTATATTTCCAGGTACTCTTCTGTTTAGATCTTTTGGTCCATGAATCACAGCTCCTGGGATTTCTTTTAATTTCTGAAAAGTATTTTTCCAAAGTTCAAGAAAACTATCTTTGTCTTTTTCAATACTAATCTTTGCTGCTTCAGAGAAAGCAATAATCCCGGTTAAGTTTTCTGTTCCTGATCTGTGTTCGTTCTCTTGTCCACCACCTATGATTAGAGCTTTTCGACGTAGTGAGATTTCGTCTAGTAGGGTTTTCTTCATATACAAGAACCCCACTCCCTTAGGACCATGTATCTTATGTGCTGATGCTGAAATACAGTCTAGATTAAATTTCTCAACATTGATATCAGTCTTAGTATAAGTCTGGACACAGTCACTATGAAAAATAAAATTTGGATATTTGGTTTTTAGTTTACCGATAGCTTCAAGATTCTGAATAGTACCAATCTCGTTATTTCCATGCATTATGGAAACTAATATTTTTTTCTTTTTAAAACTTTCTAAGTTTTTTTCTAACTCGTTTATATCTATAAATCCTTCTGAATCTAAATTAAGCCAGATTATTGGAAGCATCGTAGCTTTTGCAGGCTCCAGGACACAAGGATGCTCAGTAGGACTTGTAATTATTAGATCATAATCAAGAGACTTGAATACCATGTTATTAGCTTCAGTTGCACTTGCGGTGAAGACTATCTCTTCTTCCTTGGCATTGATAGTGCTTGCAATATACTGTCTTGCTTTTTTTAGTTCTTTTTTTGATTTTCTACCAATACTATGCAGGCTGCTTGGATTGCCGTAAAGGTTCTTGTTGAGATCGTTTAAAAGATCAATAACTTCAGGGTAGAGTGGAGTCGTAGCTGCATTGTCCAGATAGATGGTCATTGGGAGTTAATTTTACCACTAGCTAGGTAATCATAATATTTAGAACTCATGTCTATGTATTTTTTCTTTTCTAGATAGCTACCTGGATAGAAGCTTCTTTTTATTCCATACATGATAAGTCGCTTTATCATTTTTTCGTCTAGGTTGAATTTTTCTGCGGCAAGTACAAGCTCATCAGTAACGGTAGTATTCGAGACTAGAGTATTGTCAGTGCAGATAGCGACACTAAGACCAGCTTCAAGCATTTTTGGTAGAGTGTGTTTGGTGATATCACCTTTTAATTCAGGCATAGTCTGTAAGTTACTTGTGAGGCAGACTTCAAGAGTGATTCTTCTTTCTGCAATATATTGAACTAAATTATCTACATAGTCTTGTGCTTTCTTTGGATCACGAGTGTTAATTAGATCAGTACTAAAAAGATGAAAGCCATGTCCAATCCTATCTGCGTAAAGGTTTGTGATAGCTTGGAAAATGCTAGATGGTCCATAAGCTTCACCAGCGTGAACGGTCTTATACATAAAATTCTTATGAGCGTAGACATAGGCATCCACATGATCAACAGCAGGGAAGCCAGATTCAGGTCCAGCTAGATCTATTCCCATGATAGGAAGATTGTGAATGTCTTTAGTAAGTACCGCTGAAGTGATAGTGTCGAGTGAAGCGCTTGGCTCCCACATTCTCATACAACAAATAATCTGTGAATAAACAAACGGCGGATGAAGTGGATAACGAGCTTTCTCTAGTTCAATATTCTTCTTGTCGATTTCTTTATTTATCTCTTGCTGAGCGGTTTTGAGACCTTTGTCTATAGCAAGAATTACTTCGTGGGATTTTAGAACCTCACCTTTTAAAAGTTCGGGAGAGTATCTAGGTTCAATATAAATTACACCGTCTTTATATGCGTCCCAAGCAAACTCATAAGCAGTACGCTCAAGTGCTTCTAGATCCTGCATTACTGAACAAGTGTAATGAAAACCTTGGAGATACTCAGGAAGATCTTTGTACTGATCTTTAAAAACTAATTCGCGCATTCCCGCTTCAGTGTAAGAAGGGAGTGTGAGCTTCTGTTCTTTCGCGAGTTCTATTAAAGTACTTAGTCTAATAGAACCATCAAGATGAACATGCAAATCCGCCTTGGGATAAGATCGGATTTTTTCTTTTAGGCTGGTTTCCATGGGTCTATTCTACTATTCGGATTGGTTCCTTCTTCTTTACTTTTATATATTTAAAGCTCTAATTGTGTTATTATCTTTTACCGTGAATCCTTTACCTAAAACATTAATTGTAGGGTTAGCCTTGTTGGGGATACCATCAGATAGAAGTATACAAAATCAGGCTCCATCAGTGCCAGATGGGCGAGAGCTGGCAAGGGTAATTGCGGCTGATGAAGCTATTCGAGGAATTGCTCCACCCCCGCCGACAGAAAAAGATTTTAATGGCTTCGTCCCTCCCGCTCCAGAAGTAAATTTGGGTGAGAGTGGACCTTTTCCTCCTACTGCAAGAAATTTTGACTTGAGTCCGTTTTTTCCTGGAAAGTTGTTTATGTTGGATAAACCAGTTCGACCAAAGAATCTTACTGAAAATCAACAGATGATTTTCAATATAAGAGAAGCTCTTAATGGTTTTGATTTTCGTATGGAAATATTTAAGAGACTAACTAATGAAGAAGAGATTAATGCAATTGAACAAGCAATAGAATCTGGTACTGAAGCAGAGAAAAGGGAAGCGAAAGAGAGGCTTCATTTTCTAGATGCAACAAGAAAGAACGGGTACACGCGTAAAGAGTTTGGTACTAGGGTTCTTTAATCTACACAAAAAAAAGGGGTTTTTAAAATG
>Ga0210044_10011047_pt1 | contig 10607 bp, 8 predicted proteins | sample CryGey13umfilter_2_FD_183959 | JGI IMG/M metagenome (GOLD analysis project Ga0210044, IMG submission 183959) | Groundwater microbial communities from aquifer in Utah, USA - Crystal Geyser 4/9/14 3 um filter (SPAdes) (version 2) | ecosystem: Environmental > Aquatic > Deep subsurface > Groundwater...
AGGAATTTCTAAGGATATACTCCTCTCTCGCATCAAAACATATTTAGCGGCTGGTCTTCCCTCGATGTTCGGGTTTACGGTTTATACTTCCATCTCACAGGCGGCAACAACCGGCAAGATGCCATACCCAACCCCTGGCGAGAAAATTGTTGGTGGTCATGCCCTTGTTGCCGTTGGTTACGATGACAAGATGAAAATTAAGAACGCCAATCCCCAGGCAGTGGAAACCGCAGGGGCATTACTGATCAGAAATTCCTGGGGGACGGAATGGGGAAGTGAAGGTTATGGTTGGCTACCCTACAGGTATATCTTAGAAGAGTTGGCGATTGATTGGTGGTCGTTAATCAAGAACGAGTGGGTTGATACCGGAATCTTCAAACTTTAATTGAGGAGTGACTGAGGCTGAATTTTCCAGGGTAGCTTAAAAAGAGGAGAGAAAATAGGAATGTGGATTGGAATAGGAAGGAAAGCGAGAAGGTGTTATGGTTTTGATGAGGTCTCTTTGGTTTGGGAAAAGGACATGAAGAGATGAACTTAACGACTTTGCACAGGATTAGTTACGGCTTATATGTGGTGAGCTCCAGGAAAGAGAATAAATTTAATGGACAGATTGCAAATACGGTTTTTCAAGTTACGTCTGAGCCACCAACAATAGCGGTGAGTATCAATAAACAGAACCTTACTCATCAATTTATTCAGGAAAGTCGAAAATTTACCATTTCAATACTATCCAAAGAGACCCCAATGGAATTTATCGGACATTTCGGGTTCAAATCTGGCAGAGAGATAGATAAGTTTAAAGATGTGAATTATAAAATTGGCAAGGCTGAGGTTCCTGTAGTTTTAGAGAATACTGTTGCCTATCTTGAGGCTGAAGTAATTAAAGAGGTTGATGCTGGAACACACACTATTTTTATCGGAAAAGTGGTGGAGGCCGAAATTCTCAAAGACGAGGAGCCGATGACCTATGCCTACTATCATGAAGTGAAGCGCGGCAAGGCGCCGAAAACTGCGCCGACATATATAAAGGAAGAACCAGAGAAAGAAGCTGGAAAGATGGCTAAATACAGATGCACGGTTTGCGGATATGTATACGATCCGGAAAAGGGTGACCTTGATTCTGGAATTAAGCCAGGAATACCATTTGAAGAGTTGCCTGATGACTGGGTATGCCCTGTATGTGGGGCTGGTAAGGAAGCGTTTGAAAAGGTTCTTTCGCAACAAAAATGAAAAGTATAAAAGGGACGAGGACGGAAAAGAATCTTTTAGCGTCTTTTGCCGGAGAATCCCAGGCGAGAAACCGTTATACCTATTTTGCTTCTGTGGCCAAAAAGGCAGGCTACGAGCAGATAGCCGCTATTTTTTTAGAGACTGCGGACAATGAAAAAGAACACGCCAAGAGATTTTTTAAGTTTTTAGAAGGCGGGGAGGTAGAAATTAAGGTTTCCTATCCAGCAGGGGTGATAGGGGATACTGCGGCAAATCTAAAAGCCGCTGCAGCCGGAGAAAATCTTGAATGGACAAAACTTTACAAAGAGGCGGAAGAAATAGCAGAAGAAGAAGGTTTTGCAGAGATAGCCGTGCAATTTAAAGAAATAGCGGAAGTAGAAGAACAGCACGAAAAGAGATACAGAAAATTGCTCAAGAATGTAAAAGAGGGCAAAGTATTCAAAAAGGATATTATAGTGAGATGGAAATGCCGTAATTGCGGATATGTCCATGAGGGAAAAGAAGCACCGGAAAAATGCCCCGCCTGTGCACATCCGCAAGCGTATTACGAACTGCTGAGTGAGAATTATTAGAGGGTACAAGATGGAAACGAAACACGAAATAATCATCAGCGACTCAAGATGGATAAAAAAAGTTTGGTAAATCCAGAAATTATTCAAGAAATTAGAAGAGAAATTGAAATACTGAAGAGGAGAATGCTAAATGCAAATTAATGAACAAAAACTAACGGGGAACTGGAAGGCGGGTTGGGCTTATGAGGAATATCAAAGGTTGAAAGATAACGGAGTCGAGATAATATCCCTTGATCACAAGATATACCCTAAAAATGTTTTGAAACTTATGGAAGATAGCGCACCTCCTCTTCTGTTTTGTAAAGGGCAACTTTCATTGTTAAAATCTGAGGGTATTGCCATTGTTGGCTCAAGAAATGCTTCCGGTGAAGGTGTGAAAATAGCAAAACAATTTGCGGCGGAATTGGCAATGCAAGGCGAGAATGTGATTTCTGGGTATGCCAAGGGGATTGACACAAATGCTCATTTAGGTGCACTTGAAGAAGACGGAACAACAACCATTGTCCTAAGCTTTGGAATATTAGAATTTTCGAAGAAGAAAATATTCGAAGACCTAAGATGGAAAGGCAATACACTTATAATCTCACAATTCCATCCCGTAGAAAAATGGAATGCAAGGAATGCAATGATTAGGAATAAACTTATTTGTGCACTTTCAAAAGCAGTAATTGTTATTGAATCTGGGGAGGAAAAGGATAAAGACGGAAATATGAGTGGGACGTTTGACGCTGGAAAAACTGCTTTGGGAATGAAAATTCCGCTGTTTGTTGTTAGCCCTAGTTCTTTCAAGAATCCACCACTTGGAAATAAAGAATTAATTAAATGCGGGGGAATTGAAATAGAATCCAAAGATGGCATTGCAACACTTTTGAAATATGTTGAGATGGAGAGTACAAAAGGAGCAGAACTGGTTGCGACTGAAAAACAAATGTCGTTTTTTAAATAAAATTAAAGCGGCGGCTAACAGTAAATAAAAGGGGAACCAATTATAGTTTGTTACGTAAGTACCTTGATAAAAGAGGGGGTAAAATACGATGAACAAGGTGATTGAGAGGTTGGGAATGGGGTGGTTGCCGGACTACCCTGATTTCAGGGATTACACACCCGAGCATAGGATAATTGAGTCTATGCTTAAAAAGGCAAAAGTGGAAGAGTCAGCGAAGGTGAACCTGCCAGCCTCTGTAGATTTAAGGGAATGGTGCCCTCCCATTGAAAACCAGGGTGAACTTGGCTCATGCACCGCAAATGCTGGCGTTGGAATAGTAGAGTATTTTGAGAAAAGGGCATTTGGAAAATATATCGATGCTTCCAGACTCTTCCTCTATAAGGCCACGAGAAATATGCTGCACTGGACCGGAGACACCGGGGCATTTCTTCGGACAACGATGGGCGCATTGGTGTTCTTTGGCGTACCGCCGGAGGAATACTGGCCATATGTAGTTGCTAATTTTGACAAAGAACCGCCGGCCTTCTGCTATGCCTTTGCCCAGAATTATCAGGCGATCTCCTACTATCGCCTTGACCCGCCAGGGATTTCCGGGAAGATACTCCTGCATCGTATCAAAACATATTTAGCGGCCGGTCTTCCCTCGATGTTCGGGTTTACGGTTTATACTTCCATCTCACAGGCGGCAACAACCGGCAAGATGCCATACCCAACCCCTGGCGAGAAGATTGTTGGTGGTCATGCCATTGTTGCCGTTGGTTACAATGACAAGATGAAGATTAAGAATACCAATCCCCAGACTGTAGAAACAACGGGAGCTTTGCTGATCAGAAACTCCTGGGGAACGGAATGGGGAAATAAAGGTTATGGTTGGTTACCCTACAGGTATGTCTTAGAAGAGTTGGCGATTGATTGGTGGTCATTAATCAAGAACGAGTGGGTTGATACCGGAGTCTTCAATCTTTAATTGAGGAGTAACCGAGGCTGAATTTGCCATTGAGATTGAGAAGTTGGGAGGGCTTTTCTGTCTTAAATTTGGAAGAAAATGACAATAACAAAAATTACAATTTGAAGCCTCACTAACATGAAAAACCAAGAATTTATTTCGGCACTGACAAATGTAACAATAATCTCAATTGTAATAATTAGTGTTATTTCTTTTGTAATTTACAATACAAGATTAATTGGTCCTGTGATAATTCTATTGGGTTTTATTCCATGGATTCCATTAAGAATTTCTGGGAGAACAATAAAATCTGTTGGGGCGGATATTGTATTTGGGGTAATTGATACGGGAATCCTGGGAATTATAGCGTTAGTTGGAGCAAGTTTTGCGGGAGTGCTTGGTGCAATTGTTGGAGGTGCAGTTGGGGATGCTATTACTGATGGATTTGCAGGATTATTTGAAGGAAGAATGGCGGAATATTTAAGAAAACACGGGATTGAAGAGTCAAGAACTCCTCTAAGTTCTGCTATGGGGAAAATGAGCGGTTGTCTAATTGGAGTAGGAATAGTTTTGACAATTGCCTGGAGCATATTAGAAATAAGTATTTAGCCAAGGCGGGCCCCGAACTCTGACAACCGAATAATTTGTGGTGGCAGAGTGGACTTTAGCGAAGGAGAAAAAATGGGAATGTGGATTGGAATAGGAAGGAAAGCAAGAAGGTGTTATGGATTTGATGAAGTATCTTTGGTGCCCGGAAAAACAACGATTAACCCGAATGAAATTAATACTACCTGGCACCTGGGCAAATTGAAATTTGAAGTGCCTATTTTAGCCGCGGCAATGGATGGAGTGGTAGATACCAAGTTTGCTATTGCTTTCGGCAAGTTAGGAGGGTTAGCGGTTTTAAATCTGGAGGGAATACAGTCCCGCTATAAGGAGCCGGAAAAAATTCTGAAGAAAATTATTACCGCTTCAGCAGAGAAATCCACCCGGATTATCCAGGGAATTTACCGGGAACCGATTAAAAAATCTTTAATTGAAAAAAGAATTGCCGAAATCAAAAGAGCGAAAGTTGTCTGCGCCGTCAGTTCCATTCCCCAGAGAGCCGGGGAATTTGGTGAAATTGCGACAGAAGCCGGGGCAGATGTCTTTGTGGTTCAATCAACCGTAATCTCCAAAGAACACGTTTCCTCGGAATATAAATCCTTGAATTTGAGCAGTTTTTGCCAGCGGATGAAGATTCCGGTAATTGTCGGCAACTGTGTCGGATATGACGTTGCTTTAGGGTTAATGGAGACCGGGATTTCGGCGCTTTTAGTGGGTATTGGTCCGGGAGCCGCCTGCACCAGCAGAGAGGTTTTGGGTATTGGGGTTCCCCAGGTGACCGCTACTTGCGACGTTGCCGCAGCAAGAGACTTTTATTATAAAAAGAGCGGCAAATATGTTTCTATCATCACCGACGGAGGAATGACTACTTCCGGGGATATCTGCAAGGCTTTTGCCTGCGGAGCCGACAGCGTTATGGTAGGCTCGGCTTTTGCCCGGGCAAAAGAAGCCCCGGGAAAAGGATATCATTGGGGAATGGCAACTCCCCACGCCAATCTCCCCCGGGGGACCAGAATCAAGGTTGGAATTACGGGAAGCTTGAAAGAAATACTCTTTGGTCCGGCCAGACTTGATGACGGCTCCCAGAACCTCATCGGGGCACTACACACCTCAATGGGCACTCTTGGGGTAAAGAATATCAAGAAGATGCAGTCGGTAGAGGTGATTATCGCTCCGACGATAAAAACCGAAGGGAAACTCTTCCAGCAACTGCGAAGGTCACATCAAATTAATGGGACGCAGAGTTGCTGTCAGTAATTTCAGGGAAGTTAATCTTCCCGCATAGTTGCTGTCAGTAATTTCAAGAAGTTAATCTTCTCGCATATTACTACTGAAGTAAGCAGATAGATTAGTAGCGCAATTCCCTACTGAAGAGAGATGATAGTCCAGTAGCGGAATTTCCGCAGATACACGCAGATGACAGCATAGCTGTCATTGCGAGCGATTGAAAGGAGCGTGGCAACCTTGAGATTGCGGAGCCTGTTCCGAGCCTGTCTTGAGATTGCTTCGCCCGCCTCAGGCGGACTCGCAATGACAGGCGAGGAATCTTGCTCCTCGCAATGACTTCATCAGAATCCTGTTTTTATCCTGATGTTATCTGCGTCCAAAAAGAGAATTGAATGAAAAATTCTGACTTTGTGCATCTTCACTTGCACACTGAATACAGCCTTTTGGACGGGATGTGCCGGGTAAAGAAAGTAGCTAAAACTGCCCACCAGTCGGGAATGAAGGCATTAGCCATTACCGACCACGGGAATATGTTCGGGGCCATCGAGTTCTACGAGACGGTTTTGCAGGCAGGAGTTAAACCGATTATTGGTTTGGAAGCGTATATCGCGCCAGCAAGCCGCTTTGAGAAAAAATCATCCGGAATCAGGGAATCTTCCTTTCATCTTACCCTTTTAGCTAAAGACGGTGCCGGTTATAAAAATCTGATAAAACTCTCCACCCTCTCCTATTTAGAAGGGTTTTACTATAAACCCAGAATTGATAAAACCATCCTGGAACAATACAAGGATGGAATTGTAGTTCTTTCCGGTTGCTTAAAAGGAGAGATTCCTTCTCTGCTCCTGCAGAATAACTTTGAAAAAGCAAAGGAGACCGCCTCGTTTTATCAAGACCTTTTTGGCGAAGACTTTTATTTAGAACTCCAGGACGAGGGTATTCCTGAACAAAAAATACTTAATAAAAATCTGGTTAAACTTGGGAAAGGCCTCAACATCCCTCTGGTAGCTACCAACGATTGCCATTACTTAGAAAAGAAAGAGTCCTTCGCGCATGACGTTTTGCTCTGCATTCAAACGGGAAGCAAAATTACCGATACTAACCGGTTGAAATTCTCCACCCAGGAATTTTACTTCAAAAGCGCTAAAGAAATGGAGGAAATTTTTGCCGATTTGCCCGAAGCTATTCAAAACACCTCAGAAATTGCGGAAAAATGTAATTTAAGCCTGGAATTTGACCAACTTCATCTTCCCCATTACCAGGTGCCAAAACCTTATGATGAAAATACCTATCTGGAGAAACTTTGCCGGGAAGGGCTAAAAACAAAATTCGGCTCCGGAATAAACCAGGAAGAATCTCAAAAATTATTAAACCGGCTAAAACATGAACTAAAAGTCATTAAAGATATGGGTTATTCCAGTTACTTCCTGGTTATCTGCGACCTGGTTGATTTTGCTCATCAGGAAGGCATTTTAGTTGGTCCCGGACGAGGTTCTGCGGCGGGAAGCCTGGTCGCCTATCTTTTAGGAATTACCCAGATTAATCCTCTCTCCTACGACCTTCTCTTTGAAAGATTCCTTAATCCCGAAAGGACAAGTCTTCCTGATATTGACATTGATTTCTGCGATAAAAGAAGGGACGAAGTAATTAATTATATACGAGGCAAGTATGGTGAGAAGAACATTGCCCAGATTGTTACTTTCGGCACAATGGCTGCTCGAGCCGTGATTAGAGACACGGGAAGGGGCCTTGACTTACCTTATTCGGAAGTGGACCATATCGCTAAACTGGTGCCTTATGAACTAAACATCTCCTTAACTGAGGCGCTTTCCCGAGAATCAGAATTAAAAAATCTCTATCTAGCTGACCCGAAGATTAAACAACTTTTAGAGGTTTCTCTTCTTTTGGAGGGATTAGCCAGACACGCTTCAACGCACGCCGCCGGGGTTGTGCTTTCGGAATTACCTCTTACCGAATACACTCCTCTCTTTCGGGGCCCCAGCAACGAAATTGTAACTCAGTATGAAATGAATGCCCTGGATAAAATCGGGCTCTTAAAGATAGATCTTCTCGGCTTAAAAACCTTATCCGTCATTGGCGATACAAAAACTTTCGTTAAAAGCAGGAGAAAACAGGAGGTCGGGGAAATTCCCCTTGACGATGAGAGAACCTTTGCGCTTCTTTGCCGGGGAGAAACCAAAGGGGTCTTCCAGTTAGAAAGTTCGGGTATGGCTGATTTGGTGCGCAAGGTTTCCCCAAAGAGTTTTGAGGATTTAATCGCTATTTTAGCTCTTTACCGACCGGGACCCTTAGGCAGCGGAATGGTGGATGACTTTATCAAAAGAAGGCATAAACTCTCCCCGGTAAAATATGACCACCCGGCCCTGGAACCAATTTTAAAAAGCACTTACGGAATCATCCTTTATCAGGAACAGGTAATGCAAATTGTTAATATCATCGGAGGTTTTGATTTAGCTAAAAGTGACCTTTTCCGGCGGGCGATGGGCAAGAAAATCTCGTCAATTATGGAGAAGAATCGCGAACTTTTTGTCCGGGGAGCCGCCAAAAAAGACATCACCAGGAGAATCGCCGAACGTATCTTTAATCAAATTTCCAAATTTGCCGGCTACGGATTTAATAAAAGCCATTCGGCAGGTTACGCTACCATCTCTTACCAGACTGCTTTCCTTAAAGAGCGTTACCCGGTGGAATTTATGGCCGCTCTTCTTACCAGTGAAATTGGAAATTCGGATAAGATTGTTGAATATATTGAAGAATGCGCGCGGATGCAGATTTGGGTTTTAGCACCGGATGTGGAGGAGGATTTTGCCGAGTTCGTCCCTTTCGGCAATGATATAAAGTTTGGTTTGACCGCCATCAAAAATGTCGGAAAATCGGCAATCGCCTCTATCATTGAAGTAAGAGAAAATGGAAAATTCCTTTCTCTTTTCGATTTCTGCCGCCGCGTTGATTTAAGACTGGTTAACCGAAAAGTAATTGAAAGTTTGATTAAGGCGGGCGCTTTTGATTTTATGGGAGAGCCCAGAGCCGCTCTATTCCTTCAAATAGATGAAGCATTAAAGGAAGGAGCAAAGTTCCAAAGAAGCAAAGCCAAAGGGCAACTCTCGATTTTTGACTCTCTTCCCGAACAAAAAGAAAAATCAAAAGAAGCCATCGATGAGGAGTGGCCCGAGACCAGGTTTCTCTCCTACGAAAAGAGTGTTCTGGGTTTTTACGTCAGCGGTCATCCTTTAGCGAAGTTTGCCAAAATTTTAGAAAGTTACGCCAAAGACAATTCTCTCGATTTAAAGAATCTTGCCCCGGGAAGTCTCGTGAGATTAGGAGGCATTATTGATAAGGTAAAAAGGTTGACGACAAAAAGGGGAGATAAAATGGCAACTTTCCTTTTGGAAGATTTAAAAGGGAAGGCGGAGGTGATACTCTTTCCCGAAACCTTCAATCGGTTTGGCGAGCATATTCGCGTCGGTTCAATTGTTTTCGTGAAAGGAAAAGCCGACTTTCGCAACGAAAGACCCTCCGTCGTTGCCGATGAGATTCTTCCCATCGATGAAGCCACCGAAAAACTGGCCGACCGGGTGGATCTTGAACTTTATTTGGCCGGTTTGGAAAAAGATGCTTTGGAATCTTTAAAGAAATTACTGGCGAAATTTAAAGGAGGGGTAGCGGTTTACTTAACTGTTCACCTTTCCAATAAGGAAAGAGTTTCTATCCAGACCGAAGCAAAGATCAAACCAACGCCCGAATTTCTCTCCAGAGCCAAAGACTTAGTGGGCGAAGACAATGTCCATCTCCTGGCATGAAAGAGTGTTTTAAAAATGATTAAGACTATTGACTGGGGTGAAGGAAAAATAAGAATCATTGACCAGACCCAACTGCCGGCTAAACTTGTTTATCGGGACCTTTCCACTTTAAAACAGGTGGGAGAGGCAATCAGTTCTCTAAAAGTAAGGGGTGCCCCGGCGATTGGGCTGGCCGCGGCTCTGGGAGTTGCTCTGCAGATGAATTCGTCCCCGGCTAAAAATTATCTAGCGTTCAAAAAGGAAGTAAAAAAAGCAATTAAATATCTTTCTGCCAGAAGACCAACCGCAATTAATCTCTTCTGGGGGCTAGAGAGAATGCAGAAAGTTCTGGATAAAAACCGGGGTTTGGCTATCCCTGAATTAAAGAAAATTTTATTGAAAGAAGCCCTCTTAGCGGTAAAAGAGGATGATGAAATCTGCCGGAAAATTGGCCGCCATGGCGCTTCCCTGGTTAAAAGTGGATGCAACATTCTTACCCACTGCAACGCCGGAGGATTGGCTACCGGAGGCTTTGGCACCGCTTTAGGAGTGATTTTTACCGCTTTCGAGAAAGGGAAGAGGTTTCAAGTTTACGTTGACGAAACCAGACCTCTTCTGCAGGGAGCCAGATTAACCACCTGGGAATTAAAGAGATATAAAATTGAAACAACTTTAATCTGCGATAATATGGCCGGTTTCCTGATGAAGCAGAAAAAAATAAACATCGTGATTGTCGGAGCGGACCGAATTGCCTCTAATGGAGATACCGCTAATAAGATTGGCACTTATTCCCTGGCTATTCTGGCCAGAGCGCACCAGATTCCTTTCTATGTTGCCGCCCCATTCTCTACCTTTGACCTTAAAATCAAAAACGGAGAAAAAATTCCTATCGAAGAAAGAAAAGGGAGTGAAGTTACCCAGCCCTTTGCCGTCCGAATTGCTCCTGCCGGCATTAAAGTTTATAACCCTGCTTTTGATGTAACCCCGGCTTCTCTCATCACGGGCATCATCACCGAGAAAGGAATTATCCGCCCTCCCCTGAAAAAGAACATCCAGCAACTTCTTGCATAGAATTCCCCTTTTATTACAAAAGGGGTGGCAACGAAGTTGACGGGGTATTTTTAAAAAATTCGACATTTTAGTAAGAGTTAAGTTATCCTAAAATACCATATGATTACAGTGATTATAAAGGAGATTACAGTGATTTTTATCTTTAATCACCGTAATCAAGAAGTTTAATCTCTGTAATCAGTAATAGTTTTAGAGAAACTAACCTATTACAT
>Ga0210044_10011048_pt1 | contig 10607 bp, 9 predicted proteins | sample CryGey13umfilter_2_FD_183959 | JGI IMG/M metagenome (GOLD analysis project Ga0210044, IMG submission 183959) | Groundwater microbial communities from aquifer in Utah, USA - Crystal Geyser 4/9/14 3 um filter (SPAdes) (version 2) | ecosystem: Environmental > Aquatic > Deep subsurface > Groundwater...
TGCTTGGTCAGTGATATTTATTGGCATTTCTTCTAATGTTGTTGTTTTTTCTTTTTGATTTTGATTGAATCCTGACATTTCGCTGTTAGGATTGTATACTTCTTTTATTGTTTGGTTTTCCATTTTTATCCTCCTTGTAGTTATTACTACTTTTTGTTTTTTTGTGTTTTTGATTTTATAAGGTTGTTTCATATTTGTGTAATGAATAATGAATTTAGGTTAAATCTATTTATACACTCTACAACCTTATAATTTATTTATATTAGTTTGTTTAAAAAGAGTTAGCCTTTTTTTTGGCATTTCTATCACTTTTTAGGTATTTTAATTAAGAATTCTATTTATATAAGTTTTTCCTTTTCATAAAGCCTTTAAATTATCTTTTTTTCTAAAAAATCTAAATTATCTTTTTCGCTATATATAAAGGATTTTGGGGTTATCCTTGCTTTGTGTATCAATATAAATTATCTTTTCGCTATATGTAAGTAAGTTTCAAAAGATAATTTATTACGTATAAATTATCTTTTTCGCTATACATAATGGCATTAAAAAGATAATTTAAAGAACTCCAAAAGAACAAGCGCCCCGAGGTAAGGATCTCTAAAGTAGGAGCTCTAAATTAGAAAGCACATTAATATTTATTACTTATTTATTATTATTATTATTATTATTATATATTACTTTTAAAGAGATAAATTTTCTTGTGTCCTGATTTTGATGTTTATTTATTTTATCTTTTCTTTGTCCTCTCAGAGTTCTTTAAATTATCTTTTTAATGCCATTATGTATAGCGAAAAAGATAATTTATACGTAATAAATTATCTTTTGAAACTTACTTACATATAGCGAAAAGATAATTTATATTGATACACAAAGCAAGGATAACCCCAAAATCCTTTATATATAGCGAAAAAGATAATTTAGATTTTTTAGAAAAAAAGATAATTTAAAGGCTTTATGAAAAGCAAAGAGAACAATTTAACTCAAAATCCCACATTTTTTTCATCATAATTTTCAACTTTTGTTTTTAAATAATTGATGTTTTCTGAAGTTGTAAGTTCTTTAATATTTAACATATTTGTAAAAATGTTTAAGTAATTGTCAATACCTCCAAGTATACAAGAGTATTTTATAATTGGTTTAGTAATTCCAGGAGTTGATTGTGTTTTTAGAAGACCTGCATCAACTAAATTCCGTAAGCGGTTATAAACCGTGCCTCTTTTAAACCCTAAAACTTCAGTTGCTTCGTTTATATCAAAACTATTATTTATATCAAACCTTTCTTTTAATATTTCCCATTCCTTAAATTTATTTTTAGGTATTCCATATAAATTAGGGATAATATCATCACGCATAATATTAATAACATTATAAAGGTCATTTATATCTGCTATAATAATATGGTTTGTAGTGACAAAATTATCAATACATAAATATCTTATTCTTTGGTAATAATGGAGATATGCTGAAAGTTCTATTAATTTTATAAATTTTTTTATATCTCTGTTTGATTGTGTATTTATTATAGGAAACTTTATTTTTTTGATAAAAGGAATAATTACATCAATATTTTTAGGTAAAAGATCTACTGCTTTTTGGATTTGGTTTATTTCATCTGATATTGTTTTTTCCTCTAAGATATTTATATCTTTATTATTTATAATAAATTCCTGAACCTTTTGAAGATATTTAGGTGTAGATGCTATTGCAAGGTGAATTACTCTTGTGCTCATTTGATGCTCTACTTTAGCGTTTGCTGTAGTAGTAATAATAAAAGGACTTGTGTTTTTTGAGCCTACTATTGTTTGTCTTACTATAAAAGCACCAGTTTCATCTTTTACAGATTCAAGGAGCGATAAATAACCTTTTGATATAAGAAGCCTTAATTTTGCTTGAACATTCTCATCAACAATACCGTCCATTTCATCTATATATATAAACATATTTGAAAAGTCTATCATATCTAACCTATCTAAAACAGAAGGGGTTAATCTTGTTATATTTATAAAGTCTCTTCCTTCTGCTAAAGGCATAAGTTTCATTACTTGTTCAGTAATTTCTGTTTTTCCAACTGCACTGTCGCCTGAAACAATTATAGCTAAACTTTTTTTTAATCTATAACTCAAATAGGATAAGAATAAAATCTGTTTAGTGTGTTCTTCACCATAAGCGAGCTTATTCATAGTAGATGTGATTTTTTGAAAAAGTTTGGGGTCTTGTAAAAAAGGCAAATATTTTTCTATTTCTTTATCTTTTTCTTTTGACCCGTAGCATAGTACTGCTTGTTCAGCAATTTTATGTATACGTTGGGTTAATGACATGTCCTTAAAATCATTAGAGCATTCTTTTTTTTCAGGTTTAGATTCTGCTCTTTTTTTTGCCTTTAATTCTCGTTCTTTTAGGCTTTCTTGTTCTTTTAGGTTTTTTTCATACTCCTCAATTAAAGAAGAGGCGTAAGAGGTGTCGCATCTGGTAAGTAAAAGGTTTATTTCTCTGTCCTGTTCATGTTCAGTATCAAAAGATTTTTCTTTTATTAGTGCTATTCTATCAGGATATTTTACGGCATCCCATTCTAATTTTAATTCAACTATATAAGGATAATTTGAAAATGATTTCCAGTTTTTAATTATAATTAATTTTATGTCTAAATCCACAAACTCTTTTTTAGCTATAAATAAAAGATCTGCATCTTCTATTACTTTCCATCCCTCTGGCACTTTTATGCGAAAGTTAGGTTCACCTGGCACTTTTTTATTAAGTTTATTAGTATGTATTTCATCAGTCATCTGATTTTTCCCAATTTATATTATGTGTATTTTTTGCATCGGGTATATATTCTCTTATTTTTTCAATATTTATAATAGGGATTTCTACTTCTGTACCTTTCAATTCGTCTATAAAAATAAAACTAATTGAATCAGGGCTTGTGTCTTTATAAATTAAAAATAATAAATCTCTTGGGTCTTTAGTCCCTTTAAGGTATATTACATATTTTTTATTTTTTTCCATCGTTTTTTGCTCCATTTTTTATTGTTGTTTTTACCCTTACCATAATGTTATTTAACAAGGTGTTTAAAAAGGGTTGGGTTTTTTATATAATTATTTTTTATTTTAAAATAAGGATTTTTTAAATTTAATCTTTTTTAGATATTTAAAGGCAAATTTATGCTAAAAAACAGGCAAAACAACATAAGTAAAGCAATTTCAAGCATTGTAAAGTAATTTCAATCCTTTTTAAACAAGCTATTATAAATATATTATGTATCGCACACCCCCACAAATACAAAACTTAGGAGAACAAGAATCAAAACAACAAAAAGTTAAAAAAAATAATGAATTAATAAGTATGCTTTTTAAAACCGCAATAATTATATCTATATTTATTATTATCTTTTTATTTCTTGCTTCTGTTGTTAACAGTGATTCTGTGCATATTTTCCATTCTGCAATAGCAGGAGCTAATAATTCTATTGGGTATATGATATTAGATACTCAAAATACTACAAGAAATAATATTTATTTATCTACTCATAACTTATATTTTCCTATTATTTTTAGTGAAAATAATTTTAATTTAGATAATAATACTCATAAAAGAATAGATATTATAGTAGATCTTCAAGATTTTTATTTAAAACCAGGAAACTATAATGGAAATATAGTTGTAACTTCAAGTTTAGGTTCGCAAAATTTACCTATAAATGTAAATTTACTTAGTGAGAATGCTTTTGAATTGTACTCAAACTTAACAACTAACACTACTGACAATGTATATACTCTAAAAAGCGAGGGGGATTATTTTGTTGTTTCGGTGATTAATTTAGGTAATTATGATATGGAATTTGCAATAGACAATGACAACCCCTTATTTATAACTCAAAACACAGTGAGAGTTTTAAAAGGTGAAACCCAACAAGTAAAAATACATTATGTTGACCCACAAAATACACAATGTGGAATAAACAATTTAAAAATTTCTTTTAAAGAAAGCGACAATAATATTAAATATTTTAAGTTAAATTATACTTGTATAGATATTAAACAACCAGAAATCACAGAATTTATTTTTGAAAGAAATATTATTTTTGGAGATCCTCAAATTATAAAATTTTGTGTTATGGATAATAATCATACAAAAAACATGTCTATAAACTTAATAAGTAAAACCCAAAACATAAATATAACAAACTTAACTATAACAAACTTAACAATTCATAATATAAGTAGTAGTTGTATAGATTATAATTTTAAACCCAATGAATCAGGCGAATGGATAATAAATATTAATGCCTTTGATTTTGCAGGCAACTATATAAACAAAACAGATAGATTTTATACATCTCAAATAAAAACATATATTGAACTAAATAATTATGATTGGGGTAAAATTCAAGAATATAAAAATATAAATGGTGTGATTTTAACATCATTCGGGGAAATTAAGGGCTATGTTTCGCTTGTTAGTAAGTCTTGTTCAAATTGCAGTTTTGTTATAAATGGTAAAGAAATGAATGTGGATGAACAAAATAGGTTTGCACTTAATGGGGATCAATTTAATTCTGCTAAATTGTCTTACTCTTTTAATTCTAAGATAGAAAATAATACTGACCAGGCGATTTTTGTTGTTAAGTTTGATTTTGATGACAATTATCTTGCTGAAGATAGACTAATAACAATAAGTGCTACACCTTCAAATCTTAATTTTTTAAAAGATTATAGGACAAATTATGGGGGAGAGGTTAAATCAACTTATTGTAATACAAATAATACAGGTATAAGTAACACTTCCTCTACTACATGTTGTGTTGAAATGGCAGGTGTAATTGAGGGGTCGGAACAAGCAAAATATCTCCCAAATATGAATGAAAAAGTATGTGATATTTTAGTTCAAAATCAAAATCAAGCAAAACAAATAGCCATTAATGAAGCAGACAGAAATCTTTTATTTGGTGTGTTTGTTTTATTTATTAGTATATTTTTATCTTTATTTTGGATTATAGATCATTATTGCATTTTTTCATATATAACATATCTTAAAAGATATATAAGGCATCAAAAATGATACATAAATATAATATGAGGACTAAAATACAATATAAAGAAAATAATAATAGTATAGCAAACAATGTATTAAATTTAATGCAAAAAGAACCACAAACAACAAATGCATCTTCAAATGCGTTTTTGTTTGCATATTGGATAAAATATGAAAAAAACATTTTAATGCAACTATTGTTTAAAAACAAAACAGCAAATTTAACACAAGCTACAACTATATTGCGAAGAAGACAGGAGTTAAAAAAACGAGGGTTTGGTTATGAAGATTTTTTTGAAGACAAAACAAAGCATTTTAAAGGAAAAAACAAAGATGATTTTTAAAACAGTATTATATATAGATGGAAGAGTATATATTATACTTGACTTAAAATTAGATCCCACTATCAACAAAATAGAATTAAAAGTTATAAGACCTACATCTATTTTTGGGTATTTGGGAAAAATAATTCAAAAAAAACCAGATGAAGTATGGCATATTGACAGGGAATCACTTATTCCCCTTGATCAATTAGGTATGGATCTTTCTTATATCGTAATGGAAGATGGGGGTGTAAAAAGTTGTTTTTATGATTTTTTTGGGGATGCAACTACATTAATTGCACTTGACAAAATAAAAAGTGAACTTGAAGGGTGTAAAACCACTATAGCATCACTATCTCGTGAGCTTCAAGAGGGCAAAGGTCAAGCAATGGTACGAGCAGCAGAAGAAAATGCAGTTCTAAAAAAAATAACAGGTTCAGGGAGTCCAGCATATCAAGAAGATGATAGAAGATTTCATATACCTCGTATTGGAAGATCATCTATAGAGGAGGATATATAATAATGTATAATGAAGATCAAAATACAGATATTCAAGATAATCAAAGTAAAAAAAACATAAGATCAGATTTATCTGAAAAATTAATCATAGATTTAAAAAACGGGCTTAAAAAGTTAGACAACGCTATTTTAAAAAAAGATATTAATAGTCTTGTTGATACTAAAAAATATTTTGATAGAGTTATTGACACAACAATGGGAACTAATAGACAGCAACTTGTTATATTTGTTGAAAATATTGGGAATATTTCAAAGGTTTTAAGAAAAAATGAAAGTCCAAATTCAAATGTAATACATCTTATAGATAATATTGAAAATGTTATATCTATTACAATATATCTTATAGATCTATATAATTTGTTTGTTGATTCCAACAATAAAATATTTGGTTTTTTGTATAATTATTGTCAAGAACTACAAAATCAAAATAAAGATTTATATAGTGAAAATGAAGAGTTATCTCGTAAAAATAAATATTTAGAAGAAACAAAAGGCATGGATGCAAGGGGATTTCAAGACGAAGTAAAACAACATCTTGACGCTCAAACGCAGTTATCTAACAGGATTGAAATTTTACTTAAACAAACAAGTGATCGAACTCATTCTTTACTTACTTTTTTATTAAGTAAAGAGGGTGAAAATCAAGAATTAAGTAAAGAGGGTGAAAATCAAGAAAATCAAGAATTAGATCAAGATTTAAAAACAAGTTTAGTAATTCCCCATAAAGTTTTTACACCTGAAACAAAAGATGAAGGAATAAAAGATGAAGAAATTGAAAACAACCAAGATGGCGAAAATAACAAAAATGACAAAAATAATGAAAATAATAAAGAAAGTATTTATAATTCTATTTATCCTGAGGGTTATGAAAAAGGAGACTCAGTTAATTTTTTAATTACAATAATTTTAAACCATTTTCGTTCTAATACTATTGTTAATGGTTCAAGACTTCATAATAAGTTTACTTCTATAGGTATGAAGATAAATATATCAAAAATATATAATGTTTTAAAGTTTCTTGAATGGAAAGGTGCAATAAAAAAGGTTGCGTTGAACGATGCTAAACCTATATCTGGAACAAATATTAAATATATTATTATAAACCAAGAAATAATTGATACTTTAATAAATAACTATAATAATAAAGATAAAGAGGATTGATATGGGTCAATCATTTACAAAAGAGAGTTTATATATACCTCTTATACTTTCTTTTATAATATCTTTATTAATATCTGTTATTTTGTATTTTATAGGTTTTGATGTTTCTTTTTTTGTTTTTACTTCTTTGTTGTTGCTTGTATTTTTAGTTCAGTTATTAAGAAGTGTTTTTTTATTTTATGATGATTTAGATTTAGAGTCTCGTGCTATAAAATTAGCTATTGATAAAACCGCTATTATAGGTCGCAATTATAATAAAGGAGCGAAGATTACAGCGGTGTTTGACCGTAATTCTGTAATTAGTTCGCAAGATGCTTTTGACAAAAGATCACCTAATAAGACAAGATCATATATGGGAGTTATTTTAAAAATTATTACTTTAAATAATAAATATTATAATTCTTATTCTAAGTGTATTTTTGAAATTATTGATGGCAGTAATTTATTGCTAAGGGATTTTATGATATTGGGGGAAAAAGAACTTCCTATTATTAAAGGCGATCCGTTTTATGGTCGTAGCTGGGCGAGAATATCCTCTCAACAAAGTGTAAATTTTTTTCAGTATCCTACAGCAGAACCCACACCAGCAATATATATAAACCCTGAAGATAAAATAACATATCCCCCATCTCAACAGCCACCACAAAACCCACCACAACAAAATAAAAAACAAGATATAGGAGATATAGATTATAGATGATTGAAGAAGAAAATGAAGATGAAGCAGTATTACCAAAAACCATCTCAAAACGCCCAAAACAATCTTTATTTATGGAGGAGTTAAATTACTATGGTAAAGGTATGGCGGGGCATATTTCATTTGATGATATTTATAAAGAAGATCCTCAACGAACCCATAAACAAGATAAGGTATTAATAGGATTTTTGCACAGCACAGTAGATTTAATGAATATTAGTTCAGACCCTGATTTAATTAATGAGTTGTATAACACCCAAGACAAGGAAAGCAGGGATTTTTACCTTGATTTTTCTAAAACTATAAGAATTGTAGTGTTTGGCATGACAGGAGCAGGCAAAACTGTTTTAGCAACAAGAATAATTTACTCTACATATAAGGCAGGCGTTAATGTTGCTTGCTTGACTGATGTTAAGAATGAAATGGCAATTATTAGCCAGCCTTTGCAAAGAGAATATACTAAGTTTCTTCCTTTGGAAGAAATACCAACTGGTTTAGATATATGTACCATTCGCCCTTTTTTCTTACAGAAAGATCCTACAACAGAAGATATATCTTATGAGGGTAAAGTATCTAAATTAAGTATAAAAAACATAACAGAAGCGGCTTGGATTGAGTTAATGGGATTGACGCTTAAAGAAGACAGAGAGTCCCCCCAAAATATTTTTGTTAGATTTTTAGTTGAAGCAATAAGAGAAGGAAAAATATCAACAAAACAGGATATATTTGATTTTATTGAATCTCACACATCTACAACAATATCTAAAAAAACAAAAAAAGATGAAATTCAAATTAAAGATGGTGATGATAGTAGGGTTAAAGATGGTGATGATAGTATGGTTAAATTTGCTGACCAGACAGGCAAAATAATGTTGCGTAATATAATCATTGCTTTTAAAGCAGGAGTTATAACTGACAACGATGATGAAGTTATTTCTCCTGTTGATATTTTAAAAGACAACAAAATAATAATATATAATTATAGGAATTATAGTAATAATGCGACGAAATATCCTTTTGTTAGTTTAACCTCAAATATAAATGAAATATGGAAAGCAAAAAAAGACAAAAAATATAAGGGCAAGATTTTAATTATAATTGATGAAGCACATAATTTTTGTAATGCGTCCCCCACTAAAAACTCGTCTTCTAAAAGCAAAATAATATCGCTTGTCAAAGAGTCAAGAACAGAGAGCATTAATATGTGCTTTATAACTCAAGACCCCCCTTCTTCATCAGGTTCTTCGGATGATTTCACAATTCCTTATGAAGTTATATCAAATTCAAGGTATATTATAGTGCCCCCAACAATTTCACCAAAAGATTTTAAAAAAAAACTTTTAGAAGATATTGGAATGTATAAATACAATAATAAAGACCAAGACCAATATTTTAATTCTTTAATTTTTAAAGAAGCATATAAAAGCAAGAGAAATGGCAGATCGCCTTGGTTTGTTGTAGATAAACTATTAAAAAGAGTTCATTTGGTTTATATTTATGTTCCTGGTTGTGCTATACCTGAGGAACAATAAATATCTTTTTGCTTACCTTTTTGCTTTGCCTTTTTAAATATACTATACTATAAATATTATGATACCATTCACGGTGTCATGTCTAAGATACAAATAAATCAAAGACAACTATATAATATAGAGATTTAACACATCGTCATAAACACTTACTTTTTGGGTTTATGATGGTTAATACAATCTTTATGTTATCAAAATCAAAAGGAGACATAATAAATGGGAACAATTGGAAAAATAAATCCGTATGTTATATTGGTTGTTATTTTTGCCATGGTAGCTATAGGAGCAGTAGTATTTCAATCTACTTTAATACCTGCATCAATTGCGGGTGATAAGGTAACTGATGGTGCTGTTGCTGTTACAGCGTGTGGCAGTGATAATAAAGGTGTATTAAATATGAGAGTAGTTAATCCATTAAATACAGCAGGGCAAGAATATTTTGCTGCAAGTGGTGTAATAAATGAAATTACTGCATCTGGTGCGGAAGTACCAGCAGGTATTGTTTTTACAACAAACGCAAACAACACTTACGCAAAAATAGATTTTACTTGTGGTAAGAAGTATAAGGGATATGTTCTATCTTCAGATAATGTTCACACATCAGCATCCTTTGAATTTAATGGAAATGCTGAAACAATCACATTAAGTGATTTGAAAATCCCACAACATAGTGCTTTGTTGTTTAGAGCTTATAACAACGACGAAAAAGCATATATGTATAGTGGCGGTTCAACTGTTGCAAACGCTTGGGTAGCTTCAGGTAATACTATATTCTCCACAACATCAAGCTCAACTGGAACAACAGTTGGTATAGGTGAATGTGTAGACTTTAATGTAGAAGTGTGGGCAAACACAACAGATGCGACTGATACTCAATATACTGATCAAAAAACACACATTGCTGTAAATCTAAATTCAGCTGGCGATAATGACTGGCAAATCCCTACCGTTTGGGTAGATGGTGTTTCTCTAATACAGGAACAAATGAATTTAAGATTAGCAAACGACGGCTATGATTATCAATATATTGCCCCTGTTATAATGGGACAAGTAAAACATAATGTAAGAGTTCAAGCATGTGCAATTTCTGGAATAGATCCAGATGCAGACATTACTGTTGGTGTTTTTACGGGTGGGTATGCTCAAAGTATATCTGACGGGAATAAAATAATCAATGGTATAAGCAACGATAATGTTGGAACTTATACAATGGTTTACACTGGACAAACAGTTATATTCAACACAGTATAGATATAATATACACAAATGTTAGTAAAATAACAGTAAAAATCTAAATGTGAGGTGTTGTTGTAGAGTTATTTACTACAACACCCCCACAAATAGGT
>Ga0210044_10011050_pt1 | contig 10605 bp, 10 predicted proteins | sample CryGey13umfilter_2_FD_183959 | JGI IMG/M metagenome (GOLD analysis project Ga0210044, IMG submission 183959) | Groundwater microbial communities from aquifer in Utah, USA - Crystal Geyser 4/9/14 3 um filter (SPAdes) (version 2) | ecosystem: Environmental > Aquatic > Deep subsurface >...
TCAACCAATATATTCCCTGCCATAGCTTGATACATACCAGACAACGGACCGGTTGTTCCGAACTTCAGAAATCCTAGAGTAGGAGATACGCCGTCCAACCATGATTTATCTGCCGCAGTTGTAAACCCAAGACCAAAGACTTTATCAAAAAATGCCCATAAAAATATTAATCCCATGGTTACTCGTGTAAGAGCAGGCCATGTGCACCCGCCTTCACCATTTGCGTTTTTCATATTGTTTTTCTCACTTATTAGCGCGAGCTTCAGTGAGCTTCGCTTTATTTAAATGTAGTATAGCAGGAAATGAAACTTTTTTCAAGTAACTTATACTGTATTGTATTTCGTTTTTGCTGGATCAACGGATTTTCTTTTTATTGTAAAATACACACCGACTGCCATAAGCACAATGCCAATACACTGATAGAGAGTTGGAATCTCATCAAACCAAATCATTAAGATTGCCAAGCTAAAAATTGGAAAAGTCATAGCCAGAGAAATGGCTTTGGAAATATCTATTCGCTTAAATGCTTCATACCATAGCACCTTTGTCACTCCAAGCAACACAACACCATTAAAGAGTAACAGTCCCCAATGATCAACAAGCACTTGTGCTATGTCTACTGATGGCTCAACCAACCGTGCTATTAATAGTATGCATGCACCACCAAGAAGAAATCTCACAAAAATGATTATAGAAGGATCAACTGCATGTAACGCCTTCTTCGAATAAAAATTTCCAATTGGATAGCTCATCGTGCTTGCAATAATGATGAGGTCGCCAGTATTGAGTGTGAGCGTTCCGTTGTACAAAATGAATAGCGCACCAAAGAATACTCCTGCTGCTCCAAGTATTTTGTAAATGGATGTTTTCTCTCCCATCAACGGTGTGACCAAAGCCGTAAAAATGATCTCGGACAGTAACAGTATGGTGGCGTTTGTTGCAGAGGTCATACTCGCGCCCCAAAAAAAGAGAATATACGGAATGATGATTGTAAATACCGTAATCATCAACAACGGTTTGTATGCCTCTGTTCTCTTCACCTCCTTTAATTTATTCCGTGCCACTGCATAAAAAAAACCGGCCAATGATGCTATGAGCGTGCTTATTGCAGCAAAGGTGACAGGCGGAATCTGCTCTACACCCTTACTAACCGCGATCGGAAAGGCTCCCCATATCACTGCGGAAAGTAATACAAGGATGACTCCCTTTTTTTCTTGCCCAGAAATTAATCCCATAGGAAGATTGTAGCATATATTCTGGGTTGACATGGATTGTTTCTGGGAATACAGTAGGCGCACTGTAGGATCAATCTTCGACCTGGAGTTAGGTGTGAAAAGACTTCTTCACCTCCTTCGGGAGGCGCTTCAGTACGTGAACGGTACGGCAATTCCTGTCGGTCTCGATGTGCTGGGCATTCTGCATCTGTGGGATTTCCTGTGGCTGTGCGGAACCTGGCTCATCTGTGGAGGGATCACTCGTCTGCTGGTCTGGGCCGATCGCCTTTACTACGGGAGCACAGCGCCGGTGTGGATGCCAGACCAAAGAGTGAAACCACGCGGTATCATTCTCCTCGTGCCTGGTTACACCAATGTTCGGTGGCAAGCCACTCGCTTCGCACATCGACTGCACCATCTTGGATTCGTGGTCGTGACCACGTGTCTCCCAGAGAATGGGAACACGATGGACCCCTCGTTCACAGTCGATCTCAACCGACATGTGCTCGAGAAAATCCATGACATCGGAGAAGAATTGGGTCTTCCAGTCACGTTCTTCGGCATCAGCTACGGCGGTCTCTGTGCAGCGTACATGGCGAAAGCGCTACAAGAGAATCACGGTCGGCTGATCGACCATCTGGTTCTGCTTCAAGCCCCGGTACGTGGAACGCGACTCGCAAAGTTCGGTGAGCTCCCTGCTGCCAAGCGCATGCACCAAGATTCTGACGATGTCGCCGAGACGATTGCGTGCATCGAGCAACTAGAAGATGCAGGAGTAGCGATCAAAACCTTTTGCGCGATCGCTGACGAAGTGGTCCGCAAAAGAGACAGTCGGCTACCACGTACACAAGGACGAGTGCGATGGTCTGATTCGCTCCTTCACATCGGACACTGGGGGGCGCTTCAGAATCCGTTCGCACTGGCGACGCTTTGTGGGTACATCAGCAACATGACCACGATGCTCCACAACCCAGCTTCGCAGAAAGATCAAACCCCTACGGTGGACAAGTAATCTGCATGTAGGGCTTTTTTTCCACTCCTCAGGTCATCTCTCTGTGTTATACTTTATACATATGAATAAAAAACAATTACTCCTTGGAATTCTGAGCTTCACTGTATTTGTCGTAGCGGTAACCACAACTGTTATTTTACCACCAAAAGTTGCGCGTATATCTTCATCTTCTGTAAGCGATATAACCAATAGTATAAACCAAGAAGTTATTGTCGGGGATGTTTCGCATACCATTGCATCAGTACAAATTCTTCGAACTATACCGGCTTCTTACACGAATGAACGCTGGAAAAATGTTGCAGTAGATTTTCTTGCGAAAGATGGGTTTCATTGGCTGCACATCACTGGTTCAACAACCAATCACTCCGACGAAACAAGAACAATAAGCAGTACAATGTTGAATGTTCAAGATGCAAGTGCACATACATTTCATATGGCAGCAGAAGCTGTTGTGTATATTCCGGATGATATGAATCCTATATACTTAGAAATTGAAAGCGGGAAACATACTTCATGGGAAACATACTTCATGGTTCCTGACACCGCTACCGGACTCGCACTGTATGTAAATGATCTCACATTTTTTTCCCAACACGAGGCAACAATCGACTTAGGGCTGTAGTAACACAGCAACGCGTTCACCACCTGCTATGTGAAATAAACAAAAACTGGCCATACGGCCAGTTTATTCTGTGACAGGAGAGAGATTTGAACTCTCGACCTCAGGCTTATGAGTCCTGCGCTCTAACCAACTGAGCTACCCTGTCATATGAAGTATTCTAAATTGCTTGAGGAGTATACGCAATATATTTCAATTTGTCCAGACTACCAACCTGCAATGCGTGCTCCTTCTTCAAAACCCTCTTCGAATACACGTTGTTCAAATACAACCCTTTTCTTTGCAGTAAATCGGTAGGTCTTCACCCATGCCTCTCCATCTCCGGCCTGACTCACCATAATTTCATCTTTCCCGTCTTCTTCCCAGTCTGTAGATGAAACATCTATAGGACCAGTGAACTTTTTCCCAAATGGGCTCAGCTCACGTGTGCTCTTTTCCCCCGTGGATTCTATTACACGTACTGTTCCAGTTATCCCTCCACCTGTTCCAACAATAATTTCATCGACGCCATCTCCATCAGTATCGCCTGTCGCAACATTAACTCCTCCTCTATACTTCTTATCAAACACTCGAACAACAACTCCGCGTTTACCCTCACCAGAAAGCTGAATGACTTTTGATTTTGCTCCGGCACGCATGCCAACAATAACTTCATCAACACCATCGCCGTCCATGTCTCCTGCCGCGACATCAACACCCCGTCTGGACGGCCTCTTAAATGGCTGACGCTTCCACAATACTGTACCGTCTCGCTTGTAGACCCGTACTTGTTGTGTAGCGCCTGGTCCAGAACCCAATACAATCTCATCAACACCATCTCCATCTACATCACCTGTCGCAATACGCGGATCATTGTTAAAGGCTGCAGCACCAACGGCGAACCTCCCAAGAATACTTCCCTCTTTTGAAAGTGTAACTACTCCTGTCTTTCCGTTTTCCTTTTTTACCATCACAATATTCTTCGATCCATTACCTGTCACATCTCCTACATCAATATCCGTATAACTGGTTGTTTTTTCCGTTGCGCTTGTCATGAATTCACCTTTCAGTTCTCCATTTTGGGCCCGCGTGTACACACGACCAACAGAAAGGCCACCTCGTGTCGTCGCAACATGATTAATCAGATCTGCGTATGCTTTTAAACGAACATACGTTGTCTTTGTGCCCACATTACCAAAAGCATCTTCTGCTGACACACGTAAATACACACGACCATCTTCAAGCCCTGCAAGCGACGTATAAAAAGAGTTTGGATATTGTGCTTCACCAGTATAACTCGCTACACTTTGCCATGTTTGTTGTCCGTCATCACTCGCCTCTACATTCACACTGGTTACTCCGCTACCAATGTCTGTTGCGAGCACGTCTACAATAAATACATCAGCAACGGTTTGACCTTGAGTAAAATTAAAATCAACGACCGGCTTCCATGTATCAACCGTTAACCGCTCTGGAATATATGTTTCTGGATCAAACCATTTATCAACGGTCGCTACGGATGTGACATGACCTGGATATTTCCATTCTCCTGTATATGCTTCTTTGTGTATTCCAAAATGAATATGCGGTCTCCATCCTCCATTTTCTTCAGTATTACCGAGATACCCGAGCAGCCCACCAGCAGTGACGGCCTGCCCCTCGCTCACTTGTGGGTCAGTTGCTCGTAAATGCCCATACAAAGAAACAATTTCATTGCCATTCGGAAGTGTATGCTCAATAAGAATAACTAAACCAAATTGGGTTCGTGTACGTACTTCTCGTACGATGCCATCGGCGACTGCATACACCGGACCACCTTCACCTTGCCCAAAACCCGCATCGACACCCACGTGATACAACCCATCACCAATCACTTGCCCATGTTCTCTCGTTGGTCTCCATGCCGACATTGGATAAATAAAATGATCAGCAGTAGCATGTGTGGCAACTGGAAATAGAAAAAATACTAGAATGCTACAAACAAATCTCTTCATGAGCTCCTCTCAATTATTTACTGTGTGACGCTGCCGAGTAATACATCGACAACCATAATACCCTTTGCTGACAAGCTAGTAACCAGTTCATGATGTACTTTCTGTTCCACTTCAGCACGCTTGTTGGTATAAAAATCATTTGCTGAATACGACGCACCAACAGTACGTACACGAGAACGAATAGTAGGTCGTACGACTTTTTCTACATAATTATCTCCGATGCTTTGCCACAACTGTGTCGCATTATCTGGATCAATGTGAAACAAAATAGTCATTTCTAAAATAACATTTTGTGTATCACTTGTTGCGACAACAACAGCTTCATCACCAAGATCGTTTTCAGCAATGTTAAATCCTTTTTTTATCTGATATTCTTGCACCTGCGTGTTGAATAATTTTGCTTTGTGCCAAAAAGGCATCTTTAAATGCAGTCCTGGACGTAATACTTTAAGCAACACCCCTTTACCATGACTATAAATACAAGCAACATAACCTGGCGGTACTGAAACGAACATTCCAAATAGAATGTCTTCGATTGCGATTGAGATGATTAATTTGTCCATAGATCGTCAATACTTTTTTTGAGTTTTTCTTCTTTTATAACGTACTTTATTACAATCCACTTCACAAGGCGTATCCATATACTGAACAATACTGATGTCGCAATAAAGATCGCCTTTGCAGAAGGCAAAATTGCAACTGCCAAATATGTACCAATCGGCAGTCCGAATATAAGTGCTTTCTCGACTGTCGATGCTTCTGAAATGTGCTTCACCCGCCGTAGGGATTGGTGCAAGAGTACCACACCGGCTGCAAATAGTGAAGCTAATTGGTTTGGAATGATGAGGTTAAACCAATCAAAGAAGTTTGGGTCAATATATTTTGGATGAAGGTTCCATGAGTAGATCGTGTTGCGCCCTATCTCCTGTAATCCAGATGAGAAAATGGTATACAACACAATAAAAATCAATAACTGAAATGCAATGGAAATCAATGCGGACATGACACCGATGCGATTTTTTGCAAGAATTGATTTAATGACTTCGCGCTGTTTTTGAACATTATTTCTGTATCGCTCCTTAATCGCATCAATTGCAGGTTCCAAACGTTCCATGCGATGTTCTGATCGTGCGGATCGTATGGATAATGGCAATAAAACGACACGAATGAATACGGTAAAGAAAATCAAACCAAGCCCCATGTCAGGACCAGGGGAAATAGTGTAAAAAAACATCAGTAGATTGTAGAGTGGCAGGTAAAGGACGTTTGTCCAGATAAATTCAAACATATACTTATAGTATACCCGAAATAAGCAAAAAAATCAATTCTTATAACCTGCCTTTACCTTACTTCTTACGACCTGCCATTAATTGCCATAATTCCCACCCAGTAACTAGAATAAATAGTGCTTCCAGTGGAATAAAAATAGGATCTTGTAGCGAAATGCTATACACAAGCAATCCAGCCGACCCCAAAATAAAAACAATGTCTTGTTTTTTCTCGTTTTTAAGTAATACACCCAAAGCTATTAACATTAACCCGAGTGCCCCTAGTGCTTTTGCAATAATATCAATATCCATACACCCATTCTATCATACTCAACATAATGATCATACGTCGTATGACTTTTTTATGCTCATTCTTGACATCATATAGCTATTTCGGTATGGTGAACAGTCGATTTTCGACATATATGAAAGAGACAAAAGAAGAACAAATCCTAGAACTGATCAAGCAGTCCTCGTCTGTGTTGATTTGTTTACCAGAACACCCAAGCACAGATGCGATCGCGTCTGGGTTGGCTCTGTTGTCTTTGATAGAAAAGTTAGAAAAGCGAGCGAAAGTTGTTGCAACTGGTTTCCAACTCCCTGCAAATCACTCCTTTCTACCCAAAAGTAATGAGATTTTCGACGATATTACTGCTATCCAAAAATTTGTCATTTCTTTGGATGTGTCAAAAACAAGTGTCGAGGAACTCCAATACAACGTTGAAGGAGATAAGCTGAATATATATATTTCACCAAAAGATGGTTTTTTTACTGAGAAAGATGTTGTAGCACAAGGTGGAGAATTTGCATATGATCTTATACTGACTGTAGACGCGCCAGATCTCGAGTCGCTTGGCCGGATCTATGAGCAGAATCCTGATTTCTTTTACCATACGCCATTAATCAATATCGATCACAATCCAGCAAACGATCACTTTGGTCAGATTGATTTAGTGCATGTCACGGCAACTTCCTCATCTGAGATCATATTTGAGATGATGAAGGACTGGGGCGATCACTTGTTAGACGAATTTATTGCAACAAACCTACTCACAGGAATGATTTCAAAGACTCGAAGTTTTAAATCGGGTTCTATTACTCCCCGCTCTCTTGCTATTGCATCCCATCTTATTTCACAAGGTGCGCGTCGAGAAGATATTGTTATGCATCTCTACCAATCAAAGAAAATATCAACACTCAAACTGTGGGGACGTGCATTGTCCAAATTACAAGCAGACTTGGATAATAAAATTGTGTGGTCAACATTGAAGTATTCAGATTTCACTGAAACAAAAACAACACCAGATGCGCTCACCGATGTTATTGATGAATTAATTATCAATACACCGGAAGCAAAGAATGTTTTTCTTTTATATACTACGCAACAGAATGAAGTTTGTGGTTTGATTAGTACCGCTCCATACATAAATGCTATGGAAACGTTTGCGGACGTAGCACCCACAGGTGATGAACACTTTGTTACCTTTCAAGTAAAGAATTCATCTGTAGATACTGTTCGAGACGATATTTTGCGTCGTTTACGCGCTGTCATACAAAAATAATCGTGCACATCTCCGTGTTCCTTTAATATCAAGCTGTTTTCTGGTATACTCATCATTATGGATGATGGATTTACATCAATAGATGACTTGCTACATCAACAGCGTAGTGCCTCTGGTGCAACTGCGGCATCTTCTGATGCACTCTTCGAGGAAGAGGAGGGGCAAACAGAGGGTGAAGCTCAAGTGGCACAAACAGAACATGTAGTGGAAGAAAAGATGGAATCTTTTCGACTTGATACACTCGAGGACGAAACTCGCTCCCGTGCTGACCTTCTTGGTATTCCATATATTAGCTTACAAGCGTTTCCTATTGGACCTGATATTATTTCTCTTATACCAGAAGAAGAAGCAAGAGAACATAAGGTTATTTCATTTTTTCGTTTGGAAGGCACTATTCGATTAGGTGTCGTTGATCCAGATGATCCTGTGCTTCATGACATTATTGCTCGTATTCAACATCTGCATTCTGAATCAGAAGTTGTTCTTCATTTAATATCACAGCATAGTTTTGATTCAGCCGTAAAACTGTATAAAAATGTTGCCAAAGTACGGATAGTAGAATATGGAGTCCATATTACAAAAGAGCATCTCGATCAATACAAAGAAGAAATTACCTCTTTTGATATTCTCGCAGAAAAATTACCAACAGCGACTACGACAGAAGCGTTTGCCATGTTGATCTCGGCGGCATCTGCGATGGGTAGTTCTGATGTTCATATTGAATCAGAGGCAGATGGAGCGGTCATTCGATTTCGTATAAATGGTATTCTCGCTGACGTGGCACATATTCCACCGCACATGGTTCCTCGTTTGATTAGTCGTATTAAAGGCGTTGCTGGTTTGAAGATTAATGTAACGACTATTCCACAAGATGGTCGCATAACCATAGAAATGGGAAAGGAAGAAACGCTCGAAATTCGTGTTTCTTCATTGCCATCAGCATTTGGTGAAAGTATTGTGTTTCGTTTGTTGCACTCTTCTTCTATTGGATTAAATTTTGAGGAACTTGGTATTCGCGATGCAGCGTTTCAGAAGTTGAATGTAGAAATCGCAAAACCAAATGGCATGATTATTACGACCGGTCCGACCGGCTCTGGTAAAACGACTACACTCTACGCTATTTTGAATAAACTGAATCAACCTGGCACAAAGATTATTACACTAGAAAATCCTATTGAGTATAAGTTGAAAGGTATTGTGCAGAGTCAAATTGACCATTCAAAAAAATATACGTTTGAGATGGGACTACGCTCTATTTTGCGTCAAGACCCTGATATAGTTATGGTTGGTGAAATCCGTGACACAGAAACAGCGCAAACCGCTATTGATGCCGCACTGACCGGTCACTTGATGCTATCGACAATTCATACGAATGATGCCGCAGGAGTTGTCCCGCGTTTTCTAGGAATGGGTATTAATGGAATATTTTTAGCTCCAGCATTAAATGCCGTCATTGGACAACGACTGGTACGACGCATTTGTGAGCAATGCAAAACAGAGTACACACCTCCTACTGAAGAAGTGGCAAAGATGAAAGAATGGGTTGCTGCGATTCCAGAAAACTCTGGAGAGGTGCCACCGGATGTAGATGCGCTCACCTTCTACAAAGGGAAAGGATGCCAGGTATGTGGTGACACGGGCTACAAAGGTCGTGTTGGTATTTACGAAATATTTACAATTATTCCAGAAATTGAACAACAGATTTTGTCTGGAAGAGTGTCTGAGTTTCAAATGAAAGAGATTTTAGCAAAAGCTGGCATGGTGAGCATGGGACAAGATGGCATGCTGAAAGTTGCTGAGGGTATTACAACATTAGAAGAGGTGTTTCGTGTTGCAAAAGGTTAATACCTCCCCCGCATCTTGCTTTTTTCTCCCGTACTGTTAAGGTTAGGTTACTTTACTAGATAAAATATACATATGGACACAGCCTCACCTGAACAGAAAAAAGGCTCAAAAAAAGGACTGAGTATAATTTTGGCTGTAATAATAATATTACTTGGATTCGGTGTATATGCTGGTTTTTTTGCAAATGACGATGGTGTAGATATTGAAGAAGGAGATATTGTTAGTGGCCTCGATTCTATGACCGGTGTACCAACTTCAGGTGATTGGACATTTAAGCTCGATATTGGGAATCCTGGACCAGCTACAGTGGTAAGCTCTCCTACTGGAGCGTATGTTTCTGTATATGCAGATGGCCAATCGCTGTTTTTCTTTAACCAATCATCTATCGTGCCATACACATATAAAACCAGCCAAAGAAAATTTGATCTCCGTACGTCAAATGATGAGATCATAAACGGATATGCCTATTTTGAGTTCACCGCGGTAGATGATGATTACATATCTGGAACACTTACTCATGATACATACCCTGCCGGTACAGCAACTCGTTCCTTTGAGATGCAATTAGAATCTGAGGTACTCCCTGATACATGGCCCTGGTATGATTTGGAGAGTGGTGATTGGGATGTCGAATTTGGTGGTGCAGAAAGCGACTGCGAGGATGGTCCTGTCACATTCCCATTTCCAGGAACCATGGAGATAGACTCTAGCCTATCTATTAGCGACGACGGAGATTCAGCGAGCGGATCTGTAAGTATGGACATTGGAGGAGAAGAAATTATTCTAACACCTGGAGCTGAAGCTGGGGAACTTCATGGAGGAACTACCGGGTATACTCCTGGCACACCCACAGATTCAGCGGGCAACCTGCTACTCGACTATGATGGAGATACGTATAATGTTGATGTCGACGCCTTTGCTATGGATGGAGAATATATTGAGGGTGAAATGACATTGACCGGCAGTGGTGGATGTAGCTTCACGGTTGGATTTAGCTGGACCTCTTCTTAAGAGTAGTTATCGAGGCTCTCGCTTCAAAATACAATTTGAGCAAAAAAAGATCGTGGTCTCCTCAGACCACGATCTTTTGAATCTTTTTTCTTCTATTCTTG
>Ga0210044_10011053_pt1 | contig 10603 bp, 12 predicted proteins | sample CryGey13umfilter_2_FD_183959 | JGI IMG/M metagenome (GOLD analysis project Ga0210044, IMG submission 183959) | Groundwater microbial communities from aquifer in Utah, USA - Crystal Geyser 4/9/14 3 um filter (SPAdes) (version 2) | ecosystem: Environmental > Aquatic > Deep subsurface >...
GGATGATATGATGTGCGCCTCCTCGCGCATGGTAGTCAAACGCAAGGGCGATGATAAACCTTCCGTTATGGCCTGCACGCTACTCGCCTATGACCAGCAATTCAATATGGGACAAACACTAAAGGAATCCTCTAAAGCCGTTCACCTTAACCACCCGCACTGCGCGAAATTCTGCGTCCTTGGCGGCGGTGCGTGCAGTAATAAAAATTAAATCTGAGTAAAAAACATGAAAAAATCTAAATTCATTGATGCTAATATCCAAAACCCATATGTTAAAAAAGCAGTCGTGTTTTGCCTGATTTCAACAGTTTTATTTTTGATACCATTTGTCATTTTAATACCTACAAACAATAAGGAAATTTTAGGATTTTTGGTTTCTTCCTCAATGCTATTTGGAGGCTTATCATTCTTTATTATGGGCTTGTACACCTTTCTAAAAAATATACGAACATATTGGAGTGATAAAATAAGTTTTGGATTAAATATGTATGGGTCAAGTCGGTATGATTCAGGTCTGGGATTTTTTATCTTCAATCAGGCTCTGACTTTGGTCCTTCTTGCGACCGGCGCATATATTATGTTTCTCATGGGAGATATTATATGGCGTATTTTGATGTATTAGAAAGGTGAAACAATGAAAGAATTTAAAGTAACGCTCCCAGGTTGTTTTCGGCCAATTTATGTTATTCCTATGTATATCGTTATAGAGTGTATAATGTTTTTTTTAACAGAAGTGTTGTCCGGAAGAGGAGAGAATACAATTCTCTCTTATGTCTGGCCGTTTCCTGGGTTTTCGCTGGTTCTCTTACCTATTGCCGTATTAGTATCACATTTTCAAATAAAAAAAGGCATGTGGGATTCATTCCGGATTATAGTCACGGATGACTCAATCGAAGGCCCAACGTATTTTAGCCCGATCAAGCCCTTTTCAAAAAAAGCGATTCAGAAGCTTCATATTCCTCTTCTTAAGCTAAAGCCTCTAAGAAAACCGCGATCTTGGCTCCCGAGAACAAAGATATCTTTTGACGACATTGATTATGGCCGCTCATTTCCCCAAAAACGCGGTCTCGGTTTCTATCCGTTTTTTCCTACGATAATATATTCGGTAGATGGAGAATGTATCGTTTTGCATTATGTGCTTGGAAAGCAGCAATTTAGAGAAATAGGAGACATTATAAAAAGTCGCCGATTATCTTCTGTTAGAGATAATCGGCGAATGTAGATAAATATTAGATATGAAAAAAATTGAATTTGAAGGATCACAAAATACAAAGCTGTCGGCAAGGCTTGATCGACCTTCCGGACAAATCAAAGCCTGTGCCCTGTTTGCGCATTGCTTTACCTGCGGCAAGGATATCGCTGCCGCCTCCCGTATCGCCAAAGCCTTGACCAGTGATGGGATCGCCGTTTTGCGGTTTGATTTTACAGGTCTGGGTAAAAGCGAGGGCGAATTTGCCAATACCAATTTTACATCGAATGTGGAAGATCTGGTCAAAGCAGCTGATTATATGCGTGAGAACCTGCAGGCGCCTGCCATCCTGATCGGCCATTCTCTCGGTGGTGCGGCTGTTCTGGCTGCAGCCCACCATATTCCTGAATCAAAAGCGGTTGTGACAATCGGCGCGCCTGCCGATGCAGATCATGTTGCGCATCACTTTGGGGACAAGGAAGCCGAAATCATGGAAAAAGGTGAAGCGGAAGTTTCTCTCGCCGGACGGCCATTTCGAATCCGTAAACAGTTTCTGGAGGATATAAAATCACAAAGTCTTGAGACGGCTATCTCTGGTCTGGACCGTGCCTTGCTGGTGATGCATGCGCCGCTTGATAATGTCGTCAGCATAGATAACGCCGCGCAGATTTTCAAGACGGCAAAACATCCGAAAAGCTTTGTGACGCTTGATGATGCCGATCATCTTATCAGCCGGAAGGAAGATGCCGCCTATGCCGCCCGCGTCATTGCCGCTTGGGTTAGCCGGTATATTGATGCCGACTCCGACGAGGCTGAAACACCAAAACCCGAAGAAGGAACCGTTCTTGTTCAATCAACCGGACAGGGTAAGTTTCAGCAGAAAATCAGAACCGGACAGCATGAATTTCTGGCCGATGAGCCAGAAAGCTACGGCGGCAACGATACGGGGCCGACGCCTTACGATTTCCTGAAAATGGCTCTGGGAAGCTGCAAATCCATGACATTGCGCATGTATGCAGATCGCAAGAACCTTCCGCTCGAAGGTGTGGAGGTTTATGTCACGCATAACAAAATTCATGCCGAGGATTGCGCAGATTGTGAAAGCAAAGACGGTAAAGTCGATCAGTTTTCCTGCGAAATCATTATCAAAGGAAATGAGCTTACGGAAGAAAACCATAAGCGTCTGATCGAAATCGCCGATATGTGCCCGGTGCACAAAACGCTGAGCAGTGAAACAGTGATCGAAACAAAAGAGAAAAACTGACAGGTACCCGCATGTTCTACGGCATTGATTCACTGACATTATCCATTGCCTTTTTTTGCGGGCTTTTGCTGCTATCCGCCGCCGTCAAACATTACACGAAAAAATGGTTTCTGCCACCGGAGGGCTGGATTTTGTTACTGGGGCTGGGCTACGGAATTACAGGGCGCCACACGGACTGGCAGTGGCAACCAGAACTGGCGCTGGAGCCGCACATTGTTCTGACGCTGTTCCTGCCGCTTCTGATTTTTGCTAGTGGACGGATGATTAGGCCGGACGTCCTGAAAAGCGCTGCTGCTCCCATCGGCTTTTTTGCCATACTCGGCGTGATTGCCACCGCCTTTATCATTGGCTGGCCCGTAGCCCTTCTGGCCGGAATCCCCCTTGTCCACGGACTGGTTCTGGGGGCTGCAACAAGTGCGGTTGATCCGGCGGCCGTCGGCTCCATTTTCAAGAGCTTTGAAATGCCGGAACGCCTGAAAACAATTATTGAGGGCGAATCCCTTTTCAATGACGGCGTGACGGTTGTTTTGTTTACCCTGATAAGCGCTCTGGCCTTGGGCAATACGGTTTTCGATCCCGCCGACACCGCTTTTGATTTTCTCTGGGCCGTTTTAGCGGCGATCCCTCTGGGCCTTTCCGCTGGATGGCTGGCAGCCACGCTGCTCTGCCGCTGGGGCGAAGACCAGAGCTTCTTTACGGCAAGCATCAGTGTCATTCTGGCTTATGGCACGTTTTTAATCGCCGAGGACATTCTTCACGTATCGGGTGTGATTGCCGTCCTTATGGCTGCCATTGTGTTTTCAAAAATGTGGAGCGTCAGCGGCGCAGACGAAAAGACAAAGGAAAAAGCCCGCATGATGGGCGCATTCTGGGATTACATCAGCCAGACCCTGAATGCGTTCCTGTTCTTTATGCTCGGCGCAATGAGCGGCGCACATGATTTCTCCGCCCTGCCCTTCACGATCACAATTGCTGCCGTTGCAGTTCTTCTTTTATCGCGGGCTGCTATTGCCTATGGCGGCGGCGCGCTTTTGCGATTTCCGATTTCATGGCAGAACGTGATGATGCTGGGCGGGCTACGGGGCGGCATTTCCGCCGCGCTGGTTTTGCTTATCCCCCATGATTACGCGCATCAGCAGATGTTCCTGTGCCTCGCCTTTATTATGATAGCCTTTACGCTGATCGTCTTTCCACCGCTTCTGTCCGTTTATTTAAAAAGAGCCGATATGTCTTCCAGCAAAGCTTGATATGTTTGTTCAAAATCCTTTTCGGTTTTCGGATCGGGCAGTGGCCAATGCAGGCGCTTGGGCTTGCCGGGCCAGACGGGGCAGTCGTTTGCGGCAGAATCGCAAACGCTGATGACCAGATCAATGGCAGGCGCATCCTCCGCCGTAAATTCGTCTATGCCTTTGCTGCGAAGCTTTGCGATGTCATGGCCGTGTTTTTGTAAAACAGTTAGCGCCACCGGATTGACCTGCCCTACCGGCTTGCTGCCCGCACTATAGGCGAGGCCATACGCGGAGAACAGGTCATTGAAAATAACCTCACCCAGAATAGAGCGGGCGGAATTACCCGTGCAGAGAAACAGGACATTCATGATCGAACAGCCTTAAACTGCAATAGGCCAAATATACCGACCATAACGGCAACAAGAATTGCAGATATGACTCCCTGTGGGGTAGAAATTAACCATCCCATACCTATGAGTATCACTGTCCCCAAAACCCAAAGCCCATCTCCTGCAGAAAAATATAGAACTTCATATTTATGAAGCCTCTTTCTAATGAGCGCACTGATGAGATGCAGTCCGTTTAATATAAGCAAAATCCCAACAACGCGTATCAACAAATCTAAACTTTTTTCCCCGCTGATAAAAACAACGCTTGATGTTGACCAGAATGTAAAGATGGCGCCGAATATCAAACATGACAGAGCGTTAGCCCCAAGCACTTTTTTTAAGAATTTAGTGTTTTCGATCATGTGTTTCTCCTATCCATTCTATTAGATTTTTTTGAGAGTTGTTTAATTTTTGCGGCATTTCCCGCGCGATAAAATTCAGGTCATCTTTGGTGTCTACATCTGTCAAAATCTGCAAATGAACGGGCTTTGAGGGCAGGACGGCTTCCAGCCGTTCTCTTGTCATGCTGGTACTCCACGGTACGGAAGACCAGATCTTTTGCTCTGTCGAAATCCTTCCGCCAAACAGGTAATAGCCGCCGTCCCGCGCCGGACCGATCACAAAATCATTTGTATCAAGTTCGACAATCGCCTGCTCCAGAATGTCTTTGGATAGCTGTGGCGCATCCGCACCGATAAGCAGAACGCGGTCATGCTTTTGCAGCAAGGTTTCATAGATATGATGCTGGCGCTCTCCCAGCCCGCCTTCGTCTGTCCAGAGAGCTGTGAATGCTTGCCAGAGAGGATCGGATAATCCGTCTTCCTCAGCCACTGCCCAATATGGAACCGCGTCTGCAGATTTTAATGTTTCCTGCACACACCGAAGGCTTAACTGATAAAACTCTAATGCTTTCTCTTTGCTTATACCCTCTGCTAGACGAGTCTTGACGGGCGACAATGAGGGCGTTTTGACAAAAATGGCGATGGCTGTGCTCATAGTTCCTGCCTCATCAGTTTCATCATTTGCCATTGTCGTAAAGCTGTCAGCTTTAGCCAACCATGCTGGTGATATTTGCGGGCACTTGTTTTGAGTTTGGATGGAATGCGATTGAGCCTGATCCCCTGACGTTTTGCCTGCCGCACAAAGAGTAAGTCTTCACCATAAGGCACATCTTCAGGATAACCGCCGATCTTTTCAAACAGCGTTCTGGAGATACAAAACCCCTGATCGCCATAGGGCAAACCACATAGGTGCGAACGGACATTTGCGCCCCAGGCATTAAGCGCCGCGAGGCCGCCTTCTTCATAGGCCAAATCGAAATAATGCAGCGCATTCGAACGCCGCGCTAAAGCCTGTTCCAGATCGACAAGATTTTCCGCGCTAACGCGACTGTCGGCATGTAGAAACCACAGGAACGGATTATGGGCTTTTGCCACGCCCGCATTCAGGCTTTTGCCACGCGAGCCTTCGGACGAGACAATGATTTCTGCGTTAAGGGGCTTTAGATCATCCAAAAGCCGTTCATGTGCGTTTTCATCCGGCGCGAGCGGAATAATGATGCTTATCTTCTCAAGCACGGAGGACATCCAGCCACTCCTTTTGCTCCGCGCTTATGGCATCGTCCGGCGTTAAAATCGAAGTTTTAAGGCTGGCGCGGATATTCTCCGGCGTCTCTGTAAACGGTTTTTTCAAAAGCTCCGCCAGCACCGCCTTGGCCTTTTCGAGCGCGCCGCCATACACTTCAAAAAATTTCTCAACACTGACATGTTGCGCAGGATCATCCATCCAGCAATCATAATCTGTGACAAGGCAGAGCGTCGCATAGGCCATTTGCGCTTCTCGTGCCAAAAATACCTCCGGCACGTTGGTCATGCCGACCAGATCGGCCTTGACCGCCTCACGCAGGAAAAAGCTTTCTGCTCTCGTTCCTAATCGCGGCCCCTCAACACAGGCATAGGTCTTGCCGCTATGCAAAGGTTGATTGATCCGTTTTGCTGCGGATTCAATATCAGCACTTAAGCCCGGACATGCCGGATACGCCATGGAAACGTGCCCGGCAATGCCTTTGCCAAAGAAGGTATAATCCCGTTTACCGCGCGTATGATCGAAATATTGTGAAGCCAATGCCAAATCGCCGGGTTTTAAGTCCTGGCGCAAACTTCCCGCCGCCGATACGCCAAACACACGCTGCGCGCCCAGCTTTTTGAGTGCGAAGATGTTCGCGCGGTAATTCACCTCATGCGGCAGGTATTTGTGGCCAGGACCGTGGCGAGAGAGAAACAAAATGCTCTGACCCTGATATTGCCCCTGCACAATCGGTGCGGAGGGTTTGCCAAACGGCGTTTCAATATCATGCTCTTTTTCGACCTCCAGTCCTTCGAGCGCGTAAAGCCCTGATCCTCCTATGACGCCGAGCATGTGCCAATCTCCTTTTTGTTTAAACAGGTTATGAGGCTTCCCAGCATAAAGCCTGCTGTGCAGATGACCAGCCCGTAAATATTTACTCCCGTCGTCAGTGCATATTTACCGGAACCGACCGCGACCCAGTCTTGAAAAATACCCGGCCAGAAGGCCAATAAAGTGCCCAGAAGCAACCCCGGCCAGAAGGCCAGATGAAAATTGATTGCGCTTGTCGGCAAAAAGCTGAGCAGAATGACAGGAGCAAGCCCCATGACCATCGTGCCGCTGATTGTCGTGGCGGCAATAATAGCCGGGCCGATCTGATCGCCCATATAAATGCTCAGAAGCGGCAAGTTGCCGAGCACAGCCAGTCCAATGATCAGCCACCGTGCATGATCAACACTGTTTTCAGCCATTACATTGCGGGTTTTCCAGTCAAGAATGCCGAGTTTTCCGGCGCTGGAAAACGTTGAATCCAGCGTCGATCCTGCGCTTGTCAGCATCATGACGTTAAAGATGAGCAGCATCGGCAGCCCGAGGGCTGTCGAAACGCTCAAGGCTGCATTGCTTCCGGTATAGCCCTGCAAATTGGCGAAGACACCGACCAGCCCGAACAGAACAATAAAAGCGCCGCTGAGCAGTCCGGCCAGGATAAAGCCCTTGAGCATGGTTTTGGGCTTTGTGATAAAGGCGCGGTCCGTCATCACCGGATCATGAAAGGGATAGCTGAAAATCTGGACAAAAGCCAAAAGACAGAATGTCAGGGCCGCGCCCGTCATATCCGGGGTGGCTTGCGGCCATTCCTGTATCAGAGGCGGCGAGACGACATAGAGAATAATGGCCAGCAATAAACCGGCAAATATCATCTGCACAGCATCGGTGAGAAGGCTGGAGCGCAAGCCGCCGCGCCATGTATAGATGACCGTAAAAACAGTGAAAACGACAACGGCCAGCCAGTAATGCAAACTGCCTTCCGCGCCAAAGAAGGTGCCGACAACCTTGGTATTCGACCAGACTTCATTATAAAGTCTAATGCCTACAGCAATAAGAAATAAACGCATGCCGACCAGGCCGTATTTGCCACGCAGGAAAGCAGGCAAAGATTCATACGTTGTGCGCGTTCTGATGATGTAAAAAGCAATCCCGGCGACAATGAAGCTCAGGTAATAGACACCGTATCCAACGCCGCCCAGAAAACCGAATGCGTTGGAGAGATTTGCAGCGTTGACGATAGATTTGGCAAATATCCATGAAATAGCAGCACTGGCTACAAGCAGCCATAAGGACGGCTCTTTCCCATCCTCATGCCGTCCGGTAAAAAAGCCAGATGAGCTGACTTTTTTCGGCGCACGCCACCAAACAATCCCCATATAGACAAGAGCCAGCGCCCAAAGCGCCATTACATGTTCCGAATTCATGATTTTTTCCATTCTGCTTTTTTTTCCATGAGATTAAAGCCCGTCTGCCGCGCCTCGCTTTCAGGCAGAATATCCAAAGACGGCCATAGTCCGGAGGTCAGAGCCTGTGAATATCCGCCCGGTAAATCAGCCTTTTTCATTTTGGCCTGTGCTTTAGAGGCCGGATAAGAAAGCGACTTGTGCTCAAAAACAATCTTACCGTCTGATTGTGTAATCAGGCTGTACCAGACACGCGGCGTACCGTCATTGGCAGGCATGCCGATTACGCCCGCATTATGCCAGCATGTATCTCCAATAATTTTTGTAAAAGGCAAGCCGGAATGTCCGCTAATGATGCAATCTACACCCGCTTTTTGAATATGATCCTTCAGTTTTTCCTCGGAATCGGAAGCAAAGACGAATTCGCTGACATTCTGAGCACTGCCGTGAACAACTGCAAAACTTCTTTCGCCGAACGTGAAATGCAGATGCTCCGGCAGAGATCCAAACCATTCTTTGATATCGGCGTTGATTTGTGAGCGGCAATAGGAAAACCATGACTTTGACAGGACGTCACAGGCCGTGCCTTCCTCAAAACCGCACCCGCATTCCTCAGAGTCTTCAGCCAAAAATACTTCGCAATTTCCCTGAATAATATTGATGTTCTTGTTACGCAAAAAATAGGAGGTTTCTAACGGATCGGCGCAGTAAGCCACGATATCGCCTGTGCATATAATATGATCCGGCGCAATGCCGAGTTTTCCCGCTTCTGCAAAGAGCGCCTGTGTGGCCTCCAGATTTCCATACGGCCCTCCAAAGACAAGGAGTGTTTCTGCCTCTATATGACCGAGATTGGCTGCTTGCATCACCATCCCCTTAAAACTTAAGTTGCAATTCGGTCTGAAGCATGGGAACGGTGCGTTCATCATCAAAGCCGCGAATGGCGGACGGTCCGTCAAAATGGGTCAGGATGCCGTTGACCTGCAGGCGCGTATTGGGATTGATAAACCAGTTTAGCCCGGCAGTTGAAGCGTAAATGGTATCACCGTTATTTCCGGTATCGGCGTCAAGATGCGCAACATCGCCGCGCCAGAGCAACTCCAGCCCCTTGCTGTGATCACCATACAGAAAATAGGATGGCTGAATATAGCCGCCATAAAGCCTGACATCATCCTCATTGACGCCGTCAAACTCGAAAGCCATAGCTTCGCTGCGGAAACTCCATGGCCCTTCCTTGATATAGACATCACCGCCTATACCCCTTCGCTCGCCTTCAATCGGGACGCTGACATAGGAATTAAAGCCTAAATCGGCAAGCTGAAGGTTTTGACGTTCTTCCGTGCTGTGATCTAGCGCAATAGACGCAGAAAAATCCTTGTCATCGGAGAAGTAGGTCAGCTTTGCCTGAATTTCCTTGTCGCCGTTATCATCCGAGAGATTGTCATTCGCCCGGCCATTGCCGTTATAAACGCCTGCGCTGTACCACCAGTTGTTATTCTCGCCGAGATAGCCGTGCAGCATGGCACCGAATTGTACATCGACCGCCGGAAGCAGGAACAGGCTGTTCAAAGCCATATAACGTTCAATCGTATCAATTGAGCGGGATGATCGTGCATTTTCCGTGCTGAATTGCGTAGTGAATTTACCGGCCCTAAGCTGTAAATCATCATCCAGAAGCTTAATGTTGCTGCGAGCTTCAACCAGGGCAAAATCGGATGCGCCTGGCGTAGCGGTTCCTGCGCCCCCGTCTATTTCAACCAGAAGCTCTACGTCTTCGCCAAGATTAGCCAGAAAATCAAGCCGCGCCCTGCGGATAAAGAAATCACCGTTCTCATCACTGCGGTTCAAAGCGCTGTCAAACACGGTCAGATTGTTCTGCACATATCCTAGAACACGAAGTTGATTGTCACCTTCGCGAATAAAAAAACCGCCGCCGCCTTCGTTGTAGCCGACCTCTATGTTATCAGAAAAATTCCGACCAGCTGCCGGTTCAATAGATGCCTGCTCAAACGCAGCGCTCTTCTTTTCAATGTCTTCTAAACGCAGGGCAAGATTTTCAACCTTTTTTCCTACATCATTATTTGCTGTGGAGGAATGCTCAATACTTGCGGGCTTTTGTATTTCCGCGCTGCCATCTTGCAGGCGCGCCACCTGTTGTTTCAGGGCGCTGTTTTCCTGTTCCAGTTTGTCCTGCCGCACTTTTAAGGCTTGAAGTTCCTGCATGATGGCCTGCATGTCCTGCGCCCGTGCACTCTGGTAAGGCGTTAAAGTAAAAATTGCGCACCCGGCCAAAAGGATAGCGCTGCGATAGTAGTTTTTCATGAAAAGACCTCTCTTGGCAGTATTCAAATAGCTTCACTGCCAAAGGGTTTCGTTAACTATTCGTTAATAGTTACATGTCTTGAAATTAATTTACCGCCACTTCAGCGCAAACTTGCCAATCATCATGCCCGCCATGCACATCAACATAATCGGCAAAGCATGCCAGACGATCAGGTGGGCGGGGTTGTCATTCTGTTCGATCAGGCGCATGAGCATATAACCAAAGGCCGTGACGGAAAGCGTGGCCATGCTGCCTGCCCAGCAGCACTGAATAGTCGCCCCCATTCGCACGATCAGGAAAATAGCAATGCCGGGTGGTACACTGAAGAGGGCAATATGCCAGGGACAATCAAACTGCCCCAGTGACATCGAGTGGAATAGGTTGGTGAGTGTAATCTCGCCGCTTGCGCCTG
>Ga0210044_10011054_pt1 | contig 10602 bp, 9 predicted proteins | sample CryGey13umfilter_2_FD_183959 | JGI IMG/M metagenome (GOLD analysis project Ga0210044, IMG submission 183959) | Groundwater microbial communities from aquifer in Utah, USA - Crystal Geyser 4/9/14 3 um filter (SPAdes) (version 2) | ecosystem: Environmental > Aquatic > Deep subsurface > Groundwater...
TTCTCAACCAAGCGCACGCCATGCGCCGCGGCGAGATTGACCCAACAACACTGTTGCCTCAGTTCATTAATTCTGAAATTTTAAGCTGATAAGGCTATGTGGCGGGGTGGGATTTGTGGGGGCTTACGTTCGATATTATGGCTCACTGGCAGAACAGTATACCGCATCAAGATTACGAAAATTAAAAAAACCGCAGCAACCATTTCATATGCTCTGTTTTATTTTTCATCGTTATCAAGAATTCATGGATAACCTGATCACGAGTTTCATGTTTCACCGGCGTGCATTTGTTGGTGAAGCAAAAGAGCATGCGGACGCAAAAGAACAGGAATTTATAAAAGGATTAATGCTGGAATTTCCAAACCTTGGACAATTTTTAATGTGGTTTTCAACTCAGGAAACAAAGCCTGATTTAACCAAAGAAGAGTTTATAAAACTTGGATTTGATATTTTACCCAAAGAAAAACAAATGGCTATTGCTGATTTAATCTGGGGAAACAGATTTGATAAGGAAGCTGAAAAATGGAAGTATTATGAGTCGCAAGCCAGACGCATTGCGATGTATTTTCGCCCCATTTTATTAGCAGTTGATTTAGAGTTTTATAAAGATGATGCCTTCATCGTAACATTAATTAAAACATTGCGTGATCATTTTATATCTGAAGAACCAAATCCTGATCTGTCAAAATCATTGCCTGATTCTTTGATTAAAAAAATCCCTAAGGGTGCTGCTGAATTATTAAAATCTACTGATAATTCAGAAGAAATAAACACGACACGATTTGAATTTTATGTTTACGATAAAATGTATCACCAGCTAGATAGAGGTCGTTTATTTTGTAACGACAGCGTTTCGTATTGCGATTTAGATTATGATTTAGTGCCGGATGCATTGGTTGATGATGCAGTAGAAATTTGTGAAGAATACGGCTATAAAAAAATTCCTGTGTATTGTGATGAGCGATTGGATCAAGCATTAGCGGATTTAGAAAACACATGGATTCAGACCAATAAAAATATTGAAGATGGAACCAATAAAAGTATCGAGCTTGAAACTGATGATAAAGGCAATGTCACATGGAAATTAACATACGATACCAATGAAGCTGAAAAATCCACATTTTTTGATGAGCTACCAAAAAGAGATATTGCCGATGTCTTTAAATTTATGGGTGATTTTCTGTGTATTTGGATGTTATTTGAAGGTCAAAAAGATCGCTATGTAAAGCACAAACACCCGAGTCCACTAGCATTGATTGCATGCATATTAGCCGATGCATTTGGTTTTAGCACAGAAAAAATGTCACAGATGTCAAATATCGGATACAACCATCTTGTCACCATTGATGAAAATTTTATGTACGTTGAAAATCTAAAATTAATTAACGATGCTTTCAGTAATTATATTCACGGCTTACCAGTTTCACGTGCGTGGGATTTAATAGAAAATACCAATGTTTCAGATGCTGATGGTCAAAAATATGCAACAAGTTACCACACCATTCAATCGCGTTTTTCTTCCAAGTACTTCGGATCGTGTAAGGGCATATCCATTTATTCGCTCACCACAAATCATATTTCTGTAAATGCAAAAGTTATTGGTCCGAATGAGCATGAAAGTCACCACTTATATGATCTGCTCTACAATAATAAAACAAATATTCCTATTCATATGGTGACGGGTGATGGGCACTCCATTAATCAAACAAGTTTTGTAACACTTGATTCAATTGATGTTGAATTTATTCCAAGCATTAATAATATTCGCATAGAAGCTGAAAAACTTTTATCTGCTAATAATCCAGATCAATATCATGGGCTGATCAAGTCGTCAGGAAAAATAAATAAGACACTCATAAAATCAGAAAAGCGCGGTATTATACGCATTTTATTATCGCTTTTACTCCAACAAAATACGCAAGCGGTCATCATTAGAAAATTGGCATCGCATAAACGTTACAGTCGACTGCAGGCAGCGTTCTGGGAGTACAATAAAATTTTTAAAAGCACACATGTGCTGAATTTAATTGATGATGAAGGCAAGCGAAAAGTCATAAAAACGGCGCGCAATCGCACAGAATCCTATCATCAATTTCATCGCATGATTCGAAAAATATTACATGGTGCTTTCAAAGGCAGGAAAATTATTTCAAATGCCACCAGTGTTCAAGCGTCAAGATTGGTATCAAACTGCGTCATTGCGTATAATGCAATGATCCTCGATAAGTTGTATCAGCGGTTGTGCGCAACCCTTGGCGAGAAAAAAGCCAAAGCAATCCTGAGCAAGATATCGCCAGTAGCGTGGCAACACATTATTTTTACTGGTCGGTACCACTTCAAAGATCGGAAAAATGAGATTGATTTTGGTAAGCTCATTAAGCTGTTGGAGAAAAAACTAGGTAAAACCATTTGATATTTTATCGCTATACTGCTTGCAAATATATACAAAATATTGTATATTTATTTCATGGATAATAAGAAAGAAATTGATTTTCGTGGGGACTCGCTTGATGCTTTGCGCGCATTCCCTGTTTCGGTAAAAAAAGAAGCCGGTTTTCAATTGGATAAAGTACAATCGGGACAAGATCCGGATGACTGGAAGCCAATGAGCACTGTTGGCTCAGGTGTGCGAGAAATTCGAATTCAAGATGCTGCAGGCATATTTCGAGTCATTTACGTGGCAAAACTTGCCGATGCTGTATACGTGCTTCACTGTTTTCAAAAAAAGACAGAAAAAACAAGCAAAACAGACATTGATCTAGCAACAAAACGCTATAAAGAGTTAATGCGAGGGTTAAAAAAATGAGTAAAAAGAGATTTAAAAGTGTATGGGATGCTATTGAGGACACCCCAGAACAAGCTGAGAACATGAAGTTGCGTTCTGATTTAATGATGGCGTTACAAAAGCGCCTTACGCAATTGAAATTAACGCAAGAGCAAGCTGCGGAATTACTTGGTGTTACTCAACCAAGAGTATCGGATTTAATGCGCGGAAAAATTAGTTTATTTGCGCTTGATATCCTTGTGAATATGACAACCGCAGCAGGCTTGCACGTTGAAATGCGTATAACAAAAATGAAAAAAGCGGCTTAAAATCTAAAACCGGCCACTTTTGGAGATTGCTCCAGGGAACCCCTTCCCAAGAACCTGTGCCCAGAGATGATGGAGCCACAGCCCCGAGAAGAATGTAGGTTTCACTGATAAGCTTTATTTCGTGCACGTTCGGTGATCACAGCATCCAGTCAATTGGTGTTCTACCTGCCTAATCTGGTTCTGTCGCAAATTTTTCCTTTATGCATTAAAAATTGCAGGCGAGTTTCCTTGGTCGCAACTATGCCGCTAATAAATTAAATTGCTCAAAAATATTCATGTTGTCAGCATTCCTATGCTGACCTTTACGCAACATGTGATGTAATTCAATTTCAATTAATGTCGCATGTGCAGAATGGAATGATTTGAAACCCATCATTGGGTTCGTTAATTTTTTAATAAATCGGTGATCTTGCTCAACGATATTATTAAGATATTTTATTTGTCGAATTCCAATTTTATTTTTCTTAATCAGGTTTTTATTAATCGATTTTAGTGCTGAATTATTCGAACCACTTTTATCAATCGTAACGAACTTTGGTTTTCCAGCGTAACCAATGGCTTTTGAAAAGAAGCGTTTTGCAGCAGATTTATCACGATTTTTTGTAAGCAAGAAATCAATAGTATCGCCAGATTTATCTACCGCTCGATATAAATAATGCCATACACCTTTAATTAAAATATAAGTTTCATCCATTCTCCAGCTACTGCCAACTTTTTTCTTGTGACGATTACAGAACTGTCGTTCTAGCTTTGGCGAATATTTAACAACCCAACGATTAACAGTTGAGTGATCAACTTTAACGCCGCGCTCCAGCATTAATTCTTCAACGTCGCGATAGCTTAATGCATAAGCCAAGTACCAGCGGATAACCATTAAAATGATCGTTTTCTCGAAGTGTCTTCCTTTAAAACTGATCATTTTCTAACTCCCATATCCATTTTGATCGGGAAATCATATCAAATTGACTGCGAATTGCGACACAACCCGAATTAAGCCTGAATTTCTCGATGAAAATTGAGTTTTTTAGAAAGAAGATTTTTCATTTTAGGCACTTTCGGTGCACTTCTCATAGCCAACCTTATAAATCAATAGAATAATAAATTTTCTGAAAATGCTGAATTATATACTATAATTTGTTAGTCAAAATTTAAATTAATTAACGGAGGTTACCATGACCGTTTCAATTTCATTTCATGAATCTACACATCAAACTCAGTTTCGTCCAGGAGACAGGATTGCCTTTGGGTTTAATAGTAATGATTCACCAGAAAGGGGCCCAGGACTACCGAAGCTGCGACCAGGTGCCACTTCGGCATTGAGCGCGCTAAACCCTATAAAGTCCGGCTGGTAAAAAGTTATCAAATCTCTTCCGTGACCTTAGTTTCGGTAAAATTATACTCAATGTCATCCTTATTTTTAAAGGTTGCGTTTTTTAATATATGCAAACGCCATAACGCAACTGATAAAAAATAATAATCCACCTAAGATTAACGTGTTTTGCATATTATGAACAAAATTACCAATATTTGCTACCATCGTTCCAAAAATAGCAATTCCTAATAACGCACCAACCTGACGGCTTGCATTAAATGTACCTGAAGCAATACCTGTTTTATTTTTAGGTGCGGAATGAATAGCAGCTGTTGTTACTGCTGGTTGAGTAAAGGAAATACCAAACCCCATCGCAGCTAATGGTAATATCAGCATCCAATAAGGTGTTACCTGATTTGCGATTAAAAGCGAAAGAAAACCAAGTGTACCAACACCTAAACCAATTACCATTGGCCATCGTGGCCCAGAGATACTCGTTACTTTTCCACCATAATAGGAAGAAACTGCAATCACTCCAACATAAGGCATAAATGCAAATCCAGTCATCATTGGTGAGTAGTCTCTTATCTTCTGAAAATAAAGTGTTAATACAAATTGCTCACCATAGCAGCTTAATGTCATTAACATTCCAACCATAATTGCCACAGAGAATGTTTTAGAATGAAACAAATTAAGCGGAAACATTGGCGCACGCGTACGATGCTCTACTACTAAAAACAGGATAAACGTAATAAGAAAAAATCCCAGTGCACATAAAACAATTTCCGATAGCCATCCCGCTCTTCCAGCTTCAATTAATCCAAATGCCAAAGAGGCTATACTGAATATTCCCAGCAACTGACCTACAAGATCAAAATGGCTATCTTTATGTTCAGTCATCGGGTTTAAAACATATTTTGCTGTTAGGATAGCACCTATTAATCCAAACGGTACATTCACAAAAAAGACTGCACGCCATCCAAACCAAGAGGTTAGTATTCCTCCTAACAAAGGCCCCGCAGCTGCTGCAATACCACCGATGCTTGCCCAAATACCAATGGCTTTTGCACGTTCTTCATTAGTTTCATAGGATGCGTTAATCAAGGTTAAAGAAGTTGGTACCAACAATGCGGCGGCAACACCTTGAAATAATCTAAAAATTGTCAGCATTAAAAATGACGATGAAAATCCACAAGCAATTGACGTTAATACAAACAATATTAATCCGCATTGAAAAGCGATTTTAGCACCAAATCGATCAGAAAAATGCCCGACTGATAATAAAAGACATGCAAACGTTAATGTGTAGCCATCAACCACCCACTGTAGCCACGAGACACTTCCACTTAAATTTTTTGCCATATTGGGTAAAGCAACGTTTACAATCGTTAAATCAATCACGACCATAAAAAACCCTAAGCAAAGCGCAATGAGAGGCATGTTTTTATTTTTGGTATGCATAGTTTATTTACCCTCATATTTTATGAATTCGATAGATGACAACAATACAATGATGGCTTTTCTTATCATTTCGATTTCTGAACCTACATTTCAGTAAGTATTAGCCAGTAACAAAAACGACGGTTTATATTACCCCATCTCTAAATTCAAATCTGCAACAAACACAGGGCAATTAATGGTAACTAAAACGGTTAAAAATTCAGAGTTATACAACTTGCTACCATGAGATGGGTTACGTTACCATTGCCGCCTTATTTAATCAATTGGAATGGAATTTATGCTAATTGGATATGCTCGTGTATCAACTGCTGATCAATATTTAGGTATGCAAGAAGACGCACTAAAAGGCGCTGGCTGCGAAGACATTTTTAAAGACATTGTCAGCGGCGCTAAAACCGCTCGACCTGGTCTACATTCTGCGATATCACATTTACGCAAAGGCGACACGCTGGTTGTATGGAGACTGGATCGCTTGGGTCGATCCCTGGCGCACCTCATTGAAACCGTAAAAGAATTAAATGATCAAGGCATCGGATTTAAAAGTTTGCAAGAAAGTATCGATACGACCACCAGTGGCGGACAATTAATTTTTCATATCTTTGGGGCGCTTGCACAATTTGAACGTGAATTAATTCGTGAACGCACACAAGCAGGCTTAAAAGCAGCGCGTGTACGTGGTCGCATGGGTGGGCGACCCGTGCAATTAAACACGCAAGAAATTAGAAAACTCAAAAAACACTATGATAAAGGCGATTTATCGGTAATGGAAATTTGCAAATTATTTAATATTACAAAGCCAACATTGTATCGGTATTTGAAAAATGAAAAACAGAAAAAATTAAAACAACCCAGCGATAAAAAATCATATGAGTCATGACAATATTTTTAACCTGAACGACGATGAACTGACCCTCGCTCAAGCAAAAAATTCAGATAAAAACAGGCTGGGTTTTGCCATACTTTTGAAATATTTTCAATTAGAAAGTCATTATCCAAAGGATTTAAAGTATATCGACACCTTGATGCTAACTTGCATCGCTAATCAATTAAATGTTTCAACATCGTGCATTGATGATTTTGACTGGGAAGGTCGAAGCACAAAGCGATTTCGCACAGAAATTCGAAATCTGTTGGGATATAAAAAAGCAACTCTTGATGATGTTGATAAATTAAAAGAATGGCTAATTAAAAACGTGTTTCCAAATAATGTCAGGAAGTCACAGAGAATTGAACATGCATATGAATATTTCCAAGCTCAGAGAATAGAACCGTTTACGTCAAAAGAACTTATGAAGTATATTCAATCAGCTCATCAGCTATTTGAGCAACAATTGTTTGACTCAATTCACACGAAATTGTTAGGCAATACAAAACAGATGATGGACTTATTATTAATTTATGACTCTGAAATAGAAGAAAACGATCAAGATAATAATGAATTTGAAATTAGATTTAGACACTTAAAACAAGACATTCCAGGTGCGAAATTAAAAAATGTGGCGCTTGCTATACAAAAAGTAAATTACTTAAAAAAATTGCGATTACCGAAAGAGTTGCTATCTAATTTGTCATCAAAATTAATAAATAAATACTACACGCGTGTTCTTACTGAGCATCCGCTCAATATTAGAAGACATGAACCACCTATTCGATACGGTATATTTTCATTATTTTGTTATTTACGATCACAGCTACTAACCGATGGCTTGGCTGATTTATTGATTCAACTAATACATAAAATTCGCACATCTGCCGAGAATTCCGTCGATAAAAAAATTCTTTCTGAAGTAAAACGTGTCAATGGGAAATTTGATATATTGTGCTCACTGTCAATGATTTCAATAGAAAATCCGACGGGTATTATTCAAGAAGAGATTTACCCAACAGTTCCAAAAGAAACACTATGCGATATTGTTAAAGAACATAATTCAAAGGGAAGATGGTACGAGCATCAAGTGCATAAAAAAATGCATTCAGTGTACTCACACGCCCATAGAAAAATATTATTAACACTGCTTGAAGCATTTGTATTTGAAACCAATGTAAATGACAGTAAGCCATTATTAGAAGCGATTAAAATAATAATTGAAAATCGTGATTCATCCGACCGTTATTATCCGAAAAATGTTTTGGCGCCAATTAAAAATGTGATTTCGAGTGAATGGGATGGTTTAGTCGTTTTTAACGAGAAAAGTGGCAAAAAAATACATCGTGTAAATTATGAGATTGCCGTTTTACAAGAACTTCGAAGACAGTTAAGTTGTAAAATGATTTGGATTGAGGGTGCTTTTCGCTATCGAAATCCACACGATGATTTGCCCAAGGATTTTGAAGAGAAACGCGAGCATTATTACAATTTATTGGGGCTGCCGATTAATGCACGCGATTTTACTGAGCCGCGTAAAAAACAATTGCACGAGGGCTTGAAGGCATTAAACGACACCATCTTAGAAAATGACAAAGTTGAGATCCTTGATAAAAATGGTGGTCACATAAAAATATCACCTTATGATCCACAAGCGGAACCGCCGAATATAAAAAAATTACATGAGGCGATTAAAAAAGAATATGGAACAATCAGTTTAATTGATGTGTTAAAAGAATCTGAACTTGATATCGGATTTACAAAAAAATTTCATTCATCTGCAACCAGAGAAAGTTTATCGCGTGAAATATTACAGTTTCGTTTGCTTCTGTGTTTTTACGGAATTGGCACAAATACAGGATTAAAATGCATTAGTGCCTCAAATGATGATGTGAAATACGCTGATCTAAAATATGTTAAACGTCGATACATTACTGTTGAAGATGTCAGACAAGCAATCGTCGAAGTGGTTAATAAGAATTTAGAAATCCGTGATCCGCGGATCTGGGGAACAGCAACAACCGGTGTTGCATGTGATTCAAAAAAAATTAGTGTGTGGGATCAAAATTTGATGGTTGAATATCACGCGCGATATAAAGGTCGCGGTGTAATGGTATATTGGCATGTTGAGAAAAAAGCATTGTGCATTTATTCACAATTAAAAACGTGCTCATCATCTGAAGTTGGATCTATGATTAAAGGGATATTGGACCATTGTACCAAAATGGAAGTCAATAAAGCGTACATGGATACGCACGGACAAAGTACACTTGGATTTGGCATTGGTGAATTATTAAGTTTTGATTTACTGCCAAGGCTGAAAAATATCCATGAGCAAAAATTATATTATCCGTCTGTAAGCAAAAAGGATGAGTATAAAAATTTAGAAACAATTTTAAGGGACTCGATTGATTGGAAATTAATAGAAGATAATTACGACGAAGCCGTTAAATATGCCGTTGCATTAAAAACAGGAACAATGGAACCTGATGTTTTCGTGAAACGATTCAGCAGTGATAATTATCAACATCCAATATACAAAACCATTGTTGAAATTGGAAAAATAGGTAAAACAAATTTCTTGTGTCGATATTTAATGATCGAGGAATTACGCATTGAAGTACACGAAGCGCAAAATGTGGTTGAACGTCTCAACAGCATCATGGGATTTATTTTTTATGGTAAACTGGGTGAAATATCCACGAATATTAGACGAGATCAGGAATTAGCAATCGTATGTCTGCATTTATTGCAAGCATGTATGGCATACGTCAACACGGTTATTTTTCAGAATATTTTGTCGAGACCCGAATGGAAAAATGTTTTAACGCCGGAAGATAAGCGTGCTTTGAACGTACTGTTTCATTCTCATCTCAATCCATATGGGTTATTTCCGTTGGATTTGAGTACTCGACTTGGGATTACGGATGGTAATTCTGCAGTTTTAGGTGAGGATCAGGCGATTGAAGCTATCGAAGAGGAAGAGTTTGTGTAGTTTATTGCGCGGTCAATACCGAAGTGGCACCTGGTCGAAGCTTCGGTAGTCCTGGGCCGTTCAGGGGCCTTTTTGACACGGCTGGCTTAGTCTCAGTCGATTTTTGAAACAACATGTCAGTAGGTTGAGGAGTCTCCATAACCTTTGATTTTAAATATTGCTTGTGATCTTGTTCCTCTGCGTTGAGCCAAACTATACCTACTATTTCATCAGGCGTTGATGAATCGGGATCGGCCTTCGCGGCAAAGATAAGCTTTATACCAGCTCTAAACGCCCTCTCAAAAACTGTGCCGATAGATTGTTCCAAATCACCAAAGTAGCTATCGCTTAGTTCAAAACCATCGCGCTTAATCACAACCTTTTCTTCAGCTTCAGATATGTCCGATCGCAACGCCTTTAACAGTGCCATATACTCTATATCCCCTGACTCACCTGACTTATGTGTATAATTTATGGCTAATGGCATTTTTCTTCGAGCTACCGCGATATTGAAGAAATGATGCTGGAGCGCGGAATTAATGTTGATCATTCTACAATTAATCGCTGGGTAATTTTCTACGCGCCATTACTTGAAGCAGAATTTCGAAAAAATAATAAGCGTAAAACTGGAGGCAGCTGGAGAATGGATGAAACCTATATTAAAGTAAAAGGTGTGTGGCATGTAAGCCCCCACAAATCCCACCCCGCCACATAGCCTTATCAGCTTAAAATTTCAGAATTAATGAACTGAGGCAACAGTGTTGTTGGGTGAATCTCGCCGCGGCGCATGGCGTGCGCTTGGTTGAGAACATACGTGAGATATGCTCTGACATTGATTTTGTTGATCTTGCACGTCTGTATCAAGCTATAGAGTAATGCGGACTTATTGGCACTGGC
>Ga0210044_10011065_pt1 | contig 10596 bp, 6 predicted proteins | sample CryGey13umfilter_2_FD_183959 | JGI IMG/M metagenome (GOLD analysis project Ga0210044, IMG submission 183959) | Groundwater microbial communities from aquifer in Utah, USA - Crystal Geyser 4/9/14 3 um filter (SPAdes) (version 2) | ecosystem: Environmental > Aquatic > Deep subsurface > Groundwater...
CCTGAGGCCCGGGAAATCCGCACGCGGCCGTCTTCCATGGGCTGGCGAAGAACTTCCAATGTTCGCCTGGGAAATTCTGGAAATTCATCCAGGAATAAGACCCCGTTGTGTGCGTATGACACCTCACCGGGGTTGAGTCTGGTTCCTCCGCCGATGAGGCCGATGTGTGAAATTGTGTGATGGGGCGCGCGGTAGGGCCTGACCCGGACAATGCTTTTGTCTTTCAGGATGCCACCGGCAGAGTGGATCATGGTGGTTTCAATTTCTTCCTGATTGGACATGGATGGTAGGATGGACGGCAGTGCTTTGGCCATCATACTCTTCCCGGCACCGGGAGGTCCGTACATCAACAGATTGTGGTTACCTGCTGCCGAGAGAATCAGTGCCCGTTTGGCATGTGTCTGGCCCTTGATTTCCTCCAGCGTGACCGGGAATGTGTCCTGCGGAGGCGGTTGCGGGCATTCCGGTTCCATGATGTCCTCAATTCCATTCAAAATGGTGATGAGATGATTCAGTGATCGATAAGCGACCACTGATCCTTCCTTCACCGCACGGGCCTCGCAATAATTGGGTTCCGGCACAAAGAGAGTCAATCCTTTAGATGCGGCAGAAATGCTGATGCTGAGTATACCAGTCACCGGTCGCACGGAACCGTCCAGTGAAAGCTCTCCCACGAACATCTTGTCTTTCAATGCCGTTTTCGGAATTACTTTCCTTGATGAGCTGACCACGATTCCCAGGGCTATGGGAATATCTATTCGGGAACTTTCCTTTTTCAGGTCGGCCGGGGCCAGATTGACAGTAACCCGTCGACCGGGAAATTCAAACCCGGAATTCTTGATAGCAGCACGAATGCGATCCCGGCTCTCCTTGATTGCTGTGTCCGGCATACCGACGATGTTGAAGGAACTGAGCCCGTTGGAAATGTCAACCTCAACGGTCACCGGCTGGGCCTGGATACCCGCCAGATCTGCTGACCAGAGTTTGACGACCATATGGGGGTTCTCTCAGATATTTTCCACCCGGAGAAGATCGCCGGGATGGATGAGGGAGGAACGCATCTGGTTCCATTTCTTAAGGTTATCGATGGACACCCCATATTTCTTTGATAGTGAGTAGAGGGATTCTCCCCGCCGAACCCGGTGAAATCCGGATGGGACAGGCTTTGAGGCTGAGCTCGCAGCGGATGTTGGTTTGGGTGCAACGGAGCGGCTGTAATACACTGTCAATTTTTGTCCCGGATGGAGCAGATTGTCATCAAGGTCGTTCCACTCTTGAACGCTCTTGACATCTGTGCGGTAGCGTAAAGCAATCCCGAAAAGAGTGTCCCCCCGATGTACCTGGTGTACAATCCGTTTACCTTCGGGGAATCTCGGTTTCGTGACCGTGAAATCGCGAGCGGCACGGTAGTAGTAGTCATGACCCTGACCGATGGGGATGACCAGTGTCTTACCGGCGCGAATCTTTCGAACATTGCGGATGTTGTTGGCTTTTCGGATGGCAGACACGGAGGTCTGATACTCCCTTGCAATCTGGCTGAGGGTCTGGCCTGTCCGGATACGATGGTAGCGGAGAGTGACCCGTTTGTCTTTCGGCAGTTGATCGAAGCGGGCGCGAAAATCGTCTTTCTGCCCTGCAGGGATATGCACGGAAAATAGTTTCTCAGTAATGGGCGTTGTGAGACGTCTTAACTCCGGATTCAATTCCTGAATGCGGTTTACCGTTGTACCGGAAAGTTTCGCGATGATCCGAAGGTCGGTGCAGGAGTCTATTGTCACCGTGTCATAGGAGATTGAATCATCCTGATCAAGGGTATTGAGTTCATATTTCTCAGGATTTCTCCCGATAACCATTGCGGCCAGGAAGCCGGGCACATAATTTCGGGTTTCTCTCCGGAATATCCAGCGATGTTGGGCGATTTTCCAGAAATCGCGGCTTTTTGCCTTGCGGATGGAGCGGTCTACTTTCCCCTGACCTGCGTTGTATGCTGCCAGCGCAAGGTACCAGTCTCCGTAGTAATCATGGAGGAGTTTGAGGTGCCGCGCGGCGGCACGTGTGGATTTTTCCGGGTCGCACCGCTCATCCACCCACCAGTTGACAGTGAGACCTTCCAGTCTGGCGGTGCCGGGCATAAATTGCCAGATGCCTTTTGCTTTTGCATGGGAAAGCGCACGGGTTCGGTATCCACTCTCCACAATGGGAAGATAGAACAGATCTTCTGGAACACCTTCTTCCCTGAAAATTTGTTTGAAAAGTTTTTCATATCTTGCTCCCCGATTCAAACTGGCTTCAATGACCGGTTTCAATCGGGTGGAAAAGACTTTGATGTACGACAGAACCTGGTTATTCAACACAACCGGGATTCCATATTCAGTCGGGGTGTTTTCCACCAGTTTACGTTCACTGTCCGCTTCTTTTTGAGAAAGAAAGGTGAACTTCTCCGACAAAATGGCGTTGGCCTGTTCGCTCTGACTGGATTCTGAATAGGAATCGCCCTTCTGAATCCACTGCATTTCGATGGAATGGATATTGTGAATCAGGGTTTCTGAAAATGCTTCAAACTCTTTGTCTCTGCGAATGTTCGGGTCCTGGTTGAAGATTTTTTCTACCGCTGTGTCAAACTTTTGTCTGGCATCGTTGATATATCCGATGTCGGCATACATCTTGCCATTCTTGTAAATGGCGGAAATTTCCTGGATGCTCTTTTGTGCCGGCGCTTGAACAGGTGCCGGGGCCGGTCTTACGGAAGCTGGAATGCTGGCAGAAACTTTTTTCGGGGCACAACCGGTGTGAATCAGTGCGACAAAAGCGAGAAGAATGTAAAACATATACGAAATGGCGGCACCGAATCGTTTGCTGAATTTAACTTGTGTAACCTTTTGAAAATTTATTTCAGTCGTCATCAAGAATCAGGATAACTTATGAGACGACTTTATTCAACCTCTTCGTTTTCCAGCTCGCGAATCCGGCCACGAACGACTTCCTCCGCGACTACGGGAATAACCTCCCATGCAATGTCCCGGATGGCCTTATCACTGAGCATGGCAACCACCCTCTCGGCAATCTTCTGGATGTCTGCATTTGACAGATTGGAGCCGACCTCCAGTCCCTCTCTGCTGAGAGAAGAAGGGGCGGGAATCAGTTCCACGTCTTCATCCGGATGGCTGATGTCCAGGGAGACTATCTCTTCTTCTTCTTCTTCAACGACAGGACGTTCCACTTCGTATTCGTCTACATGGAGAGTCTGCGGTTCCTCTTCTATGGCGAAATTGACATCGGGTAAATCTTCTCCGGTGTCTTCGGTCTCTTCTTGAAGAACGACAGGTTCATTTTCAATTTCCGTAGCCTGGGCATCCGATTCTTCAGCCAGAAAATCATCAAAAGGCTGTACTTCGGCATCTTCCAACACCTGTTCAGGCATTGGTGAAGGGATTTCCGTTTCTCCCTCAAAGTCCACGGCTTCCCGAATGGTCTGCAGCCCGACCTCGGGTAACTCTTCGGCTTCCGGTGATTCTGAAGAAAGATCTTCAAGATCTCCTTCTTCATCTGAAGCAGGGAATGGCTTCTCGGCATCTCCTTCAATATCTTCAACCCCCACAAGAATATCTTCAAATACATCCTTTGTTGGACCTGCCTCTTTTTCCTCTTCTTCCTCTGAAGGACCGGACAGTTCATTCTCGGTGGTACTGACGGTTTCTTCTTCAGATAAGCTATCAGGTGGCATGACGGCTGGCTCATCCAGCAGGCTTTCTCCATCCTCCAGATCACCGAAATCTATGGAATCCAGATCTTCGTCCATTTCCATGTCTTCAAAAGGAGCTTCAGCAGCGGCATTCGTGGTTTCCTTTTCCTTTTCAATAGAAGCCGGCTCAGGTTCCGGTATGTCACTGATATCAGCCGTTTCCGGTTCTTCACTTTCCGGTGGTGTATCCGGAATATCAATATCCGCGAGATCTTCTTCTCCGATGTCCAGAAGATCCTCTTCTGACAGCATGAATTCTTCTTCAGTGATCGATTGCAACTCTTCCGGGGACAAGCTCTCCAGTTCGTCAATGCCGGGGGAATCAGTCACAATCGTCCGGTATTTTTCTTTGAGAGCATCTGATGTAAAAGGTTTTTCAATGATAGCGTCCAGTCCGTTCTGCTCAACGAGAGAATCGTCATATTCAAAGAACTTGGGGATCATCATCAGGATCGGACACTTGTAAGTCTCTTTCAATTCACCACCCAGGGCGAATACATCTTCGTGATCAGGGAGGTCAGCAGAGAGCAAAATCAGAGACACCGGTTCCTCGGGTTGGAGTTCCGGCGGATAAATGCTTGATAAGAATAAATTGTGATCAGATTCCGGAAATGCCAGCTGAACGATTTTGTGAATCATGATACTGGGGTCAATTACCAGAATGTTTTTCATTGTACACTCTCTCCCGAGGCTTATTTTTTCATAAGTTATCACATAAACAATATTGAGGTCAAGTTTTTGTCGTGTATATGAAACCTGCAAAAAAATTCGCACAAAGGTAAAGCTGAAAAATTGAACATTTTATAATTTTAATCGATAGAAAATAAAATAGTTGTGCTTAATATGGATGAACGGCGTTTATTCCCGGTCGAAATGTCGGAGTGGAAGGAAAAAGTGTGGATAGAAAACCAACCAGTTGAAAAATGAATCAGGGATAGAAGAAAATGGAGACCTATCGTTCAGAATTTAAAAAAGGGGCCACCAGTTGGTGGCCCCGGTTATCAGCTTCAGTTGGCTTCTTCAGCCAGTTTCTTGAGCATCTTGCGGGTGATGGATTTCGGCCGTTCAATGGGGTAGCCCAATGCCCGGTCCCAGACAAGCTGAGAAGTGATTCCCATTGCACGGGAGACACCGAACAGGACTGTATAGAAATCGTATTCCTTTACGCCGTAATAAACCTGGAGTACGCCGGAATGTGCATCCACATTGGGCCACGGGTTCTTGGCTTTTCCCTGTTTTTCAAGAATGCCGGGGATCACTTCGTACACATTGCTGACAGTCTTGAAAATTGGATCATCTGGCAGGTGCTTCAGTGCGAAGCCACGCTGGGCAGCATAGCGGGGATCAGTCTGACGGAGTACGGCGTGACCGTAACCGGGAATGACCTGCCCACTGTTCAATGTATCCCATGCGTATTTCTCAATTTCTTCTTTGGTGGGCGTGCGGCCACCGAAATGGTCCATCAGATCGAGAATCCACTTCAGGCATTCCTGGTTGGCAAGTCCGTGGAGCGGACCGGCCAGACCGCCCATGGCGGCTGAAACAGAGTAGAACACATCAGAAAGAGCTGAAGAAACGAGGTGGCCGGTGTGGGCGCTGACATTCCCGCTTTCGTGGTCACTGTGCAGCAGGAGGTAGAGTCGCATCAGGTCTTTGTATTCCGGGTTATCCACGCCCATCATGTGAGCGAAATTTCCACCCCAGTCTTCGTTGGGGTTGGCCGGGATATGATCGTCATTCTTGTACTTCAACCGATAGATGTAAGATGCAATCAAGGGCAGTTTTGCGAGGAGGTTAATGGAATCTTCCAGTGTGGGCTCCCAATAGTCAGCCTTCGTCATGCCTTCGTTGTAGCGTTTCCGGAAAGCGGATTCTCCTTCCAGTGCCGCGATGGCAGTGGTAAACATGGCCATGGGGTGGGCATCCTGGGGCAGAGCCCGGAGAACATCAATAATGTACTGGGGGAGCTGAGCCTTTGCTTTGACTTCCGCTTCCAGATCCAATACTTCTTCCAGGGTTGGGATTTCACCGGTAAGGAGCAGCCACCAGATCCCCAACGCGTAGGGCTCTTCAACTCCTTCCTTCTTTGGGAGCGCTTTCCGGGTCTCGGGGATCGTCATGCCGCGGAAACGGATACCTTCCATGGGATCCAGGTAAGAAGTATCACAGATCAGTACCTTGACCCCGCGAATTCCTCCCAGAGCCTGGTCTACGCGGACATGGTCAATGACTTTGTCGCCCAATCCCTTCAGAGACTTGAAATCCTCTCGTTCTTTGGCCATCATGCTGGCAAGCTTCTGTTTGAGTAGACTCATTCTCTTCTCCTTATTTTAAATGTCAAGGTTAATAGATACAAGATGCCAAAAAACGCACTTTCTTTTGAACATAGTTTACCAGAAAAATCTACCCAGGGAAAGAAAATTGATTGAGATGAATGAAAGGTATGGGAGCCCTGTGTCCCTGCTGCTCCTGAGTTCTGACCGAAACAGCAGAACATATTTCCCGTCCTGTGTTGTGAGATCCCCGCACGGTTCGATTCTTCTCATCTTGTCACTTGGCGTTTGGCCCCTGGGGACGGGGCACCTGCGAATCGGGCGCGATCCGAGTTATGGACCATTGCTTCTTTTCATATTTTGCGGTTATTTTGTACCAGTTGCCGCCAGTTTCCGCACGAAGGAACGCAATGCCGGTAACCCGGGAAAATGTATCCAGGTGAACACGGGGGTCTTCATCGGCCAGGAGCCACTCCCATTTCGGATTCCTGGCTAATTCCTGCTTGATAATCGTGATGATATGATGGTTCTTCAAGCGCTTTTCCAGGAGTTTTTCGATCACATTTCGTTTCATCCCTTCCTCTTTCAATCGGGACAGAAGTTTCTGCATGATGGTGGCACTCTGTTGCTTTGTCCGGTCTATGGATTTTTCAAGGAGAGAACGGACTGTTTTGAGTTGCGTATCTGAAGTAAGAAGGGTTTGAAGAGTCTCCAGCAACACGACTCTCAGATAGGCCTCTCTTGTAGCGAAAAAATGGTGGCCGTCCAGGAGTGGTTCTTCTTTTTCAGCCATTGACAGCTTCTCGTTCATTGTCAGGATTCCCAGTTCAGCGTCGGGATTTCGCTTGAGGTAGTCCAATTCTTCCGGCTTATACTGTCCTTCTGTGAACGCAACGGGAGACGGTTCAGCTGCCAGTTTACGCTGGCTGGACATTCTTTCAATAAATTCTTCAAAAGAGATTGTGCGGGAAGATTGCCGGGAAACGTATTCTGCCATCGCTGTCGAAATTTCATCCGGATAGAATTCAGCCAGACGGGAAAGACCCCTGTTATCTTTCCCGATTACCGCCAGAATGCGGTTTATGACCGGAAGAACCGCGTAGATGAGTTCAGGGTAATAGTTGCGGTGAAATTGGAGAGATTTCTCAAGCAGCGAACGGATAACCGGCTGTGGCGGGAGTTCTCCTGCATCTTTCAGAAGCAGAAGATACCAGCAAATGATCTTTCGCGTTTCATTGATCAGCTGATAATGTTCAGATTGAATGGAATTCCTCATGGCAGAAATAACCAGTTTGAAGTCTTTGGTGAACAATGGTCTGAGTTTTTTTGGCACCTCTTTTTCCATATCTTTTGCTGACTTTTCAGAGAAAATGACGTCAAAAAAAGACTGTTTGGACTTGGGCCCCTTGAAGAACTCCAGGGTGTCAATGTCCAATATCTGCAGTGCCAGGGGATGCAGACCTATTTCAGCCGGATCCCGGTACCGCTCCCATTTGGAAATGGTCTGGACAAAGGTCTGAAATGTTTTTGCAAGTTGTTCCAGGAGCTCACGCAGCGTTGCCGAGTTGTTCATCAGAACCAGTTCGTCCTCGGTATAGATGACATTTTTTTCGTTGTATTCCAGTATTCGAGCCACAGTATAATGCACCTGCTTATCGGATAGATTGAAAATAGACAAATCTGACACAATTTCTTCCAGATCCAGAGAGCTGGTGAATTCGGCTTCCGTTACATTCAGTTTTTCATGGTTTTTCAGTAATTCGGGTGCCAGATGCAAAAGTACCATGAAAATTTTGGACAGAAGTGGAGACCGCGAGTCACGATAATCCTTATTGTAAAGGGCCATTCTGAGTGCGACAAGGTTTCGCGTAATTTCAGCGTCCATCGGGGGAGTAATCTCAACGTTATATATTTCCTTTCGAATCATCTGGTGAATTTCAAGGGTGAGCCATTCCGGGATGGATGAGACGAAGTACCGAAGATGTTTGTTTTGTTCATCGATTGGCAGGTGCAGGTCCTTAACCTCTTGAACCTGATTCATGAAGTCTTTGGCGGAAGCCGGTACAGCGGAGAGAATTTCCCGGACTTTTTTCGAGCCGATGTCCATGGTTCCGGTCTTTTTCCCGGAAAACAGTTTTTTCAGGAACTTCACTGAAGCAGATCCCGGATTGGCTTTCCAGTGCGGTTGGCAAATTGCGTGGAAAAGGAAGGTACGTCGCCCATATCCTCATCCTCATAACAACGGATAACCCTGTGCATTGGGAAGAACATGGTTGTGGGGCAGATTACGTGCGCTGAATCATCTTTGGCGAGTTGCCCAGCCCAATCCTGAAAGGAATTGACATCTATTCCCCGAATCACAATGCCGGCTGGCAGTACCTCGTGGATTATGCCGATGACTTTCTCTCGTGGATTCTGAAGGTTCACAATTGCGACGGTGCCCTTTTCCATTCAGCCTTCCTTTCGGTGTTTCCAAATTTATTATATAATGCCTGAACCGGTCATTCAATGCATGAATGCAGAATAGCATGAAGATTTTAACAAAGTGGAGGAATGAATGGAGAAAAAACCGAGAGTTCCGGTCTATATCCAGATCCTGGCGGGTGCAATCCTGGGTGTGATCTGTGGCCTCATTCTTCCCGAATATTCTCCGTTCGGTGGATTCCTGGGGACCTTATTTCTGAGGCTCCTGAAAATGCTCATTATCCCGCTGATATTTTCATCCATTGTCATGGGTGTCGTGTCCACTTCTTCTGCTTCCTCTTTCGGTCGGTTGGGATTGAAAACACTGGTTTACTATATTTCAACCAGTCTTCTGGCCATTCTCACCGGACAGCTTTTTGTAAATTTGCTGCAGCCCGGTGTGGGCACCCATCTGCACGCAGCGGCCCAGGTGAAATCAACCACCACCTTCAGTTTGAAGGATATTTTTCTGAATATGGTACCGGACAACATTTTCTCGGCGATGGCAAGCGGAGACGTGTTACCAATTATCTTCTTTGCCCTGCTGGCTGGTTTCTTCATCGGCGTTCTGGGTCAGAAACAGCGGCAGACGCTGACCGATCTGATGGATGCCATTTATCAACTGATGATGAAAATCACAGGGTTTGTCATTCTTCTCGCCCCGGTTGGAATTTTTGGCCTGATCTACAAAACCGTGGCATCAACCGGAACGGCTGTATTCGGGAATCTCATGTTTTACTTTTTCACGGTGCTTGCCGGTCTTGTCGTACATTTTTTTGTTACGCTGCCTCTGCTGCTCCACCTTTTCACCCGTCAGAACCCCTACCGGTTCATGAAACAGATGATTGCACCCCTGGTTACGGCCTTCTCCACAAGCTCATCTTCAGCAACATTGCCGTTGACAATTGAAACAATTGAGACCGAGGCAGGGGTATCCAATCGGGTGGCGGGGTTTGTGCTGCCCCTTGGGGCGACAATCAACATGGACGGCACCGCGCTGTACGAGTGCGCAGCTGTCATTTTCATTGCCCAGGCCTACGGATATCATCTGTCTATGGGGGCACAGGTTGTAGTCGTGGTTACCGCGCTTCTTGTGTCTATCGGAGCGGCGGGGATTCCCATGGCCGGGCTGGTGATGATGACAGTCATTCTGAATGCGGTTCATCTGCCGCTGGAAGGCGTCGGGTTGATTATTGCCGTGGACCGGTTTCTGGACATGTTCCGCACGGCCACGAACGTGCTCAGTGACTCCACCGGAGCAAAAATCATTGACTACTCAGAGCAGAAGCTGCTGAGCAGACAGGGAGCTTCACCCCAGGGAGAGATTGCTACTCCGACTCCGTGACATTTCCTGCCACCTACTGCCGGCACAACCAGATCGGTTTGCGCAGACTAGCGTCTGCTCCCAATCGGCATTCCGTTGTATCCGCCTGGATGCAAGCATCCGCGGCCGCAACGAAATACCGCTTGCCTGCTATCACAGGAACCAATCCGGTCGTGCTTCACAATGCTTGAATCAAAACTGCTTGAACTGTTGTGAACGCAACTTATGCCCCCTCATCTGGCGGGACGGGAATCGACTGCCGCAAGGGAGGTGATAGAGGAGAAACAGGCGCCATTTTCAAGGTTGATGGGGGAGGTATTGCTGTTTTCAGGTAAAATGCATCGTTCTTTCACCCTTTCCCATACCGCAGCCTGTTTTCGAACCCGGGATTCGAAAAGATGACTGCTGTCCAACAATCCGTTGCATTGTTTCCGGTGCATTCCCGCCTGTCGGGCGGGACGAGCGGCGTGTGAGGTCATTTGGCGCAGATTTGGGGAACGGGTTGGAGATGGAGCCCGAGTGTTCCAGGCGGTATAATGAAACGATCAACTTGATCAGGAGACCCCGTAAATATCATATTTCACCCAATCGGCATCGTTCACACGCCGCACAAGGACCCTCGGAACATGCGCCCATTCAGCTGGCTGCGGGAAAAGGGGCAGAAGCACAGGTGGAGATCCACCCGGAGTTCCGGGCCGGATTGAAAGAACTGGATGGCTTTTCCCACGTGATCCTTCTGTATCACTTTCACCGGAATGAGTCATATAAGCTGCAGGTGAAACCCTTCATGGACG
>Ga0210044_10011069_pt1 | contig 10594 bp, 7 predicted proteins | sample CryGey13umfilter_2_FD_183959 | JGI IMG/M metagenome (GOLD analysis project Ga0210044, IMG submission 183959) | Groundwater microbial communities from aquifer in Utah, USA - Crystal Geyser 4/9/14 3 um filter (SPAdes) (version 2) | ecosystem: Environmental > Aquatic > Deep subsurface > Groundwater...
CCCCCGCCGGTGCGGCCTCGGCCTTCGGCGTGTGGACGGCCGCCAGGGTCATCCGAAGATCCTTCTCGGTGGGGACGACGCCCTCGGGAAACCCGACGTCGGCAAGGCGAAGCGCATCGCCGATCCCGAGGGAGGTGACGTCGAGGTCGAGAAACTCGGGAACGTGGTCGGGCGTGCACTCGACCTCGAGACTGCGGGTGACCACGTCGAGGACTCCGCCCATCTCGATGCCGACCGCCTTCCCCTTGATCCGCAGCGGGACCTCGACGCGGAACTTTTTCCCGAGCGCCACCTCGTAGAAATCGACGTGGGTAACCCGGCCGGTCAGGGGGTGGCTCTGCGTCTCTTTCAGTACCGCGTACGACTCTTTCCCCTCGGCCCCGTCCTGCACGGTCATCTTGACGACCACCGTCCCGCGGCGAGCCGTGTCGAGAAACTTTTCGAGGGGCTTGCGCTGGAACTCGATCGAACGGGTCTCGATCCCCTTGCCGTAGATGACACCCGGGATCTTCCCCTCGGCGCGACGCTTCCGGTTGATCTCTTTCCCCGTGTACCGACGGCGGTCCGCCGTCAACTCCGTCATTGCCATCTTCTCTCTCCTCTTATACGAACAGCGAGCTGACCGAATCCTGGAAATGGATCCTCTTGATCGCCTCGCCCAGCAGGGGCGCGACCGAGAGGACGTGAAGCTTTTTGCATGCCGCCTTGGGACCCAGGGGAATCGTGTTGGTCACCACGAGCTCCTCGATCTCCGATTTCTCGAGCCGATCGATGGCCGGGCCCGACAGGACCGCGTGCGTGGCGCACGCGTAGATATGCTTCGCCCCGGTGCGCCGCAGGGCGTCGGCCGACTGCGCCAACGTCCCGGCCGTGTCGACCATGTCGTCGAGCAGGATCGCCGTCTTCCCCTCGACCTCCCCGATGATGTGCATCACCTCGGCCACGTTGGGCCCCATCCGACGTTTGTCGATGATGGCGAGGGAGGCGGAAAGACGCTTGGCGACGGCGCGCGCCCGCTCGACGCCCCCGGCGTCCGGGGAGACGATCACGATGTCGTTCTCGTACTTCGCCTTGATGTACTCGAGCATCACCGGCGCCGAGTAAAGGTGGTCCACCGGGATATTGAAGAATCCCTGGATCTGTCCCGCGTGAAGGTCCATCGTCAGCAGCCGGGAGACGCCCGCGGCGGTCAGGAGGTCGGCCACGAGCTTCGCCGTGATGGGGGCCCGGGGGAGGACCTTCCGGTCCTGCCGCGCATACCCGTAATACGGGAGCACTGCCGTCACCCGCTTCGCCGAGGCGCGCTTGAGGCCGTCCATCAGGATCAGCAGCTCCATCAGGTGGTCGTTCACCGGGGGGCACGTGGGCTGGATCACGAACACATCCACGCCGCGGACGTTGTCCCGGATCTCGACGTTCACCTCGCCGTCGCTGAACCGCTTGATGACCGCGGACCCCAGCGGGATGCAGAGGTACGCGCAGATCTCCTTCGCGAGATCCGGGTTCGCGTTCCCGGTGAAAACCTTCAGTCGCGTCACACAACTCCCCTGTATCCGGAGGAAATTTCGCTGAAAAGATTAAATATTATACCGAAGGGAGGACGATTGGCAAGCCCTATTCGACCGCTCCCCGATGTCCGGCCCGCGGCGTGGCTGGGAGGGAAGGGGTCGAACCTTCATCAGGGGCTTCAAAGGCCCCGGTCCTGCCGTTAGACGACCTCCCAGCGCACCCGTGATATTAGCGGCCCGCCGCGACCCCGTCAAGGACGGCGCCGGTTCCCCGCTCGTACGCACCGATCACGGTCTCCTCGATCATCCTCCGGGTCTCGTTGTTCAGGGGGTGGGCGGTGTCCCGGTACGTGCCGTCCTTCGTCTTCTTGCTCGGCATGGCGACGAACAGGCCGGCGCTCCCCTGGATGATCTTTAGGTCCCGGACGACGAAGCAGTCGTCGAAGATGATCGTGGCGTACCCTTTCAACTTCTCATTGTCCGACACCGGAAAGACCTTCACCTCGGTGATCCGCATCCTGGCTCCTCCCCTTCCCCCGCAAGGTGTTCGTGCAGCGTCTAGACGCTTCTCGCGACGAAGACCCGTCGCCCTTTCCCCCCGCCGTCGCCTGCCGACAATTTTCCCCGCGCCTCCCGCGCCGCGCCTTCGGACATGAAGAGGCCGAACACCGCCGATCCGCTCCCCGACAGCCCCGCCGCCGCCGCACCCGCGGAGACCAGTTCCCGCCGGATCGCCGCGATCTCCGGATGCGATGGCCCCCACGCCGCCTCGAAATCGTTCCGGACGGCGGCCGCCACGTCCGAAAACGTCCGGAACGACGGGACGGGGTCACGGGGGGGCGGGGCGCCCGGTTCGCGCCCGAGCCGCGCGTATCCCTCCCGCGTCGAAAGCCCGAAGGCGGGGCGCACGATGACCGCGTGAAACGGAACGTTCCACGGGAGAGGAGTGAGCCGCTCGCCGAACCCCTCGACGAGCGCCGCGCCGCCCGGAAGGAAGAACGGGACGTCCGCGCCGACGCGGGCCGCCATCGCCAGCAACGCTTCCGCGGGAGGCTGCCTCCCTGTCAGGGCGATCAACCCTTTCAGCGCCGCCGCCGCGTCGGAACTTCCCCCCCCCAGCCCCGATTCGGCGGGGATCGTCTTCCGGATCCGGATCCGCACCCCGGAGGGGGCCCCCGCCCAGGCAAGGAAGAAGGCGGCGGCCTTGCGGCAACTGTTCGTGGCGCCGGTCGGGACCTCCGGCGCGTCGCACTCCACGGAGATCCCCGCGGGAGCCTCCTCGACGGTCACCTCGTCGTACAGGGAGACCGGCACCATGACGGAACGGATGTGGTGGTACCCGTCAGGGCGTTTCCCGAACACCTGCAGGGAAAGATTCAACTTGGCCGGAGCGAGGAAGGAAACGGCGGATCCCATCGAAGAGTGCCTTTTCAAACGCTGTTTTCAACTCAAAGTATCTTCATCAGAACCCATTGTCAATAGGAGGTTCTGGTTCGGGAGTCCCGGTGGAGCACTAAGAGATGGAACGGGTGAAGGTGAAACCCCCTTTCGGGTCGACGTCGACCGTCACCCGGTCCCCCTCGGGGAACTCCCCCCCGAGGAGACGCATCGCGAGGGCGTCCCCGATCCGCTTCTGAAGCGCGCGCCGCAGGGGCCGGGCGCCGTAAGCGGGGTCGAACCCGATCTCGGCGATCCGGGTCTTCGCCGCGCGGGTCAGCGAGATCGCGACCTTCCTGTCCGCGAGCCGGTCGTTCAGTTCCCGCACCATGATGTCCACGATTCGGGAGAGTTCCTCCTTCCCGAGAGAGTGGAACAGGACGATCTCGTCGAGGCGGTTCAGGAACTCGGGCCGGAAATCCCGGCGAAGCTCCTCCATCACGCGGTCCCGGATCACCTCTTCGCCCTTCCCCGCGAGCTCCTGGATCCAATGGGAGCCGACGTTGGAGGTGAGGATGACCACGGCGTTGCGGAAGTCGACGGTCCGCCCCTGCCCATCGGTCAGGCGCCCGTCCTCGAGGACTTGCAGCAGGATGTTGAAGACGTCGGGGTGCGCCTTCTCGATTTCGTCGAACAGGATCACCGCGTACGGTTTGCGGCGGATCGCCTCGGTGAGAGCCCCCCCCTCCTCGTACCCCACGTACCCCGGCGGCGCCCCGATCATCCGGGCGACCGAGTGCTTCTCCATGTACTCGGACATGTCGAGGCGGACCATGGCCGCCTCGTCGTCGAACAGAAACTGCGCGAGGGCCCGCGCGAGCTCCGTCTTTCCGACGCCCGTCGGCCCGAGGAAGAGGAACGACCCGATCGGGCGGCGCGGATCCTTCAGCCCCGATCGCGCCCGCCGGACCGCGTTGGCCACGAGCCCGACCGCCTCCTCCTGCCCCACCACCCTCGCCGAGAGGCGCTCCTCCATCTTGAGGAGCTTGCTCACTTCCCCCTCGACCAGCCGGGTGACCGGGATCCCCGTCCAGCGGGAGACGATCTGCGCCACATCCTCCTCGTCGACCTCCTCCTTGAGAAGGCGGTCCTTCGAGGCCTCCGACGCCCGCGACGACTCCTCGACCTGCTTGCGCAGTGCGGGTAGGACGCCGTACTTCAGCTGCGACGCCTTCTCGAGGTTCCCCTCCCTCTCCGCGCGCTGCATCTCCTGGAGGGTCTGCTCGATCCGCTCCTTGACCGCCCGGTTCCCGGTGATCTCCCGCTTCTCCGCCTCCCACCGCCCGCGCAACGCTTTGATCCTCGCGGAAAGCTCCGACAGCTCCGACTCGATCCCCGAGAGCCGCTCCCGCGACGCCGGGTCGGTCTCCTTCAGCAGCGCCTGCCGCTCGATCTGGAGCTGGGTCCTGCGACGCTCCACCTCGTCGATCTCCGTGGGGACGGAGTCGATCTCGATCTTCAGGCGGGACGCCGCCTCGTCGATCAGGTCGATCGCCTTGTCGGGGAGGAACCGGTCGGAGATGTACCGGTGGGACAGGGTGGCGGCGGCGATCAGCGCGGAGTCCTTGATCCGCACGCCGTGATGCACCTCGTAGCGGCCCTTCAGCCCCCGGAGGATGGCGATCGTATCCTCGACGGACGGCTCGCCCACCGGGACCGGCTGAAACCGGCGCTCGAGCGCCGCGTCCTTCTCCACGTACTTTCTGTATTCGTCGAGGGTGGTCGCCCCGACGCACCGTAGCTCCCCGCGCGCCAGGGCGGGCTTCAGCATGTTGGAGGCGTCCATCGACCCCTCCGCCTTCCCCGCCCCCACGAGGGTATGCAGTTCATCGATGAAGAGGATCACCTTCCCCTCGGCGGCGGTGATCTCCTTCAGGACCGCCTTCAACCGGTCCTCGAACTCGCCCCGGTACTTCGCTCCGGCGATGAGGGCCCCGAGATCGAGGGCGAGCACCCGCTTCTCCTTCAGCCCCTCCGGGACGTCCCCCGTCACCACCCGCTGGGCGAGCCCCTCCACGATCGCGGTCTTCCCGACGCCGGGTTCGCCGATGAGGACGGGGTTGTTCTTCGTGCGGCGGGAGAGGACCTGGATCACGCGGCGGATTTCGTCGTCCCGCCCGATCACCGGGTCGAGCTTTTCGCGCCGGGCCGCGTCGGTCAGGTCCCGGCAATATTTGTCGAGGGCCTGGTACTTCGCCTCGGGGTTCTCGTCCGTGATCCGCTGGGTCCCGCGGATGGCGGTCAGCGCGGAGAGAAGCGCCTCGCGCGTCAACCCGTTCTTCCGCAGGAGGTCGGCCACCTTCCCGGGCTCGGACGCGAAGGCGAGGAGGAAGTGCTCGGCGGAGAGGAATTCGTCCCTGAAGGCGTCCGCTTCGGAGAGTGCGCGCCGGAAGAGAGGCTCGAGGCGGGGCGACAGCCCCCGGGTCACCGCACCGGACACCTTCGGCAACGAGGAAAGCAGCCCCTCGACCTCGGAGAGCAACCGTTGCGGGGAAACCCCGGTGCGTGCCAGGAGTTCCCCCATGACGCCGCCTTCCTGGCGCAGGAAAGCGCAGAGAAGGTGCTCCCCCTCCACCTCGGCGTGGCCGCGCTCCGACGCGAAACGGACAGCATCCTGCAACGCTTCCTGGGACTTCACGGTCAACTTGTCGAGGGAGATCATCGTTTCCCCCTACTTGTTTTTCACCGTGATGAGGATGCGGGCGTCGCCCCGCTCCACCAGGAAGAGGATCGTCTTGTCGGACTGGAACTTCTTCAGAAGCTTCGCGAACTCGGCCGCGTTGGTCACGGGGATCCGCTTGTCCTGGCGCACGATCGCCCGGATGATGTCCCCCTCGTTGAAGCCGGCGTCCTCCGCCGGGCTGCCGTCCGCCACCCCGGTCACCACCACGCCCTTCGTGTTTTCCACTTCGAGCCGCTGCGCGATCTCGGGGGTGATGTCCTGGACCGTGAGCCCGAGATTCCTCGAGGAGAGGTCCTGCCCCCCGGCCGGCATCCCGGGCTCCGCCTGCATCTCGGCGATCGTCACCGCGACGGTCGTCTCCTTTCCTCCCCGGACCAGACGCACGTCCACGGTCTTCCCCGGCTTCGTCAAGGCCACGGCCTGCGGCAGTTCATGCTCGTCCCTGATCTCCTTCCCGTTGAACCCCACGATCACGTCGCCGGAGCGGATCCCCGACTTTTCCGCAGGGCCGCCCGAGGTCACGTCGGACACAAGCGCTCCGTTCCGCCCGGAAAGCCCGAGGTTCTCGGCCGCCTCCGGGGTGAGCCGCTGGATGTAGACCCCGAGCCACCCGCGCGTCACCTTCCCCTTCTCCTTCAACTGGTCGAGAACCGACTTGGCGAGCTGGATCGGCGTCGCGAATCCTATCCCCTGCCCGCCCTGGATGATCGCCGTGTTGATCCCGACGACCTCGCCCTTCAGGTTGAAGAGGGGGCCGCCCGAGTTCCCCGGGTTGATCGAGGCATCGGTCTGGATGAAGTCGTCGTACGGACCGGAGCCGATGATCCGCCCCTTGGCGCCGACGATCCCCGCCGTCACGGTGTGGCCGAGCCCGAACGGGTTGCCGATCGCAACGACCCACTCGCCCACTTCGAGCTTGTCGGAGTCGCCCAGCGCCACGTAGGGGAGCTTCTTCTTCGCGTCGATCTTGATCAGGGCGATGTCGATCTTCGGGTCGGTCCCGACGACCTTCGCCTTGAACTGCTCCTTGTCGAGGAGGGTGACCGTCACCTCGTCGGCCTTCTCCACAACGTGGTTGTTCGTGAGGATGTAGCCGTCGCTGGAAACGATGAACCCGGACCCGAGCGACCTGCGCTTCTGCTCCCTCGGCATGCGCCCGAAGAATTTGTTGAAGAAATCATCGAACGGATCTTGCGGACCGAACGGATTGCGCATCCGGGGGTGGTCGAATTTCACCACCTGGGTGGTGGAGATGTTGACCACCGCCGGGGAGACTTCCTTGAACAGCTGCGGGATGTCCACGGGGAGCATCCGCGCCCCCTCCGCCGTGGGAATCACCGCCGGTTTTTCCTTGTCGCCCCACAATGCTTGAGCGATCGGAGAGACGTTGAATGCGGCCGTCAGACCGATCCCGGCAGCGATCGCCGCGAGAACAAGGACAACAACCCTGCTTTTGCGGATCACCTTGGATCTCCTTCCTTTTTTCGCCCCGCGGGGGGCGCGTTGATCATCGCCATGTATCCCATCCGAAGATGGTACAGCCCCTCGCGGAGGACCTCTTCCTCTTCCTTCGTCAGGTTCCCCTTCGTCTTCTCCTGCAGGATCCCGAGGAGGTCGATGGCGTCCTTCGCCGCCGGCAGGTCGACCGGAGGTCGTTTCCCGTCGGGCCCCTGCAGCATGCCGAGACCGACCATCGCCCCCATCTGCAGGGTCTGCACGAGATCGAGGAACCGCGGTACGCGGAGCGCCGAAGGAGAACCGCCCGCGCCGCCGGAGAGCTTGCCCTCCGTAGCCGACGTTGGAGGTTTCTCCTTGAGAGGCGGCGCAGGAGGGGGCGACGGAGGCTCTTGGCCCGCCGTAGCCGCCGATGGGGCTTTCTCCCCGGGAGACGGCGAAGGCGGCTCCACTCCCCTCCGGTCGATCACCTTGAACCCCTTGTCCTCTTTTTCAGCGGTCATCAGACACCCACCTTCTGCGTGATGAGGACCACCTCCCCGTCGACCTCCTCGACGAGGAAATGGTCGGACTCTTTCCACTTGAGCGTGACGGGCACCTTGACCTTCTCGTCGATCGCGCGCTTGAGGAACCGGGCGCCGTACTTGACGGAGAACCCGGCGCGGGCCAGGGCGGCGACGGCCGCGTCGGAGACGACCAGCGTCTTCCCGTGGGCCGCCATCCTCTTCCGGATCGTGTCGACGTACAGCCCGGCGATCCGCCGGACCTCGTCGATGGAGAGGGGCGTGAAGACGACGACGTCGTCGAGGCGGTTGATGAACTCCGGCGTGAACCGGTTCTCGGCCGCCTTCAGCACCGCCTTGCGGACCGGCTCGAAATCGACCGTCCCCGACCCGAACCCCATCGGCCGGACGAGCTTCGACAGCTCCTCCGCCCCGAGGTTGCTCGTCATGATGATGATCGTGTCGGAGAAGTAGACCTTCTTCCCGCGCCCGTCGGTCAGCCACCCCTCGTCGAACGCCTGCAGAAAGAGGTTGTGGACGTACGTGTCGGCCTTCTCGATCTCGTCGAGCAGGACGACGGAGTACGGGTTGTCCCTCACCTGGTTCGTCAGGATCCCCCCGCGTTCGGACCCGACGATCCCGCGCGGCATCCCGATCAGCTTGTCGACCGCGAGCGCGCCGTCACGGTACTCGGACATGTCGACGCGGATCATCTGCCGTTCGTCGCCGAAGAGGTATTCCGCCAGCGCCCTGGCCATCTCCGTCTTTCCGACGCCGGTGGGCCCCAGGAAGAGCAGCACGCCGTCGGGCCGGTAGATGTTCGCCTTGAGGGGGCCCTTGTTCATCCGCAGCGACCTGGCCACCGCGGCGATCGCCTCCTTCTGACCCACCAGCCGGCGGGCGACCCGCTCCTCGATGTCCCGGAATCGTTCCCCCACGTCCCGGAGGAGAATGTCCGGCGGGTTCTTCGTTTCGGTCGCGATCACGTCGAGCACGTCCTTCGAGGTGACGGTCTTCTCCGCCTCGCCCCGGATCTCGACGCGCACGCACGCCGTGTCGAGCCAGTTGATCACCTTGTCGGGCAGGCGCAGGGAACGGGCGTACCGATCGGACATGGACAGTGCGAAATCGATCGCCTCGTCCCGGATCCCTACCCCGTAGTTCGCCTCGAGGCGGGGCTTGAGCCCCATGAGGATCTCGCGCGTCTCGTCGAGGGTCGGCTCCCCGATCTTCACCACCCGGAATCGCCGGGAGAGCGCCTCGTCCTCCTGGAGGATCTCCTTGTACTCCGTGACCGTCGTGGCGCCGATCATCTGGACCTCGCCCCGGGCCAGGGCCGACTTGAAGATGTTCGCCGCGTCGGAGGGGACGCCCATGGCGGATCCCGCGCCGACCAGGGTGTGCGCCTCGTCGATGAAGAGGATGAGGTTCTTCCGCTCCTTGACCTCGGCGATCACCTTCTCGATCCGGTCCTCGAACATCCCGCGGAAGACGGTCCCCGCGACGACCGTGTTCATCTGGAGGTTGACCACGTGGTGCCCCCGGAGCCGCTCCGGCACCCGGTGCGGCTCGTACTCGAGACGCATCGCGAGCCCCTCGACGACGGCGGTCTTCCCGACCCCCGGGTCCCCGAGGACCATCACCGAGTTGGATCGGTCCTTGTGGCAGAGGTATTCGAGGATCCGGTCGATCTCCTCGTCCCGCCCGATGATCGGGGGGATCTTCCCTTCCCTGGCGAGCAGGTTCAGGTTGACGGCGAAGGTCCGAAGGTTCGCGGGGAGCTCGTACCGCTTCCGGAACTCCTCGACCTTCTCCTCCCGCGTGCGGAGTTGCGCGGCAAACCGGGAGAGCGCGACGGTCGGGTCGACGCCGTAGTTCTTGAGGATTCGGGCCGGGATGGAGTGGACCTCGTGGAAGATGCCCAGGAACAGGTCGGAGGCGTCGATCTGGGTGCGGCGATTCCGCTGCGCCGTCTCCCATGCGACGCGAAAGACCTGCTTGGTCGCCGGGGGAACCTTCAGCCCGACCCCAAGGTATTGCCGGGAGATGTTCAGGTGCTCGGCGAGGGAAAAGAGGACGGCCTCGACGTTCAGCCCGATCGCCGCCATCAGGTCCTGGAACGTCGTCTTCTCCTGGTCGGCGAAAGCGATGAACAGGTGCTCCAGCCCGAGATAGTAGTGATGCCGGCGCTGCGACTCCTCGATCGAGGCGTTCAGCATCCGGTGCCCGGAATCGGAGAGCTTTTCCCGGTAGAACGAGATCTCCATCATCGATCGGTTTGCCCCCGCATCGCCATCAGGCGCTCGACCCGTTTCTCCACCGGCGGGTGGGTGCTGAACAGGCTCAGGAGGCCGCCGCCGGTCAGCGGGCTCATGATGAACATGTGGGCCGTCGCGGGAGACGCCTGCATCGGCGCCTGCCGGGCACCGCCCGAGATCTTTTCGAGGGCCCGCGCGAGCGCCTCGGGCTTCCCGCAGAAACGGGCGCCGGTCTCGTCGGCAAGGTATTCGCGCGAGCGGGAGACGGCCATCTGGATCAGCATCGCCCCGAGGGGCGCGAGGATCGCCATCACGAGGAGTTGCAGTCCACCGCCCCCCTCGCGGTCGTCCCGCCCGCCGCCGAAGATCGCGGCGAAGCGCGCCATGCTGGCCAGCATCATGATCGCCCCGGCGAGGGTCGCCGCCACGGTGCCGATCAGGATGTCCCGGTTCCGCACGTGCGCCATCTCGTGGGCCAGCACGCCTTCCATCTCGTCGGGCGAGAGCAACCGCAGTATCCCTTCCGTCGCCGCCACCGCCGCGTGGGCCGGGTCGCGCCCGGTCGCGAAGGCGTTGGGCGATTCCTCGGGGAGGATGTAGACCTTCGGCATCGGCACTCCCGCCGCAAGGGCGATCCGGCGGACCATCCCGTGGAGTTGCGGCGATTCGGCCTCCGTCACCTCCCGCGCGTGGTACATCCGAAGGACGATCTTGTCGGAGAACCAGTACGACCCGACGTTCATGACGATC
>Ga0210044_10011074_pt1 | contig 10587 bp, 10 predicted proteins | sample CryGey13umfilter_2_FD_183959 | JGI IMG/M metagenome (GOLD analysis project Ga0210044, IMG submission 183959) | Groundwater microbial communities from aquifer in Utah, USA - Crystal Geyser 4/9/14 3 um filter (SPAdes) (version 2) | ecosystem: Environmental > Aquatic > Deep subsurface >...
GCGAGATGCCACCTGGTGAGATCTGTCGCACGCCGACGGTCATCCGATCGCGAGTCCGGCGGACCAGCCTGTTCCGGTCTGTTTCTCCCTTGAGATCCGTCAGCTACGCGTTAACCGATCGGCATTGAGCCTAGGCCCAATGCCGATCAGTTAAGCGTAAGCGATCGAGATTGATCATGATTTTGCCACTTGTCGACGGAATTCGCGACCACGGTGCTTTGGCGCGCACGAACGGTCTCGACGGGAGGCCACCGGTCATCGTCGGGATTCGCGAACGGGCATTGGTGCGCAAGAGATCGAAATGATCCAACTTATCTCCTTAAGTGAACGGCATTGGGCCTAGGCCGGACTGGTGGGCTGGACTGGTCACGCCGGACCGGTGGACCGGTCACGCAGTTAACTAATTAACTTGTTGCTGCCTACTCCGAGAGGCTGACGTAGCGGTGATCCGGATCGTTGTCGGCGGTGTCCACTCGCGCGCAGGTGGTCGCCACCCGGGCGGCGCCGTGGATCGTCAACGGTCTCGAAGCGGGCCATGAAGCGAGCGAAAAGTCAAAAAGTTAGCTGCGTGACCGGTTCGGGGGCGGGCCAGGTCGCGAACAGGTTGCGGGCGATGGTGGCGTCGCCGAAGGCGCGGGTCACGGCCTTGGGATTCAGGGCGTCGGTGACGATCAGCCGGCGATAGGTCCGCGCCCGCCGCTGCAGCCGCAGCAGGTAGCGTCCGTTGTCGACGTAGCTCCGGTTGTGGGAGCCCAGGGCGGCGCGGATGTAGGCCGAAGACGACCAGGCGCCGCTGCGGGCGACGAGGCGCTCGACCAACGGAGCGCCCAGGTGGAAGCAGGCGGCGGCCATGATCGTTGCATCGCGTTTGCCGAAGCGGCCGCAAACGCGTGGACCTCCGGTGGTCGCGAAACAGCGATATCGGCCGAAGTGGCGCTTGCGCAACAGCTCGACGTAGAACGTCGCGAGCGTCGCGTTGGTCGTGGGATCGAAGCGGCTGTCCAGGGCCGTCAGGCGGAGAGCGCGGTGGTCGTCGTCGGGAACCTGCTGGCGCAGCTCCAGCAGGCGTTTGCGCAGCTGCTCGCTGTACCAGCGCAGGATGCGCACCGGATAGCGCGCTGCAGGGCCGCGCTGGAGCAGAGGGCGCCCCGAGCGCCAGATCGGGTTGTAGATCGTGAGCTCGGACGGGATGCCGGGGTGCAGCATGGCGAGCCGGTGAGCCGTGCCTGGCATGAGCTGGAACAGGCCGGCGGCGCCCATCGAGGAGGCCACGTGGGGATCGAAGTTGCTCTCCAGGTGGGCGAAGGCCAGGTAGTCGGGCAGCGCGGAGCGTTCGATGTTGTTGCGCTTCAGCGACTGCTGGATGATCCGCAGCATCGTGACCCGCGGCGCAGGGGCCGCGGCGAGGGGTGCGCGCGCCTGGCGCCGGGGTGGCGACGCATCCACCCCGGGTCGAGGGAGCTTTGGCTGGCCGCCACAGGCCAGGGCGCCGGAGAACGCCAGGGACAGGTGGAGAGTGCGCACCACGGGAAAAGTACCATCGAGGGGCGGGGAATGACAGCTGCAGGATCTACGACGTCTTGTAGAACACCAGCTCGTCGAGATCGGGTCGGATGTAGCCCGGGAGCAGACCGGTGTGACGGTAGTCCTGAGACTCGTAAAACTGCTGCGCCTCCTGGTTGTCGCGTGAGATGAGCACGAAGATGCCGCCGTGGCGCAGGTGTGTGTCCTCCAGCGCCGCCACCAGCCTTCGGCCCACCCCCTCCCGCCGATGGACCTCGTCCACGGCGATGAGCCGCAGGTAGCCGCTGCGGTCGAAGCCGCCGCGGGGCACGAGCCAGGCCAGCCCCAGGACGTCGCCGTCGTCGGTGCGGGCCACTCGAAGATCCGAGCGGCCCTCGTCCAGCGCCGCCCCCAGCATCCGACCGATGGCGTCGCCGGTCAGACCGTAGCGGTGAAACGACTCCATTCCATCCACGATGCGGGCGCAGCTGTCGAGGTTCTTTCGGCCCATGGACACGATCTGCATGCTCATGGTGCAAGCCTATCCCGAGATGGGCGAGGAGCCCAGTTCTTGATCGGCCCGGTGCTTGATTAGCCCCGAGGCAGCGGGTCAGCGCAGCAGCGGAACCCCTGGGCCGAGGGGCTCCAGGTGGCGTCGTAGTCGCAGCGATGCAGCAGCTCCGAATCGCCGCAGTTGTAGGCCCCGCCGCGGAAGTGCTCCACACTGTCGCTGGTGTCCACCAGCTCCCACACGTTGCCGTTGAGATCGTGTACGCCCCAGCTGTCGACGCAGGCCGGGAAGCTGCCGGTGGGCATCACGTGGAACGCGGCGCCGCAGTATGTCGGCGTGGTCTGACCGGGCGGCGGCTGATTGAAGCAGTGGGGATAGGGGCACGGCGTGACGCCACCGCAGGCCTGTCCGGCATCGCAGAAGCAGTGGGTGTCGATGCCGTTGCACACGGCGGGGTCGTAGCTGTTGCCGTAGCTGTAGGTCGTCTGCTGCGGACCGGAGCAGGCGGTCCCCCACTCTGCCGGCGTGCACAGCCGCTTGCCGGCCGCGGCGCAGGCGGCCTGGGCCACAGCCCTGGTCAGGCCGTAGGTGTACCATGGGAGGACGCCGGCCTTGCAGGTGGCGACGGTGCTGAGCGTGCCCTCGGACGTTGCGCTGGCGTCGGGCCGTGAGGCCTCGTAGCGGTCGACGCAGACCTTGCCCGCCACCAGCACCATACAGGGCGCGCAGGGGGAGGACCCGAGGTCGGGCAGATCGACGCCCGAGTCATGGGGTGCGTCGCTGTCCAAGGGGGCATCGCTGTCGAAGGGAGCATCGCGGACAGTGTCCAGCGCCGCGTCCCAGGTCGGTCGGTCGGTGGATGTCTCGGGTGGGTTGAGGCACCCGCCCTCTCGCAGATCCGGCGCGAGATCCAGGCCCGGCAGATCGGGCGTCGCCACGTCGAGGGGGATGCTCGGAGCAGCCCGACAGCCCATGAGCCCGACGAGAACCAGGAAGGCAGTGCTCAGTTGATGCATGACGACCCCCGCTGTGCGGCATCCTCCTGCCGCAGCAGATCCTGGATCCGCTCGTCCTGCAGCCCGCGCTCGCCGGGACCGGCACCGTGGGGCAAGGCGACGTGGCCCGCGGGTGGATCGCGGCGGCGCGGGGCCCAGGGATCGAGCTGGATGTTGAACCGCAGCCGGGCCAGAATGCGATGGTCGGTGTAGGTATAGGTCCCGGCGGTGCTGTCGCGATGTGACACCTCGTAGGACAGGCCGCCCCGGATGCCATGGTATGAGCCGGACCACAGCTCGAGACCGCCCCGTACCAGCAGATCGCGGCGGTCCTCGTCGATCTCGAAGTAGCTGGCGGAGGTCGGGTGGATGTCGAGTCCCAGCACCAGCCGCGCGCGCAGCAAGATCGGACCGACCGGCATGGTGGCCGTGCCCAGCAGCGTCGTGCCCCACAGATCGTAGGCCTCGTGCTCCGCGGCGTGGGTGCGCAACGAGAGCCCGCCCATCAGCCGCAGCCGCCACACACGACCGGCGAGCCCCAGGCCGCCGTCGGCCTCGAGCCGTGTTCGCGCCGCCTCGCGGAAGATGGAGCGGCCGATGCCGCCCCACAGGCTGAGCCAGGAGGTGGCGCTCCAGCTGGCCTCGCCACGGTGGCTCTCGTAGTACATCCGTGGGCCCTCGGGGTCGTAGCGATCGCCTCCGGCCAGCAGGAACAGCTGACCATGGTATGACAGCTCCAGGCGGCTCCACAGCACGACTCCGGGCTGGATGCCGAAGCTGTAGTAGGAGAAGTCGCGCACGGCATCGTCCAGCAGCACCAGGCCGCGGAGGCCGCCCTCCACCACGGGCCGCAGGCGACGGCCCCACGGCGGTTCGAAGCGCGCCAGCAGGTCGATCATCAACGCCGGGCTGCCGGTCTCCTGATCGGTGGTCGCCCCCGCCGAGGGGAGATCCGCCGGGGAGCTGGCCAGGCCGTTGGAGGTGTAGCCCACGCCGAGCTCGGCCTTCAGATCCAGCGGTGCACGGCGGTCGGGGTTGGCCTGCGCATCGAGCCAGGCCATGAGCTCCAGATCCTCCGGGAGCAGGGACTTCTGCCGGCGCGCGGCGCGCAGCTCCTCGCGCTCGCGGGCCAGCTGCCGCCGGTGACGCGCCAGCGTGGCGCTCAGCAGGTGCCAGCGGCCAGCGTGTGCTTGATCGAGGCAGCCGGGTTGCTCGAGCAGCGCCTGTGCCTGGTCCAGCTCGGCCAGCTCCAGGTGAAGCCAGATGATCCAGGCGCGAATCGAGCAGCTGTTCGGGTGCCGCTGCAGAGCCTGGTACAGCACCCGCCGGGCCCACACGCGGTTTCCCAGTCCGAGGTAGGCCCGCGCCAGCAGCAGCGTCAGCTCGACGGATTCGGGGTGCTCTCCCACGGCGGGTCGCAGCCGATCCTTCACCGGCTGCAACGCGCCTCGCTCCAGCAGGCAGCGCGCGGCGGCCAGGTGGCAGGAGAGGGTGCTGCACCGCTCGATGGAGGGGCACGGGGGCGGCGCCGCGTGTGCCACCGAGATCAGCATGCCCCCGATGACGAGCAGGGATCGAAGGGGTGGTCGCGGCACCTTGGAGTCTCTCCTATTCCTGTCCCGGCGGCAGGTCGGCGGGCAGGTCGATGGACGCCAGGTCGGGTGGCGGCAAATCGCCGTCGAGCATCAGATCCCGCGCTCCGTCCGGCCGGGAGTCCATGACCGGGGGCAGGTCCGCGGTCGGGCCGGCGTCCACCTCCAGCGGCACGCCGTCGGCGCAGCAGCGAAAGCCCCGGGCGCTGGGGACCCAGCCCGGCACGTAGTCGCAGCGGTGCAGCGCGCGGGAGTCGCCGCAGTTGTAGGCGCCGCCGCGCACGGTCTTGTCGCTGCCCCCCGCCACGTGCTCCCACAGGTTGCCGTTGATGTCGAACAGGCCCCACTCGTTGGTGCAGCCGGGGAAGCTCCCCGCGGGCATCAGCTTGAACTGCCACAGGCCGGGGTCGCCGAAGGCGTCGATGCCGTTGCAGGTGGTCGTCTGGTAGTCGTTGCCGTAGCTGTAGGTCGTGGTGTCGGGCCCCTGGCACGAAAGCAGCCACTCCGCGGAGGTGCACAGCCGCTTGCCCACAGCGGTGCACGCCTGCTCCGCGCGGGCGTTGCTCTCCACCTGCCACGGCAGCACCCCCTTGCGCGACAGCGCGACGCTGTCGTCGGCGCCCGGGGAGACCGCCGTGGCGTCGAGTCGCGAGGCCTCGTAGATGTCGACGCAGAACACGTCCGCCACGGAGACCATGCCCGGCAGCGGACAGCGGATCGGTACCCGACCGTCCGGCAGCGGCGGCCGGGTGCAGCGCCCCTGTTCGTCGCACACGGACCCCGGGGGACAGTCCTGGGGCTTGTAGCAGCGCTGGGACACGACACACGCCGAACAGGGGAGGCAGAGCAACAGCACCAACAACCGGGTTGTGGTGGGGGGCGAAGCGAGAGTGACGCGCCCACGAGGCTGCATGACGCTGGTCATGCTACTGCAACACAACCCTGCGTGCCAGCGCCCCCCATCGATCCATGGATCCATGGCCTGAGCAGCAGACTCCATGAAGTGCTACAGTCCTCGGTGTGGACGCGATGCTCCGCCCGGCCGACCATCTGAGCCATCTGTCATCGTTGCTCGTTGTCTATGGTGGGGGCGGGCTGCTGCTGGTGCTCGCGCTGTGGGCTCTGGTGCGAAGCCTGGGCTACCGACGCCAGGCGCGTCTGGCCGAGGCGGCCTTCGATCCCGACGCGCCGCTGGTGCCGGGCGAGATGACGATGCTGGGGATCGTGGAGTATCCCACGGACTCCCATGGGCAGCACGCGGTGCGCGTGGAGGTGGAGCAGGAGGGCACGGAGCACGAGAGCTCCGGCAACTGGTCCCAGGTATGGGTCGAGACCCGCCGCCGGGTCCTGGTCCAGCCGTTCTACCTGCGGCACGCGTCGGGTCGGCGTGTTCGGGTGGAGCCGACCCAGGAGGTGTTCCTCGTCGACGACATGGACGGCGTGATCCGGGTCGACCTGGCCCGACGGATCCGGGTCGCCGAGCTGACCGCCGGGGAGCAGGTGTACGCCCACGGTCGACTGGTGCACGGTCTGGATCCCGAGGCCGAGGGCGGCCCCTACCGTGGAACGCACCAGGGTCTGGTGCTGCGGCCGCTGTCGGCCACGCGCCCGCTGCTGCTGTCCACCCGGTTGCTGGGGGACCGATTCCGGCGCTGGGCGCGATACCACGGCAGGGCCGCGCGGCTCCTCGCCGTGGCGGTGCTCGTGTCCCAGGCCATCTGGCTGCCGTACCACCTGCGGGTCTGGACCGGCGAGACCGCCCTGGCCCGGGTCCGCGGCACCGACCACTACACCACCATGGACGACGACGGGGACAAGATCGATCACTATCGGGTCCACCTCATGTTGCCCACGGGCCAGGCGCTGGAGAACGAGGTGCGGGACGTGGTGTTCCAGCAACTCGGCACGGGGCAGCAGGTGCCAGTGCGGCTGGTGCGGATCGTTCCACGATGGTCCTGCATCGGGTCCAGCGCGACCGTGGACTCCTTCGCCGCGGTGCTCCTCGGCGTCGTGCTGGTCGTCAGCGTCGTGAGCTACTTCGGCGGCGCCCGGTTTCTGCCAGCCTGGTACGAGGCGCACATGGTGGAGCAGGAGGACGGGCGGCTGAAGGCAGGCCTGGATCACCACACGAGACCGGGTGAGGGGGGCACCCCCAGCCCTGGAGCCTCTTGATCCCATCAACACCGATCGAAGACCCCGTCTGTCGGGATCGGCGACTTGATTCCGGTGGCTTGAGCATCCCTGCCGAGTGGTCCAGTTCGTGCAGCACCCGTGGCATCAACGAACCACTGAAGAGGGATGCGATGAGAACCGTGATCGCGCTGCTCGGGATCTACGACGTGCTGGTGGATGTGGACCGCAACGGCACCTTCGACCACGGCTTCAGCGCCAAGGATGGGGCTGACGGCGAGGGCAAGGTGGGCTTCACCCTGCAGTACGGCGCGGCCTGGCTCAGGACCAAGCTGGCCATGACCTCCAAGCATCTGCTGGTCAATCTGGCCTACAGCTCCTCCAGCCGCAGCGGGGGCACCTGGTCCAACAGCTACTCCTCCGCGGACAGCATCTACTCCTACGTCAACCCGCCGGTGCAGTCCGGTGGCAAGCACGGCTATGTGGTCAAGCTGCTGCTCAAGCACCAGAGCTGGTCGCAGTTCTGGAACAACCCCGACAGCCTCGCGGCCGGGGGCTCCGGCGCGGGGCGCATCGCCATCTCCGACCACGTGGTGCAGAACACGGGCGGCACGCCGCAGCAGGGCTGCACCAACAGCCCGCCGGTGAAGCTGCTCAACGGGCAGATGGCGCCGGCCAACCAGCGTCGCTTCGACGTGGTGTTCGACTATGGCAACGACGGCTACTACGACATCGGGGTGGATTTCCTGGACGTCGTGGCCGATCGGACCGACGGCACGCTGGTCACGGCCAAGGATCTGGAGACCATGTCGGACGACCAGATCTACGGCTTCGAGCTGCAGTAGCTCCGATCTCGCAACCGGGCCCACACGACGGTACAATGTCGTGATGTGCAAGGCCTGGCCGCTCCTCCTGCTGCTGTTGCTGCTGCCAGCGTGCGGCAAGCGGCACGCGGTGGGGTTCGACTCCACACTGGGGCTGGACGCGGCGCTGGTGCCGGATCTGCCGCGCCGGACCGATCTCCCGCCGCTGCCGGACCTGGGACCGGCCGACCAGGTGATGGTGCACGATCTGGCACCGAAGCCCGATGCGCCGCAGGACGCCGGACCGTCAGACCTGCCAGACCTGTCCCCGTCAGACCTGCCGGCAGACCTGATGGACCAGGATGTGATGGATCAGACGCCGGTGCCCGACGGACCGCAGCCGACCTGGGTCGAGATGCTGTCGGGCACGCCGGTGCTGTCCGATGTCTGGGGTCTCGGCGCAGCTGATGTCTTCGCCGTGGGCAAGAGCGGGACGATCAGGCGGTTCAACGGCGCAAGCTGGTCCACCATGACCACCTACTCCTCGGTGGACTTCAGGAGCGTGTGGGGTGCGAGCGCGAGCCAGGTGCTCGCCGCGGGGATCAGCGGGTTGCTGCGCTTCGACGGCAACAGCTGGTCGCCGTCCTACAACCAGTCGATCAACGACATCGTCGGATCGTCCAGCGCGAGCAACGTCTACGCCGTCGCCTCCTCCTCCTACTATCCCCAAATCATCCATCGCCCGCTCTCCAGTCCGGGACCCTACTGGAGCAGCATCAACCTGTACAGCGTGACCCAGGAGCCGCTCAACGCGCTGTGGGTCGTGTCCGACACGCAGATGTACGCGGTGGGACAGAACGGGACCATCATCGGCTGTACCGCCGCCAACTGCACCAGCAATGCCGGCTGGAGCGCCATGACCTCCGGCACCTCCAGCCACCTGACGAACATCTTCGGCTTCTCTGGCAGCGACATCTTCACCGTGGGGCTGGGCGGGACGATCCTGCACTACGACGGCACGAGCTGGAGCCAGATGGCGGTCAACACCAGCACCTATTTCTACGGCGTGTGGGGCAGCTCGCCCACCGACGTGTATGCCGTGGGTCACCCGCTGTTCCAGCCGGACGAGTCGATCTTCCACTATGACGGCCAGTCCTGGAGCAAGGCCCCGCCGCCGACGGTCTCCTACCTCAACGCGGTGTGGGGCGCCTCGGCCAAGGACGTGTTCGCCGTGGGGAACTTCAACATCCTGCGGCTGAAGTAGCCCCCCTAGCGGCAGGGGAAGCAGATCTTGCGGCAGCGGCCCCAGGGTAGCTCGTGACCCGGGACGTATCGCACGTGGGACCTCCCCGGCACGCGCTCGTATTCCCCGGATGTGCAGTCGCGGCAGCACCCCAGTCCGTCGGCGCACTCCTTGTCCCGGTGGCAGCTCGCGCCGAACGGCCGGCCCGCCGGTCGGGGCTGCTCCAGGCCGGCGGACAGGACGTTGATCAGCGCGGTGACCAGCCGGCGCTTGTTCTCCGCCTCGCTCTCGTGTTCCAGCTGCTGCTGGATGGCGAGGATTGCGGTGTACTTGCGGTCCGACTCCTCCCGCCGGTTGCGATACTGCAGGGGCGGAACCCGACAGGTGTTGAAGTCCTTGCACAGCGCCAGGGTCTGTTGCTTGAGCAGCTGAATCAGCTCGCTCGGGTCTCGCAGGCTTTGCTTGCCCGCGGATACCCCGACCCCCATCGGGCCGACGGAGGCACGGAGCGAGACGGCCAGTGACTCGTACTGGTTGGCGTACACGGCGCATTCGTCCCGGATGATGGGCCCGATGGGGTCGGGACAGGTGTAGCGATCCGAACAGCCAGGGCCGGCGAGCAGCAGCAGCAACGGCACCGTCCACCCACGCCTCATTGGTCTGCTCCGCCCACCCGGTTGCGCTGGCGTCGCAGCGCGTCGGGGTCCCGAACGAACGCTGTCGCCTCCAGCATGCGGCGGTAGTCCGACGGGAGACCGTGCTCTCTCGCCCCTTGCACGAGGTACGCCTTGTACCAGCAGTAGGGTTGCAGCCCGGCGTCCCGCCGGCCAACGGCCTGGTACAGGAAGCACTCCAGCGTCTCGTGCTGCATCACCGCAACGATCGGCACCGCCTCGTAGCCACCCTCCGCCCGATCCAGCGCCCGACGCTCCGTGTCGTCGATGGCGTACACCACGCCCCACACCACGCTGCGAAGATCGGCCACCCACGCCGCGTCGGCCTTGCCGGAACCGTCCTGCGACGGCTTGTGGAAGCGCAGTTCGCGGCCGGTGACATGGCCGACGCCGATGGCCCTGGCGGACGGTGTTCGCGCTGTGAGGCGCGCCGAGCACATGTTGGAGCCGTAGGCGAAGTAGCGCTGCACGTCAGGAGTATGCCACCCTGGCGACGGGCGCCGCCAGGGTCAACGCATCAACGACGCGTCACCCGACCGGCGCCACGGAGGCCCGCCCGTCGTTCGCCGCCCGGACCCTGTTGACCGCGAGGATGCGCGGCGCCATCAGCGGCAGGCCGACCACCTCCTCCACGGCCTCGGCCTCGATCGCGGCCCGGGGCATACCAAACTCATGGATTTCCTCCGTGGCACAGGCGACGGTCTCGATCTGTCTGGCCGCCATACCCAGTCGACGATGTGTCCCGGCGCTCAAGGACCGTCCAAGCTCGCCGACGTCGGCACCGAGGCCCAGCATGTGAGACAACAGGTCAGCGACATGGATCAGGTCCACCACGTCCCGGGTCGATTCGTGATCCAGGCCGTCCGGGTCGTGATGCCACCGCGCGCTCTGGACCACCAGCGCTGGCAGCCCCCAGGTCTGCGCCAGCATCGCGCCCAGCTCCGCGTGATTCAGTCCGAGCACGGCGTGCTCGGCGTTGGCCATGGACAGGTGCTGGCAGCTCATGGCTTGAAGCACCTCGTCGGTGGTCTCCATCAGGAACGTGCTGATGGCGAGCTTCCCCAGGTCGTGCAGCAAGGCGGCGGCGAACACGGAGTCCGGGACCGGCCGCTTCAGATCGTGGGCCAGCTTCTCGG
>Ga0210044_10011077_pt1 | contig 10583 bp, 9 predicted proteins | sample CryGey13umfilter_2_FD_183959 | JGI IMG/M metagenome (GOLD analysis project Ga0210044, IMG submission 183959) | Groundwater microbial communities from aquifer in Utah, USA - Crystal Geyser 4/9/14 3 um filter (SPAdes) (version 2) | ecosystem: Environmental > Aquatic > Deep subsurface > Groundwater...
TCCGAACCCGGCCGGGAGGGGGGCTTCCTTATTTTAGGCAGGGTTCCCGTTGATTTAGCTGGGATTCAATGTTATTATATGGTGGTAATGCGGTCGCCCAGGGGGAATAAATGAGCTTTGAAGAACAAATAAGGTCCGAAGCCCGGATCAGGACAATAGAACAGCGTCTGGCCAGGATAGAAGAGTCCCTGAAACTTCCGCGCCAGGCGCCTGCGGCCCCGCAGCTGCCTCCACCGCAGCCTCTCTCTAAGCCCCCGGTCCCGCCGGCCCAGGAAGTCCCCGCGGGCCGCCTTGCAGCGCCGCGAAAAGAAAAATCCGGCAACTGGCTGGGAGTGGTCGGCATTATCTGTTTTGTGTTCGCGGCGGCTTTTATTATAAAGCTTTCAATAGATTCCGGCTGGCTGACCCCTGAGAGACAGATCGGCCTGGCCGTATTGTTCGGGCTCGGCCTGATAGCGGGCGGGTTCGCGCTTATGGGGTCCGACCGCGAATATTCCAGCCTTCTTCCCGGCGCCGGCATAATAGTTCTTTATCTTGCCGTTTTTTCCGCTCACCGCCTTTACTCGCTGATCTCTTTCGAATCGGCTATTTCAATGGCCAGCCTCGTCTCCGGCCTGTGCGTCTGGCTTTATACCAGGATCAGGGAGGATATGTACCCTATAACGGCGGCCGTCGGTTCCTATTGCGCTCCGCTTATACTCAGCCTGGGTTCAGAATCCACGTTCGCACTTTATTACTTCCTCTTATGTTCCCTGTCTTTCTCCGTAATTTCGGTCTGGGTGCAGTCCCGTACCCTGACCGTGGTTTCGGCTTACCTGGCTATCTTCATGACAGCCATGATAGGAATAGGTCTGAAGCAGGACTCGCTGATAGCCACAATGCTTGCCCTCCATTTCCTGGTTTTTACGGGAGGCACCTACCTTTATACAAGCGAGAACCAAAAGCCCCTTACCGAAAAGGAGGCCGGGAGTTTTCTCCCGGTGCTGATATTCTTTTACGCGATGGAATATTATTTTATCCACCGCATAAACCCCGGCATGGCGCCCTGGCTTTCACTGGGCTTCGCCGCTATCCTGCTCGGAGTCTACCAAGCCGCTAAAAGAATGTTTCCCGAGGGCAGCATGGGCAGCCAGGCCATGGTCCTGGCTTTCATAACCGTGGTCTGTTTTCATTCTTTTTATATTGAAATTCTGCCGGCCGGCATACGCCCCTGGCTGTTCGTGGTTATAGCTCTCGCGCTCGCTTTTCCACAGGTCAAACTCGGGGGCGGGAAACGGAACAGTCCCTACCGCATCCCGGGGCTGGCCCTGCTTGCTGTCATGGTCATAGAGTACCTGGCCATGGTCTCCCACCTGCTGTCCGGGAACGATATGCACTGGCTGGCCGTTTCCCTTGTAGCTTTAGGCAGCCTGTGGGTGCTTATAGATTCCAGGGGCGGTGAGCTGGACGGGCAGAATAATTACGGGCCCCTTCTCGGCGCGGCGCATCTGCTTGCGGTCCTCGGGCTTTACAGGCTTACTACGGATATGGGCTCACTCCAGGTTTCGGCTTCATGGCTGCTTTACGCGGTAGGCGTTATAGCCTACGCTTTCAGCCGGAGGGACGAGACTATGGCTAAATCCGCGATGTTCGTACTGGGGTTGGCCGCCGGCAAAGCGCTTCTTTACGACGCGGCTTCTGCCCCGACGGTGGTTCGCATTCTGTGCCTGCTCCTCACCGGGGGGGCGCTTTACGGTTCCGGTTTTCTTATGCGGAAGATCTCCGGCTGGAAGGCAGAAAAAGACGCGCAGCCCCAGGCCGGTAAAATTGCCTGATACCGGCCCAGGCATTTCCCGGCCGGCATAATTTTATGAGCAGAGCGTTTGTTAAGGACGATAGCGAGGATCCCGGGGAGCCGGTAAAAAGGCAGCCCAGCGGCAAGCCTAACTATGTGACCCCGGCCGGGCTGGAGGCCCTTAAAGCCAGGGCGGCCGAACTGGCCTGGCTGCGGGCCAGCCTTGTTTCCAAACAGCGCCCGGATGAAGCGCGCGGTATTGAATTGCGCCAGGCCGAGTCTGACCTTGAATATTACGAAACCCAGATAAAACGGGCAATTTTAATTGATAATCGCGGCCTGGCCGGGCAGGACATCCGCTTTGGCGCCACGGTGTCAGTGAGAGAACCCGACGGTACCGTAAGGGAATACAAGCTGGTAGGCGAGGACGAGGCTGACGCGGGGGCGGGGAAGCTTAACTGGGGCTCACCTCTGGCCGGCGCCCTTCTCGGAGCCGGGCCGGGATCCAAGGTTGTTCTCTCGCGAAGGACCGGGGACATACAGCTTGAGATAATTTCCGTCAGCTACCCGAAAGACTGACAACCAGGGCGCCCGCTTCCGGTTGTTGCTTAAACAACAGCCCCCATTTCCCCGTCACCCATTCCTTATTTAAAATAGGGGACAGCGACCTATTATTTTACAATCTTCAGACTTGGGTAAAATAGGTCGCTGTCCCCTATTTTTCGGCGGGGGGTTTTGGCCAGGGTGGCGGCGAAGGTGCGCTGTGCTCGGCGCCAGGCGCGGGCGGTGCCCGCGGCGAGATTGACAGTATATGAATATTATTTTTAAATCTGTATATGTCTGAAACACTAAAATACGCCCTTTGGTTCTATTCCAGGGCCGCGATCTGGATATCGCTGACTGCCGCTCTTATCTACTTCCTGACCCGGAACGCCAAGGTAGCCAGGGTCTTTGTGCTTGCACATATAGCTGCACTGGGTTTCGGCGCGCTGGCCGACTATGCACTGATGTATTATGCGCCAGAGTCATGGCTGCAGTTAAGCCATATTCAATGGGTATTAACGCTCCCTATAGTTATCTTCACTATTATTTCTCTGTGGATATGCAGTTGGGAAAGGGAGATGCACGCCTCTGACGTGTTCATGACGCTTTCGGCTGTGACGGCCTGGGGCTTCCTGGTGGTCTATGGCTGGCAGAGAATGTGGCATTGTGATGTGCTGGGCGCGTGGTTCGTTTCGGCTGCCGCCGGCACTGTGGACCTTTGCGTGCGCTTCGGGTCCCAAAAGGCCCGCAGCAGGCCGTATGTGCACAGGTTCACAGGATACGCCATAGCGGTTATGGTTGTTTATCTGCTTATCCCACTCACGGAAATCTGATTATCGGCGTAAAATGATGCCGCCGCGTCCATATGGCGCTGCGGCAGTTTTGTGCCGGCAAGCTTTATTTCTTTAGAAAAAAGGCGGGGTCAATGACAACAGGTCTTATGTTTCCTGCAGAGCCAGGGTTATTCCGACGGGGCAATGGTCCGAGCCCTGCACTTCCGGCAGGATGAAAGCGTCTTTAACCAAAGGCGCTTTTTCTTTATTAATAAAAAAATAGTCCAGCCGCCAGCCCACGTTCCTTTCGCGGGCCCGGGTTTTATAGTCCCACCAGGTATACTGTCCCGGCTCGGGGTGTTTGTCGCGGAAAGTGTCTACCCAGCCTTTTCCTGTTATCTTATCCAGCCAGGCCCGCTCTACCGGCATAAAGCCGGAGTTCTCAACGTTCTCTTTCGGGCGGGCCAGGTCTATTTCATTATGGGCGGTATTCACATCGCCGCAGAAAATAACTGCCTTCCCGCTCTTGCGGAGTTTCTCTATATGCGCGAGGAAAGCTTCGTAGAAAGCAAGCTTGTAAGCCAGCCGCTCGGGGCCTTGCCCGCCGTTCGGAAAGTATACGTTCAAGAGATAAAAATCTTTGTATTCCAGCTGAATTACCCGGCCCTCTGTGTCAAAGCGCGCTTCGCCTAATCCGTTAAAGACCGCGAGCGGTTGTTTTGCGTAGAAAGCGGCGACGCCGCTGTAGCCTTTCTTTTCCGCGCAGTTCCACTCCGACTTGTAGCCCGCCGGTTCCATGTCCCCGGGGGATAACTGGTCGGGGCAGGCTTTTACTTCCTGCAGGCCCAGGATATCCGGTTTGGCGGCGGCAAGGAATTCAACAAAACCTTTTTTTAGTACGGCGCGGTAGCCGTTAACGTTCCAGGAAAGAATTTTTATAGTCATAAACTGGAGGACCAGAAGACTGGAGGATCGGTTCTTAAGGAGTTCCTGACGGCTAGGAGCCTCTCCTCCAGTCCTCTGATCCTTTATTTCTCCAGCGCCTCATGTATCGCTTCCGCCATTGTCGGGTGAGCGTAAATAATTTCGCGAAGGTCACTTCGCTTGAGCTTCAGCTTGACCGCCAGGGCTATCAGGTGGATAAGTTCGGTCGCGGGGCCGCCTACCAGCTGCGCTCCCAGCACTGTGTCATCCTCGGCGTTAAACACCAGCTGGGCAAAGCCCTCCGTTTCATCCGTGGCTACAGCTTTGCCTATGCCAAGGTAAAAAGACCGCGCTGTTTTAACGTTAAGCCCTTTGGCCTCGGCCCGGGCTTTATTGAGCCCTACGGACCCGACTTCGGGCCAGGAATAAACGCAGCGGGGCACGATATCCGCGTCAAATTCCCGGCTGGCCCCCATGATATTGTCCGCGGCAATTTCTCCCTGCCGGCTGGCGGAATGCGCCAGCAGCGAGATACCGTTAATATCACCGACGGCGTAAATATTAGGCAGGGCAGTGCGCATCCCGGAGTCCGTTTTTACTCCTCTTCTGTCCCAGGAGAGACCTATGGTTTCCAGGCCCATAAAAGTGAGGTCGGCGGCGCGGCCGGCGCCTACAAGTATTTCTTCGGCCTGCAATTTAGTTCCGTCGTCCAGTTCTACCGTCTTGATACCCGCGGCAATGGTTATCGCTGAAGTTTTCCTGCCGAGGTGAAACTTTACTCCGCGTTTCTCGAAGGAAGAGCGGACTGCGCGGATCACCTGGGGATCTTCGCCGCTGAGAATCTCCGGCAGCAGTTCAAGAACCGTTACCTTTACTCCGATGGCGTTAAAGAAGCAGGCGAACTCCAGCCCTATGACTCCGCCGCCCGCTATCAGCATCGAAGCCGGCAGGCGCGGCAGGTCGAAAACCCTGTCGGAGTCGGTCAGCTCGGCGTGATAATCGCGGAAGGGGGGCGGAAAGCTGGGCCTCGTTCCGGCTGCCAGGATAGCCGCGTCAAAATTTCTTATAATTTCTCCCTGCCCGCCGTTTATCGTTATCTCTTTAGGGCCCGAAAAAGCCGCTTTACCGCGGAGAACTTCTATCTTTTTCGCCTGAAAAAGCTTCTCCAGCGAAGTCCGCAGTTTGGTTACTACTTCTGCCCGGCGCACTTTTATCTTTTCCCAGTCCAGCATGGAGGGGGAGAAGTTCGCCCCTGAATTATCTTTCAGGAGTTTCCTTAAACCCTCAAAAGCGTGAACGCGGTGGCCCGCGTCCAGCAGCGCTTTGGACGGGATACAGCCCCGGTTAAGGCAGGTCCCGCCCAGCTCCCAGGCCTCTACCATGGTTACTTCAGCGCCCAGTTCTTTAAGACGGAGCGCGGCGGGATAGCCGCCGGGGCCTGAACCGATTATGATCACTTTTTTAGCCATGATGTTCTCCTGTCCCGGCGAAGACGCGCGAAATATATGAGAAAGCCGCCCCGGAGGTGTAATGCCGCGGGTTCGCGGCGGTCAATACGCGGAGGGGCTTGAAAGTCATGCATTAATTATAGGTTCTTATTGGATAGTACTTCAATAACGGCAGACTTTTGCCGTGTATATCCGTAACTGATAGCTTCACGACCGGCCAGGGGTTTGCCTATTCGGCGGCAAACGGCCCAGGCCCATATAGGCCTATTCCCAAGGCAGGGATAGGCCTATAGACGCTTGTGCGGCGAGGGCCGGAGTGTTAAACTATAGGTAGTACTGAGTGTGCGGGGTATGCGGGATAAATCTTAAACATGCTGAAAATTATTCTTTTTTCTTTCTGCCTTGCGGCTTCCAATTTAACTTGTTCTTTCGCCGCCCCTCCGTCCGCCCTGGAATCGGCCGGCGCGGCTTCCGCCTTTTCCCCGGAAGCTGTTCCGGCCCCCGTAAGGGCGGGCAGGGATCTTACTGCAGAATTCCTCAATGTCCGGAAGAGCCCTGGCCAGGGGCTCGAAGAATCCAAAATAGCCGAACTTCGCAAGTGCAAAGTGCTTCTGGTGCGCGGGTTCATGACCGGCGGGTACGTGGAACCGTTCGAAATCCTGGGGCACAAGGTGTGGATAGGCCGTTATTTTAACGACCAGAAAGAAGTATTGCGGGACCTCGGCGTGGATTTCAGCATGGTGGATATAGATTCAGCCATGACTCCCTCCCACAATGCCGCTAAAGTCGCCCTGGCGATCCGCGGCTCGGAAAAGCCGGTTATAATCATTTTACACAGCGATGGCGGAATGTATGTGCTGCAGTCCCTGGTAGAGAATCCGGAATTAGCCGTGCGGGTGCGCGGTTTTATTCCGCTCCAGGCCCCTTTCAGCGGGACGCCGGTGGCGGATTATGTAAGGGGGAAAAAAGTTTTCTCCGCGATGATGGCTGTATTGCTCGGCCATTTTGGAGGAACCCTGGAATCCCTTGAAAGCATGACCCTGGCAGAACGGGGGGGATACCAGGAAGCTAACCGCGAGGCTGTCGGCGCCATAGTTTCAAAGCTGAATATTATTTGTTTTGCTTCGTGGAAGGCGGAAAAGCACCATAAGCTCGATACCCTGCTGGAGCTGCCGAGGGACTTTATGCTGAAGCGCGGCCTGAATAATGACGGGCTGACCCCGGCGGACAGCTCTATCCTTACCGGCGCGGATTATATCAAGCTTGAAGGGGCGGACCATGTAGTTACGGTCATGGCGGCCGATATGGTTCTTGAATTCGACAGGCGCGCCTTCACCAGGGCGCTGCTGGCCATGATAATCTCAAGTTAGGCGGTTCACCTGGCGGAGCCTTCCGCTATAGCGGATTTAATCGGTCCGGACTGGGCCGGGTCCAGGAAAGAGAGGGAATAGTTGTAGTAGCCGTCTGAGTCCCGCAGCGCTTTTTTTATGCGGGCCCTGATGTCCTCGAAGGCAGCGCGGCCGAGTTCGAAGGTGAGCGCTACTACCCTGCCCTCCGGCAGTTCGAAGTGGCTTACCAGCTCCGCTTCGTCCGGAGACAGGAACGACAGCCTGCCCCACAGCGGCGGCAGGTCCAGGGAAGTCTTTATGACCACCGGGATAAAATGGTCGGCTTTATTTCGGTTCATCTTTATAGAAGGCCAGCGCTTTGTCCCCGTCTTCACCGGCAAACCAGATCGTCCCGTTCTTGGACGCCATAGCCGTTATCTTGAGGGTCTTTGAGGCATAAACGTCCAGCTCCGTCACGGAGATGATGCGCTCCGGATCGTCCAGGGAAAGCTTGGCCAGGCCCCTCAATCCGGAATCCGCCACCCAGAGGAACCGGGTATCGCAGGTAAGCGCTGACAGCTTGCGGCCCGGGTACTTGAAATTCCTTATCATCCCGAGAGCGTCATCCGGCATTCTCTTTGTTATCGTGCCGGTGCGCGAATCCGCCGTCCAGAAATATAGCCCGTCAAAACAGACACTGTCCGGAGTCGGTTTGAAAACAGCTGTTTTAGAGGCCACGGAATAGCGCGCGTCCAGCAGGCGCTTCTCTATTACTCCGTTCGCCCCGGCCAGCCATAAAGCGTCCTGGGAGGCCGCCATGGCTACGGGGGTAACCTCCGCCAGGCTGGTAACCTTTTTTATCCCGAAATTATTCGTATTATGCTCGTAAAGTCCCTGGCTGTACCAGTCGCTTATAACAACGGAGTCTTTCTTTATCACCAGGCCCGTGGGATGGGAGTAAGGCAGGTAGAAGCTGTGCGGCTGGCGGGCTACTGGAGAGTATTTATTAAAGCCGTAATACAGTCCTCCCGCAAAACCGGTGAAAGCGAAAAATGCCGCCAGGAGCAGGGTCAGGGCCCGGCGTCTGCGTTTCAGCGCCGAAGAATCCAGTTCTATGACCGTGCCGCTGAGTTTCAGGGCTTTGCGGTATAAAGGCCGCAGTTCCTCTTCGGTCCAGGGGCTTTGAGCGCAGTCCAGGGCCCCGGCCTTCATAAGGCCTACGGCCCTCGTGGCGTCGCGGCGCTTTAAAAGGGGGATAACCGGGATGAACGGGGCCACGCGGCGCAGCTCCCTTAGCTGTATTTCGGCCGGCGGCTCCTCGCCGTCAACTATGAATACCGCGGCGGGCCTGGCTTTTTCAAATACCGAGAGAGCGTCGTTGAGGTCGTTGGAGAAAACAGCGTCCGCTCCGAGGGTCTTAAAGATACCCCTGAGTATGGTCCTGTTTTTTTCTGAAGCGCAGATGATCTGTATTGTGTTGAACATAGGCTTAAGGATAATTATAACTCACAGATTCGCCGTACGGAGGCCAGGAATCAATTATTCTTCCTGGGCGGCGCGGGAATGGTGAATACGGCGCCTTCAACAGGCAGGCCTTTTGACACATTCTTCTCGTTCGCCTGGTAAATTCTCTCCCATAAATTAGGGTTGCCGTAATACTTGGAAGCTATTGAACGCAGAGTTTCGCCGGCGGCGGCTTTGTGCAGTTTTGGCCAGCGTACCGGAGGAGGGGGGACATAAACCTTAACAGGTTTCGGGTTTTCCTTCTTATAAAGGGATTCCAGCGCCTGTACCTCAAGTTCTTTTATATTGTTCTCCATCTCGCGCATGCGGCTCTGCATCATGGTGAGGTCTGTCTCTATAATGCTTTTGTTCACGCGGTAAGTCGCTATGGAACTTTCCAGGTCGGCCCGCTGCGTCCTGAGATCGTCTATCTGCGCTCTCAGGTCTTCGGCTTCCCGCCCCGCGTTGCCTACCAGGTTTTCGCTGAAGGTCCGCGAGCCGAACCGGTAGCCTACATTAACCCCGTAATACCCGTACTCCATATTGTAGCCGCCCCAGGGCAGCGACCAGGCAAAATCTATGGTCCAGGGCAGCGTGTTTATTCCCAGGCCCAGGGCCAGGTAGTCGCCGCCGTCCAGGGAGAGGCCCTTGCCGGCGCGGGCCTGCAGCAGGCCGTTAAAGATTGTCTGCTCCGCGCCCAGGAAGAATTCGGAATGCGAGCCGCGGGCGCGCAGGTCGGCCAGCAGCAGGAGGTCGTTTATGCGGTATGAATTACCCAAAGTTATCGTGGTCAGTGATTTCCCTATGCCCAGAAGCGCGTCTGAAAGTACAAGGGAGGTTCTGAGGCCGGCGGTGTTTTCAAGCTGCAGCCCGCCTTCCACTCCAAGGCCGAGATGGCTTTTCTCAAGGCCGCGCAGGCTCATTATTTTAAACCCGGCGCCGTAATAAACCGGCTTCTGCAGATATTTTATGACCGTTCGGTTTCCCACGCTGAAAACCATGGAGTCTGCCGCCAGGCCGCCTTTCTGGCGTACGGAATAGTAGCCCAGCCCGGCGACTTTGTTCTCGACATCCGGGACCGGGCGGATATATGCGAGGGAAACTTCTCCTTCCGGAGCTCCGGGAGCCAGCCTGCGTCCTGTCTCAAGGCGGACCTCAAGGTTAGCCAGGGTGGTAAGATTTGCGGGATTGTAGAAAACCGAGCAGGCATCGCCCGTAACCGTTGCGAAAGCCGTTCCCATAGCGTTCGACCTGGCGCAGGGCCGCATGTACGTGAAATCCGCGGCGGAGCCTCCGGACGGGAACAGCAGAGCTGCGAGAAGGGCGAATATGGACGATTTATTCATAGCTTGGCGGCTTATATATTATAATTGTACCTGAGCGGTGTTGAATTTATATTTCATTTTTTTAAAAAAACCGCTTGAAGGTGCCCTGACCCTTATGGACCGAATACTGATCCTAGCTGCGCTCTCCCTGCTTACCGGCCTGCCTCTTTACTCCGGCCAGATAAACTTCGTCTATCCCTCGGAAGGCGCCTCCATTCCCGCGGTTTCTAAAACTTTTATTTTCGGGAATATCTCGCCCGCAAACTCCGGTTTCAAAATAAACGGTGAAAAAGTAGCGGTGCACACCAACGGCGCTTTTATAGCCTACCTGCCTGTCAGCGGCGGAGAATTTGCTTTTATAGGAGCCCTCGAGGACGGGACTACCGCGCAGCGCACCGTGAAGGTCCGGCAGCCCGCCGAGGCCGCTGTCCCTGACGGCAAACTGGCCCTGGAGTTCACCTCCTACACTTACGACTCCGAAGTCTCTGCCGGGGATTACCTCAGGATCACTGCCTCCGGGACTCCCTCCAGGGAAGCGGTCTGCTCTCTGGAAGGCGTTTTCAAAGACCTGCCGATGACCGAGGTCCCCGGCGGCTCAGGCAATTATTACGCCTCTTATAAAATTAAAGAGTCGGAAGCGGGCGCAGGCGGGAAACTGACGGGGCGCTTCAAGGCCGGTCTTTTCGGCCGCGGGGCCTCCGCCAAGGCAAAGGGGAAAATAAAAGTCCTCACCCAGCCTTTTTTTGTAGAAACCTCCACCGATACCGTGATACTCAGGAACGCCACGGACGGCGGATATATGATGTTTTTGTCCAAGGGAGTCAAGCTGCTTTCTGACGGCCGTATTAACGGCCTGCGCCGCATCGCCCTTACGGACGACGAATACGGCTGGGTAGACGATTCTAAGCTGCAGGATATTTCGGGCCGCCAGTTCCCTTTTGTTTACGGCAGTGAAACCGGTTCGA